>Ga0194112_10005555_pt1 | contig 16888 bp, 9 predicted proteins | sample TA2MahC400mmetaG_FD_146191 | JGI IMG/M metagenome (GOLD analysis project Ga0194112, IMG submission 146191) | Freshwater microbial communities from Lake Tanganyika, Tanzania - TA2015016 Mahale Deep Cast 400m | ecosystem: Environmental > Aquatic > Freshwater > Lake | place: Tanzania: Lake... | reverse complement strand
AACGCCAAACAGAAAGGCCGCAACCGTGTCGAAATGGCGGCTATAGAAAGTTGATTGAAAGAAGTATATCTCGAATTAGAGGTTTAATGTCGGATTTTGATTTAAAATACAACCGTGTTTCCCGCGCGCATTTCAGCGTTGTGAACTTGGGCGACCCGGATGACAGCGTCGAATACTGGCGCTCACGCAGTTTTGCCGAGCGACTGGAATATATTGAGCATTTACGGCGAGAACTTTATGGAATTGGAGTTAAAAGACGACTTCAAAGATTTTTTGAGGTTGTTGAACAAACACAAAGTTAAGTATCTCATTGTCGGGGGATACGCTGTCGGGCTGCAGGGTTATGTCCGCGGAACTCGAGATATGGATATATGGATATCGAATGAGCCTGAAAATGCCGCGCTTGCGGCTCAAGCCATCATAGAATTCGGATTCAATTTACCTGAAGTTCAGCCAGCATTGTTTGAAAAGCCGAATAAAATTATCCGTATGGGTTTGCCGCCAATTCGCCTTGAAGTGTTCACCACAATTCTTGGCGTCAATTTCAACGAATGCTGGTCTGAACGGGATACTTTTGAGTTTGAAGGTATTATTATAAATGTCATCAGTCTAAAGGACCTGATAATATCTAAAAGGTCTTCCGGCCGAAAACAGGATTTAATCGATATAGAGAAATTAACTTTAGATAAATGAAGAATGATTTACTTTTAAATGCTGCGGGACGCCTTGTCCCATCTCATATCAACGGCGTTGCGCAAGTTCCCTTTCAAGGCGTCGGCAGGTATCAGCCGTCCGGGCGCCGCGCCGCGCCGCCGATTGCATCCAGCAAGGATTATCCCGCCGATGGCAATAAGGTTATCGAGGGCGGATTGAAATCCGCTCTCCAGGTGTGCGGTTTGAAAGACAGAATGACTATCTCGACGCACCACCATTTCCGCGATGGAGATTTAGCCGCCAATCAAATTTTTGACGCGGCGGCTGATTTGGGCGTCAAAGATTTACGCTGGTTTCCATCGGCGGCGTTTCCGTGCCATCAGCCCGTCATCGACCATCTTGAGTCGGGCGTAGTTCATCACATCGAAGGCTCGCTGAATGGACCTTTGGGGGAATACTGTTCTCAGGGCAGAATGCGCGGAATGGGCGTGCTGCGCTCGCATGGCGGGAGATGGCAGGCGATTCAAGATGGCGAGGTGCATATCGACATCGCGGTCATCGCCGCGCCGACCGCGGATGCCTTCGGTAATGCCACCGGCGACTGCGGACCCTCGGCTTGCGGCGGGCTGGGCTTTGCCCTGGCCGACTCGATGTTCGCCGATAAAGTTATCGTCGCAACCGACAATTTAATTGACTTCCCTTGCGTTCCATGGCAGATTCAAGGCAACTATGTTGACGCTGTGGTCGCGCTGGATAAAATCGGCATCCCGGAGAAAATCGTCTCCGGCACAACACAAATCACCAGGTCGCCCGACAGGTTGCTCATCGCCGAATTGACGGCGCGCTTTTGCGAAGAAGCCGGCATCGTCCGCAACGGCTTCTCCTTTCAAGCCGGCGCCGGCGGCACAGCGCTCAGTTTCAGCATTTTCCTCAGCGACCTTATGCGGGAACGCAAAATCAAAGCCCGCTTTGCACGCGGCGGTTCGAACCAGTTTTTAGTTCAAATGTTGGAAGATGGCTTGGTCGATTACATTCTCGACGGACAGACTTTCGACCTCGAAGGCGTGCGCTCGCTGCGAGAAAATCCGCGCCATATCTCAACTTCGCCCTTCACATCTTACAACTATCACGGCAAGGGCAATTTTGCATCGTTAGTGGATGTTGTAGTTTTAGGCGCCACAGAGGTGGATATCAATTTCAACGCCAATGTCGTAACGCATTCCGACGGGCGGTTGCTGCACGGCATCGGTGGCTGGCAGAACTGCCTGTTTTCCAAATGCACTATCCTGCCGATACCTTCCTTCCGCGACCGCATCCCGGTCATCGTGGACAGAGTAACCACACTATGTGGTCCAGGCGAACTCATCGATGTAGTCGTAACCGAGCGGGGCGTCGCGGTTAATCCACTCAGGCAGGATCTGCTCGCTAAATTGCGCGGTTCGTCGCTGCCTATCCGCGATATCCGCGACCTTCAAAGCGAGGTCGAAGACATCTGCGGCGGCAAGCCTGAATTACCCAAAACCGGCGAGAAGGTCGTCGCCGCGATTAAGTGGGTGGACGGAACAATCATCGACTGTGTGAAGGAAATTGGACGTTATACATAGCGACATTATTCTCTGCGTTTCTTATATATGTCATCCTGAACGAAGTGAAGGATCTCGTTCCCGCTTCCCCAGACGAAATGCTTCACTGCGTTCAGCATGACGCCCGCGAAATATGCGAACTGGATTATGACGCTGTATATAGCAAGTTCGCAAGTTGGTAAGTTGGAAATCCTAAGCCTGTGATATGGCTTAAATGTTACAGCAAATTTGGTGCATTAATTTCTTCTCATCGCCATTGAGGCGCTTGACCTATAGGTATAATTTTTGCTATATCTTAGGTTTGCGGTTCAATATTAGATAGTTTAAATTAAATTCTGTTTCTTTATCGCGTTCGGAATAGCAAAAATTGCACTCCGGCCAAACGTATCGATTTGCCCCGTTCTTAATTAAATCCTGAGTTAAAAGTGATTTTACTTCTTCGTCACTAAAGATACTATCGAAAAACCTGTAATATAAAGCCTAAAGCCAGAAACCCTAAAGCCATACACCTTCGACATACGGAAAAATCTTATGCTGCGTTTCTCGATTAAAAGTTCGAGCGTTTTATTCGCACTTATCATCGCCGGCGCGGGAAGCATTTCAGCCGCGCCGACCAATCTCAAAAACTTCAATGTCTCGGTTCTGCGTTCGAACACTTCCGCCACGGCGCTTGCCTTCACCGCTGACCGACTAGAAGCCAAGACGATTCAGGTTCAGGGCGTCGAATATGACGCCTTCCTCGAGCCTGGGGAGGGGACGACTTACGAGCGCAATATGCCAATATTGCCGGCGGTCAGCAGGTTTGTGGTCGTACCGCCGGACGCCGGTTTGGAGTTAGTTGTCAATCCCGGCGAAGCCCGCTATTTCCATAAAAACAATCCACCGGCGATTTGCGATGATACGACTGTCGTGGCTCTGCAACGCGACGCCGCGCCGGATGGCATCTACCCGGCGGTATTTGCCGAGATGTCCGAACCGCTGGTCATCCGCGGCGTACGTCTGGTAAAAATCACTACTTACCCGCTGCAATATGATTTCATCAACCGGCAATATATCCACCGGCCGCGCATCGAAGCCGAAGTGCGCTGCACAAACGATGCGCCGGTCAATCCTATTATAAATCCCGCCAGACGCTATCGCAGCCCGGTCTTCAAGGAGATTATGGAGGCGATGGCTATCAACGGCGCCGAGGCTTTCCGCGATGACCCGCCCGAACCGAGACCTTACAACGGCCATTACTTAGTAGTTATCCGCGAAGAGTGCATCCCCTATGCCCGTAATTGGATTGAATTCCGCCGCAAGACCGGCTATAAGATGGACATCTGCCGGTCAGCCCTAACGACGGGATGAACTACGACGCCATCAAGCGCAATGTCCAGAATGCTTATAATTCGTATGTCAACAACCGGATGGATCCATTTGAGCATCTGTTCATCGTTGGCGACCGGATGCAATATGAGCGCGGCACACCCGCTGCGCAGTGGATTATTCAATGTCCGGCCGGCGAGACGATTTGGGGCGGACCTCAACACGCCGATTACTATTATGCCTTACTGGAAGGCGATAACAACGATATTCACCCGGATGTATCCTTTTCCCGTATGCCGGCCGGCAGCGAAGGTGTTTTGAACCTGATGTTCGGACGGACGCTGGCTTACGAAGCAGCGCCGCGGATGCAGAATCCAGAGTGGTATGGACGCGGCGCCGTCTATTCCGCCCACTGGGGCAATGATGCGCAAGGCGCCTGGCATATCACGATTCACACTAATGTCCGCTGGGGCGTCGAAGTCCTGAAAAAACTTGGCTTCAACACAGTCAATTTCTTTGAAGTCTATGACTACGACCGCGAGGGCAACCAGGTCGGTAATTTTATGCGGGAACGTTATAACGAAGGCTTCAATATAGGCATCGGACGGGCGGAGATTTACTATTGGCAGAGTAGTTTTCAAGGCGTCAACAATAACACAGTCTTCCCTATCGACATCTGCTATAGCGGTCACGGCGAATGGGCTTTGGAGTGCATCTTCCGCACCGGCGACGCCAATAATATGAAAGGTCCTGTGGCGCGCACCTGCGGCTGGGGCTGGCCTTCGACCGCGCCGATGAGTTATGTCTGGCTGGCAATGGTCAACGGGCATCTGCAACGTGATTGGCCGCTCGGCTGGGCGCGAATGTTCTCGCTCAATCATATCGAAACTATATTTCCGAATTTTCAAGCCGGCGGCGTCAATCAAAGACCGCTCTACCAGCATATTAAAACCGACACCGATATGTGGGGCGACCCCGGCGTCCAGCCTTGGATCGGCACGCCGCGTCTGGCGTCGGCGCTGTTCCCACGCCAGATTGCGCCAGGCACAAAACTGCTCGAAACCCGCGTAACTGTCCCCAACAACCCGACGCCTGTGCAAGGCGCGCAAGTTACGCTCTACGCGCCAGGTCCTATGCCGGCGCAAAACCAAGGCTTACAATACGCGGCTTACAACCGGATGTGGATGAAGACGACCAAGACCGACGCCGACGGCTACGCCCGCTTCGTGCTAACCAACCGCGATACCTTGCATCTCAATACGCAAATCTTCCTGACCGTATCAGGACGAGATATTAGACCGCTGTTCGACACGGCGACCGTCGCCGTTCCACCGGTGTCGATAACCGTCGGCAGCCATTCATTCGAACAGCAAAGTGGCAACGACGACGACGCTCTTAATCCCGGCGAGTTCTTCCGCATCAGCCTGATGGCGCGCAATAACGGCAATCAACAAACAGTCGAGAACCTCGAAGCCAACATCCGCAGTCTGTCGCCTTATATTGAAATTATCGACAACAATAATATTTGGTTTGGCGATGTCGCGGTCGGACGCACGGTCGAAGGCAGCAACGGCGTCGATTTTGGCATCGCGGCGATATGTCCGGACGCAGCCAGCCGGCCTTCGACTAAACCGGCGCTGGAAATCGACTTCTTCAGCGGTGATGTCCATTGGATTTCAGCCGTTCCGCTTAACATCACCGCGCCGAATTGGGAACTCGCGCGGATTGTCGGCGGCAGCGAAATTCCCGACTCGCTGTTCGATATGAACCTCGAATTCAAGAACATCGGCGCCTGCACTGCGCCGCCGGCTTCGATTGTGCTGCGTAGTCTGGGAATGGGCGCGACCGTCATCGGCGAAGGTTCGAGCCTGCCGCGCATCGACCCCAACGCCGTGCAACGCATCGAGCGGCCTTTCAGCGTCGCCGGCAACCGCGTCGTCGTGCCGGGATCCATAACTAAATTACTCGCTGTTATCTCAACGCGGGAGGGGTTTGTGGACAGCGCCGAGTTTGAGGTTAAAATCCGTCGGCCGCGCGCCAACGCTCCGCAGGGACCGGATGCCGGCGGCTACATCTGCTTCGACAACACCGATACACTGTGGGACATCGCGCCGCAATATGAGTGGGTCGAAATTTGTCCACAAGTTCAGGACCGCAATTTCACCGGCGCCCGCATTCCGTTTGAAGGCCGTTCGGCTTTCGACATCGGCGAAGCGCGGGTCATCGCCCTCGGCTGCTCAACTCAATTCTACGGGAAATTATACGATTCGATAACCGTCGCCACCAACGGCTTTATCTGTATGGGTTCGCAAAGGATGATAACAAATTTCCAGAATTGGCCAATGGACCACGCCATCGGCGGCGGTGTGGGGATGTTGGCGCCATTCTGGGACGACTTGCGTTTAGGAGATGGCTCCGGGGTCTTCTATCATCACGACACATTAGAGAATAGGGTCATCGTGCAATGGCATCGTATGCGTCTGGGCGCCAATCAAAATGCTCCCGAAGTCACTTTCGAAGTTATTCTGCTCGACCGGCGCTGGTGGATGACCAACGAAACCGGCAATCAGAATATCATCTTCCAATATCGTCAGATTGCAATCGGCGAGAATATACGGGGAGGCGACCAGCCCTGGGACGACGACATACCTTATGCTTCAGTCGGTATCTCCAGCCCGGACGGCAGGACCGGCCTAAATTATTATTTTAACAATGTATATAATGTATCTTCCGCGCCGTTGTCCAATCGTCGGGCGCTGCTGTTCACGACTTCGCCGCGCTTCCGCGCCGGCGCACTCTATGGCTGGGTAATAGATTTCGGCACTGGTCTGCCCGTCGAAGGCGCGACTATTTATACTAAACATGGCTTCATCGCTTTCACCGACCAGGATGGCTACTGGCGGATTGCGGAGTCCCTGGCGGAAATCCCGTTCGATATAACCTGCCACAAGCAGGGCTATAATGACTCGACATACACCGATTTGATTGTCGATGAGCAGGATAGTCTGAATATAAATTTCGATTTGCTGCATCCGGAATTTATCCCTTCTTCTTTTCAACTGAACGAATGGCTTGACCCCGGCTTAGAGTCCCAAATTCCTTTTTACATCTTCAATGGCGGTAACGGGCCGTTATATTGGTCGGCGGAGAAGCGCCTCTTAGGCGACGCCAACGCCGCGCCGTGGGAACTGCGACGTTCTTATTGGGTCGGCGATACGCTCGACGACGACCGCCTCGAAGGTGTAGTTTTCGATGGTGAGTATTTCTACCTGTCCGGCGCAGCCGGCAACAATCCCAACCTCATATATGTCGTTGACCGAGACGGCAACCGGGTGCGAGATTTCGTCCAGCCCGGCGAATCCGTCTATGGAATGAAAGACCTCGAATGGGACGGCGAACTGCTCTGGGGGTCGGGCGAACAACGCGTCTTCGGCTTCGACCGCGACGGCAATGTCGCAGCCGAGTTCAATGGTCCCACTAATCCCAATCAAGCCATCGCCTATGACCCGGATAATGGAATTTTGTGGATCTGCGCTTTGACGAACAACATCAGCGCCTACGACCGGCAGGGAAATGGGCTGAACCGAACGCTGAACCGGCGCGGCTTGCGCATCTATGGGCTGGCTTATTGGGCCGACGACCCGGACGGCTACCCGCTCTACATATTAAACAGCCCGGCGCAAAATATATTGTGCGTGCATAAGATGAATGTCGTGAACGGCGACACATTATTAGTGCAGCAGTTGCCCACGCGCGGCTCGCCCGGCGGCGCCTATATCACTAACACCTTCGATGTCTATAGCTGGGTGTTGATTTCGACTACTAATGTTCCGCCTAACGAGGGCGGCGACCGCATCGATATTTTCCAAATTGAAGCCAGACGCGATTGGTTGGATTTGGATGTCTGGTCCGGCACGCTAAATCCGCAGGAAGTTCAAGATTTTGTGCTGACTTTGAATTCGACCGGCTTGCCGGACACGCTGTTCCAGGGCGAACTGCGCTTCTACCATAACGCCGATTCGAGCGTCGGACATATATATGTCAACCTGGATGTCATCGGCGTTATGGATCCCTTCCCGTTCGACCTGGCATATCCCGCCAATGGGGATTCGATAACCGCGGCGCCACTATATAATGATAGTTTAAAAGTGCCGGATATACGTTTCGCCTGGCATCCGGCGCGCGATCCCAACATCGCTGACAGTCTGATGACTTACACCTTTACGGCGGTTTGTCTGGAGCGGGTTTGGACGCATATCATCAGCCGGGATACCTTCTTAATTGTCAATTTGGATTCTTTAAGAATGCCGTTAGGATTCGACCGGCCGGTTACTTGGTCAGTATCCGCAGTTTCCGGCGAGAATGGCGCTGGCGGCTCGACGAACTGTGTAACGCCGTTTAGTTTCTGGATTAAACCTAACGCTCTGGATGAAGATAAATTGCAGCCGCCGCTGGAATTCGCCTTAAAATCAGTCTATCCAAATCCATTTAATATGAAGTCGGCGGTGAGATTTTCTCTCGACCGCGCCGGGCCGGCGCGTTTGGCGGTGTTCGATATTCACGGTCGCCAGGCGGCGAGGTTGTTTGACGGTGAAACCGAAGCCGGGCTGCACACTTTGACTTGGAACGCTGAAGGACTGCCTTCCGGCGTCTATCTGCTGCGGCTCGAATCAGCCGACCGAACAAAATTGGCTAAAGTTACGCTGATTAGGTAAAGATGGCTATATCCACTGTCAACCCTCTGCGGTTGACAACCTTTCTTTATTTCCCGGCTTCAAGAAGCCGGGCTACATTATAGCCCATCCGCTACACAAAGCGAACCGAAGGTTCGCTTTCTTTTTTTATAACCTATCTCACTTACAATGGCAAATTTCCAAAATTGAATTTGGAAATTCAGTTCTTAATGATTAGATTTAAATGTTAAAAATATTCATAAATCAATCGTGATTAATTAAAATGCGACTCGACCATATAATCCAGCGCCTGCTGCCGCATGATGAGAAGTTTTTCATCTATTTCAACGAATCAGCGCATAATATAACTGAAGCGTCTAAACTGCTGCTTCAAATACCGGAAGCGGATGCGGAGTTGCGCGCAAAGTTGGTCAGCCAAATCAACGACCTCGAGCATATCGGCGATGCCGTAACGCATAAGATATTCAACGAGTTGAACTCGACCTTTGTCACACCGTTCGACCCTGAAGATATACATATCTTAGCCTCGGCTCTGGACGATATATTGGACAATATGGATGGTTCGGCTCGACGGTTCACCCTGTATAAAATCAGCGAATTTCCCCACGAAATGGTGGAATTGATAAAAACCCTTCATAAATCCATCGTCGAAATCGAAGAAGGCATAAAGATACTAAAGGGTTTCAAACAACCCGCGCGAATGCAGGAAGTCATCAAGAAGGTGAACGAATACGAGAACGAAGCCGATGTAATCTTCGCCCGCGCCATCGCCCATCTGCTGGAGAACGAGACTAACGCTGTTGAAATTATAAAGAAGAAAGAGATATTCGTGATGTTAGAACTGGCAACCGATAAATGCGAAGATGTAGCCAATGTATTGGATACGATAGTGTTAAAGCATGCTTAGGGCGCGCCGCAAATGCTGACCTTAGTAATTATAATCATTATAATCGCGCTGATATTCGATTTTTTTAACGGCTTCAACGACGCTGCCAATTCGATAGCGACCATCGTTTCGACGCGGGTCTTGACGCCACGTGTAGCAGTAATGTGGGCGGCTTTCTTCAATTTAGCCGCGGCTTTTCTATTCGATGTGCATATCGCTAAGACTATTGGCAAAGGACTAATCGAATTGTCAGCGGTGAATGAATGGGTTATAATGGCGGGGCTGATTGGTGCGACCACCTGGAACGCAACTGCATCTTTCTGTGGAATACCAAGCAGTGCGACGCATGCGTTAATCGGCGGCTATGCCGGCGCAGCGGTCGTGCGAGCGGGATGGGAATGCATCCTAATTCCAGGTTGGATTAAAACCCTGGCTTTCATCATCGTTGCGCCGATAATGGGTATGATCATCGGATTTGTGATGATGATAGCGATTATGTGGATTTTCCAGAACAACTCTGCCACCAATCTCAACAACATTTTTAGAAAACTTCAATTAGTATCCGCCGCGGCTTACAGTTTAGGCCATGGAACAAATGACGCCCAGAAGACGATGGGCATAATTACGGTATTATTAGTAACTGCTGGTTATCTTAAGACTTTTGAAGTTCCTTACTGGGTGATATTAGCATCGCATTTTACGATTGCAATGGGAACTATGTTCGGCGGCTGGCGGGTGGTGAGAACGATGGGGCAGAAGATTACTAAACTCAAACCATCGATGGGTTTCAGCGCCGAGTCGGCTGGGGCTTTTACTTTACTGATAACGGCTTTCAGCGGCATTGCGGTCAGCACGACCCATGTCATCAGCGGCGCGATTATGGGCGTCGGCGCAACTAAGCGCGCCTCCGCTGTGCGCTGGGGCGTCGCCGGCAACATCGTCATCGCCTGGATATTAACTATACCCGCCTCGGCGCTGGTCGGAGCGCTGGTCTTAGGATTTATCGAACTCATCCACTGGCTGATTGGCGGCGGGTGGATTTAGATTGTTGATTGAGGTAATTGCAAAAGTGATGTAAATCCAGAAAACTCAAATCATAGCAAGACGGATGTCCTCATCCGTCGAAAAACCTTGCATAGAAAGCGGCGGACGAGGGCGTCCGCCTTGCCATCAACTAACAAATCCAACACTTTTGTAATTACCTCTACTATTATATCACAAAAATATCGTCATCCTGAACGAAGTGAAGGATCTCGTCTCCGTTTAGACGAGATGCTTAACTTCGTTCAGGATGGCTAATTTGAGCGTTAATTTACAATGTAAAGTATGTATTTGAAAACTACATTCTGTATTGGTTGTTCCACTCGATTTTCACTTGACTTTTCTTTAAAATCTTCATATATTGTATAGTGATTGTTTTTCCTTATTCGGGGACGATTGGTTTCGACGGGGGCAAATCGGAACGGGTAGTCGCGAGCCGGGGCTTTCAGCCGCCTCGTAAAAAAGACTGAAAAAAATTAAGTGCCAACGATTATTCGTATGCACTCGCCGCTTAATATTTAGACGCGGCACAGCCTCACCGCTTCGGCTGTCGAGCGGTCCGGCTTTAATTAGACGGCCGGGTTCTCTGTCAGTCCGCTGGGCAGAGAATGGGATTTAATGCGGATAAGCCTCACCGGGCGCGTCCATCCGCACGGCGAGGACGAAAACCGTAGGTTGACTACGCTCGTAGTGAATGCTTGAGCCGTGCTTTCGGACCCGGGTTCGATTCCCGGCGTCTCCACGAGGATTTAAACACAGAGACACAGAGGACACAGAGAGAATTAATTAACTGTGTTCTTTGTGTCTCTGTGTTTTTTTATTATATTGTTATTATGCTTCGAATTTGGTCTAAACTAGGTCGTGACGATTTTACCCGGGCGTTAATCGCCGGTATGCTGATACTGCTCGCTGGGCTGGCGTTTATTATGGTAGTCATCTTTCTGTTTTCCTTCGACTTGCCGAATCCCGCCGAACTGAAAGGTTATGAACCGCGCCTGGCGACCCGCATCCTCGACCGCCGCGGTGAAGTTCTGACCGAACTGTTCGCTCAACGGCGCATCCTGACCCCGCTCGACCAAATCCCGCAGCACTTCGTCGATGCCGTCCTTACGACTGAAGACGCCCGTTTCTACTTGCACTGGGGCGTTGATATTGCCCGCGTGATGAAAGCCGCCTTCATCGACCTAACATCGCTGAGCCTCAAACAGGGCGCTTCGACTATCACCCAGCAGTTAGCCCGCGATATCTACCTGCATAAAGAGCGCACCTTCGGACGCAAAATCCGCGAAACCCTGACCGCTATTCAATTAGAACGTTATTACTCCAAGCGCGAAATCTTGGAAATGTATCTGACGCAGATTTATTTCGGCAACGGGGCATACGGCGTGGCAGCGGCCGCCGAGCGATATTTCAACAAGAAACCATCCGAATTGACCTTAGCCGAAGCGGCTACACTGACCGGACTGCCCAAAGCGCCAGGGCTATATTCGCCGACCGCCAATCCCGACCGCTGCATCCAAAGACGCAATCTCATCCTCTATCTTATGCTCCAAGCCGGTAAAATCAAATCGGAGGCATATAACCTCGCGCTGGCTGAGCCGTTGAATGTGCATACAAATTATACCGAAGATGACCTCGGCGCCGCGCCCTATTTCACCGAGATGATTCGACAGACCTTGTCCAGGGAAGGCGAGCGGCTCGGTTTCGACTATCTGTGCGACGGTCTGACGGTCTACTCCACATTGGATGCACGGATGCAGCGCTTTGCCGAGTGGGCGGTCGCAGAGCGTTTGGGGCCGTTTCAATCCGACTACCGTTACCGGTTTGTGCAGAAGCATCAGCGCGCGGTATCAGAGCGACTCTATGGTAAGGGAGTCTTAGCGCCATGGGTGAAGATTAGGTCGGACAGCGCTTTGGTCGATTCGCTTTTTCCCACCAAAGCGGTCGTGCAAGTCGCGTTGGTCGCACTCGATCCCAAAACCGGCGATATTTTAGCCTTCATTGGCGGGCGCGATTTTCGGCGTTCCAAGTTCAACCGTGTGGTTCAAGCCGTGCGGCAGCCGGGCTCGGTGTTCAAGCCCTTCGCTTATACTGCAGCCATCGACAACGGCTATTCGCCGGCTTTTGAACTACTGAATCAAGATGTCGTGTTGACTATGCCCGATGGAACGCGCTGGACGCCGCAGAACTACGACGGCACGCACGGCGGTCCGACGACCTTGCGCGAAGCGTTGAAAAAGTCGCTGAATCTCGTGACCGTCCGTTTGACGCAAGAGGTCGTTCCGCCTCAAATGGTTGCCGACTACGCCCGACAAATGGGTATTACAACAAAAATCGACCCCGTGGACGCTGTTGGACTTGGCGCCAGTGGAATGATTCCGCTGGAGACGACCGCGGCTTTCGCCATTTTCGCCGACGGCGGCATACATCACCGTCCGCGTTCAATTGTTAAAATCAGCGACCGTTTCGACGAAATCCTGGCGGAATATTCTGTCGAGCGGCGCGTCGCCTTGTCGGCACAGACCGCTTACATAATGACCGATATGCTGCGCGGGGCTTTGAACTCCGGCACCGGCGCTTCGGCGCGCTGGTTATATGGCTTCACAGCCGACGCCGCCGGCAAAACAGGCACGACCAATGAATTCACCGACGCCTGGTTCATCGGCTTTACACCGAATTTAGTGTGCGGCGTCTGGGTCGGACTGGACGACCCGGCTGAATCGCTCGGACCCAGCCAGTCCGGCGCTGTTGCCGCGCTGCCGACCTGGGCGCGCTTTATGAAAATGACCTATGATTCGCTCTATATCCCAGATGAACCATTCCCCATTCCGCAGGGTATAGTCAGACTCAAAATCTGTCAACAGACCAAACTCCTGGCGACTCCTTACTGCCCGACTACCTTCGAAGAAATATTCCGCTCAGATACCAAACCGGTGAAAAGATGCTCAAAACATCCCGGTCGGTGAAATAGTTGTTTTATTCACACGCTTGCGGGAATCTGAAAGCGGAGAGCAAAGACGAATACAGAATTATATTTTCATCAATCGAACCGCTGTGAACGGCGGCGATGCTTCCTGTAACCCGGCTTCTCGAAGCCGGGAATAAAACCAAGATTCATCCTGTCAGAATTATCATCACCTTGAAAAATTTAGATTATGTCTAACAACCACTATTACCCTCCCGACCGTTCGTTTGTGCTAACTGAAAAACGCCATCTGTGCACAATGGACTTGCACAAGTTATCGGTCGAGGAATGTGTTATGCGCATCCAGCGCGAAGACCGGGCGGTTCTAGCGGCTATGGATGGCGCGCGGCAAAACCTCACCAGATTTATCGAAGCCATAGAACCGCGCTTTATAAACGGTGGAAGGATAATTTACATCGGCGCCGGAACATCCGGCCGACTGGGCGTGCTGGATGCTTCCGAAGCCCCGCCGACATTTCAGGTCGAGCCTGGATGCATAATCGGTATTATTGCCGGAGGCGATTCGGCGCTGCGTAAATCGTCCGAAGAAGCGGAAGACAATCCCGACGGCGCGCGCGAAGAGTTAGAGCGTCTAAATCTGCAGCCTGAAGATACGCTGATAGGCATCGCTGCCGGCGGGACGACGCCCTATGTCCTCGACGCATTAAAATGGGGGAAGCGTCTGCAGCCGCGCCTCTTGACCGGTCTTATCGTCTGTTCGCCGCTGGAATGTCCCCCGGACTGCGACCATCTTCTCTTGTTGGAGACCGGCCCGGAAGTCCTGACCGGTTCGACACGGATGAAAGCCGGCACGGCGACCAAATTGGCGCTCAATACCATTTCGACGACCTTGATGGTGCGGTCCGGACGGGTGTATCAGAATTTGATGGTTGACTTGAGGGCGACGAATGCCAAACTGTGCGACCGTGCCGCGCGCATTGTGGCTGAATTGACCGGCTTCAATCGGGAAGCGGCATTCGACCTCTTAGACCGCGCCGCCGGCCGGGTCAAAACCGCGGTAGTTATGCAGAAATTAGGGCTTTCTTTAGAGGAGGCTGAAGATAGATTAAAAAAATGCAAAGATAGACTGGACGCGGCATTGGGGGAACAAAGTTAGTCAGGAATTTCCCTTTATTTCCGTGGACAGAGGAAAAGAGTATCTGGAAGGATAAGGGATAATGGTCTGCTGCAGAACAGATTAGCGCAGATAACAGATCCATCTGCCCGGATATCATAGCCCTATAATTCGCTTAATCCACTCAATTTGCTGTTAATCATCAGTATTTCAAAATTCAACCGATTCTGTTCTTCGCGGCTTGACAAGTCGAAATCAGAATTGTATATTTTATTGGTGTTATAAGTTTATCGTCATTAAATATCCTTCGCAATTCGATAACTTAACTAGTTTTTACGCCTGTGAATTTACTCTCCGAAATCCTTAAAACCTTACGCGGGGAGAGCCTGTCCAGTTTCACCCGTTGGGCATTTCTGGGCGAATGCTGCAGTGTCGCCACAGCGTCCGCAAGCAACATTTCTATCCCTTCCATATCCGCCTGCCGACCCCATAAAGCCTTATCTGATAAGGCTCTTTGCCAATATTCCACAGCAAATCCATCGATTTCATACGCCAAAGGCAAGTCGCGCCGCCACGCTAAAGCTGCGCGGGTTGTTCACATAGTCTGATGTGGACCATACTTTAAAAATTATTTCGATCATTTCTTTAAAAAGGATTCACACAATGAAAAGTAGTCTTATTAAGGCTATCACACTAAGTGCAATTCTGCTGGCGATAGCCGTTGCGGCTGGCGTTCACATACTTCATAGGAACGCAATAGCAAATGTCGATTATAATATTCAGCTAATGTGGTGGAATCATGAAACCGAAGAATGGGAGGTATGTACAGCGGTTGGTATGGACTTTGAGTTGGATGGAGTGTGGCAGCAAGCATCTGTTTATGCAGATAATAAATATCATGTTGTTGCCCCCGATTGGGATCCCGATGGGTGGAGAGCAAGAGTAACCGGTGTCCAATTCGTCGAATATGATTATAACGGGGACACGCCGCCAACATGGGATTCCGACCAACCTCCCGGGTTTCCAGAAACATTTAATTCGGGCGTTGTGTATTTCCACACCGGCGATGTTGGAAGATGATTTCTATCGGGCGGAGGTTAAAACTTCCGCCCGATAATCAATCTGAAAGGAAATGTTATGTATATAATAGTTTTAATTTTCTTAATTCCTTTGACAATTTTCGCCCAGCCTCGTCTTGAATGGTGGCAGATATATCGTAATGGCCGGACAACATTATTCAGCGATATATTCAGAGCCGCTGATGGAAGTTATAGCGCTGTAGGAAGCAGTTCCAACGAGTATATCTCGTTTTATTTTGTTAAAACTACTCCTCAAGGCGCAGCGCAATTCCAACAAATTTATGACCAGAGAGATATTCGAACACTGCGAGCATTTACCGTCATTCAGACCGATGATGGCGGATATGCTCTGGGAGGCGAATCCAGTCCAACCCGAGCTTGTTGCATTAAAACCGATGCTGATGGTGAAGTCAATTGGATAAGACTGCTTGGCGAGGAAAATCTAACCAGCAGTTTCTCAGCGGTCATAGAATTGAAATCCGGTGAATTACTTTTTGCCGGCGGACATAACCGTGATGGGTATCTTGTGCTTATCCAACAAAATGGCGATGTTCAATGGGAGAGGTCTTACGGTGAAGCGGATCCTTCTGAAACATTTAAAGCGATGCGAGAAGTCGAAGACGAAGGCATAGTTCTGGGTGGGAATAGAACTCCACGCAACGGCAATTCTTCATTCTGGTTCATTAAGGTCGATTTCGATGGCGATGTTATTTGGGAACGGATTTATCCTTTGGACAATGGCGTCAGCGAGACGCTGAACGATATGACCAGTTGCAATGGCGGATTTGCACTGGCGGGCAATCGGGGGCATTGGATGAGAAATGAACCGGTCGATTTCTTGCTCAAACGGGTAGATAGAAATGGATTTCTCATCTGGTCGAACACATATAGTTTGAACGACAACAGTCCCGAGCAATGCTATGGCATCAAAAAAATGCCGGATGATGGATTTATCCTTTGTGGATTAGCGACATTGAATGGGCCGGGCGCGCTATTGCGCACTAATGCTGGAGGTGAAGAATTATGGCGGCGGGCGGATATCATCGAGGGCGCCAGGACGGGATATTATTCAATAGTGGTCGATAATCAAGGCGGCATTACTGCTTGCGGTGGTTTATATAGCGATGATAACCAAGAACTAAACAATGTGGCTCTCATTACCAAAACTCTACCGGAGCATAACGCGCCGCGAATATTTTGGAGATATCCAGACCAACCTCACATTGATATCCTAACCGGCGATTCAATTCGCTTCGGCGCAGCGGCTAGCGACCCTGACCTCGATACACTCAATGTCCAATGGATTTTGAATCAAGATTTACTTAGCACAACTTGGATGGAGAGCAATGATACGAGTTGGATTTGGATTTCGAGTGATACAATAACTCTGGATAGTCTTTATTGCATTGTATCTGACGGCAATTTGACTACTTCAGTAAATTGGCTGATTTCTTTCAAAGACTTTTTTATTGTATCATCGACACCTGCAAATACAGGTACATCCATCCGCCGCAACACGGTCGTCTCTTTTTCCATCGACAGCATAGCTTACATCGACGACGGGCGGGGACGCCCGGCCTACCGGTGGAGCCTCATCGACCGG
>Ga0194112_10005553_pt1 | contig 16891 bp, 13 predicted proteins | sample TA2MahC400mmetaG_FD_146191 | JGI IMG/M metagenome (GOLD analysis project Ga0194112, IMG submission 146191) | Freshwater microbial communities from Lake Tanganyika, Tanzania - TA2015016 Mahale Deep Cast 400m | ecosystem: Environmental > Aquatic > Freshwater > Lake | place: Tanzania: Lake... | reverse complement strand
ACTTGCTCGCAAAATTACCTGGTTATGCAGCCGATGAAATTGCAGCTATTGGGTTGTTAATCTTCAAACCAGCAGATTTAATCAAATCCCGGCGATATCGAAAGAAAAATAAGGTGTTATCTGCTCGGGTAATTAAACAATTTATCCCTGCTAGATCAACACAATTACGGGCCAGCCTGGAGGGAATTTCAACTTCAATCTCTAAAGCATTTAAGTCAAAAAATACCCAACAAAGTTCTACTCAAGTTAAGAGTTATTCAGATATCGGCATTATTGATGAGAGCTTTGATGAATTAGAGTTTGTTGAAGGAAAGAGTTTTGCAAAAATTAGAGCATTAGCAAAACAACCATTTTTATTTGGCTTTTTGGTGATAAGTATTTTTTCAATTTTCTATTCGCGTAATCGGTTTGGTTCATTATCTGGGGGAGCACTACCGGTTGCACCAGATAGCGCCATGGACTTAATTAGTGATTTTTTCACCTCCTGGCACTTAGTCGGCTTAGGCAGTAGCTCGCCAACACCATTATGGGTATTAATAGTTGGTTTAGCATCGGTGATAACTGGCGGTAACCCACAAATACTTATCTACCTATTTTTCTTTTTTATTCCTTCACTGCTTTATGTTTTAACCTATCGATCGGCTAGGAAGTTAAATTTAAGCAATTACTCAGCTACCTTTGCTGGATTTGTTTTTGCACTCTCCCCTGCGATATTGACTTCAATAAATCAAGGTCGAATTGGAACTCTGGTAGTGGCTGCTTTTTTCCCAATTTTATTTACCGCACTTTATAATCACCAGCAATTAACAGATTTGAAATGGCGAAAGCTTTATTTAATAACAATAGTTGCTGCAATCACAGCAGCTTTTTCACCAATCTTCCTCCTAATTTGGCTTGGCTATCACCTCTATCAGCTTATTGATCAATATATTGCCTCCAAAAATAGTAACTCAACAAAATGGAAGGACATCTCTAAAATTCTAAATCAAGATGGGATTAAGAAAAGATTTGCCCTATTGATAACACCCTTTTTGATTAATATTCCAAACTCACTCTCATTATTGTTTGCACCCACCTCTAAGCTACTAGAGCCTGGCCTATCAGTGGCATCAGGTGATTTCTTCTCTATTTTGTTATTTAATCCCGGCGGTCCGGCATCACCTAATCTTTACTTGCTCGCACCATTTAGTCTTTATTTAATTTTATGCTTAGTGGTAAAGCAGCAGCGCAGAAATGCAGTCCTGGCCTTAATTTTATTGGTATTTAGTGCAACAATTTCATCCTTTTTCATTGCAGGAAATAATTCCAATGCCCAAAGAGTTTGGAGTGGGAGCTTAATTGTAATTGCTCAATTCATTTTGACTCTAAATATTTTCTCGATTGGTGAAAAATTGATTCCGCAGCTGCGCACCATTAATTTTGGCTATAAACACATACTTTCAGCAGTTACCGCCTTAATTACAATTCTTTCAACAGTAGTGATGACTGGATGGGGAGTTTCGGTTGGTGCTAACTCTTTAGTTAGTACCGATAATGATCAGGTAATCCCAGCATTTATATCTGATTTAGCTACCACCAACGAAAGGCCAAAAACTTTGGTGGTAAGAAAGAATCAAGAACAATTGAAATACTTTATTACCCGAGGCAGTGATCTATTGCTGGGTGAACCTGATGTTTCCAGTAAAACACCCGAAATTGTTCACATTTCAATTGTTGATTTATTTAATGGTGTTGGAGTTAGCAGTAGTCAGATTTTAGGATTTTATGGAATCCAATATGTATTTATGAAGGATCCAGCAGATCCAGCATTAGTCAGAACTATTGATGGAATTGGTGGCTTTACCAGGAGTTCTGCTACTAAAGATGGCGTTATTTGGAAAGTTAATAACGCCCATGCCAGAGTTTCTTTCCAAAATGTAAAAGGTCAACATTTTCCAATTAATTCAAATGACATAAGTGCAAATGGATATGTTTCATCTAGTGGAACAATAATTATTGCTGAGAGCTTTGATAAGTCTTGGCGACTGTTATTAAATGGAGTTGCAATCCCGCTAGAGCAAAATGAATTCGGCCTTCCTGTATTTAAAATTGCTCAACCAGGTGAAGTGCTTATTACCCATGACGGTACGGCAAGAAGAGGTTGGATTTCCCTGCAGTTAATTGTAATTATTTCCGTGATTATCCTGGCTTTACCAGCGGGCCGAAGACGAAAAGAAGTCCCACTTGAGGAATTACTATGAAAAATAAATTCTCAGTTAAATTCATAGTGTTAGTAGGGTTTCTATTAATTTCATTACTAATTTCCTTTTTTGCACCAGAGCGGACTGACCAGATAAAGGTTATTTCTGCGTATCCTGCAACGGTTTGTCCGGCAATTGGTAATAACGTGTCATCAATTGCAGGTGTTGCTTCAGCAAAAATTGGTCGAAGATTAATTGATGGCACTAGCAAGAAGTTAAATCCCGGAAGGTCAAATCAAATTCCGCTGACAAAATCATCTATCTTGGTGGCAGGAAACTCTGATACAGCGCTTACCTTTGCAAATAATAAATGGAAAGCAGTTGTGCCTTGTTCGGTAAGTAATGGTCAACAATGGTTTATTGGTGGTTCTGGAGCAGTAACTAGTAAGTCATTACTTTTTATTGTAAATAGTGGATTTTCCGATTCAAATGTAACAGTTGAAGTATTTACGCCAAATGGGCCAATTGAAGAGCGAAATTTTTTAATTTCTCAAAACTCAACTAAAAGAATATCGGTAGACACATTAGCTCCTGGGGAGGAAGAGATCGCCATTGCGGTTAATACAAAATCTGGTCGAGTTAGTTCCTTTTTATTTGATGAGCGAAAAAAAGGACTTAAATCTTTAGGTGCAGATTTTGTGTCAGCTATTGCTGCTCCAAGTAAACAAGTTAGATTAGTTTCAATTCCAGGTCTAGTTGGGGGTTTAAATAGCAATAACAACTCCATAAGTCACAATTTACGATTGTTTGTGCCAGGCAAGATTGATGCAAATATAGAGGTTACGATTAATTCAAATGATGGAAAATTTGTTCCCGAAGGATTGTCAGAGGTAAAAATATCGAGTCAGAAAGTATTGAGCATTCCGCTTAGGAATTCACCATCGAACCAGCCATTTTCACTTTCGATAGATTCTGATCAACCTGTTTTAGCAAGTCTTCTTTCAAACTTTACATTTGGTCGCAGTAATGAAATTACCTGGACAACTGCCTCAGATCCAATTAAAAGTTGGAGTGCAAATTTAACTGGATCACGTCCGATCTTAATTTTTGATGGTGACAAAATTGATGTGCTCATAAAAGCAAGTGGAATTAATGGCAGAAAGATTGAGAAAAAAATTTCAGGTAAAGATTTTGTTTCATGGCAATCACCAGTGGGTTTAAACAAATTACAAATTTTTGCAAAAAATGAGGGGATAAGTGGTGGTGTTATATTTTTGCCATTAACGGGAAATATCGGCATAAGCACGATTCCAATGAATAATGGCGCTAATCTGGAAACAGTCTCTGAGCCAATTTCGGATGCCTCGGTAATCACACGCCGTTAAATCCCAGCTTTTCCAATCAACCCCATATAACCTGTTCATATGAAAAGGTCTTCAGTCCGAAGGTGTTCTAGAGCGAGTTGCACTAGTGCTGCAATAAAGACACTGACTTATATCTATTCTGACTCAACTGCAGTACTTGGTCCGCTATCTACTTACGCCGAACCACACAGTTATGATTTGTGTCCAATTCATAGTGAACGATTAACGGTTCCAGTTGGTTGGAATGTAATTAAAGAGGAAGTTATAAATAACAACACAGGTCCAACCGAAGAAGATTTAATGGCCATTGCAAATGCTGTTAGAGAGGTTGCAAACTATGATGTAAGTGGAAAAACGATGCAGCCTGAGTTAGGTAGACGCGGACATTTACGCGTATTACCTTCAAACTAAATTTAAAATTTATTTAAGGCTTTAAGATTAAATGCTAGATAAAATTATAAAGGCTTACGACATTAGAGGCTTAGTCAAAAATGAAATAACTCCAGAATTCTCCTTCTCTGTTGGCGTCGCATTTGCAAAATTTTTAGAGTATGAAAGAGAACCAGCCACAATTGTCGCAGGTGAAGATATGCGCTCCTCCTCGGCTTCATTAGCTAAGGCATTTTGCGATGGCGTTACCAGTCAAGGTTTGGATGTAATCCGAATCGGGCTGGCATCAACTGATATGTTGTATTTCGCTAGTGGAAAACTTAACTTGCCTGGAATTATGTTTACTGCCAGTCATAACCCAGCAAAATATAATGGAATGAAGTTGTGTAAGAGTGGAGCAAGGCCAATCGGACAAGAGTCTGGTTTGCTTTTGATTAAAGAGTATATTGAAAAAGGTGTTCCAATCTCCACTAGACCTATTGGAAAAGTTACTTCAAAAAATTTATTAAATGAATATGTTGATTATTTAATAAAACAATTTCCAAAGAAAGTCTTCACTAAGCGAAAACTTAAAGTAGTCATTGATGCTGGAAATGGTATGGCTGGATTTACTGCTCCAGCAGTGATGAATAAACTTAATGTTAAGTTATATCCTTTGTATTTTGAATTAGATGGTGATTTTCCTAATCATGAAGCTAACCCGATCGACCCAAAAAATTTAACGGATCTTCAGAAAAAAGTTAAGAAAGAAAAAGCTGATATTGGTCTAGCTTTTGATGGTGATGCTGACCGGTGTTTTTTAATTGATGAAAGAGGAGAGTTAGTTAATCCATCTGCCCTTACTGCCTTGATTGCTGCAAGTGAATTGAAAAAGAGTCCTAAGTCGACAATTATTTACAATTTAATTTCATCAAAAACAGTTCCGGAAGTGATTGCTGAGAATAAGGGTGTTGCAGTGCGTAGTCGCGTTGGGCACTCCTATATAAAGAACTTGATGGCCGAAACCGGCGCCATTTTTGCTGGTGAGCATTCAGGTCATTTTTATTTTAAAAATTTCTGGAAAGCAGATTCTGGAATGCTTGCAGCTTTATACGCCCTTGCTGAACTAATGAATACCGACAAAACTTTGTCTGAGCTACTCCTGCCTTATAATCGTTATTTCTCTAGTGGTGAGATAAATAGCAAAGTAAAAAACTCACAAAAATCCATTATGGCGATAAAAAAGAAGTATGCAGGTAAGTATCAGGTTGATGAATTGGATGGTCTAACTATCTCGGCAGATCAGTGGTGGTTTAACCTGAGGGCTTCAAATACAGAGCCACTTCTTAGGTTAAATGTTGAAGCCGATACTCCAAAACTCATGGCCAAGATAAGGGATGAAGTACTGGCCCAAATCAAAAGGTGATAAATGTGTGGCTAGCAGGGTATCTTTAGCCCCTTGTAATAAATAATTTTAGGCCACATTACTTATAGGAGAAGAATGAACACAGCAACTGAAATTAAGAGTGATGTTGCCAATCCAGCACTTGCGGCTGAAGGAAAAAAACGAATTGAGTGGGCAGCCCGTAATATGCCAGTGTTGTCGCAAATAAAAGATAGATTTTCAAAAGAAAAGCCATTTAATGGAATCAGAATTGCAGCCTGTATGCACGTAACTACGGAGACTGCTAATTTGATGTTAGCTCTAAAATCTGGCGGTGCGGAGATTGCACTGTGTGCATCGAATCCACTCTCTACTCAAGATGAAACTGCAGCAGCCTTGGTTTATGAATATGGAATTTCCGTGTTTGCAAAAAATGCAATTGACCGCGATGGTTTTTATCAACATATCAATTCGGCATTAGATATCAAACCACAGTTGGTATTTGATGATGGTTGCGATTTAGTAAATGTAATACATACATCTAGAACAGAATTAATTGATGGAGTGCTAGCCGGCTGTGAAGAAACAACAACAGGTGTTATCAGATTAAGCCAAATGGCAAAAGATGGAGCGTTAAAATTTCCAATGATTGCCGTAAACGATACTGACACAAAGCACATGTTTGATAATCGATACGGCACTGGACAATCAACCTTTGATGCAATCTTCCGCGCTACCAATACTTTAGTTGCTGGACAAGTAATTGTAGTCGCAGGTTTTGGATATTGCGGTAAGGGTGTTGCAGAGCGAGCAAAGGGATTAGGCGCTGAGGTAGTTGTAACTGAGATAGATCCGACTAAGGCATTGGATGCTCTAATGCAAGGTTTTAGAGTTATGCCAATGACCAAAGCAGCTGCGATTGGTGATGTTTTCATAACAGTTACTGGAAACCGCGATGTATTACGAGATGAACATTTTAAGCAAATGAAAGATGGTGCGATCCTGGCAAATTCAGGCCACTTTGATATTGAAATCGATGTTGCGTGGCTAGAGAAAAATGCAAAGGTTAAGAATTCAAAGATGCGCCATCAAACTGATGAATATGTAATGGCCGATGGCCGTAGTATATTGCTTATTGCCGAGGGTAGACTGGCAAATCTTGGAGCTGCCGAAGGTCATCCTGCATCAGTAATGGATATGTCTTTTTCAGATCAGGCATTGACAGCTGAATGGTTGTTAAAGTCAGGTAAAGATCTACCTGCTGGCTTACATGATGTACCATCAATAATCGATAAGGATGTTGCAAGATTAAAGCTTGAAAGCATGGGAGCCAAGTTAGATGTTCTAACTCCCGCGCAAGAGCTTTACTTAAATTCTTGGGAACACGGTTCTTAAATGCCGCTAGTCATGGTCGTTGATGACGATCAAGACTTAGCCGAAATGCTGAGTATCGTATTAACTGGTGCTGGCATGGAGGTTGATTTAGTAAATCGTGGCGACCAAGTGATGGATGTTTTTAATCAACATACCCCTGATTTAATTTTGTTAGATGTGATGCTTCCGGGCATAGATGGTGTTGAGGTTTGTAAAATAATTAGAGATACATCAATGGTGCCAATTGTTATGTTAACTGCAAAAGGGGACACCCAGGATGTTGTTTTAGGGCTTGAAGCTGGGGCCGACGATTACATGATCAAACCATTTAAACCGCAAGAATTAGTGGCAAGGATTAAAACCAGACTTCGAAGGAACGCTCGAATCGGATCACTAGCAATTGGAGATTTAACTATTGATCAAATGGAACATAAAGTGATTAGCAACCATAAAGAGATCCCGCTAACTCGATTAGAATTTGATTTATTAGTTGCGCTAGCAAAAGAACCTGGAAGAGTATTTACCCGAGAGGCTTTGTTAAGCGAAGTTTGGGGCTATCAACACGCAGCTGATACTAGACTTGTAAATGTTCATGTTCAAAGGCTTAGATCCAAAATTGAGATTGATGCTGATAATCCAAAATATGTTTTAACAGTGCGAGGTGTTGGTTATAAAGCTGGAGTAGGAAAAATCTAAAATGTTAAAGGGTTGGGTTAAGATAAAACAGTCACTTAGCCTAAAAGTATTGTTAGCTAATATTCTTTTTGCATTTGTTATCGTGATAGTAATTGGAGTGATTGTTCAAAATCGGGTTTCTTCGACCTTTGTAAATGAGAAAATAAGTATCTCTAAAGTTGAAACGAAGAATGCCTTGTTTCTAGCGCAAGGTCATTTTAATATAGCAAGGTTTCAGGATGACTCAGGCTTAAATAAGGTTGTTCAAGAATTTATTACATCAAGTCGTGAAGATGGATCTTTATCAGGCAGAGAAACTGTTATCTTACCTATTAATAACTTTAATAACAGAAATATTTATCAAACTGTTCCAACACTTTTAGTTCTAGATTCTATCCCTGAGGATTTCCGAGAGCGGGTTAGAGAAAGTGAAGAAGTTCTAGATAAGCGAATTACTATTAGATACTCGGATGGGAAGGAGCATCCAGGTTTTTTAATCGGAGGAAAACTAAATATTCCGAGATCTGGTATTTATGAAATTTATTATTTGTTTAAATTGGATGCTCAGTATGCAAGTGTTTCATATATTACGTGGATTCTGATTTTTACTGGACTCTTGTTAGTGTTGCTTATTGGACTAAGCACTCAATTTGTTTTGCGACAGGTAGTTTCACCGGTTAAAGAAGCTGCAGCTGTTGCGGAAAAATTTACAAGTGGAGATTTAACCAGTCGAATGGCTGTCTCTAGCCAAGATGAGTTGGCTAGCTTAGGCAATTCATTTAATGAAATGGCAGTATCAATCCAACAGCAAATCTTCCGACTAGAAAATTTATCTAGGCTTCAACAAAGATTTGTTTCCGATGTTTCCCATGAACTACGTACGCCACTTACCACCATCAGAATGGCCGCAGAGGTAATTTATCAACAGAAAGGTGAGTTTGATCCAAGTATTGCAAGAAGTAGTGAGTTATTGATTAATCAAATCGATAGGTTTGAGTTATTACTCTCTGACTTACTAGAGGTAAGCAGGTTCGATGCTGAAGCTGCAGCCCTTGGCGTTGAAAATTTTGATGTATGTGGCCTGGTTCGTAAGACAATAGATTATTTGCACCCAAGCAAATCTCCTTTAATTGAGATAACTGTCTCGAAAGAGCAGATATTTATTGAGGCAGATCCAAGGCGAATAGAGAGAATTTTAAGAAATCTAATTACCAATGCTTTTGAGCATAGTGAGGGAAAAACTGTAAAAGTATTAGTTACGGAAAGTGAAAATGAAGTTGCAATAGGTGTTCGTGATTTCGGACTGGGTTTTGATAAAGAGGATGCATCGCGACTTTTTGATAGATTCTGGCGCGCTGACCCCTCCCGAGCCCGTACAAGTGGTGGTACGGGTCTTGGACTATCAATTGCTCTAGAAGATGCAAAGCTTCATCAAGGACAATTACTAGCATGGGGCGAGAAAAATAAAGGTGCTCACTTTGTTTTAACTCTACCCAAGCGCCATGGTACTTCTGTCCAATCATTTCCAATCGATCTAATTCCAACAGATAGTCAGTCAACACTGCAAAATTCTTAATGAGGCAATAAATGCTATAAAGTATTTATGACAGGTATTTTAGTAGGGTTTAAAGAATTGGTTTACCCAAAGTTTTGTATTGTTTGCTCTAAAAAAGGTTTCAGTATTTGCAAATTTTGCCTTACACCGTGGAGTAATAAACCTAAAATATCAACTATAGGTAAACATAATTTGTACTATTTATCTGACTACAACGTTGATACCTCAAAAGTAATTTTATTAGCAAAAGAGAATGGCAATACCACTGCAATTGATGTGATTTCTAGCGCTTTAGTCGAATCTATAAAATTACTTGTAAATTATCAAAAAGTTGAGGTGCCACTAAATATTGTCACAATCCCGTCTGCCGCAAGGGCTATTCGAAAAAGAGGGAGAGACCATGTAAGTGAGTTATGTGAAAATGTGACAAAAAAGTTAAAAAATATTTCAATTGCAGCTATGAGCACTCCAATCCTTAGAGTATCTAAAAACGTTAAGGATCAATCTAGATTGAATAGAAATCAAAGGTTAGATAATTTAGAGAATGCATATATTTTGCAGGGTCTAATTCCAAGCGAGGGTGCATTCATTTTATTAGATGATTTAGTGGCCACCGGAAGCTCTATTATGGAGGGGTTTAGAGCCCTGTCTGATGCCAAAATCACGGCTATCGGTGCGGTAACAGCGTGTGCGACGGGTCGTAATTCTCTAATACGATAAGCCACTGAGTATTTGTATAAATCATAGATATAACCGTTGGGGGATGTTGTGGGCTTATTAGACAAACTCTTGCGTGCAGGTGAAGGTAGGGCGATCAAAGAGCTAGAGAAAATAGCTAAAAAAGTTAATAAATTTGAATCTGAAATTTCAAATTTAGATGACAATTCGTTACGGAATAAAACTACAGAATTTAAAGAAAAAATTAGTAAAGGTGAAACGTTAGATTCTTTATTGCCAGAGGTATTTGCTGTAGTAAGAGAAGCAGCAAAAAGAACTTTAGGTCAACGACACTACGATGTGCAGATAATGGGCGGCGCTGCTCTTCATAAAGGAAACATCGCTGAAATGAAAACTGGTGAAGGAAAGACTCTAGTTTCAACATTACCAGCCTACTTAAATTCATTATCAGGAAAAGGTGTACACGTTGTAACAGTAAATGACTATCTGGCCGAGCGGGATAGTGAATGGATGGGTAGAGTTCACCGCTTTCTAGGTTTAAAAGTTGGCGTAATTCTCTCAAATATGTCACCGGCAGAGCGACGTGAAGCCTACGCAGCTGATATTACTTATGGAACAAATAATGAATTTGGTTTCGATTACCTACGAGATAATATGGCTTGGACTCTTGCAGATTGTGTTCAGCGTCATCATAATTTTGCAATAGTAGATGAGGTTGATTCAATTTTAATTGATGAAGCTAGAACCCCATTAATTATTTCTGGGCCAGCTGATAAGGCAACAAAATGGTATGTGGAATTTGCCAATTTAGTTAATAAACTCAATAAAGATACTCACTATGAAGTAGATGTTAAAAAACGTACCGTTGGTATTTTAGAAGCTGGCGTTACAATTGTTGAAAGTACGTTTGGAATTGAAAATTTATATGAGGCTACTAATACGCACCTGATTGGATATTTAAACAACGCAATTAAAGCAAAAGAGCTCTTTAAACGGGATAAAGATTACGTAGTTATGAACGGTGAGTTACTTATTGTTGATGAACATACCGGACGTATGCTATCTGGCCGCAGATATAGTGAAGGTTTACACCAAGCCCTAGAAGCAAAAGAAAGAATCGAAATTCAGGATGAAAATCAGACCCTAGCCACAATCACTCTTCAAAATTACTTCAGGTTATATGAAAAGCTCAGCGGTATGACTGGTACCGCAATGACTGAGGCCTCTGAATTTATGCAGATTTATAAACTTGGCGTTATTCCTATTCCAACAAATAAGAGCATGAAGCGAACTGATCAGTCTGACTTGATTTACAAGTCAGAGGTTGGGAAATTTACTGCAGTTGTTGAAGATATAGTTAATCGAAATAAAAAAGGACAACCAGTTTTAGTTGGTACTGTCAGCGTTGAAAAATCTGAAGAATTATCTGCCATGTTAAAACGAAGAGGCGTGCCACACGAGGTTTTAAATGCCAAACAGCATGAACGAGAGGCTGCCATTATTGCTCGAGCAGGAACAATTGGTGCAGTTACTGTGGCGACAAATATGGCAGGTCGTGGAACTGACATAATGCTTGGTGGCAATCCAGAATTTATGGCAGATTTTGAATTACAACGCAAAGGTCTAAATCCATCTGAAACACCACAAGAGTATGAAAAGGCTTGGCCTGATGAAATTTCGCGACAGAAGGCTGCCGTAGAAAAAGAACACGAAACCGTTACTTCACTTGGTGGGTTATATGTACTTGGCACAGAGCGGCATGAATCTCGAAGAATTGACAATCAATTACGTGGTCGATCAGGCCGACAAGGTGATCCCGGAGAATCCAGATTTTATTTATCACTTCAGGATGAATTAATGAAGCGATTTAATTCTGGTTTAGTTGAACGCTTTTTAGGAGCTGCTGGAATGCCAGATGATACTCCGCTTGAATCTAAAATCGTAAGCAATGCAATTAAATCAGCTCAGACGCAAGTTGAATCATTAAATTTTGAAATGCGTAAGAACGTTTTGAAGTATGACGATGTAATGAATAAACAAAGAAGTGTTGTTTATTCAGAGCGGCGTGAAGTCTTAGAGGGAGCTGATATTAAGGATTTAACTAATAAATTCCTAGAGGAGACCATTACCGCCTATATAAATTCGGCTACAAGTGATGGTGTGGCTGAGAATTGGGATTTAAATACTCTTTGGCTTGCATTAAAAGCATTATTTCCAATTTCTTTCTCAGCACAAGAGCTTATCAATGAAGTCGGTGAAGTTGGTGTATTAGATTCAGAATTTTTACTTGATCGAGTCCTTGTTGATGCGCGTAAGGCTTATGAGAAACGGGAATCTGAGATAGGTGCACCAATTATGCGAGAGTTAGAGCGGAAAATTTTACTTTCCGTTTTAGATAAAAAATGGCGCGAGCATCTTTATGAAATGGATTATTTACAAGAAGGCATTGGCTTGCGAGCCATGGCGCAACGCGATCCATTGGTTGAGTATCAGCGAGAAGGATATGACCTTTTCTCTGCAATGATGGATGCGGTCAAAGAGCAATTAGTAAGCCATTTATTTAGTGCCGAGGTGCAAGTTGAGGGAGACCAAGTTGGAGCGAAAGGCTTAACACCTACTCCTGCACCAACTTCTCAACTTCAATATTCCGCCGCCGATATTGAAGCTCCAGCCAGTGGAGAAACATCTCGCAACGCTCCCTGCCCATGTGGATCTGGTAAAAAATATAAGAGATGTCATGGTGCGTCCTAAATAATAAAAAGTTCAGTGCAAATCCACCTTCTATCCACACCTTCAAACCTTAATATCAATGATCTAACCCGTTCATCATTTTTTAGGGTAACGGTTATTTCTGAAACACCTTCAATTGGTTGACTTATGTAAATTCTTCTTACTTTCAAATTTCCATCGAATTTACTTTGATAGTAAATGATTCTTCGTGCAACAAGTTTATGGCAATTTCTAGAAATTTGAGATACGCCTCTTCTACTGCGCAAAATTTCAAATAATACAATGATAAAACTTTTGCTCCAAGCGTAGATATCTGGCAACTCTGAAAGAGATGATGCAGTAACTGAAAACTTTGGGTGCGACCATTCTTCACCAAAATCGGGGTCAAAAGTTGGGCTTAAATATACTTTCTTATTAGTTGTTAATCTAGTTTTCCTTTGCATAACTGTCATATGATGATTTTGGCTTAAAATATTGAAAAAAAATCATCCGAAAGGATGATATAAAGTTTTTAGGTTCTTAATATAAAAAGCCTATGAGATTTGGAAAGATCGAATACCTAAGAAATTCTAAATTAGTGCTTGGACTATCAATCCTATGTATTGCAATGTTTACCGCAGGTCTAATTTCAAAGGAAGCTAATCGAACAGTAGAAGTCTGGGCAACAAAAACGAATTTAGCGCCAGGAATGAGATTATCTAATAACGATTTAATAAAAGTTTCAGTTTTATTGCCAGAAAGTTCAAAAAATTACGTATCTGGACAAGCTCAAATCATTGGAGCATTAGTATTAAATCCAGTCAATGTTGGAGACCTCATACCAGTGGCGTCAATTGCGGCATCCCCTAATTCCCTCAATCAAAAATATGTTCCAATTACAACTGAAATCACCGATAGTCCAATTAATTTACAAAAAGGGGATGTTGTTGATATTTATGCAATACCTACGAGGGACTCTCAGCTAACCACTGGTGCACAACTAATTGGACAGAGTATTTCTCTATCCGAAGTTTCAAAAGAAAATAACTCAGGTAAGGTAAGTGTCGTTGCAATATTTAGTGATGATCAAGTTTTGCCAGTATTACAAATTATGTCAGATACTAGAGTTATTATAGTTAGATCAGAGTAGTTATAATTGAAAATCATTACTGCAATAATTGATTCAAAAAATGAAGAGATCGTAACATCGCTGCTTTTTACTCAAGGATTCGAAATTGCATTTAGAGCTCTATCTATACATTCCCTAGATAATTTTATAAGTAATCAAAAAGACTCATTTTTAGTTATATACGATCACAGCTTTGAATCAAATCTAAAGTTCCAAAAAAAATTTAAGTCTGATAGTCAAAATCGATATATACGTCTTGAGCCACAAAAATTCAATCCAGCTAAAATTTTATCTGAAATATCAAGTATTAAGCAGAATTATTTAGCGGCTTATATTGAACGATTACCAAATGTAATTTCTGTCATGGGATCGCCAGGCGCACCGGGAGTTTCTACATTAGTCAATTATCTAGGATTAATTTTAAATGGCACCGTGGTCAGTTCAACTCACCAAAATCTTAGGCCATTTGGGAGGGCAAATATGAAACTTATTTCACCAGAAGACTTAATTCCTACTTTAAATAGTATTTCAAATACTCAGGTTTTAATTGACGGTGGTTCATCGATTAATTTGACCAGCACTATGTCCGATAGAAGATTTGATGCAAGATGGTTGAGAGAGGTTGTTGGGTCTAGCAGTCATTTAATCTATGTGATTAAGTCAAATTTACAAGGAATTAACTACTTAACTAATTTTATGAAAGATTTTAACAATGTGATTAATCAACCAGTAATAACAGTAATCTTGAATCAACAAAGATTTGATAGATCAAGTCAAGAAATTCAAAGTAGCTTCAAGGAATTAATGGGTGGGCTTAGTAATTTTGTAATACCATTTACTTCCCGGATAGGAGCAAATTCTATGAGTAAATCAGGTAAGTTTTCGATCTGGGGGATGGATAGTTTTCAAAAGCAACTAGCAAAAATAGCCGCTCAGATTGGTGAAAAAAAGCTCTACCATTAGTCCATGGCAACCCTTAGTGAGTTAGTTACTGCTAACTCGAAATTACAAGAGCATGAAGTTGAACACCTGGCTGAACTTGTTGCAGAGTGGCGACTTCTTGCCGATCTTTCTTTTGCTGACTTAGTTTTATGGCTTCCAATTAGAAAAGATGAAAAATCTTGGCCACAAGGTTATGTTGCAATAGCCCAGATTAGACCCACTACAGCAGCAACTGTTTTTGGAGATGACTTAATTGGCTCAAAAATTGATTGGGGCCAGCGCCCACTAATAGACCAGGCATTATCTGAGGGTGAAATTGTTAAGGACACGCAACCAGAAAAAGTTGGTGAAATTATGATCAAAGAAGAGACCGTCCCAGTTATTTTAGATAATAAAACTTTAGCTATTATTTCAAGGCACAGGAACGCAGATTTAATGAGATCACCCTCAAAGCTAGAATTAAATTATCGAGAAATAGCTCATCTAATTTTTAGAATGGTCTCAGAGGGAAACTTTCCTATTAGAAATACTCTTTATAGTTCTGAATCAGCACCAAGAGTGGGTGATGGTTTGATTAGGCTAGATGTGAATGGTGTAGTGTTTTTTGCAAGTCCAAATGCAAGATCAGCCCTTAGCCGTATTGGATATCAAGATGAATTAGAGCAGAAAAATCTAGGCGAAGTTTTCTCAGCACTTGATAAAGACGGTAAACAGCCAGTAGATGAGTCCTGGAAGATATTATTAAGTGGAAAATTTCTTCGAAGGACTGAGTATGACAGCGGAAAAGGGGTAATTGACTTTTTGGTTATTCCTTTGACTCAACGAGAGGATCGAATTGGTGCTATTGTCCTAGTGCACAATATTACGGAATTAAGAAATCGGGATAAGGCACTTTTAACTAAAGATGCAACAATTAAAGAAATCCACCATAGAGTAAAGAATAATTTACAGACAGTTTCTGCACTATTAAGATTACAATCTAGAAGAGTTGAGGATCCTACAGCTAGCGCTGCGCTGGCAGAAGCAGTCAGAAGAGTTGCTTCTATCGCTTTAGTTCATGAAACATTATCAAATCAATCTTCAGAGTCGGTCGAATTTGATCAAGTTTTTGATCAAATCATAAATAACGCATTTGAATTGATTCCAAGAAAAATTGAGTTTAAGAAAATTGGTGTATTTGGATCATTTGATTCAAAGATTGCAACTGCACTTTCTTTAGTTGTTACAGAATTAATTCATAATGCTATTGAGCATGGATTATCTGAAAATGGGGATGTACTAATAATTGAGATAGATAAGGAGAATAATCGTTATACAGTTACTGTTTCTGACAATGGGGCTGGGCTACCTGACAATTTCAATTTAGAGCAATCATCAAATCTTGGATTACAAATTGCAAATACCCTAACTAAAAATGAATTAAATGGAAGTATTAATTTGTTCAGAAACGGTAATTTAACTTGCGGTCGAATTATATTTTCAGTTGATTAAATAAAATTTGGGTTCTCAGCCAATCGGGCACGATTTCTTGCCGCTCTGCGCTTCATCGCTCGTCGCTCATCTTCAGAAAGTCCACCCCATACTCCAGCATCTTGTCCGCTCTCTAGCGCCCATGCCAAACAAGGGTCCTTTACCGAACATCTAGCACAAATTTTTTTAGCCTCTTCTATTTGGGCTAAGGCTGGCCCTGTATTTCCTACCGGAAAGAAAACCTCTGGATCCTCTTCGCGACAAGCAGCTTCATGTCGCCAATCCATACGGCACTCATCTCCCTAAGTAGTTGAATTTTAATTATTGAATATCAATAATTTGTATGCGTATTCTCTCTTTAATTTAATTAATACACAAGGATATTTGGCTTCAAATTTAAATTATTCATATAAATTGATGGCATAAATTGATAAAAAAGTGATTTTGGCACCAACCACATCGACTCCTCACGCTTAAGAGCCAGGTTCGATCCCCTAAGATTTAGGGGCATCTCAATTAATAAAACAATCAAGATTACCCAGTTTAGTGAATTTAAAAAGTTTACATAAAGCTTTCGAGATTGCATACTTGGAGATAATTAGGGAGAATTTACAAATGACTCAAACTGCATATTTTGCTACAGGTTGTTTTTGGGGAGCTGAACGAAGGTTTTGGCAATTAACGGGCGTTACTTCTACATCTGTGGGTTACATGGGTGGAAACAAACCTAATCCGATATATAAAGAAGTTTGTACTGGGACTACCAATCATGCTGAGACAGTTGAAGTATTTTTTGACCCAACAATTATCAGCTTCGAAAGTTTGTTAGCTGAATTTTGGGTTATGCATGACCCAACTTCACTAAATCAACAGGGCGGGGACATTGGTACGCAATATAGATCTGCAATTTATGCAACTACGCCAGAACAAGTAGATATAGCCTTGATGAGTAAATCAATTTATCAAAAAGCACTTACTGAAAACGGTTTAGGCCATATAGTCACTGAAATTATTTCCGCAAAAGGGATTACATACTGGATAGCTGAGGAGTATCACCAAAAA
>Ga0194112_10005552_pt1 | contig 16893 bp, 15 predicted proteins | sample TA2MahC400mmetaG_FD_146191 | JGI IMG/M metagenome (GOLD analysis project Ga0194112, IMG submission 146191) | Freshwater microbial communities from Lake Tanganyika, Tanzania - TA2015016 Mahale Deep Cast 400m | ecosystem: Environmental > Aquatic > Freshwater > Lake | place: Tanzania: Lake... | reverse complement strand
GAGGCTCTGGCATCAGCGGTCAATGTCCGGGCTGGCAATGAAGACCCGCTTTTTACTGTCGCCCCGGTAACCAATCGCAGCCGGAAAAGTGCGGTGGCAAGGAGGTCTCCGCTTGCGGAAAAGGGAGAGATATTTAAGAACGCCCCCGCGGTCAAGGGGACGTATTTCAAGGTGCCGAATATTCTGGAATCGTGATCTCTTTGATGAATTGATTGCCTTCTCAATAAAGAGAGGCGAAATGTGAAAGGTGATAAAATGATGAATCGATCGTATCTTTTTTTCTTTTTGATTTTTTTAGTATTGTTGACCGGCTGTTATGCACAAATCGAAGGCTGGTCTCAGGAATCCTTCCGCAGTTCTGAATTCAACACCGCCGCTCTCAGTAGAGAGGGTATGGCACTATTGCCGGTGATCATTCTGGAAGATACACATAAAAAGGAAGAAGAACCGGTGGGCAAAATTCCCGATGCTCCTTATACTCAGCCCGTGCCTCAGGCAGGTAAGGTTGAAGAAGGGAAGCGGGCTGTTATCCATGATGCCTACAGGGTGATCCTGAACGAAATTCTGCTCAGCAGGGTCCGAGCAAGGTATCCGCATCTCCAGCTTGTCTCGCCAAGTGATGTACTGAAGCGCATAAACGATGCGGGACTGACCGCCGATTATCGCAAGTTCAACGATGATTTTCCCAGGATTGGATTCGACGGGTCTCTCCTTAAGCGTTTCGGAAAAACGCTCAACAGCAGGTATGTTTTTGTCAGCCAGGCGGTTTTGACTGAATCGAAATCCGATACTTCACTCATTGTCATATGGTCTTTCGGGCGAAAATCAGTCCTCCGTTCCGTAAAAATCTCCGGGCAGATCTGGGATACGACCACGGGTAATCAAATGTGGGAGGGATTAGGGGTTGGATACAACAGGCTATCCTCATATGAGCAGCCTCCTCTCACAGAGGAAATAGCGCGCGAAGCGGTGGACAGCCTGTTGAGTAATATTCATCCATAAGCAACAGCGTATGTATATATTCGGACATCCTCTCTCAAGAGGGAATCATCGCAGATCAACATTAAGGATAGTGGTACTCATTACCGCTATCTTGTTATTTTCAATAATTCCGTCCTCCATCGGTGCTGTCGGAGCTGAAGAAAAAGGCTTTCCCTTCCGCCCCGGTGAGAGGTTGACATTCCAGGCCAGGTGGGGGTTTATCACGGCCGGGTCGGCAACACTTGAAGTGCTTCCAATGACCGTAATAAACGGTGTGAAGACGCACCATTTTGTGATGGAAACAGAAACAAATCCATACGTCGATGCTTTTTATAAAATCAGGGAGAGACAGGATTCATTTACGGACAGTAACATGAAGCGATCAATTCTGTACAAGAAACGGAGCGAGGGAAATCATCCGAGAGACGTGGTTGTGCAATTTGATGTGGGGAAGAACGAGGCCTCATATGTGAATTTCGGTGAGAGGATGACACCTGTCAAAATCCTCCCGGGTACATTTGATCCCCTTGCGCTCTTTTTCATCCTCAGGCTGTATGATTTAAAAGAAAACATGGAGATCGCAATACCCATTACCGATGGGAAAAAGATGATTCTGGCGAAAGCGAAGATATCGAAGCGGCAGAAACTCGTAATCGCAGGAAACGAATACGATACGTATTTAGTGGAGCCGGAGATGGAAAGTCTCGGGAGCGTGTTTAAGGAACGTGAGAATGCCCGGCTTGCGATCTGGTTCACCGCGGACGATAAAAAAATTCCTGTGAAAATAATCAGCAGGGTGGGAATCGGAATTTTTGTCTTTGAACTCGCAACCGCTCAATATTAGGGTGGTCCGGATTCCGGGGAAGAAGATACCGGAATCATGAGGACAAGAAAAGATCATGTCAATTGACACTTTCGTTTACAGAAACACGTCTCCACCGCCGGACGCGGCCGGTACTCCCCTTTCCGGAAAGAGGTTCAGTGTTCAGCCGAACATGTCGGTTCGGGACTGGCCGACCGGGGCGGGCTCGCTTGCCCTGGAGGGGTACGTCGCAGTTGAGAATGCCACGGTGGTCGGCCGTCTGCAAATGGCGGGAGCCTATATTGTGGGCAGCACCCGTATGAGTGAGTTCGGTTTGGGAATTTGCGATGACAGTTCGGCACGGGCTGTGGTTGATGGACATGCGGATATCGCCCTGATCACTGACACGATGGGAGAGGCACGAATGGCCGCTGCATTGACGGGTCTTTGCGGTTTCAAACCGAGCTACGGAATCGTGTCCCGGCTCGGCCTGATCGGACTCGTCCCGTCAATGGAATGCTTCGGGATGGTGGCGCGACATCCCGCCGATATAACCGCCGTACTTGGTGCGGTCGTAGGGCCTGATGAAAATGATTTTTCCATGGTAGTTGACGGTATCCCTGATCCCGGCGCAGAGAAGGGAGATGGCGATTTACGCGGATCATTTGGTGTTGTTCCGGAAATTTTAGAGCTTTTGGGAAAGGAAGAAATCAAGATATTCCGTGAAAATCTTAAATGGCTGGAAATGAACGGATGGAAAGTACACGAGGTGAGCATTCCCGATTTTGCCCTTTTCCCCGTCATCCATAATGTGATCGGCTCTGTGGAAGCTTCATCGAGCGGAGGTAAATACGACGGCGTCCGTTATGGATACCGGGCGCAGGGGACGAAAAACTGGAACGAGATGTATCTTAAAACACGGGACGAAGCCTTCGGTTTTCTGGTAAAAACCTACTTTATGCAGGGTGCCTATTTTCAGTTTGAGAACTATCAGGCATTCGAGAATGCCTGTCGTATCCGGGCTCGATTACTGCGGGAAACGCAGAGGCTGTTCGAAGAAGTGGATATGCTTGTCCTCCCTACAAGGCGGCATGGGTTCCCGGCAGATACGGCCAGGAGCGTAAAGGAAACCTACGAGGCATTTTCCTTTACCGTACTGTCAAACATCACAGGACAACCGGCAATTCATCTTTCGAATCCTCGTGGCGGCAAACCCTTTGAGCCCGGCGTGCAGCTCGTATGTCCCCATTGTGCTGATTTTCGCCTGCTTTCTGTTGCGGAGCAACTCTACGCGTGCTGGAAAGGTGGGTATTGAACATGGGCTATGAAGCGGTTATCGGCCTTGAGATACACCTGGAATTGAATTGCATGACCAAGATGTTCTGTAACTGTCCTAATTTACCGGGGGATGAACCGAATCTGAATACGTGCCCGATCTGCCTGTGGTTTCCGGGCGCCATTCCTCAGTTCAGCCATGAGACCTTGGAGAAAGCGGTCATTACAAGTCTTGCATTGAACTGTGAAATTCAGAAAGAAAGTGCCTTCGATCAGAAAGTGTATTACTACCCCGATCTTCCCAAGGGATTTCAACTCTCCCAGGCTCACAGGCCGCTGGCGAGGCACGGATGGCTGGATATTATCGGTATGGATGGAAGAACCAGGAGACTCCGCATCCGCCATGTCCATATGGAGGAGGATGTGGCGAAACTTGTCCATGAAACGGAAGGAAGAACTCCTATCAGTCTTGTGGATTTTAATAGGGCGGGAGTACCCTTAGTGGAGATCGTTACAGAGCCCGATATGCGCAGTCCTCATGATGCCATGGAGTTCATTCGTGCCCTGAGGATGCAGATACGCTATGCCGGAAGCGCCGATTGCAGCATGGAGGCGGGAACCATGCGGGTCGACGCCAACATATCGATCCGCCCGGAGGCAAGCGAGGTGATGAATACCAAGGTAGAGGTTAAGAACATGAACTCAATCCGGCATCTGGGTGATGCCATCGCATATGAAATGCAACGCCAGGAAGCCTGTGTGAGAAATGGAGAAGCCATTGTCCTTCACACGCGGCTGTGGGATCCCGACAGAAGGATGACGACGCCCATGAGAGGAAAATTTGAAGGTCCCTGTGTGCCGGATCCTTCGGTTCCCGCAATTCGGCTTTCCGAAGAATGGATCAGCGAGATGAAATCCCGCCTTCCGGAGATGCCGGGGGAAAAAGTGGAGCGCTTCATCAATCAGTACGGGCTTTCCCGTGATGAAGCCGTAATGATGAGTTCGGAACGCGACCTGTCGGAATACTTCGAATCTGTGGTAAAAGAGAACATCGCGCCCCGTCTGGCGAGCCACTGGGTGGCCACCCAGCTTCTCCCCCTGATTCGTGAACGCCAGCAAAACATTGCAGAGTCTCCCGTGACGCCTGCACGGCTGGCTGCGTTGCTTTCCATGCTGGCGGGTGAAGAAATCAACACAAGCTCCGCTAAAATCGTGCTCACCCAGCTCTTTGAAAGGAAAGATTCACCGGAGGCCATCGTGCAAATGAGCGGTTTCAGCCAGGTGTCGGATAAGGATGAACTCGACAGACTGGTCGACCGGGTTATGGCTGATAACCCCTCGGCGGTTGAAGATTTTCGCAACGGCCAGGCAAAAGCACTGGGATTTCTGATTGGCAGGGCCATGCAGGCATCACAGGGTAAAGCAAACCCGAAAATGATCAGGGAAATTCTGACGAAGAAACTGGGCTGATGAAAAGCGGAGAATAACACAGTTGTTTTGCCCGGCGTGGCACGAAGAGAATGGTGTTTATGTTTCGTAAAGATTTGCTTGCGAAAAAAAATTTTTTCATTAATATAGCAACACAATCCGTCCCATCTTTTCAAAACGGGAGATCGCAGGTTTCGTCAGCGACTGGCGCATTCAAGATGGATAACCATCGGGGAGCTTCTTTCATACTGTCGTACGCCTGGGCAGTGTGGACAACACAGCAATTTTACAGGAGGTCTCTATGGTGAAAAATCCGGTCGCAAAGTATCTCAAGGACAAGAAATCAAAGAGTGTCGACGCGGCGTTTCTGGCATACTTAGCCAATTTGACTCAAATCGCCGAGGTATCCCCCCAGGTATCCCGGTCAATCATCAATGAATTGGAAGCTCAGAGATCAAATCTCAAACTGATCGCCAGCGAGAATTATTCATCTCTTTCCACCCAGCTTGCCATGGGCAACCTGCTCACGGACAAGTATGCGGAAGGTTACTCCGGCCATCGTTTCTATGCCGGATGTGAAAACGTCGATGCCGTGGAAAGCCTGGCTTGCGATCAAGCCTGCAAGCTCTTCGGCTGCGATCACGCATACGTGCAGCCTCACAGCGGTGCGGATGCGAATCTGGTCGCATACTGGGCCATTCTCTCCACGAAGACGGAAATGCCCGCCCTCAAGGAATTGGGGGAAACAAACCTGTCTCGTTTGACGCGCAGGCAATGGGAAACCCTCCGGAAGAAAATGGGCAATCAGCGTCTTTTAGGATTGGATTACTATTCCGGCGGCCATCTGACGCATGGGTACCGGAACAATGTGTCGGCCCGGATGTTCGCATCCTTTTCCTACACCGTGAACCGAAAAACAGGACTTTTAGACTACAGTGAAATTGAAAAACAGGCCCTCAAAATCAAGCCACTTATTCTTTTAACGGGCTACAGTGCCTATCCCCGCGCCATCAATTTCCGCGTCATGCGGGAAATCGCGGATAAGGTAGGCGCCGTCTTCATGGTCGATATGGCCCACTTTGCCGGACTTGTTGCAGGCGGTGTGTTTAAAGGCGACTATAATCCGATGCCGTTTGCTCAGGTCGTGACGACCACCACACATAAGACGCTCCGGGGGCCGAGAGGCGGTGCCGTGTTGTGTACCAGCGAATTTGCCGATGCGGTGAACCGGGGCTGCCCTCTGGTGCTGGGAGGGCCCATTCCCCAGATAATGGCGGCGAAAGCCGTTGCCTTTGTGGAAGCAAATAAGCCGGGGTTCAAAAAATACGCCAGGAAGATTGTGGAGAATGCGAGGGCAATGGCGGAAGAATGCATCCGGTTGGGAATGGACGTCGCGACAGGCGGTACTGACAATCACCTGTTCCTCATCAATGTCAGAAAGTTTGACCTGACGGGAAGGCAGGCGGAAAGCGCCCTCAGGGAATGCAACATCACATTGAATCGCAATGCACTCCCCTTCGATCCCAATGGACCCTGGTACACGAGCGGTCTCAGGATCGGCACCCCTGCCGTCACGACATTAAACATGGGGAAGAGAGATATGAGAGAAATCGCCTCGATTATCAGACGGGTGCTCGAAAATACAAGACCCCAAACGGTCAAGGGCGAGAAAAGTAAGGCCAGATACGAACTGAATCCGAAAGCAAAAGAGGAAGCACAGAAGAGAGTGAAGGACTTGCTCTCGCACTATCCCGTCTATCCCGAAATAGACCTTGCCTTCTTGAAAAAATCCTTCTTCTAATAAAACTGGGGGCGGTCGCCGATTGCCTTTTTTCTTCGGCGCTCCGTCCCCTCTTATCGGGAGTATCATTTTTTTATGTCGAGTCGGCCCATCATCGGACTCAACATGTCCATGGATGTCGTGGACAAGTATGAAAAAATCGGCCTGCTGGTACCTGTCAGCTATGTCGATGCCGTTGCCGCTGCCGGAGGGGTGCCTCTCTGTATTCCACCGTGCGCCGATAAAGCAATAATGCGGAGGGCTTTACATCTTCTGGACGGTATCGTCTTCATTGGCGGAGACGATTACCGGCCTGAACACTACGGCGGCCATCCGCAGCCGGAAGATGAACTGATGATGGAGCGCCGTGACAGATTCGATCTGGAACTGGCTAAATGGGTTCTGGAAAAAACGGAACTGCCCGTTCTGGGTATCTGCGGGGGGCATCAGCTCCTCTCCATCGCCTTGGGAGGAGCTTTGATCCAGGATATCCGTACGGAATGGGATCCGTCCGAAGGTCATGAACTTTTCCCGCACTCCTCGAAAGAGCGCAGTGAAGCGCAGGGTGTTGATTACCGTCACCCCGTGATCCTGGCGAGGGACACTTTCATTTCCAGGGTGCTGGGAACCCCTCATGATGAGATGCTCATGGTGAATTCCACCCACCATCAGGCGGTACATCCGGAAAGGCTCGGACGCTTTCTGCGCGCCTCCGCCTGGTCTCCTGACGGTGTGATCGAGGCGATAGAACCTTCAGACGATTCCCTCTGGTTTCGCTCCGGCAGATTTGTGTTAGGTGTCCAGTGGCATCCGGAAAGAATGCAGGATGACGAAGCCCAAAGGAACATCTTCCGCGCCCTTATCACAACTGCTAAAAAAATGATTTCTGAGTAAAGATTATCATTGTGTGAGTAATGGGAAGCAACCCCTTTGGTATGTTCAAGGTTTATTTCAGCGGCAGGATGCTCCTCATGCTTGTCCTGGGGTTCGCTTCCGGTATGCCTCTTGCGCTCACCGGTTCCACCCTTTCTGCGTGGATGGTTACGGAAGGGGTCGATATAAAGACCATTGGGTTGTTTTCCCTCGTCGGTCTCCCGTACGCGTTCAAGTTCCTTTGGTCACCGCTGATGGACAGGTTCGTGCCGCCCTTTCTGGGGAGAAGACGGGGATGGATGATGGTAACTCAGATTTTTCTGGTTATGATCATTTCCGTCATGGGGTTTTTCCATCCTTCCTCAACGCCTCTTTTAATCGCGGCTCTGGCTCTCTGCCTCGCCTTTTTCAGCGCCAGCCAGGATATCGTCCTCGATGCCTACCGGACGGAATATCTCGAACCCGATGAGAGAGGAGCCGGTGCAGGAATATGGGTCATGGGGTACAGGATTGCCATTCTGGTGAGCGGCGCCCTGGCCCTGATATTGTCTGATTATGTGTCCTGGCGGACAGTCTACTTCATTATGGGTATTTTCATGATCATCGGCTGTGTTGCCACATTCCTTGCCCCGGAGCCGTTAAAGATCAATCCTGTAAGTGAGGGCGTTGAAGCTCCGAAAAGTCTCTATGAAGCGGCGGTCTTTCCTCTCATAGAGTTTTTCAAGAGACCGGGGGCACTGGAGATTCTCCTCTTTATCATCCTGTACAAGATCGGGGATATCGCGGCGGCCCAGATGACGACGCCATATATATTACAGTATGTAGGTTTTTCCCGCACGGAGTTAGGTACTGTATACAAGGGCTTTGGCATGGTGGCGACGATCGCCGGTGGTATCGTGGGCGGCGCCATCATGACGAAATGGATCCTGAAACGGTCTCTCTTCGTCTTCGGGGTGTTTCAGGGTATATCGACACTGATTTTCATTATTCTTGAGTATACGGGTCGCGAACTCTGGGCTCTTGCTCTCGTCGTCGCAACGGAGAATTTCTGTGGAGGGATGGGAACGTCAGCCTATACGGCTCTCCTCATGGGGCTGTGCAACAGGAAGTTCACCGCAACCCAGTACGCCCTCCTGAGCAGTCTCATGGCGGTGGGCAGGCACATCACGGGAGCGCCTACGGGATACATGGTTGAAGCCATGGGGTGGGTAATGTTTTTCATCGTCTGCACCGCTTTGTCCCTGCCGGGACTGCTGCTCCTCCTGCGATACAACAGGTGGGCTGTTGAGGCGGAGAATTAGAGTCGTCATTTTCTTCCTGTTTGGAAACTTATTAATTTCAATGGTAAACACATTTGGATTCTGGTACAAAATGCGTAATGTGTCGGCTTTTGAAGGAGGGAGCAGATGTCGACGCCACGCGAGATTCTCAATCTGGTTGAGAGATTCAGCCGGAATCTTGATGCATACAGATCGGGAAAGTACAATGAGACCCAGTTGCGGCGCGAATTCATAGACCCCTTCTTCAAGGCTCTCGACTGGGATGTGGATAACGCTGCGGGGCATGCCGAAGCATACAAGGACGTGATCCATGAGGATGCCATTAAAGTCGGCAGCGCCACTAAGGCTCCCGATTATTCCTTCCGTATCGGCGGCGTTCGTAAATTCTTTGTAGAAACCAAAAAACCATCCATTCACATTTCCGAAGATCCCGATTCCGCGTATCAACTGCGGAGGTATGCCTGGTCAGCAAAACTGCCCCTTTCCATCCTCACGAATTTTGAGGAACTCGTGGTATATGATTGCACCGTAAAACCAAAAATCGCGGATAAGACATCGATCGCGCGCGTCATGCGTTTCGACTACAGAGGGTATGAAAAAAGCTGGGACGATATCGCATCTGTTTTTTCGAAAGAGGCCATTCTCAAAGGTTCCTTTGACAGGTATGCAGAATCGGCAAACCGTAAGAGGGGAACCGCCGGTGTGGATGCGGCGTTCCTCTCTGAAATCGAGGAATGGCGGCAGTCCCTGGCACAGAATATCGCCCTCCGCAATCCGAAGCTGACCCAGCGGGAGCTCAATTTCTCCGTAGGCAGAACGATTGACCGGATCATCTTTCTTCGCATCTGCGAAGATCGGGGAATCGAACCGTATGGCCAGCTAATGGCCCTTTTAAATGGTGCAAATGTCTATCATCGTCTGAAACGGATCTTCTACAGCGCCGACGACAAATATAACTCCGGTCTCTTTCATTTCCGGGAGGAAAGGGGACGTTATGAACCGCCCGACGATCTGACCCTCTCTCTCACCATCGACGACAAGCCGTTGAAAGAAATTTTCAGAAGCCTGTACTACCCCGAAAGTCCCTATGAGTTTTCCGTTCTTCCTGCCGATATCCTGGGACAGGTGTACGAGCAGTTTCTGGGCAAGGTCATATATCTCACACCGGGACACCGGGCAAAGGTTGAGGACAAACCTGAAGTCAAAAAGGCGGGCGGTGTCTATTACACACCCACGTACATCGTCGATTACATCGTGAAGCATACGGTGGGAAAGCTCCTGGAAGGGAAGAAACCCGGTCCCCGGGGCAGCGCAAGTAAAATCCGCATCCTCGATCCCGCCTGCGGTTCCGGCTCATTTCTTATTGGCGCGTATCAGTATCTCCTGGACTGGTACCGGGATAGGTACGTTGAAGACGGCCCGGAGAAGTGGGCGAAGGGCAGAACACCGGCCCTCTACCAGGTAATCCGGGGGGAATGGCGGTTGACGACGGCGGAACGGAAGCGCATCCTGCTCAACAACATCTACGGTGTGGACATTGATCCCCAGGCGGTGGAAGTGACCAAGCTCTCCCTCCTCCTCAAGGTGATGGAAGGGGAAAATGAAGAAACTCTCGCCAATCAGCTCAGGCTCTTCCGCGAGCGGGCGCTCCCCGATCTTGGAAACAACATTAAATGTGGCAACTCCCTCATTGGTCCTGATTTTTATGATGGAAAGCAAGTTGGTTTCTTCGATGAAGAAGAACAGTACCGAGTGAATGTCTTCGATTGGGAAAAGGAATTTCTAGAGATTATGAAGACGGGTGGCTTCGACGCTGTTATAGGGAACCCGCCGTACATCTTTAATCGCGATCAAGGCATTGATCAGAATCAAAAAAAATACTTTTATGCTAACTACAAACACCAAAGCATCCAGCTGAACACCTTTGGGATTTTCATTGAGCGCTGTTACGATCTGCTTCAGAAGGGAGGATATCTTGGTTTTATAATGCCAAATAACTGGTTGACAATTGACACCTTTGCACCCCTAAGGCAGTTCATTCTGGAAAATACTTCTAATCTAAATCTTATCAATATTCTTGACAAAGTATTTCAAACAGCCAGTGTCGATACCGCAATAATTCATTTTATCAAAGACAAGCCTGGCGTACTTACAGTAGCCGAAATGGAAAATAGAAGTATTACCTTCACACGCAAGGTTGCTCTGGCAGATATTAGACCACCTGTCTTCATTATACAAATCGCTCGCTTTAAGGATTTGAGGAGCCAAAACTTACTTGATAGGATCAATCAATGTTGCGTACCTTTGTCCAACTTATGCGTGGTTTCAACAGGGCTGAAGGCATATCAGACGGGAAAAGGTAAGCCACCTCAAACGGATAAGCAGAAAAAAAATCGAATTTTCCATGCTTCAGAAAAGCGTGACTCAAGCTATGGTAAGTACTTAGATGGTGTTGATGTCTCTCGCTACTGTTTGAACTGGTCGGGTGAATACCTGAGTTATGGGGATTGGTTAGCAGAACCAAGGAAATCTGTTCCATTCGATGGCGAAAGATTACTAATTCGTCAAATTCCAAGTAAACCTCCATACCTTGTCCATGCAGTTTTTGTTTCAGTTCAGTATTATCACGACATCAACAGTATGGTCGTTTTCTCGCCTATATCAGGAATTTCCCTCCAATACATACTTGGTTGTATTAATTCGCGCCTAGTTTCTTTCTGGTTCGCACGAACTTTTGACAAATTGCAGCGTAAAATATTTCCTCAATTCAAGGTGAAGGAATTGTCAGCGTTTCCTGTGCCTCCAATTAATTTCTCCGACCCCGCCGACAAGGCCCGACACGATCGGATGGTGGCTCTTGTTGAACAGATTTTCTCCCTTCACAAGAAATTAACAGCGGCAAAAACGGATCATGAGAAAACCATTCTCCAGCGTCAGATCGACGCCACCGACTCACAGGTCGACCGGCTTGTCTATGAACTTTACGGATTAACGGATGAGGAAATTGAAATTGTAGAAAGAAAATGATAGCAAGAAGATAAAAGGGAACTTCGAGAACTGAACAAGGAGAACTGAAATGATGACTCTTGAGGATATTCGCAACAAGCGCCGACAGATACTTGAGATTGCGGAGCGTCATGGAGTTTCACGTGTCCGGATCTTCGGCTCTCTTGCAAGAGGCGAGACCGGACCGATCAGTGACGTAGATTTTTTAATAGATGTTGAAGGCCCTACCTCCCCCTGGTTCCCCGGCGGTTTTGTTGCTGAATTGGAAACGTTGTTAGGGTGCCATGTGGATGTTGTCGAAGCAGAAGCGCTGCATAAGAGACTCCGGGAATCGATTCTACGGGAGGCGGTGACACTGTGAAGAATGCCCGCATCTATCTGGAGCATATCTGCCGAAGGGCAACCAAATCAGAACAGAGGGTATATGAAAAAGGCAATCTCTAAACGTCATGAAATAGATGGCAGTGATATGCTTCCCGAATACGATTTTTCAAAAGGGGTCCGAGGTAGACATCATAAAGCATATCGCAAAGGACATACAGTAAAAATTCATAAGACTGACGGGACTACGACTGTCCAGCATTTTAAGCTTGAAGACGGAGCGGTGATGCTTGAACCTGATGTACGGGTATATTTTCCTGATTCCGAAGCTGTCAATAGTGCACTGCGTTCCCTGATTACCCTTGTACACCCGAAACGAAGACCTGCTGTTAAAATAAAATCGTAAACCTATCTTTAGCTCGCTATCGCCCCTTGATTTATCAGCTCGCATAAGGACTTCCTTTAATTAACCTGTCAAAGAAGAATTGCTTGTAAAATGACCATTCATGTTTTTCTGAAATTCTGGATAAGATGGGAAAACGAGTCCAGGTCGATTTTGCATAGCCGTCCATGCCGGGGTAGACACTGGATTTGGAAATGTCCATTCTTCGAAGTTCCTCGAATACCTCAGGAGTCATTTCCTTTCCGAATACATAGAGTTTAAAGTGCTCTTTATCAACATCATCCTTCATGTTCTCAAAGTTTTTGAAGCAAGTTTTTTCGATATTACCGGGACACAGAAAGAGCCCTCCCTGCAATGCCATTCTTGGATTCAAGTCGTAGGGTATGACGGTATAAATGAAATCTATCGGCTTACTTTTCGGCCTGTAAAAAAGGAAAATGAAGGTTTTTTTGTCATTTCCTTCAATTTTCTTTATTTTTTGTTTAGATATGCCTTCAATTCCATTTATCGCTTTGGTAAACCAATTTCTTTTGATTGCAAGTACGACACATTTTTCAGCACTACTATTGAACATAGAATCAAAGGCGAAGAAAAGAGCCATATAAGGGGAATAGGAAAAATCCAGGAGGCGGGTAGGTGCACCATGATGACGCATCAATGCAAGCCATGATAGGAGGTCATCGTCAGGCGGCCTGTCCGAGCTTTCTGATATGCTGAATCTCCGCTGAAAATCGCGGATGATTTCAGCTTCCAAGCATCGCTTATCGATCTTCATTTTTTTATCTTTATCGATTTCCTGCCAATCTTTAATATATCTGTCGAAGGCGGTTTTGAAAATCTGTTCAAAATAGAAATAATTTGTTTTTTCCAAATGTTTAATTTTGCATCCCCTGAAAATCCATTCTGTTCCATCTTTTTTTAAATCATCAATTCTTTTAAAAAAAACGAATAATTGGTTTTTACGGATAGGAATCACTTCTGGATTAAACTTCATCTTTTTCCCTCCTTAGTGCATCATTTCATAAGTTCGGTGTCATATCGACCAAGGGGAGATATCTTTTACCGTCTTATATCCATCAAGATTTCTCACTTCGTTCGAAAAGACAATTTGTAACCGAATTTACAAACCACTGTACTTAGCTATTAATTCCCTTCTTTTGCAAGAATATAGAAAGAATGGTATGGCATGTCAACGTTTCATTGCCGCGATAAGGAAATCAACTCGGAAAAAATTGACTTCCGTATGAATTCCGAGATTTTCTTAAAAGTAATGGAGAGTGCTATCTGAAAATCTTGGTTTCTCTATATACTTGAAGCCGGGTATGCAGAGTGAAAGAAAACAGCGGATTATCTCAAGGTGCCAAAAAAATTTGGCATTGTCAGTTCACAGCAGTGATATGCCGAGGATATAGACGAATTTTATAAACTGTTCCCGGAGCTGAATTTTATGGACATGTTTTTTAAATATGCGAACGATTTGGAAATATGGTAAGGATGCGCCAGGGATATAAACTGTACAGGCTATTGGACGAGGGGGCAATATTGTTGCAGGCTTGATGAAGAAGTTTTGGAAACCATGAAGAGGCTGGAATATGGACATTAAGCGATTATTAAAAGAAAAACGGGGGAACATTCTTGAGATCGCGGCCAGACATGGGGCACGCAATGTGCGGGTATTCGGGTCAATTGCGCGCGGCGATGCCGATGAGAGTAGTGACATAGATCTGTTGGTCGATATGGAACCAGGAAGAAGCTTGCTGGACCATGCAGCTCTCTTATTGGAACTTCGAGAACTGATGGGCTGTCGGGTCGATATTGTGACCGAAAGGGGAGTCAAGCCGAGGATACGTGAGCGTATTTTGAAAGAGGCAATATCTTTATGAGAGACCCCAAGGAAAGAATCAAGGACATGATTGAGGCCATCGAGCGGATCGAACGTTATGCTGTGCGAGGCCGTGCAAATTTTGAAGAGGATGAATTATTGCAGACCTGGATTGTCCATCATTTGCTAATTATTTGAGAAGCGGCTGGACGTTTAGGTAAAGAATTTCATGCCGTGCATCCAGAACTTCCATGGGCACAGGTCGTTGCTATGAGAAATGTACTGGTACATGAATATTTCGGTATCGATCTGGAAGAAGTTTGGCGTGCCGTTGAACGAGATTTACCAATGTTGAAGCGATCTCTTTTGGCAATACTCGATAGCCTGGAGAAAAAGGATTCATAAATGCCATAGCAAAGAACCCTGTGCGGCGGCACGGGGTTCTTATTTTCCCCCGAAACGCGTGCGGAGAGTATTTACAAATGATCTGTCCGCCTCGTGGGAAAAAAGCTCAAGAGGTGAATAGCCCCGTTTCCAGGCAAGGAAAACGGAAAGAGTGATAGCGGCGGCTGTAATTAAAACGTTCGGCCACGCGTTGAGTTCCCATTGCCCTCCCCATGTCAATTGCCACGAGTCTGAAAAAGGCCACAGGTAACATACCGGCCACTGGGATCCATCCGGCCCTTTTGAACCCGCAATATCGCACAGCAAATGTATATGAAAGCTTACCGCCACCAGAAAAATGGTGATCCATTTCCGTTTGGCTAAGAGGGAGCTGCCAATAACTAACAGCAGAAAGAAGGCAATGTTGTGCGCCAGGATGTGGTGGAATTCCTCGTACAGAAGGAGGGGGCGGGGAGAGTTTTTCGTGATGAGATCGGCCACGACTCCCAGGCCGTCGATGTCCGGTATCACTCCGGCAGCGGTGACCAGTGCCCTATCCCGGGGTTCCAGCTCCGCTGTGTTTGCAACGAGCCAGCTTAAAAGGAAATGCGTAACCGGGCTCATTCCCTCTCCCCGCTATTTAAACATGGACTGTTTCATCGTGCCCGAGCTGAATACATCGGGGTTCACCATGACATTGATGCAGGACGGTTTCCCCGAATTGCGGGCCCGTTCCAGGGCAGGGCGGATCTGGGAAGGTTCGGTAACGTTCTCACCGTGTCCACCCATAGCCTCCACGACGCGATCGTAGCGCAAGGGGCTCAGGACGTTTGCCACGTTGCCCCGCACGCGGCCGTACCTTTCTATCTGTCCGTACCGTACCTGATTCCACGCAGCGTTGTTGGCGACGATGCCGATGATGGGCATATTGAAGCGAATGAGAGTATCGTAGTCGAATCCTGTTAACCCGAAAGCACCGTCGCCGAAGAGGATGATAATCTCTGTTTCCGGCACTGCCGCTTTGGCGGCGATGGCAAAAGGCGTTCCGACCCCCAGAGTGCCTAACGGGCCGGGATCGAGCCAGCGACCCGGTCTGCCGGGAGTAACGACGGCAGCGGACATCGTGACCACGTCTCCTCCGTCGGCGATAAATATTGCATCCTCCCTCATAAAGTCCTTGATTTCCCGGGCAAGACGGAGAGGATGAATGGGAACCGCGTCGGAGGTAAGAAACGGTTTGTCCTTTTCCAGTAATTCCGACTCAATCCTGCGTAGCTCGTCAACCCACGACGTGTTGCCCGTGAGGGGTGAAACAGCTTCTGTGAGCTGTGCAAGAACAGTCTTCGCATCTCCCTGAATGCCCACTTCGATGTCCCGGTTATGTCCCAGTTCGCTGTAGTCGAGATCAACCTGGATGATTTTCGCATCTCCGGAGATTCGCTTGCCGTAGGCCAGCCTGAAATCAAAGGGAGTCCCGATGATCATAACCACGTCCGCCCGTGACAGGGCATGCCTCCGGGATCGGATCATATAGAAGGGAAAATCTTCGGGGAGGGAACCCCGGGCGGCGCCGTTGAGATATGTGGGGATCCGGGATTTTTCGACGAAGGACAGCAGTTCCTTTTCGCCGCGGCAGTGCCATACCTGTGAGCCGGCAAGGATTGCCGGTCGCTCGGCCCTTTCCAGCAATTTTGCCGCCTGTTCGATAAGGACAGGGTCGCCATGTACACGCCCCTGTGAACGGGAATAACGGGGAAACGTCACGTTCCCGACATCCACATCGCTGTCCAGAACGTCCATCGGAATTTCCAGGAAGGATGGCCCCGGACGTCCGTTGTAGGCTTCTCTAAAGGCTGCGGTGATCAGCTCGGGAATGCGTTGTGTGTCAAAAACTGAGCTGGACAGTTTGGTAATGGGCCTCATAAGGGAGACGTGGTCTAACTCCTGCAACCCTCCCTTGAGGAGCTGACTCCGCGGAGCCTGCCCCCCGATGACAAGCATGGGGGTCTGGTTGCGAAATGCGTTGGCGACACCCGTTACCGCATCGGTGACACCGGGACCGGCAGTGACTACGGCCACGCCGGGGGTGCCGGTAAGCCTTGTCCAGGCCTCCGCGGCATGGGCTGCCGTCTGTTCGTGTCTCACGTCAATGATGCGGATATCTTCATCAAGACAGCCGTTATAAATATCGACGATATGAACGCCGGATAGAGTGAAGATTGTGGTAATGCCTGCCTTCTTCAGCGTTTTCGCTACTAATTGTCCTCCTGTTATCTTTGCCATTGTGCTGCTCCTCATCTCGTCAGTGGGCGTATAGTGATATGTTTACACAGGTGTCACGCCCGTTCTCTTAATAAAAAAAGTATAGGAGAAGAGAATCCCCTTGTCAAACGATTAGCATCAGATTAGCATCAGACCAGGAGAAGGGAGAATACGGAGAGCATCAGCATCCATCGGGTTGTGATATCCATACCCACGATGGGTATTACAATCATGCTGCTTAACAGGGAGCCTAAACATCCACCGAAAAGGTCTGCG
>Ga0194112_10005551_pt1 | contig 16897 bp, 12 predicted proteins | sample TA2MahC400mmetaG_FD_146191 | JGI IMG/M metagenome (GOLD analysis project Ga0194112, IMG submission 146191) | Freshwater microbial communities from Lake Tanganyika, Tanzania - TA2015016 Mahale Deep Cast 400m | ecosystem: Environmental > Aquatic > Freshwater > Lake | place: Tanzania: Lake... | reverse complement strand
GAGGAACTCCGGGAGGAGCGTGCCGTTGGTGAAGACGATGAAGGGCAGGTCGGGCATCTCGGCGGGGATTCCGAAGAAGTCGCGGTGCAGGAGGGGCTCGCCGCCCGAGACGACGGCCATGGCGACGCCCAGGTCGTGGGCCTCGGCCAGGATGCGGCGCGCAAGGGGGAGGGCCATGTGCTCCCTCGCATAGAGCTGGGTGTAGCAGTGGCGGCAGTGGTAGTTGCACCTGCCCGTGATGGCGAGGAAGAGGACGGAGGGGACGTGGAGGCCGCGTTCGGCCCTCGCCTCGGCCCGCAGGCGTTCGCAGCGCGCCATCCGCGCGAGCCAGCGGGGCACCAGCCTCATCACGTCAGCCCGCACGGGCGGGCCGTTGAGCAGCCCGCATCCGACCTGCTGGGCCACGTACTCGCTGAAGGTTCTCGGGGTCTTCAGCGCGCCCCAGGCGCCTCGGAGCATGTCGAGCATCGAGGAGCATCCTTTCAATTGGGGAGAAAGGGAGCCAGGTGTGAGTGGGGAAGGCGGATCACGGGGAGGGCTTCACTCGCCGGCGCATGGCCGCCGCCCAGGAGGCCGCACAGTGCTGTTGGTGCATTGTACATCAAATCTATGGACAAAGGCAAGTATTTTTCCAGAATGATTTCGCGCCGCAGGGCAATGTCACCCTAAGTGCTTGCCAGTGCCTGGCTTAAGGAGATCCGCCGGGCGGCTCGGCGGGGAGCGGCTTGGGCGCCCAGGTGTCATCACCCGTCAGGTCAATCGTCCACAGCCCGAGGATGAAGTCTAGCAGTTCTGCCACGTTGAAGCCGATTTCGAGCGATAGCCCCCCCGTGCCCGCCAAGCCGATCCAGAACTTGTCGGCCACCTTCCCCCACCTCGGCGGTTCCAGGTCCCAGGCGTAGCGCCGCCGCGTGATGAAGGGGCCGAGGGTGCTCACGCGGCTGCCGGCGGCGTCGCTCCCCTCCTCGTTGGCCACGAGGGGGAAGCCTGCCTCGTAGCCCACGTCCCCGATGTAGATGTCGCCGCCGCGCGCCCTCTCCCAGCCTCTGTCGCCGTAGCGGCCGCGCCAGCCCCAGCGCTCGCGGCCGGCCACGCCCATCCCCAGCACTGCCCAATCGGTGAACTTCACCCGCGAGTAGGCGATCAGCCCGTAGCCGATGGTGAAGTGGAAGCAGTCCGCGAGGTCCGCCCCTCGCCTCTCCAGGTAGCCCTTAGGCGGCTGCGCGCACCCCGCCCCAACCCCACACGCCACGCCCACCAGCGCCACCCAGCCTGCCCGTGTCGTCTGGCCCACGCCTCGCCTCCTTGAGCTCCCGCCGAAACTACGTGGCACGATTGGCTCGCCCAACCGTGTCCGCGCCTGCCGGGCGGCAAGCGCACGGCTGGGCAAGCCAGCCGTGCCACGACTGACGCGCCATCCAGTATCCCCATCGGCAGCCGTCGCGTCAAGGCGGCTTGCGCCCGCCGGGCGCCACCTTGACCCGCAGCCCCCGGGCCGCGGCCACCGCGGCCAGGGCATCGAGCCGCTCCGCAAGCGGCGGCTCGGCCCCATTGAGCGGGTATTCCCTTTCCAGGCGGCGGTACTTCGCCTCGGCGAAGCGATGATACGGCAGAAGCTCGACGTAATCCAGCCGCGGAAAGCCCCGCACGAAGTCGGCTATGGCCGCCACGTTCGCCTCATCGTCGGTGTAGCCGGGCACGATGGGCACGCGGACGACGAGGGGCAGCTCCGTCTCGGCCAGGCGGCGCGCGTTGGCCAGGATCAACTCATTGCCTACGCCCGTGGCGGTCCGATGGCGGGCTGAGTCCATAATCTTCAGGTCGAGGAGCACAAGGTCGGTGTGCGGCAGGGCCTTCTCGAACGCGGCCCAGGGCACGCTCGCCGCGGTATCGAGCGCGGTGTGGATGCCGCTGGCCTTCGAGCGGGCCAGGATGTCGGCGCAGAAGTCGGCCTGGAGGAGCGGCTCGCCGCCCGAGAGCGTGACGCCGCCGCCCGAGTTATCGTAGAACGGCTTGTCCTTCAGCACCTCGGCCACAGCCTCCTCGGCCGTCACATCGCGCCCCTCCATCACCATGGCCTCGGCGTAGCACGCCTCGGCGCACTTCCCACACACCCGGCAGAGGGTCTTCTGGTAGCGCCGCTCCCATCCCTCTTGTGGGCGGGGCCTCTGCGCCCCGCGCTCTTTCTCCGCGCGGGGGACGGAGCCCCCGCCCACACCGCCATCCCAATGTGGGCGGGGCGTCTCCGATTGTGGGCGGGGCGTCTCTGCCCCGCGCTCTCCCTCCGCGCGGGGGACGGAGCCCCCGCCCACAGGCGTGGAGGTCCCGCCCACAGGCACCAGGCGGAGCGCCCCGGTCTCGCACGCCTCGAAGCAATGGCCACAGCGGATGCACTTCGTTGGGAAGAACGCCAGCTCGGGCGCGGGGGCGATGGACTCGGGGTTGTGGCACCACACGCAGGCCAGCGTGCAGCCCTTGAGGAACACCGTTGTCCGAATCCCCGGCCCGTCGTGAATCGAGAAGCGCTGGATGTTGAACACGCGGCCCGTCATGGGCAGGTTCCCATTCTGACCCTTCGACCCGCCCTTTGGTTCCCCATGTAACACCATCCGCCGCTCTACGTCAAGAGCGCTTGAAGTCCACGCTCGTCCCGGCTACACTCCTCGTAGGAGGTGGAAATGAGCACAAGCCGCGAGCTGCTCAGAGGCTGTGCCCTTGTCGCGTTCGCCGTTGCGGGCCTGTTGCTCTGGGGCCATGCGACCGCCCTGGGAGCGGAAGCCCAAGAAGCCGACGGCGGATGGTCGAAGCCGGTCAACGGCCTCCGCTGCAAGCTCTACGTGGCCTCGCACGACCCGGCGAAAACCAAGGCCGTCGAGGCGTTGACGTTTGAACTCCAGAATGTGTCCGACCGCGCGATCGCCTTCCCGACCTACTGCGGCGAGCCCCCCGTCGTGAGCATCCACATCGAGGGCTACCCGGAGTTGAGATCGCCCATCCTCTACAGCGCCATACACCTTGAGCCGAAGCTCCTTTTGCCAAGGCAGGCGCTCGCGTGGAGGCTCTGCGAGCGCTATGGGGTAGCGTACGGGCGCTTCGACCGTGACAAGGAACGCGGCTGGATCGTCTTCGACCCGGCCGGCAAGAGCTATCGACTCCAAGTGGTCATGGAGCCCGACACTGAGAACGTGCCGGTCCTGAATCCGGACCGCAAGTGGCTGCGCGCCTACGTCTGCTGGACGGGCCGCCTGGAGTCCAATGTCGTCACCGTCGAGCTGCCGGCCCGTGATCCCCAGGATCGCGCCACCCACTGGCCGCCCACTGGTCTGTACGGCCTGACGGTGACCGACGGGCAAGTCCACCCACCCCGTCTTGATGACCGCTGGAGCTTGCTCTGGGTCGTGAAGGTTCTCGCGTCGCATGCCGCGTTCGGGATCCAGGACGCGCGTGGCCGCAAGGTCGAGGTCATCGGGGGGTGGGCGCCGCCGGGTGGCTGGGCCAAGGTCTTCCCTGGTGAGGTCGCATCTCCGCAGTGCATTCCTGCCGGTCAGCAGCCATTCTACGACGACGTCTATTGGTTCCGGCCGCCGACGCTGCCGAACCGATACAGGCATGCCTTCGGCCTGCCCCCGCTGGAGACGGGGAGGAGCGCCTTCGACCTCGCGTCCCCGGACAAGAGCCAGTGGACCCACAGGATCGCCGAGGCCCTTCGGAGGGAGGCCGATTCCATCACGTTCCAGGTCGTTTGCGTGCGCGACGGGAAGATGCCTCTTCGCTCGCTCCGCCTCAACCATAGTGGAATGCCTGAGAAGTTGCCGCCGGACTGGACCGTAGTGGAGATTGACGGTCCCCAGCTTGACGCCCTCATCAGCCACCTGGCGGATGCCGGCCACCTCTGGCGAGCGCTGGTCGAGCGGACCGACGATAAGACGTTCGCGGCGCCGTGCTACTTCCTGAGCATGACCACAGGGAACACGCTGATATGGGATGGCCCGGGGAAGATGCTCCGCGACCTGTTCACCGTGCCCCTCGGGTGGGGGGAGCCCATGTACCAGAAGCTCCTGGCCCTGCGCCGCGTGCTGACCGGCGACGCCGCGAAGGGAATGGACAAGCTTCTCGCCGCCCTCGAGCCGTGCCGCAAGCAGTGGCAGGCCATTGGGCCCGCCGAGCGCTGAGCCTATCTCCAAAGTACATCGCCCCCCAAATGGGGGACGAATTCCGAGTCCCGAAGGGACAGCAGTCGGTTGCCGGCGGCTTCAGCCGCCGGATCGTGGCGCACCCACGGCCCAGTCCCGAAGGGACGGCAGAAGCCCGCGGGAGATGGCCCGGCGCACGTATCTGCCATCCCTTCGGGATTCCTGTGCTCTCGGCGCACGAGTCCGGCGGCTGAAGCCGCCGGCTACCCACTGGGCTCCCTTCGGGAGCAAGAGACCGAAGCGCCCGGGATTGTGTCTGCTCATTTGCGGAGCGACGTACTAAGCCCACGCGCGAGCGCGAGAGATGGCTTCGCGCCAGCGGGCGTGGAGGGCGTCGGCCTTCGCACGGGGCATCGCGGGCGCGAAGACGCGGTCAACGGCCCGACGGGAGAGAAAGCCAGCTTCATCCCAAAGGCCAACGGCGATGCCCGCGGCCGCCGCGGCGCCGAGGGCGGTGGTCTCGGCCACGGCGCTGCGCTCGACGGGGAGGCCCAGGATGTCGGCCTGGAACTGCATGAGCCAGTCGTTCGCCGTCGCCCCGCCATCGGCCTGAAGGACACGCAGTTCGCCGCGGACCTCAAGCGGGAGGGCCTCGACCACGTCGCGGGTCTGGTAGGCCATCGCCTCGAGCGCCGCGCGAACCAGGTGCTCGCGGCGGGTCGAGCGCGTGAGGCCGAGGAAGGTGCCACGGGCAGTGCTGTCCCAGTGCGGGGCGCCGAGGCCGACGAGGGCGGGGACGAAGTAGACGCCCTCGTTGTCGTGGAGCGATTGGGCCATCGCCTCGCTCTCGCTCGCGCTCGCGATGAGCTTCAAGGCGTCGCGGAGCCACTGGATGGCGGCGCCGCCGACGAAGACGCTGCCCTCAAGGGCGTATTGGAGCGGCTGCCCCTCCTTCTGCCAGGCGACGGTCGTGAGCAACTGGTCGGAGAGGGCGAGGCGGGTGCCCGTGTTGACGAGGAGGAAGAGGCCGGTGCCGTAGGTGTTCTTGAGGTTCTGCGGCGAGAAGCCGCCCTGGCCGAAGAGCGCCGCCTGCTGGTCGCCCAGGTCCGTCGCAATGGGCACCTCGCGCCCCAGTATCTCCCTCTGCGTCGTGCCGAAGACAGAGAGCGATGGCTTGACCTCGGGCAGCCTGACTCCCTTCGCCCCGAAGAGAGCAACAAGGCACTCGTCCCATTGCCCCTCGACGATGTTGTAGAGGAGCGTGCGCGAGGCATTGGAGGGGTCGGTGGCGTGGACGCGCCCGCCCGTGAGATTCCAGATCGCCCAGGTGTCCACCGTGCCGAAGAGCAGGCGGCCTTGCTCTGCGAGGGCGCGGGCCTCGGGCACGTCCTCGAGCATCCAGGCGATCTTGGTGGCGGAGAAATAGGCGTCAATCACCAGGCCCGTCTTGCGGTGCACCTCGTCGGCATGTCTCGCCTTCAGCTCGGCGCACCGCTCCGCCGTGCGCCTGCACTGCCACACGATGGCGTTGTGGACGGGCCGCCCGGTCTCGCGGTCCCACAGCACGGCCGTCTCGCGCTGGTTGGTGACCGCGACCGCGGCGATGTTCGCAACATCCACCTGCCGCGTCACGAGGCGGATGCAGGTGAGCAGGCTGTCCCAAATCTCAAACGGGTCGTGCTCGACCCACCCGGGCCGGGGGAAGTGCTGCGCGAACTCCGCATATGCCTGCGCCACGGGGCGGAAGCTGGCGTCGAAGGCAATCGCCCGATTCCCTGTCGTCCCGAGATCCAGAGCCAACACCGTCTTCCCCATCCATTCGTCCTCGTCGTCGTCCTCGTCGTCGAACCATCGCGGGGCAGGGGCGCCCCGCCCACAATCCTGTCTCGCGGGGCGGGGACGCCCCGCCTACAATCCCGACGAGGGGTTCATTCCATCGCGGTCCACAAGCGTCAGCAAGGGCTTGCCGTTCTTGAGGACAGCACGGTAGACACTCCCGCAGGCTCGCGCCTCGACCTCGGCGGCCCCAAGCCCGGGGATGGTGACGCTGGCCTTTCGATCTGGGCCTCCGGCGGCCCAGGCGGTGATGAGCCATTCGTCGCGCTCGCGGTGCTTCCGGGCGACGACGCGGGCGTCCGCGTCGCCCGTCGGGAACTCGTAGGCGGGGAGGTCCTTCGACCAGCGGTGCTTGTCCGGGCCGGGCAACAGGTCGCCCTTTTGCAGGAACTCCTCGAGGTGGGAGAAGAGGGCGTGGACGTGGCCGAGGGCGGTCATCTGGGCCAGCCAGTGCGGCGGCTCGGGCTGAATGTCGCCGTCGAAGCCGCCCTTGGGATAGGCGAAGTAGCCGGCGCAGCCGCCGAGCATGCCCGCCGTGTAGTAGCACTTGAGGTAGCCGGCGTAGCGAACGATGTCGCCGAATGCCTTGTCGCCCATCTTCTCGCGGGTCCAGCCGGCGTTGAGCCAGTTGTAGGAGAGCGCGTCGCCCGCGGCCAGATGTTGGGCCGTCGCGTTGAGGGCCTGGGTGAGCATGTCGTTGTTGCCGGTCCAGCCGGAGTTGAAGTGCTGGTAGTAGATGGAGCTGCTGGCGAGGTCGGAGACGCGTCGCATGGGCGGATAGTCCCACGCCCAGGCCTTCCAGCCGCCGTAGCGGTTGCGGTGGGGGCAGCCCTCGACGTAGTAGTAGATGTAGAGCAGGCGCTTCGGGCAGGCGGCGCGGATGGCCTCCGTGATGATCAGCTCCTGGCGGGCCTTCCGCTCCGAGATGTAGTCGAACCAGTCGCGTTCGCCCTTGGCCTTCATCACCTTGGGGTCCTGCTGCCACACCTTGGCGCAGTGGCCGGCCACGCTGAGGGCGTATTCGCCGCCGTTCAGGATGATGGCGATCGGGGCCTTCTCGAGCACCTTCTTGAGCGGCGCCACGGCGGCGTCGGCAGCCTTCTGGAACACGGCATCGGGGGCCTCGGGGCTCCAGGTCCTCGGCTCGATGACCTTGCCCTCGGCGTCCTGGCACCAAGCTTCGGGGGGAAGCGTCGCGATGAACTTCCCGTCGCAGGGGGCGCGGTAGGCGAGCGCGGAGAGCGGATAGCGCTTCGGGTCGGTGGCCGCCAGCGCGCAGAGCCTCGCGGGCAGGCTCTTCGGGTCGTCGAGCTGCGGCACGAGAGCGGCGTTCACCTCGCCCAGTTCGAGCGCGTAGCCCCAGTGCTCGGCCAGCTCGACCTGGATGTCGTAAGAGAGCCGCCAGCCCCAGCGGGTCAGGGGCGGGAGTGCGTGGCCCTCCCTGAACTTCGGCCTGGGCGCGGCGCGCAGGTGCTCCAGTGGCGTCGCCGCAGAGGCGAGACCAGTCATGCCGAGGGTGCAGAACGCGGCCAGCAGCGTCTTGCTCATTCCTCACCTCGCACCTGGATGGATGGGGCAGACCCGCACCATTGTGCGCGGGGAGGCGGCGGGCGAAGGCTACTCCTCGTCCTCCCCGGCCTTGGCCTTTGCGGCCTTGGCGACGATGACTTCCTGAATGCGCGCGGGCACAGCCTCGTAGTGGGAGAACTCCATCGTGTAGCTGCCCTCGCCGCCGGTGATGGAGCGGAGCTGGGTGGAGTAGTTGGAGACCTCTGCGAGCGGGACCTGTGCGCTGATGGTCTGCTGGTCGCCCTCGACGCCCATGCCCTGGATGCGGCCGCGCCGCCCGCTCAGGTCGCCCGAGATGTCGCCGAAGTACTTCGACGGCACCGTGATCTCCATGTTCACGATGGGCTCGAGGAGCTGCGGCCTCGCGCCGCGGAATGCCTCGCTGAAGGCGCGCGACGAGGCGATCTTGAACGCCGCCTCCGAGCTGTCCACCTCGTGGTACTTGCCGTCGTAGACCGCCACCCGAACGTCCACGACCGGGCAGCCGGCGATGACGCCCTTCGCCATCGTCTCCCGCACGCCCTTCTCGACGGCAGGGACGAACTGGCGAGGGATGGCGCCGCCGTAGATTTCGTCCACGAACTCGAACTCCGCCCCGCGTTCGAGGGGTTCGACGCGGAGGTGGACTTCGGCGAACTGGCCGCGGCCGCCCGTCTGCTTCTTGTGGCGATAGGAGGTGCTATTCTTGCCGCTGATGGTCTCCTTGTACGGGATGCGCGGCTCCTTGAGGTTCATCTCGACCTCGAAGGGCTTGCGGCCCAGCTTGCCCATCACCACGTCGAGGTGCAGGTCGCTCATCCCAGTGATCACCAGCTCACCCGTCTGCTCCTCGCGGCCGGCGAGGAACGTCTTGTCCTGGCTGGCAATGCGGGCGAGGGCGGTGGACATGCGCTGCTCGTCGGCGCGGGTCTTAGGCTCCGCCGCTCGCGACACCATAGGGGTCGGGAACACGATCGGCGGATATGTCACCGGCGCGCTCTCATCGCACAAGGTGTCCGAGACCTCGAGAGACTCGACCTTGGCGACCACGATGAGGTCGCCGGGCACGGCGGAGTCCACCTCCACCTGCTCCTTGCCCTGCATGCGATAGATGTGGCCCAGCTTGCTGCGCTCGCCTGCGCGGGCATTGAACAGCCCATCCTCCGGCTTCAACGTGCCGGAGAACACGCGGAGGAAGGCCAGCTTGCCCACATAGGGGTCGTAGAGGGCCTTGAAGACCTGGGCGGCGAAGGGCGCGTCCTCCTGCGGCGGGCGTTCGGCGGCCTCGTCCGTGCCCAGCTTCACGCACGTGCGCTGAAGCCCCTCAACCGGCGAGGGGAAGAGCGACACGATGCCGTCGAGCAGCTCTGCCACGCCGAGCCGCTTCTCGGCCGCGCAGCAGAACACCGGCACCAGCGTGCCCTTGGCCACGGCGCGGCTCGCCGCCGCCATCAGCTCCGACGCCGCAATCTCCTCCTCGCCCAGGTAGCGCTCCATCAGCGCGTCGTCCGACTCGATGATGGCCTCCTTGAGAGCGTTGGCCGCGGCCGCAGCCTGGTCGCCTGCGTCGGCGGGCAGGTTGAGCGTGCTGACGACGCCGCAGAAGGCCGGGCCGACCCCGACGGGCAGGGTCACCGGCACACACGCCTTGCCGAACAGGGCCTGGATATTGCCCAGCACCTCGTCGTACTTCGCATTCTCCGCATCCATCTTCGTGATCACAATGGCCCGGGCCAGCCCCTGCTGCTCGGCGCGCTTCCACACGCGGCGCGTGTTCACCTGCACCCCTGCATCCGCCGCGACCGCCACGAGCGCCGTCTCCACCGCCGCGCACGAGCTCGCCACCTCCCCGAAGAAATCGTCGTAGCCCGGCGTGTCTATGATCTGGAGCTGCTTCCCCTTGTGCTTGACGTACAGCAGCGTGGAGAAGATACTGAACCGCCGCTCCTTCTCCTCCTCGTCGAAGTCGAGGACGGACGTGCCCTCGCGTGGCTTGCCCATGCGGTTGGTCACGCCCGTCTCCAGCAGCATCGCTTCGGCGATTGTCGTCTTGCCCGATGCACCGTGCCCGGCGATCAGCAGGTTTCGCAGGTCCGTAGTCTTATGGTCGGCCATGCCGTCCTCCAGGAGCCCATGCACCCAGGTTGGAACACGCAAAGACACTTATTATAGCCGCCAGGCAGCAAATAGCAAGCCCAAGAATCAGAGTGCAGGGGAATCGAAAGTTGTCGTCGGGGAGGAGACGGCCTGCGACCAAGGAGGGCCAAAAGAACCAGGCGTCGCGAGGCGGGTCGGTTTCCAGCCGCCCGAGCACTCGCTCAAGGGTCTCGCCACTGGCGAGGCCCTCTCGCAGCGCGTGCAGCGATTTATCTGGCCCTACAGGCTGCTGAGGATGCCCCGGACATAGGCCACGTCGTCGCGGGTGAGGCGGCGGAGGTCGTCGAGGGAGACGTTTTCGTATTCGCTGTGGAACGTGACGGGGCCGTCGAAGGCGGCCTCGCGGAGGGCGCGGAAGGTCTCAGCCCAGTCCACCAGGCCGTCGCGGAGGGGCACCAGCTCGTGCCGCCAGGACGTCCCCTTCTTGACGTGGAGCATGGCCTTGACGGCGACGAGGCAGAGGTAGTCGCGGACGATGTCCACGGCCATGCGGATTGGCTCGCCGTTCATCGAGAGGTGGCCTGGGTCAATGTAGACGCCGACGAAGCGGGGGTCGAAGCCCTTGACAAGGTGCATGGCGGCGGAGGCGTTGAGGCCGTAGAAGGCGTCGCTGTGGGTGTGGACGGCGACGCGGACGGCGTGCTTCTCGGCGAGGCGGGCGAAGCCGTCGAGGGCGGAGCGGATGGCGTCCACCTGCCCCCAGTAGCCGGGCTGGCGGTAGTGCCAGTAGCCGAGCTTGATCTCGCGGATGCCTGCGGCGCCGCAGGCGGCGAGCATCGTCTCAGCGATGGGAGGCTTGGGGTCCGTGAAGTCGCCCGGCGTCGTGACCATGGGCACGGACAGGCCCATGTCCGCCCAGACCTTCATGGCCTGCGGGAGTTCGTTCGCCACGTTGTCGGGGTTCACGCAGTAGCCTGGCCGCACGGCGAGGTCGAGTCCCTCGAGGCCCATGCCGAGCACCTCGCGGCCAGTGGCCGGGATGTCCATGCCCTTGAGCGACTTGGTGAAGAAGATGAGCTTCATTCGGCCCTCGGAGAAGAAAAGTGCCCGCGAAACACGCGAAAGGATGCGAAAAGAAGACAATGAGGGGCAGAGCCGATCGTAAGCCGAGTTCTGTTGGGGCGGGGCAAGGGGACTGGCACCTTTTCGTCCGCAGAAAGGTGCTTGTCCCCTTCCCCCGCCCCCGCGGCCATCCATCTGGGGCCGGCGTTGCCGCCGGCCTCGAGCTGCCTACCCGGGAGTCGTAGCGAGACGGGCCGCCTCTGCTCCCTGTTTGGCATTGCTCCGCGCGGGGCTTGCCAGGCCGACGTGTCGCCACGCCGCCGGTGGGCTCTTACCCCACCATTTCACCCTTGCCCTTTGGGCGGAAGAGAGGGACAGGCACCTGTTCGCGGACGAAAAGGAGCCAGTCCCTTCTTCCGCCCCAGTGGGCGGTGTGTTTTCTGTTGCGCTGTCCCTGGCCTTGCGGCCGGTGGGTGTTACCCATCGCGCTGCCCTGTGGAGTTCGGACTTTCCTCGCCCGCCCGAGGGCGGACGCGGCCGCGTCCTCGACTCTGCCCTGCCCTCATCATAGCCCGCCGCGCCAGGGAAGTCAACTGAGCACCCTGCTGTCGCGACCCCGGTTCGCCGCCGACGAGCATTCAAAGCCGCATCTCCGATGCCGCACTCCATAATCCTCCCAGTATGCGGGCGGGCTTTCTACACCGGGCGCCTGCCCCGAGACAGGGAGGAGTATGGAGTGCGGTGACGAAGTCACCGCTTTGGACTTGCGGCAGGCCGGGCGCGCCACAAACTGGGGTCGGGTCAGAGCACCCTGTCGGTCGTGGTGAATCGCGCGCCGGCGCCGCGCATCTCGTCGAGCGCCCGCGCCGTGTCCTCGGGCACAATGCCGCGAATGGCGTCGCAAACGACCGTGACCTTGTAGCCCTCCTTGAGCAGCCCGAGGACGGCGGCTCGGACGCAGAAGTCGGTGGCGACGCCGAAGACGACGAAGTGCTTCGCCCCGGAAGCGCGCAGGAGGGCGGCGGTGGACGGGTTGTCGAAGACGTCGTAGGACTGCTTTTCGATGATGACCTGCTGGTGTTGGAGGGCTTCGGCGATGCCGCGGGCGTCCAGGGCGGGGCCGAAGGGGACGATGGCGCGGTCACGGAGCACCGTGCCGGCGATCTTCCGCTGGCCTGCGGTGCCGAGCATGCAGTGGGGCGGGAAGCGCTGCATCTCGGGGTCGCCCGGCACGTGGGCGTCGGTGGAGGCGAAGATTCGGAGCCGGCGCTCGGCCGCGTAGGCGACGAGGCGGCGGATGTTGCCCGACACGGCGCGTGCGCCGCGCACGTAGAGGGCGCCGCTGGGGACCATGAAGTCGCGCTGGGTGTCCACGTCGAAGAACGCGGTTGTCCTGGGGAATCGCTGTCGTGGGCTCATTGGCTATCTCCCTGTCTCGAGCGTTCTCAATGTCTCCTCCCTCAGAGCCTGGATACGGCGGCTCCATCGCACCGGATAGTGGGCGGGGGCGTGGAGGCGTCGGAAGCGCCCGGGGAGCCGTGCGAGCGCTTCGGCGGCCCGCGAGCGGGCCTGGGCGAGCGACGGCAGCGGCCCGACGAGTCGCCCGCGCCGCATCACGGGCGCCAGAAGCGGCTCGCCGTAGGGCGCCTCGCCCTCCAGGGCAATGACGTCGCCGCGGCAGTGCCCCCGCTCGTCCAGAAGGCGGTACACCTGCTTGCGGCCGGGATACGTCTCCTTCTCCTCGCTCTGCTTGAGCCTGGGCACCCAGTCGCCGCCCACCTGCTGCTCGACGAGCTTGTAGACCCCGCCCAGGGCTGGAGCGTCCTTCGACGTGACGAGTTCGGTGCCCACGCCGAAGGCGTCAATGGGGGCTCGCCGGCGGACTAGGCCGGCGATCAAGTGTTCGTTGAGGTCGCCGCTGGCCAGGATGCGGGTCTTCTGCATCCTCGCCTTATCCAGGATGCGTCGGACGCGGCGACTGAGGGCGGCCAGGTCGCCGCTGTCGAGCCGCACGCCTGCGACGCGGGGGCCGAGGGCCGCCGCCTTGCGCGCCGCGGCCAGCGTGTCGTAGCTGTCGAGCAGCAGCGTCGTGTGCTCGGGGAAGGCGTCGAGGTAGGCCCGGAACGCCTCCTGCTCGTCGTCGAACGCCATCACCCAGGAGTGGGCCTGGGTGCCGAAGACCGGGATGCCGAGGAGGCGGCCGCCAAGGACGTTCGAGGTGCCGATGCACCCGCCGACGTAGGCGGCCCGCGCGGCAAGGAGGCCCGCCTGGGGGCCGTGGGCGCGGCGCGAGCCGAAGTCCACCACGGCGCGGCCGCGGGCGGCGGCCGCGATGCGGGCGGCCTTGGTCGCCACAAGGGTCTGGTAGTTGATTGTGGTGAGCAGATACGTCTCGACAATCTGCGCCTCGATGAGGGGAGCCGTCACCCGCAGGAGCGGCTCGCCGGCGAACGCCACCGTCCCCTCGGCCATCGCGTCGAGGTCGCCGCGAAAGCGGAACTTCCGCAGGTACTCGAAGAAGCCGTCGCTCACGTCTCGGAACACGGGGAGCGAGCGGAGGAAGCGGACAGAATCGTCCGTGAAGCGGATGCACTGGAGGTAGTGGACGGCCTGTTCGAGGCCCGCAACCACGAGGTAGGACCGGAGTGGCGGCAGGGACCGGACGAACAACTCGAACGAAGCCGGCTCGTTGCGGCGGGCCCGGACGTAGCCCGCCGCCATCGTCAGCTCGTAGAGGTCCGTCGCCAGGGCAACGTTGTCCTCGGAGAGGAACAGCCCTGCATCGCCTCTGCTCATCCCTCGCCTCCTTCCATCCTTCATGATAGCGCGCCCCGATCCCTCCGGCAAGCGCCTGCTGAAGCTGACACGTCCCCGGCCTGCGCCTACGAGCGGGCGCCGCGCCGCTCCCTCCGCTTCGCGGGCCAAGCAAAGCGGCGACTTCGTCGCCGCACTCCACAGTCTGCGCCACTGCGGGGGGGAGATGTGGAGTGCGGCATCGTAGATGCCGCTTTCGGTCGTAGCGGAGCGGGGGAGAGACGCAGGCGCGCCTCTCGAGGCCCCACTCGGGTCGCGGCAGGCCGCAGGAACCTGCTGCGAAAAGCCGAGCGCCAAACCGACGGAGCGTCAGCCGCTGAAGCCCTTGACAATGCGGCGTGAATATCTGAACATGAGGGCATGAGGAGAAGGGGCCTATCGCTTGCGCTCGTGGCGGCGCTGCTGGGCGGGTGCCGGCGCCCGCCGCAGGAGTTCCCGAAGGTGCCGGAGCTGCTGAAGAAGGCGGCCGGCCAGGCCGTCATCCCGCGCCCGGCTCCACCGCCGGACCCATTGGCCGAGCACGCGGCCCTGGCGTTCGACGACGTGCCGCTGCCCGAGGTCATCAGCCGGCTCTCGCGCGACCACAAGCTCGCCCTCACCGTATCGCCCACCATCCCCGTCGGCCAGTGGAGCCGGCACCGCGTGAGCCTTCGAGTGAAGGACGTGAGCCTGCGGGCCTTCCTCGACTGGCTGGTCCGCCCGCTCGAGGCCCAATATGCCGTCGAGGCGGGCGGCGGGGTGTGGCTCGCCCGCAGCGACGACCTGCTCGACGAGGAGCCGCTCGAGGTCCGCACCTGCCGCGTGCCCACCCACATGGCAAGCGGCACCCCGGTGCGGGGCGCGCTCGTCTTCGAGCGCGAGCAGGCGGCCATCGTGGAGACGCTCAACGCCTGCCTGCGGTACATGATGGAGCGGCGCCCAGGCTGCCGCATCGCGTTCCACGAGAGCCAGGACCTCCTGGTGGCCCACCTGCCCGGCCGCGGCCATGCGCGGCTCGCCGCACTGCTCCACGCCATGCGGTACGGCAGCGGCCTCCCCGATCTCCCCAAGCCGTCCATCCTCGACCTGAGGACGAAGCTCGACACGGCGTTTGACTGGAACACTCCCCCCGGGCCTGCCAACCGCGTGCTCGCCCGCATCGCGGAAGCGGCCGAGGTGAACCTGGGCTGGGACCCGGCCCCGCTGGTCACGCGCCTGGTGGCCATCCCGGCGGGGAAGTACACGCTGCGCCAGATGCTTGATGCAGCCGTGCGGCAGACGCCGCTCGGCCGCTACGAGATTGAGCCCGGGCACGGCATCTGGCTCTACCAGAAGGGGCAGGACACCAACTTCGCGGCTAGCGGGGCGACGCTGTGGGACCGCGCGGTGGTGCGGGCCTACGAGGTCCGCGTCATCCTGCCCCACATGAGCCCCGAGGCGCTCCTGGCCCATGTTCGGAAGCTGGTGGACCCTGGCGACTGGACGCGCGGGCTGCCCGCCGCCTCGGTCTTCCTCCCGACCGGGCGGCTCATCGTCGTCCACGACGAGGCCGGCCAGAACCGCATTGCTGCCGTCGTGCGCGAGCTGTCTGCCAAGTACCGCAACGTCCCCATTCCACCCAAGGGCGCCCCATAGGCCCTTTCAGGGTCAGATGTGCGCGGTCTGCGCGCATGTTGGGGTCGGGAAAACCCAGGTTGGGCACACCTTATTGAATCGAGCGGTCTCCCGATCGATTCAATAAGTGAGGGCTTCTTGGCACGCTGCGTCATCGGAGCGCAAAGGAAGAAGAAAACAAACCCAGGCAAGCTGGCTTTGTTTTCTGGTGTGCCCAACCTGGGTTTTCCCTTTGCTTGCGGCCCAGGGCAGCCTGAGCCCCGAGTGACAGGAAGGGTAAAGCTATGGACGAACGGCGGTTCCGCGAGTCGGACCTGGTTCGGTGGATTCGGGGCGAAAGCCCGGCAAACGACACCGTCCTCGTGGGCATCGGGGACGACGCGGCACTCGTCCGCAACCCCTCCGCGTCCACCCTCATCACCACGGACATGCTGATCGAGGGTGTGCACTTCGACCTGGCCTCGGCCTCCCCACGCGAGGTGGGGTGGAAGGCGATGGCCCGCAACGTGAGCGACATCGCGGCGATGGGCGGCCGCAGCACCGTCGCCGTCGCCGCCGCCGCCCTTCCGCGCGGCTTCGCCGAGCGCGACGGGCAGGCCATCGTCCGAGGGCTCCTCGACTGCGCCGACGCCTTCGGCGTCCGCCTCGTCGGCGGCGACCTGGCGGCGACGCCTGGGCCGCTCGTCCTCACGGTCACGCTGCTCGGCGACACCGGCGGCCGGCCGCCCGTGCTCCGCAGCGGCGCGCGGGTCGGCGACGCCCTCCTCGTCACAGGCACCCTCGGCGGCTCGCTCCTGGGCAGGCACCTGCGCTTCACCCCGCGACAGGCCGAGGGCCTGCTGCTCGCCGAACGCTACGCGCCGCACGCGATGATTGACATCAGCGACGGGTTGGCCCGCGACCTGCACCACATCCTCGAGGAGAGCCGCGTCGGCGCCCGCCTCCAGGCCGACCACCTCCCCATCTCAGACGATGCGCGCCGCGCCGCGGCCGCCTCGGGACGCTCGGCACTCGACCACGCGCTCGGGGACGGCGAGGACTACGAGTTGCTCTTCACCCTCGACCCGCCAGTGGCTGCTCGCCTCCTCGCCGAGCAACCCCTCGACGTTCCGCTCACGCAGATCGGCATCATCACGGCCAGCGGCACCACCCTCGTCCTGCCCGACGGCACGGAACGCCCCCTCGACCCCACAGGCTGGGAACACACCGCATGACCGTGATGACTCGCTCCCGCGAAGAGACGCTGGCCCTGGGCCGCCGCCTGGGAGAGCTCCTTGGGCCGGCCGACGTCCTCGCGCTCCGCGGCCCACTCGGCTCCGGCAAGACCACCCTCACCAAGGGCATCGCCGAGGGCCTTGGCGTCGAGGAGCCGCGCTGGGTCACAAGCCCTACCTTCGTCCTCGTCCATCAATACGAGGGGCGCGTCCCCGTCTACCACATAGACGCCTATCGCCTCCGCGGCCCTGCGGATGCCGAGGCGTTGGGGATGGAGGAGATGTTCTTCGGCGACGGCGTGGCCATCATCGAGTGGGCCGAGCGCATCGAGGCCGCCCTGCCCCCCGAGCGGCTGGAGATCACCCTGGAGATCGCGGGGGAGGAGGAGCGGGAGATCGCCCTAACAGCAGTGGGCGCGCATTACGAGCGCCTCCTCCGCAATCTGGAATCCGTAATCCGCAATCCGTAATCCGCAACCAGAGAAGGCTCATCCCCCTCGGCGGTCCGCGAAAAAGGGGACATTCTACTTTATTGTTCACCCTGCCGTAGCAGTGACGTAAGTAACCGTAATATCTGAAGATAGATAGATCGCCGACATC
>Ga0194112_10005536_pt1 | contig 16914 bp, 17 predicted proteins | sample TA2MahC400mmetaG_FD_146191 | JGI IMG/M metagenome (GOLD analysis project Ga0194112, IMG submission 146191) | Freshwater microbial communities from Lake Tanganyika, Tanzania - TA2015016 Mahale Deep Cast 400m | ecosystem: Environmental > Aquatic > Freshwater > Lake | place: Tanzania: Lake... | reverse complement strand
TTGGGCGTGGTGGCCCAGGAACAGCGCCAGTGGGCCCAGGCCGAGCACTACTACCAGCAGGCCCTGCAAATCAAGATTGACTTCAACGACCGCTACGCCCAGGCCTCGACCTACCACCAGTTGGGCATGGTGGCCCAGGAACAGCGCCAGTGGGCCCAGGCCGAGCACTACTACCAGCAGGCCCTGCAAATCTTCATTGACTTCAACGACCGTTACAATCAGGGCAGAGTCTACCACCAGTTGGGCGTGGTGGCCCAGGAACAGCGCCAGTGGGCCCAGGCCGAGCACTACTACCAGCAGGCCCTGCAAATCTGCATTGACTTCAACGACCGCTACTCCCAGGCCTCGACCTACCACAATTTGGGCGTGGTGGCCCAGGAACAGCGCCAGTGGGCCCAGGCCGAGCACTACTACCAGCAGGCCCTGCAAATCAAGATTGACTTCAACGACCGCTACGCCCAGGCCTCGACCTACCACCAGTTGGGCATGGTGGCCCAGGAACAGCGCCAGTGGGCCCAGGCACGCGAGTACTTTCTCAAGGATTTGGCCATCACACTCGAATTCAAGGATGAACACGGGCTGGGCATTACCCTGCGCAGCCTGGCCCGGCTGTGGCAGGCCAGCGGCGACGCCAGCCTGCCTGCCGCCGTCGCCGGTATCCTGGGGGTCAGCCCAGGGGAAGTGGAAGCGCTGCTGCGTGGGGAGAACACGGATTGACAGAATTGGAGTTGTGAGTCGGTGCTGGATAGGGCCTATGACTATTCCATCCTTCAGCGAAGCCGCCATTCGTGGACAGGCCACCGCGGGAAGCAAACTTTCCAGACGATAGGAGGAACCCTTGTTTCAACGACCAACCTTTCAAGACGTGCTAAAAGCCAAAGCGGTCATCGCTCCGTATCTGCGGCGAACGCCGCTGTACCGCTACCCCTCGCTGTGCCAACTGCTGGGCTGCGAGGTGTACGTCAAGCACGAAAACCACCAACCGGTGGGAGCCTTCAAGGTGCGCGGCGGCATCAATCTGGTGTCGCAGCTCTCGGACGATGAACGACGGCGAGGGGTCATCACCGCCTCCACCGGCAACCACGGGCAGTCGGTGGCCTACGCCGCCCGGCTGTTCGGGGTGCAGGCCACTATCGTCGTGCCGGAGGGCGCTAATCCGGGCAAGGTGGAGGCCATGCGCGGCCTGGGGGCACACATTTTATTCCATGGGCGGGACTTCGATGAGGCCCGCGAGCACTGCGAGGCCCTGGCTGCCGAACGGGGCTATCGCTACGTCCACGCCGGGAATGAGCCGCTGCTCATCGCCGGGGTGGCCACCGAGACGCTCGAAATCCTGGAAGACCAACCAGATGTCGAGGTCATCATCGTGCCCGTCGGGGGAGGGAGTGGGGCGGCCGGGGCGTGCATCGTGGCCAGGGCCATCAACCCGGCCATTCAGGTCATCGGCGCGCAGGCGGAGAAGGCCCCAGCGGCCTATCGCTCGTGGAAGGAGCGGCGGCTGGTGGAGGACAAGATGGAGACGACGGCCGAGGGACTGGCCACCCGCACCGCCTTCGCCCTGCCACAGAGCATCCTGTGGGACCTGCTGGACGACTTCGTGCTGGTGAGCGAGGAGGAGATCTACCGCGCCATCGTCCTCTATCTGGAGAAGACCCACAACCTGGCCGAGGGGGCCGGGGCGGCGCCTCTGGCGGCGGCTATGAAGATGCAGGAACGACTGGAGGAGCGCAAGGTGGCTCTCGTCCTCAGTGGGGGCAACTTGAGCCTGGCGCAATTGAGAGTGGCCCTCAAGGTGTAGAAGCCACCCTCCGAATAATTGGGCTCCCTTTGCCTCACGGGGCAGAGAGAGTCTTTTTTTCTTTGTCTGGATAGATCACCGGTATCAGCTTGCCAAAAGCTCGCCTTTCGGTTAAAATGTGTGAAAAGTGGAGCCCATGCCATGCCTACTTGCCGCTACTGTCGCGAGTTTCATCACCACGACCCGGCCTATTCACGGCGCCGCGCCCGCCACAATCTGGATACCGACTACCCCCGCTGTCATCGCCATTGGCGCTACGTCTGCGACCTCTGCGGCCAGCCCTCCCACTTCAATGGCCTGACCTGGTGCTCGGAGACCGGCAAGTTCACCTGCCTGCACTGCGCCAGCGGCTATCGCCAGGTCAACGAGCCCTTCTGGGGCTGGGACTACTACTGGGACATCTCCTGCCCCCACTGTGGGGCCAGTCACCCGGCACTGGATCGCCTGGAGTACGAGGGTCGCCATCCCTGGCAGGTGCTCCCTGGGGCCGAACGGCGACGGCTGGGCCTGAGCCAGGAAACCGACTTCCGGGGCGTCTTCTGGTCCGAGCACCGCCCCTTCGACGAGGGAGCTCCCGACGACGAAAGCATGGCTGCCCAGTGGAATGCCATCGCCTCGCACTGGGATGCCCGTTATGGCGAGCAGGGCGATAGATGGCGCGTGTATCTTCTCAACTCCGCGCTCCTGGGCATCCTGGGCGATGTGGCGGGCAAGCGCATCCTGGATGCTGGCTGCGGCAACGGCTATCTGTGCCGCATGTTGGCCCGGCGAGGGGCGAAGGTGGTCGGGGTGGACCTGGCCTCCGGTTGGATCGAGATAGCCCGTAGCCGGGGGCCGGAACTGGGCATCGAGTACCACGTGAGCAGCATCGCTCTCATGCCCTTTCTGGCCGATGACTCCTTTGAAGCGGTAGTATCCGTCTGTGTCTTGACGGACACCCGGGACTATGGGGAGGCCCTGGGGGAGATATATCGGGTGCTGGTGCCCGGCGGCATCCTGGCCCTGGCCATCATGCACCCCTGCTTTGCCTCGCCGCCCGGCTGTGGTTGGGAACGCCACCCCGTGGACAGCACCCGTCCGGAGGATCGCTGGCACTGGCAGGTGACCAGCTATCTCCAGCGCACCTGGGAGAGCTGGCATTGGGAGCCCGTGGGCACGGCTACGGGCTTCCATCGCCCACTGTCGGATTACATGCAGACGCTCCTGGGACTGGATTTTCGTCTGACGCATTTCATCGAGCCTTGTCCGTCACCAGAACTGGTTGCCAACGACCCTGCTGCCTGGGCTCCCGCCGCCCGCATCCCGCTCTTCCTGGTTATCGGAGCAATCAAATGACCAAAAGAGAATTCCGACTCGAAGACGAATACCACTACAATCGCACCGGGCCGGTGCGCTGGATCATCTCCCACGTCATGCGCTACCCCCTTTTCCCGCTGGCGATGATCCTGGCGGCCGTATTGAACAATACGTTCTACAGCTTCATCCAGGTCTTCGTCGGCCGGGCCTTCGACCTGATTACCACCCCCGGCTGGCAGACCGCCTCGCTGCTGGCGCTGGCGGCGAGCGTGATGGGGTCGGCCATCGGGCAGGGCCTGACGGGGCTGATTCGCAACTTCAGCATCGAGTTCGCGGCCCAACGGGTGGAGCGGGATGCCCGCGACGAGTTGTACGTCAGTCTGCTGGGCAAGAGCCAGACCTTCCACGGCCAGCAGCGCATCGGCGACATCATGGCCCGCGCCACCAACGACGTGCGCATGCTCAACCTGATGTTCAGTCCCGGCGTGATGCTGATCACCGATTCGGCCATGGCTACCATCGTCCCTGTGGCCCTCATTGGCCGGCTCAAGTCTGAACTGCTGCTCGTCCCCCTCATCTTCATCGTTCTGTTGGCCATCACGGTGACCGATTACAACCGGCGGCTCAAGCCGGTCAGCAACGCTCAGCGCGAGCAGTTCGGGACGATGAACGCAGGATTGGCGGAGGCCATCGCCGGGATCGAAGTCGTCAAGGCCAACGTCCAGGAACGATACGAGTGGCGAAAATTCACTCAGGATGCCCGCCTGTTCCGCGATTATTTCGTGAAACAGGGGGAGATCCAGGCCCGCTACTGGCCGATGTTGATGTTCAGCCTGGCCTGGGCCAGTGGTTTCTTGCACGCGCTGCTGTTGTGGCGAGGCGGCACCATGACCCTGGGCGAGGTGATCACCTTCATGGGGCTGCTGGGCACGCTCCGCTTTCCCACGTTTATCTCCCTGTTTTCCTTCGATCTGGTCCAACTGGGGATCGCCAGCGCCAGGCGGATTCTGGAATTGATCAACACAGAGACGGAGCTGGACGAGAACCCGGCCGGCGTCGCCCGACCGATTCGGGGAGAAGTGGTCTTCGAGGACGTCAGCTTTGGCTATTCCCCCCTTTCATCCCCCTCAAAGTTGGGGGGGACGCCGGTGCTGAAAAACATCAGCTTCACCGCCCGGCCCGGCGAGACGATCGCCATCGTGGGGCAGACCGGTTCGGGCAAGACCACCTTCACCCAGCTCATCAACCGCATCTTCGACGTGGACAGCGGACGGGTGCTGATTGATGGCGTGGACGTGCGCGACTGGAGCCTGGAATCGCTCCGTTCGCAGATCTCCACCATCGAGCAGGACGTGTTCCTCTTCTCCCGCACGTTGGCGGAGAACGTCGCCTTTGGCTGCGCCGAGGCCGGTCAGGAAGCCATCGAGCTGGCCGCTCGTGAAGCCCAGGCCCACGAGTTTATCACCAGCTTCAGCGACGGCTACGACACCGAGATTGGCGAGCGCGGCGTGACCCTGTCTGGCGGAGAGCGGCAGCGCATCGCCATCGCCCGCGCCTTTCTCACCGACCCGCGCATCCTGATCCTCGACGACTCGACCAGCGCCATTGACAGCGCCACCGAGGACCAGATTCAGCGGGCCATGCGCCGCATCAGCCGCCAGCGGACCACGTTTCTCATCACCCATCGCCTCAGCCAGATCCGCTGGGCCGACCGCATCCTGGTCTTGCGGCGGGGCGAGCTGGTGGATCAGGGGACGCACGAGGAGTTGATGGGGCGGTGTGAGGCGTATCGGCGGATATTTGCGAGGTATGATTAGAGGTTGGAGGTTGGAGATTGGAGGTTGGAACTTGGAAGTTAGAGGCTGGAGATACATCCAGCATCCAACTTCCAACCTCTAACATCCAACCTCCAGTCCCCAACTTCTAGAGGAGACCATGGGTTTTATACTTGACGGCCTCGACACTGAGGCATACGACCGCGAATACAGCGACCGGGAGCTGCTGCGCCGCATCATCGGCTATTTCCGGCCGCATGGCCGGAAAATGACCCTGGTGGCCGCCATGATCACCCTGGGCTCGGCGGCTGGGACGGGCAGCCCGATCCTCATCTCCAAAGCCATTGACCTGGTGGCGCAAGATCCAGCCATCGAAAAGATGCTGCTGCTGGCCGGGGGCGTGCTTCTGCTGGGGGTGTCCGCCTGGGTCTTCAACTACATTCGGCAACTGTTCTCGGCGCGGGTGGTGGGAGACGTGGTCCTCAAACTGCGAGAGGATGTCTTTGATGCCACCGTCGGGCACGACCTGTCCTTTTTCGACGAGCACCCCTCCGGCAAGATCGTCAGCCGCGTCACGTCGGACACGCAGGACTTTTCCACCACTGTCACCCTGGTCATGGACCTGCTCAGCCAGGTGCTGTTGGTCGTCATCCTGGCCGTGTGGCTGCTCAGAATCAACGTCTGGTTGACCCTGTTGTTGCTGGGAATGGCGCCGATTGCCACCTTCATCGCCCTCAGCTTCCGGCGCGTGGCGCGAACCGTTACCCAACGTGCCCGACGGGTCACGGCCAAGATCAACGCCCAGATACAGGAGTCGGTCAGCGGCATCATGGTGGCCAAGAGCTTTCGGCAGGAACACGCCGTTTATGCCAGCTTCGATGCCAATAACCAGCAGGCCTACCAGGTGGGGCTACGGCGTGGCCTGACGCTCAACACCATCTTCCCGGCCATGGGCATTGCCTCTGGCCTGGGGGTGGCCACACTGATTTACGCCGGCGGACTGGCGACTCGCAGCGGAACGGTGAGCCCCGGCAATTGGTACCTGTTCATGCAGGCGGTGGGGTTTTTCTGGTATCCGCTGATGAGCATCGCTTCTTTCTGGAGCCAGTTTCAGGATGGGCTCTCCGCCGCGGAACGGGTGTTTGCCCTGATTGACGCCGAGCCCAAGGTGGTCCAGGCAGCGTCCGAGCCAGTGGAGAAGCTGGATGGCCGCATAGAATTCCGTCAACTCAGGCTCACCTACACTGGCGAGGAAGTTGTGCTGCCTGACTTTACGTTGGAGATCAAGCCCCAGGAGACGTTGGCGCTGGTGGGCCACACCGGCGCGGGCAAGAGCAGCCTGGCGCGGCTGGTGGCGCGGTTCTACGAGTTCCAGGGGGGAAAGCTTCTGGTGGACGGTCGGGACATCCGCCGTCTGGACCTGAGCCAGTACCGCCAGCACATCGGGCTGGTTCCCCAGGAGCCGTTTCTCTTCTCCGGCACCGTGCGGGATAACATCCGCTACAGTCGGCCGGGGGCGAGCGACGAGGAAGTGTACGAAGCGGCCATGCACATCGGCAATGGGGACTGGCTGGCCGATTTACCCCATGGGCTGGACACTGATGCGGGTGAGCGCGGCGCCAATCTCTCCATGGGGCAGCGGCAACTGGTCGCCCTGGCGCGGGTGTTGCTCAAAGACCCGGCCATCTTCATCCTGGACGAAGCCACCGCCAGCGTGGACCCGTTTACCGAGACCCAGATTCAAGAGGGACTGGAGACCATCATGCGCCACCGCACGGCCATCGTCATTGCCCACCGTCTGTCCACCGTCAAGAACGCCGATCGCATCGTCGTCGTGGACCACGGCCGCATAATCGAAGAAGGCACCCACGACGACCTGATGGCCCAGGGCGGCCATTACGCCGAGCTGTACAATACCTACTTCCGGCACCAGTCGTTGGAGTACATCGAAAGCTTTGTCGGTTAGAGGTATTTGGATCGCGGCAGAGTGGTGGCCCTTCGTCTTGCCTTGAGTAGTCAACTGAGGTATAATTGGTTTCGGGAGGTGATATTCATGCCTAGAGTGATTGCGCAGCAAGTCGAGCTCGATCTTACCCTGGATCAGGTTCTGACCGTTGTACGTCAACTGAAACCTGAGGAACGAGAGGTAATCCGGCGGGCGATTGAGCCAAAACCGTGGAGTCAGCGCCTTGAGACACTGTTGGCTCGCGTTTGGGCCCGCGTTGAATGCTATCCCATCACCGAGGAAGAAGTTGATGCCGAAGTCGAGCTTGCTCGAACAGCCATCTATGCCCAGGGTAGTAATTGATACCAACTTGTTCGTTCGTGGCTTGCTCAAGGGTCCAGTAACCGTGCCGCTCATGCAAGCGTGGAAAGAACACCGCTTCAAGCTCGTGACCTCAGAGAAGTTGATGGCTGAGCTATTCGAGGTACTGGCCCGCCCTAAGTTCAACCGATACTTCACCAAGGATGACGTGCGGGAACTGGGTGAACTGATCTACGAGCAGGCAGAGATCGTAGAGCCAACAGTCCACGTCGCACTGTGCCGGGACCACAAGGATGACATTTTCCTGGATGTGGCCATCGCTGGCAGGGTTGATTACCTTCTAACCGGGGACGACGATCTCAAAGGTGATCAGACCCTCAAGACCAAGATGGGCGATGAGTATGGTGTCCAGATCATGGGAGGGCCGGAATTCCTGTCTGTCCTGGCGTCAATCGAGTAAAGGCACCCACGACGACTTGATGGCCCGGGGCGGCCACTACGCCGAGCTGTACAATACCTACTTCCGGCACCAGTCGTTGGAGTACATCGAGAGCTTTGTCGGTTGACCTATGACTTACGGAGTGGAAAAGCCACCTGCCTGAACTGCACAGGTGGCTTTTTTGGATGTTGCCAAAGGAGGCGAAATCCGGTATACTTACTCAGCGGTCGAGTAGAAATGGGATTGTAGAGCCACAATGAAAGCAACAATCTTCACCAACAAAGGGCTGGCCCTGGTCAGCAAGGTGCGGGGCAACGGAGACCTGAAGCAAAACATCGGCCAGGCCGTGGCCGCCATCGGTGGCTTCCAGAAACTGGTGGAGCCCGGCGACACGATTCTGGTCAAGCCCAACTTCAACACCGCCGACCCGCCGCCAGCCTCCAGCGACCCCCAGTTCGTCAAATCAGTCATCGAGCTGCTCTACGAGCACGGTGCGGGAAGGGTCGTGCTGGGCGAGTCCTCGATGATCAGCCTGTCTACCAGAGAGGTTCTGCGCCAGACAGGTATGCTCCAGGCGGCCGAGGAGGCGGGAGCGGAGGTGGTGATCTTCGATGCGGACGAGTGGGTGACGGTAGAGACCGGCGGGCGCTATCTCAGGAAGGTCGCTCTGGCCAAGGCAGGACTCGAAGCCGAGAAGATCGTGTACGTTTGTTGCCTCAAGACCCATCGCTACGCGGATTTCACCCTGAGCCTCAAGCTGACCATGGGCTTCGTCCGGCGCCGCGACCGGGTGGGGATGCACCTCTGGCGATTGAGCGAGAAGCTGGCCGAGGTCAATCTGATCATCGCGCCGGACCTGATCATCGTGGACGGCCGTCGCTGCTTCATCGCTGGCGGCCCGGCCAAGGGAGAGCTACGAGAGCCCAACCTGATCCTGGCTTCGGGCGACCGCATCGCCATAGACGTGGAGGCCCTGAAGGTCATCCAGAGTTATCCAGGCTACAGCCTGAACAAAAGCCCGTGGGAGCTGACCATGATCCGCCGGGCGGTGGAGCTGGGGTTGGGAGCGACGAGCGACGCGGAGTACCGGGTCGTAGATCATAAAAGTGAACGAATTGTTGCTGGAGGTATGGTGACATGACTTATTTCTTGGGTATTGACGCTTCGACCACGGCTACTAAGGCGCTGCTGATGCACGCCGGCGGTGAGGTGCTGGGCGTGGCCTCGCCGGAATACACCTACGAGACACCCCAGCCCCTATGGACTGAGCAGCGTCCCGACCTGTGGTGGCAGGCAACTGTTGCCGGCATCCGCCAGGTATTGACCCGGACGCAGGTGGACCCCGCCGACGTCCAGGGCGTGGGGCTCACGGGCCAGATGCATGGCCTGGTGCTGCTGGACGCGGAGGGCGAAGTGCTGCGCCCGGCTATCCTGTGGAACGATCAGCGCACCGGCGCCCAGTGCGACGAGATCCGACGGCGGTTGGGCAAGGAACGGCTCATCCAGCTCACCGGCAACGACGCCCTCACCGGCTTCACCGCGCCCAAGATCCTCTGGGTGCGCGAGCACGAGCCGGAGGTCTACGCCCAGGCGGCTCACATCCTGTTGCCCAAGGATTACGTCCGCTATCGGCTCACTGGCCAGTTCGCCACCGACAAGGCGGGCGCGGCGGGCACGCTGCTGTTCGACGTCAAGGCTCGCGACTGGTCGCCCGAAGTGCTGGACGCGCTGGACATCCCTGCCCACTGGCTGCCCCCGACCCACGAAGGCCCGCAGGTCACCGGGCACATTTCTGTTGAGGCGGCCGAGGCCACCGGCCTGAAAGCAGGCACGCCCGTGGTGGGCGGCGGGGGCGACCAGGCGGCTCAGGCGGTGGGCGTTGGCGCAGTGGAGCCGGGCATCGTGGCCCTCACCCTGGGCACGTCGGGCGTGGTGTTTGCCAGCACCGGCCAGCCGTTCATCGAGCCGCAGGGCCGTCTGCACGCCTTCTGCCACGCCGTGCCGGGCCGCTGGCACCTGATGGGTGTGATGCTCTCGGCAGCGGGCAGCCTGCGCTGGTACCGCGATACCCTGGCCGCCGGCGTGGATTTCGACGCGCTGCTGACCCCAGTGGCCGACGTCCCCCCCGGCAGCGAGGGCCTGCTCTTCTTGCCCTACCTGACCGGCGAGCGTACTCCGCATCCCGATCCACTGGCGCGGGGCGCGTTTGTGGGCCTGACGGTGCGCCACACCCAGGCCCACCTGACCCGTGCCGTACTGGAGGGCGTGGCCTTTGGCCTGCGCGACAGCTTCGAGCTGATCAAGTCGGTGGGGCTGGCTGAGATCCGCCAGGTGCGCATCTCCGGCGGTGGGGCCAGGAGCGCCCTGTGGCGGCAGATCCTGGCCGACGTGCTGGACGTCGAGCTGGTGACGGTCAACACCGCCGAAGGCGCAGCCTACGGCGTGGCGCTGCTGGCGGCGACCGGCGCCGACATCTATCCCGACGTGGATTCGGCCTGCGCAGCGACCATCCGGCTCACCGGCAGCATCCCACCCGGTCCGGCCAGCGTGGCCTACGGGGAGGTCTACCCGCTGTACCGGGACCTGTATCCGGCGTTGCGGCCCAGCTTCAATGCCGTGGCCCGGGTAGCGATGTAGCGAAGAATGACGAACAACACGGCCACGGCTCTTACCATCGAGCGCGTCCGCACCGCGATGCGTGGTCCACTGCCCGGCTTCGAGGCGCAGATCACCATGGCGCCGCGCCCGCGCCCCTTCAGTCCGCCTCCTGGCGTCCAGGCCCGACAGGCCGGCGTGCTGCTGATCCTGTACCCCATCCAAAGCGTGCTTCACCTGGTGTTGACCGTACGCACATCTGATCTAGATCACCACCGTGGTCAGATCTCGCTGCCCGGCGGCGCGTGGGAGGAGGGGGATGCATCGCTCCAGGAGACCGCGCTGCGCGAGGCCCAGGAGGAGATCGGGATTGACGCCGACGAGCTGGAGCTTCTCGGCCCGCTCACGCCTATCTACGTGCCGCCCAGCAACTACATGGTTCACCCTTTCGTCGCCTATGCCCCCCAGCGTCCCGCCTTTCATCTTGATCCTAAAGAAGTGGCCGAGTTGCTGGATGTACCTCTGCATCTGTTGCTGGATCTCGCCAACCGGCGCGAGGAGGACTGGACCTGGCGCGGCGCGCCCCTGCACGTGCCCTTCTACGCAGTGGGCGAGCACAAGGTTTGGGGGGCGACGGCCATCATCTTGGCGGAGTTCGTGGCGTTGCTAACCCAAAAGAAAAGCCGGGGCCTGCTGCGCAGTAATGTGTAGCTCCAGCCACGGACTGGATACCGTGAGGGCACTACACCACCCGGCTTCTGACAATAGTATACCAGTTTCTCGTCAGATCGTCAAAAAACTAACAGGAGGCTTACATGAACATCATCAGTGTGCGACGTGGCTTTGAAGGGGATCACAGTTCTACTCACTCGGAGTACATCCACGGCTTCACCGTTACCCAGGACTACGACTGGTGGACCTGCAAGTTCTCCATTCCCTACGATGAGGAACTCTTCAAGAAGATCGCCCCGTACAATGCCTCAGGAGACTACTCGTTGTGGATCAAGCAGCGAGGCGACGAGATTGACATCGCCATCAGCGTCCATCTCGACTACGGCGCAGTGCACCCGGACGACCCCTATATTCGTTTCGCTGACTATTGCATGACCATCAAGGATAACATCCTGGCCGGAGACTTCAGCGACCTGGAACTGCTCAAGGTGTACGTAGAAGGGAGCAAGGCGGAGTTCCGGGCTATGGACAGTTCCAGTGGCATCGAGGATATTCTGGACAAAGTCTGTTGAAAGGAGGAGCGGACAATGCGCGTATTGAGCATACGGCAGGGTCTCAATGCAGACCACAGTTCTTCAACCTACGAATTCTTTGCCATCGAACGGCTGACGCCGGAGCAACGCGCGGCTGTGCAGGAGCTGACCGGCGAGTCGCCCCGACGCCATCTCAGCTTTCACTACTGGGGTGACTGGAACGACATCCCTTCCGACTGGCCAGACAAGCTGCTCACACTGGGCTACGACATCCTGGTCAGCGAGAGTTATGACTGGTGGGCTGTCCACCTTTCACTGCCCCACGACCCGGCCTTGCTGGAGCGGTTGGGGCAGTACGAGTGCGAATCGGACAGCAACGGCTTCGACCTGCAGGTGGTCGAAGAGCGGATGATTCTTTACTTCGGGATGCAACTGGACTACGGCGCGACGTACGGCACGTTTGGAGAAGATGCCTTCGAGGGGCTGGCCGACCTGTTCGGGACGGTACGAGAGGAACTGGTGGCTGGCGATCTGAGTACGGCGTGGGCGATGTACCAAACCTACGGTGGTTATCCAGACGTCGAACCAGAACCGGTGGAACCACTATCCGCCAGCGGCAGAACGCTGCTGAACATCGTGGAGAATTATTAGCGTTGACTGATGTCTGGCAACTGGCAGAGGCAGTGAGCTTGCGGCCTGAAGCCTTTGGCGGAATGGCCTTCCATCGTGAGCGCGGCGTCACGCTGGAAGTGGACACAGAGGCGTACCAGTTTCTGTGTACCTGCCTCGCACCGCGCCCACTGCCCTCGCCTGACCATCTTGCCGCACACCTGGTGCCGCAACTGGTGCGCCTGGGCTTCCTGTGCCCGGCGGAAATTGGCGCGGGGCAGGAACAGTCAGCCCCCACCGGGCAAGGGCAAGCCTTGCCCCTACCAGCGGGTGATGGCTTCACGCTCTCTGCGCCGGAGACGGTACACCTGGCGATTACGGCTCGCTGCAACTTGGCCTGTCCCGGCTGCTACGTCCCGCGCTCAAGCGCTGGGCCGGAACTGACCACCGCCGAATTACGAGGGCTAATTGACCAGTGGGCGAAGATGCGCGTCTTCCAGTTGGCCGTGGGCGGAGGCGAGCCGCTACTGCGGGACGACCTGTTCGACGTGTTGGCCTATGCCCGTCGGCGAGGAATCGTGCCTAATCTGACCACCAACGGCACGCTGCTCACACCAGAAATCGTGCATCTGTTGGAGGAAGCTGGCGTGGGGCGGGTCAACGTCAGTGTGAACGGTCCCGCGGCGAACAGAGACGGCGATGAGCGGACCGTAACTGCGCTGCAGGCCTTGCATCTTTTGTTATCCTCGTCATTGGCTGTGGGGGTGAACCTGCTGGTTACGCCTGCCTTGCTCACCAGCCTGCCTCACGTCCTGAGCCGTCTGCACGCCTTGGGCGTGCGCCAGGTGACAATGCTGCGGCCCAAGCCAGGGTGCGACGCATCGTGGTACGCCACCCATCGCTTGCGCCGCCCCGATTTGATTCATCTGCGACGGGTGATGGATACCTGGCAAGGGACGCTGCATCTGGAAGTGGACAGCGCCCTGGTCTGCTTGATGGGCGACGTGCGGCCGGGCCTCTTGCGGCGTCGGGCAGCGCACGGCTGCGCGGCCGGGCGACGTATCTGCACTGTCTGGCCTGATGGACGGGTGACGCCTTGCTCCTTCTTGCCTCAGCTCAACGCCGGGAACGCCAGGGAGATACCCTTCACTCTGATCTGGCGAGACGGACAGGGCTGGGAGGAGCTACGGGATCCATCGGCCTTGCCCGGCGGGCATTGTGAAGGCTGCCCAGTCTCCCATCTGTGCGGCGGAGCTCGCTGCCTGGCCTGGCACGAGCGGGGGAACCTGAACGCTGGCGATGCCGAGTGCCCTCGCTTTGACTATAGCACGGGATTTCCACGGAAGGAGGTTCACCCTTGAAGCTGGTTCGATTTCTGAAGAATGACCAATCGTGCTACGGCCTGATCGAGGGGGAAGCCATTTGCGCCCTTGAGGGTTCCATTTTTGGCGAGTTCCATCAAGGGGAGGAGGTGGCCGCGTTGACCGAGGTCAGCCTTCTGGCTCCCTGTCAGCCCACCAAGATCGTGGCTGTGGGCCTCAACTATCGCACCCACGCCGCCGAGGCCGGCATGGACGTTCCGCCGGAGCCCCTGCTTTTCTTCAAGCCCCCTTCCTCCGTCATCGGTCCCCTCGAACCTATCGTCCACCCGGTCCTCTCGCAACAGGTGGACTACGAAGGGGAGCTGGCTGTGGTCATCGGACGGCGGGCCAGGAATGTGACCCCGGCGAAGGCGCGTGATTTCGTCCTCGGCTACACTTGCGGCAATGACGTCACGGCCCGCGACCTGCAGCGGCGGGATGACCAATGGACGCGGGCCAAGGGATTCGACACCTTTTGCCCCCTCGGTCCCTGCATCGTCACCGACCTGGATCCTACCCATCTAGCTATCCGGACACGGGTAAACGGCGAGATCCGCCAGAGCGCGACCATCGCCGACATGGTCTTCAGCGTGGCTGAGTTGATCTCCTACGTCTCGCAGGTCATGACCCTGGAGCCTGGCGACGTGATCCTCACCGGCACGCCGTCCGGCGTGGGGCCGCTGCAACCGGGCGATGTGGTGGAGGTGGAGATCGAGGGGATTGGCACGCTGCGCAATCCGGTGGTGAGTTTGGTAGATTGGTAGACTGGTAGATTGGTAGATCGGTAGATTGTGTTCCCGATTTACCAGTTTCCCAATCTACCAGTTTCCCAATTCACTCCCTGGCCGGCTCCTTCACCGCCACCACGATGGTCACCAGGGCGATAACCACGCCCACCAGGTTGGCCAGGATGGGGGCCTGGAACCCGAAGCGGTCGTAGAGCAGGCCGCCGATATAAGGTGCGGGGAAGCCGATCAGCCCCCGAAAGGCGGAAAGCCGTCCCATATCTTCCCCTAATTGCTCCCCAGGGACGCTGTTGGCCAGCAGTGCCCGCAGGGCTGGCGCCCAGGTGGCGGCCACCAGCCCGAAGAGGGCGTGCAGCGCGGCGAAGGCCACGAAGCTGGTGCTGAAGAGCCAGCCACCGACGACGATGATGCCTAGCGCCTCCGATAGCACCAGGAAGGGCTTGCAGCCATAACGGTCTATCAATCTCCCGATGGGCAATTGGGAGACCGCCCAGGCTAAGGAGAGCACCCCGGACATCACCCCCAATTGGAAAGTGGTGAACCCGTAGGTCTGGCTGAGCATCCCGAAGAGCAGGACGCCCCCCAGGCCCCAGACGAAGATGTCCAGGGCCATGGCCCAGTAGAAGCCCCGCAATTTTCCGGGAGGTACGATCATTCTGCCCAGCACCCCTTTGAGTTCGCCCAGGGGGATCCGTCCGTTGACTCGGTTCAGTGTCTCTTGCAGGAACCAGAGGATGATGAGCAGGCGCAGGGCCTCCAGTCCGAAGCGCGTCAGAAAAACCGGGCTGAAGCCCCAGTGGTCGGCGATGAATCCGCCCAGGGCCGGGGCGAAGACGCCGGGCACAACCCAAGAGGTCAACTGGAGGCTGTAGGCCATGCCGCGCTGGCTGGCCCGCACCGATTCGGCGACCAACGAGATCTCGGCTGGACTGGAAGCCAGGGTGCCCCCCAGTAAGATCACCCCCGGCAGCAGCCATCGCCAGTCGCCGGTGATAGCCGCCAAAAGGTAGAATACCATCACCATGAGACCCAGGATGCTGCCCAGAGCGACGAGAGGCTTTCTCCCCAGGCGGTCGGAGAGCCAGCCGCCGATGGGCTGGATCAGGGCGGTCACAATCCCCCTCCTATCGCCCAGGCTCTCCAGGAGGCCCAGGGTGCTCATCGGCGCGCCCAGGCTGAGGACGAAGGGCTGCCAAACGGCCCGCGTCATGGTGGAGAACAGGCCGGTCAGGAAAGAGGTGATGGCGATAACTCGCAGATTCAGTGGCCTGGAATCCACCGTCACCTCTTGGGCCCCTTCCTCAGCTTTAAATCTATGCCAACTTGCGAGGCCAATCCGTGAATGGACGATTTCATAGCTTTGGCCCTGGCTTTCAGGTCCGAACCATCAACCTGGTTGCTGGCCAGCGTCCTCTCCATCTCGTCTATCGCCTGGCGGATCAGAGCGGGAGGCATGAGGGCGCAGGCCGCACAGTAGAAGCTCATCGAACGGCCTTCGTTGTAATTGGCCAGGAGGTGCTCCACCAAGAGCCGTCGCTCCCGCTGCTCCTCCAGGTAGGTCTCCAGCCCGACCTCCCTGATCCTGTTCAGGTTGGGAAGAGCCGGCTTGTGACTCAGGAAGCTGTCCAGTCCCTCCTCCACGCCCAACACTCTCAACAGCCTCTCACAGGGATACTCGTCACAATCGGCGCAGGTGAAAATCCCCTGCTTGACGACGCAGCAGCGGTAGACGCTACAGTAGGAATGTTGCTCGCCCAATTGGCAACCCAGGCACCTGCTCTGGGCCTGGGACTGGAAGCGGGGGCACAGGCCACAATATAGGCCGCAGACGCCGGCCAGATGCTTTTCTTCTTCCAAACCTCACCTCCTGTGTTTCTGCTCCCTCCCCGCAGCGGACATTGCGGTGCAAGTTCTTCGACCAGCCTTACGTTCTCAAAAAGTAACTACTCAGGCTGTCATTGCGAGGAGGCGGTTTTTGCCGACGAAGCAATCTCCAATTCGCAAGTTGGGGATTGCTTCGCAAAAAACGCTCGCAATGACAACAGAGGCTGAGTAGTTACCTCAAAAAGCTGTTCGCGCCTGCTGATGCCAATGGTGATGGCATGGACGACGCCGATTCTACGTGGCATTTGCCAGTTGTCGTCCTAGCTCACGGCAGGCTTCCAGCACGGCATTGTTCGGTCTCCCGTACGACTCGATGGTTTCACCAACCTGCCAACCCATCCTGCTAAAGAGCTTCTCCAGCGGACCACGCACGTCCCCTCCACCGCCGTGGGAGTAGAACAATCCATAGGGCTTGTTTTCCAATCCTCGGCGGTTGGACTTGCAAGCGATGTACCAGTCGTCTATGAAAACCTTCAACCCGCCGGCGATGTAGCTCCAATAATCCGGCGACCCAAAGGCCACGGCATCGAAATGGCGGTACTGCTCAAGGTCCAGCCGTTGCTCGTTCGTGTTGACCAAGGTCACGTCGGCGCCTGCGGCCCTCGCGCCCTCACCGATGGCCTGGGCCATGGCTGCCGTGTTGCCATATTCTTGAGAATGATAGAGAATAAGTATGGATCCCATTTTGATAACCTCCTCCTATCAAGGAGCCTCCCGCAGGTTCCAAACCTGCGGGAGGCTCCTCTATCTCAGAGGCCCTGCCTGATGGCATCCAGGGTGGCTCTGGCGGCCGGCACGAAGCCGAAGAAGCGCTCGATCTTCTCGCAGCCGTAGTCGTCGCAGTAGGCGCAGTTGAGGGCATCTCGCTCCATGCCGCAGGCGCGTATGTCGCACTCATACCAGTGGCCGCACTTGCGTTCTCCTTCGGTCGTGCAGCCGT
>Ga0194112_10005525_pt1 | contig 16939 bp, 15 predicted proteins | sample TA2MahC400mmetaG_FD_146191 | JGI IMG/M metagenome (GOLD analysis project Ga0194112, IMG submission 146191) | Freshwater microbial communities from Lake Tanganyika, Tanzania - TA2015016 Mahale Deep Cast 400m | ecosystem: Environmental > Aquatic > Freshwater > Lake | place: Tanzania: Lake... | reverse complement strand
CATCCTCGGCGAGCCGAACGACGTCACCCGCTTCGACAGCAAGCCGGGGGTCTACAACACCGAGATCTGGTTCTACCAGGACAAGGCCGCGGCCGGGCTTCCGGCCGGGTTCAACCTCGTTTTTTTCCAGGAAGGCAATCAGGGCGACTACAAACTCTACAGCCCGGCCAAGGACGGCCCGATGGCCCTGCTCGCGGCCTATATGGGCGACGCCGTCGACTACCAAGCCGCCTATGACCAGCTCCGGGAGATCGACCCCCAACTGGCCGACGTCTCGGTCTCCCTCATCCCGGGCGAGAGCGGGGGGATGTCGGGCCGCCCGTCCCTGGCCTCCGACCTCCTCATCCAGAGGGTCGAAAACTCGGCCCGCGACCTGGTCGAGTCCAAGTACGCCTCCAAGTTCCTCCAGTACAAGGACGTCGTCGAGGTCGAGTACACGGCCAACTACCTCGACAGCGAGACCGCGGTCAAGGTCGTCCGCGATCCCGGAGGCCCCTATTTCGTCCACTATGCCGTCGAACCCCGGAAGCTTTCGGTCGGGGAATACGGGGGGAAATACAGCACGACCTTCCGGATCAACGGCACGGTTTCCGTCCCCGACGGGCCCGCCGTCTACCAGTTCGAGAAGACGGCCAATGTCTCGATGACCGAGGCCGAGATGCGGCAGCGTTCCAGTTCGCCGTTCGACATCCACGACCTTTTTCCCCTCCTCCCGGGGACGTACCGGGTCTCGGTCCTCGTCAAGAACGAGGTCTCCAAGGAATTCACCTCGCTCGAGCAGACCGTCGTCGTCCCGCCCGACGGGCCCGGCGTCCAGATGACGGTCCCTCTCCTCGGGTACCGGGGCCAGAAGGCCGACCCGGGGAAAAGGCTCCTGAAGCCCTTCCAGTACGGATCGACCCAGGTCTACTTCCAGCCCAACCGGGTCCTCACCCGGAACGACAGCCTGGTCGCCGCGTTCCAGGTCTTCGGCCTGTCCGACGCCCAGCGCGAGGCCGCGGAAATCCGATACTCCCTGACTCGGGAGGGATCGCCTCCCGTCTCCTGGAGCCGGCCGCTTGCCGCCTATCCCGACCTGCCGAACGTCGTCGAAGAGAGGCTCCTCAAGGACCTCCCTCCCGCCCATTATCTCTTCCGGGCCATCCTGGCCGTGGAAGGGCGGGAGGTCATCGCCGGGACGGAAGAGTTCGACCTGACCCACGCCGAAGCCGTTCCCCGGCCCTGGATTTTCGTGAAGCTCATGCCCCCGTCGGGCGACCCGATCTACGACCGGATCCTCGGGACCCAACTCCTCGGTCTCGGCCGGCTGGCCGAGGCGAAAGCCCTTCTCGAACGGGCCAGTCGACGGGCTCCCGGCGAGGTCGACACCGTCGTCGCCTTGGCCGGAGTGTACGAAACCCTCGGAGAGGACTCCCTCGTCCTCCCCCTTGTCGAGCCCTTTCTCGCCCCGGACCACAAGCCGGTTTACGAGATCTTTCTCGCCGCGGGGAGGGCGTATCTCAAGACCGGCCGCTTCAAGACGGCCCTCGACACCCTGGACCGGGCGGCCTCGTCCTTCGGAGTCAACGCCCCGGTCTTGAACCTGATCGGCGAGGCGTATCTCGGGCTCGGCAAAACGGCCGAGGCGGTTGCCGTCTGGGAAAAATCCGTCGGGATCAACCCGGACCAGCCCGAAATCAAGAAGAAACTGGCCGCCCTGAAGGAGAAGAAATGAAGCCTTCGATTCGCCGGACCATCTTCGCCGCCCTTGTCTTATTGGCCTCGGCGGGGGGGTGCCGCCTCTACAACCTCGAGAAAAACCTGGCCCCGCCGTATGCCGAATTCCTGAGCCAAGTCCGCTACATCATCACTTCCGAGGAGCGGAAAATCTTCCTCGAGACGCCCGATTCGGACAAGGACGGACTCATCGAGGAATTCTGGAAGCGCCGGGACCCGGATCCCCTGACCGAAGAGAACGAGTTCAAAATGGAGTACGAGGAGAGGATCCAGAAAGCGACCGAGATTTTCCTCGGCGAGGGGATTCCGGGCTGGCTGACCGACCGCGGCCGGATCTGGATTCTCTTCGGGCCGCCGATGGACCGGCTGACGAACCCCGCCGGCCGGGACGCCTACGGGCGATGCGGGGAGACGTGGTATTACGGCAATTTCCCGGTCGTTTTCCTCGACGACGGCTGCACGGGCCGGTTCAAGCTGGTGACTTACGACCTGACCGCCCTCCGGGAGCTCAACCTGATGTACATGCATGCCCTGAACCTCGCCCAGGCCGAGGCTCAGAAGACGTTCGCCGCGGAAAAGAAGTTCTTCGATTATCAGGCCGGGCTCAAGATCGCCGTGCGGACGAGCGAGCGGATCGAGGGGGTCGTCCGGGTCGAGCTTCCTTACGCCCGGATTTGGTTCAAATCCGAGGGCGAGCGGATGGTCACGACGTTCGACGTCGCCCTCGAGCTCCGCGACGCCAAGAAAGCCCTGGTCTGGGAGACGAAGACGAGTTTCGAGGTCGTCCTCGTCGAGAGCGAGCTCGAATCCAAGAGCAAGAAGAACCATGTCCACGAATTCGCCTTCGCCGTCGACGATCCGGCGGCCATCGCCCGTCTCGGCCAGGGCAAGGACCAGTTCATCCTGACCTTGGCCAACCGGACCGGAGGGGAAACGCTGAGGAAAGTCCTCGTCTTGAAATGAAAAGCCCCGGCCTTTTTTTCAGAAGCTCACCCGCGCGCCGAGACGGAAAGACCGGACGCCGTAGAGGCTGATGATTTGGCCGAAGGTCGAGGAGGGCGCATAGGACGCGGTTGTTTGGTCGTAGCGAAGAGAGCCCGCCGGGTCCTGATTGACGTTGAGGCCGCTCCTTCCCAGCACGTTGAAGATGTCCAGGTAGAAGCCGAGCTTGGCAAAGCGTCTGAGGTTGAGCGTCTTTTCGAGGCGGAGATCGAGGTTGACGGAGGGGGGATCACGGCGCGAGCCCGGACTCTCGGCGTTCACGGCGCTGAAAACGGAATATGTGCCGAACCCATGGAGGTCGGCCGGAAAATAAACCCGGGCCAGAGTGCGGCCCCATGGACGCCCGGAGCAGTATTGGGCGTAGGCGCTGATGATGAAGTCGCGGGGGAGCACGTAGGTCCCGATAATCTTGACCTGGAGCGGGCGGTCGTAGCTCAAAGCGCCGTGCGCGTTGATAAGGGTGTTCGGATTGTCGAACATGGCCGTCTCGCCCTCGGTCGGGCCGTATCCGGGATCGCAGTTGCCCCTGAACGAACTGTAGAGGATTGAGCCCTTGATCTGCCAGTTGTTCGATAGCCGCTTGTCGAAGCTGAGGACGGCGGCCCAGTAATTTCTTTCGGCCTCGGGGGGATTGCCGGCTTGCCGGACCGGAGCAGGTCGGCCTTTTCTGAGGCCGTAGATTGTGAGGTCTTGGTCGTCGGTCGTTTGGAATTGGCCGTCCCAGCCCGGATCGACGAGCGTGAACGGAAGCCAGATCAATCCGACGGCGTCGGCGGCCGTGATGTCGTAGCCGTTCGCGTGATCCCAATCCTCGACGATGTTTCGGCTGATTTTGCGGATGAGCCCAAAACCGATTTTGAAGTCCTGGAAGACCTCGTGTTCGAGGCCGGCCAGGAATTCGTCCAAACAGGGCGCTTTGAGATCGGGAGGATAAAAGGCGTAGTTCGGATCCCGTTCTGGGCAGGACGTGAGGACGTACGCGTCCGGACCGGGAAGATCCATCAACCTGTTCGCGTTCAGGTCGTGCCAAACATAATCGATCGCGCCCGGCCCAAAGATTTGCGAGCCGTCGTATTTGGCCGTCCAGATGGGCTCATAGGTGCGGGCATAGGACAGTTTAAGAGCCGTCCGGCCGTTGCCGAAGATGTCGTAGACGAGGCCGAGCCGCGGAGACAGGGTCGCGAATTCGACCGACTGCTTGTCGGGAGTGGTCAATTCGTCCCAGGGCGAAACCCGGCCCATGGCAGAGAGCTGATGGCTCAGTGCGATGATCAGGGCATTGGGATCGGTGATCGACGGGTTCAGCATCGGCGGCCGGGCCTCGTATCGGAGCTGAGGCCGCGATTGCCCAGGCTCGTCTTGCCGGGCGTAGTCGAATCGGAGGCCGACATTCAGGGTCAAACGGCCGGCCGCCGCCGCATCCTGGACGAACGCCGAGAACCTCCGGACATCGTCGAGGACGTCCCGGACTCCGGCCTCGGGCGTGGAGGTCCAGATGCGCAGTCGCCCGAGACGGTCCTTGGTTGAGTAATAGTAGGGATCGCCGGCGGCATAGTCCATCCAGTAGGCTTCGTAGGGATTCCGCCGGTACCAGTCCCGGCGGTTCTCGCTCCGTTCGAACTCCGCGCCGGCCTTGAACTCGTGGTTGGCCCCGAGAAAACCGTCTTGGAAACGGGTGATCGAGGCCGAGCCGACCGTCTTTTTGCGGATTTGTTCATCGCTGTAATCGGCCGAACCCCAGGTGATTTTCTGGGCGCTGTCGTAATACGTGTAATCATCGGGAGTCATCGATCGGAGCGGGATGGCGCGGCGGATGAAGCCTCCCCGGAGGTCAAGGAACGTGTTCTGGTCGAGGAAGACGTTGAACTGATGGGTCGTCGCGGCGGTATTCTCGCGATCCCGGGCCCGGAGGCGTTCGTAGGGGGTGTCCGGACCGATCGAGTTTCGGTCGACGGGCTCGTAAATCTGGTTGTAATGGAGCAGGCCCGTGTACCGAACGGATTTCGAAGCCTGGAGGGTCAGCTTCCCGAAGGCCATCCCATCCTCGTGGGATATGTCGTAATGCCCGATTTTGCCCTCGTCCGTGAAGCCGAGGGCTTTCATCCTGTTTTCCGGGGCGTAGGGATTGGCCTGCTCCCAGACCTGGCGGCGGCCGTTGAGGAAGACCCAGATCTTGTCCTTGACGACCGGCCCTCCGAGGCTGAGCGAGACATCCTTGAAATCGGCGTAATTCTCCGGAGGATTGACATTCATGGCCTTGATCTGCTCGGCTGAGAAGAGGTTTTGGGTCAGGCTTTCTCCGGTGTAATAATAATTCAACCCGCCCGAGAGCGAGTTGCCGCCGCTTTTGGTGACGATGTTGATGTAAGTCGATTCTACCGGCCCGACTTCGGCCGGGTGGGCCCCGAGTTCGAATTCGATTTCTTCCAAGATGTCGGGATTGATTTCGGCCATGGCCTCGTTCGTGGCCGGGTCGTTCAAGGGCAAACCGTCCAGGGCATAGAGCTGGCCGCGGACCGTCCCGCCGAGGATGGCCGACGACCGGGATTCGCCGGCGGCTCCGGCGACGGCACCAGGGGCGATGTTCCGGATATCGCCGAGGTTGCGGTTCAAGGGGATCGAAGACAGAAAGGCGGAGGAGTGGTTGACGCCCATTCGGGAGGAGAGGACATCGACGCCCGGCGACTCGGTGACGACCGTTATCTCTTCCTCGATGCTCGATTCTTCGAGGACGATGTCCGCCCGGCTCGTCCGGCCGACGCGGACGAAGATCCCCCTCTGATTCAGGGTTTTGAAGCCCGGCATCTCGATCCGGATGTCGTACGGTCCGGGGGGGAGGGCGGCGAAGCGGAAAATGCCCGTTTCCGAGGTCACGTAGCTCCGCTTTCCCATGACGGCCGGACCCTCGATCTCGACCATAGCCCCGGGAAGAGGGTTCTTATCCTTGTCCGTCACCGTCCCGAAGATCGAACCCGTCTGCCGCTCGGCGAACCCCGGAACGGCCGACCCCCCGAGGAAGAAGATCAGGAACGAGATGGCGAAAGGCTTCTTCCACATGGATCCTCCTTATGCCGAGCTGCCCGAAGCTTCGGAAGCTAGTCGCGGTTCGCCCGGGCCCAGGCGGCCGCTCCGATCAGCCCCGCGTCGTTTCCCAGGGCCGCCCGCTCGACCGCAACGCAGGCGAAGGATTGCCTGTAAGACCGGTTCCGGGCCTCGGCGACCGCCGGTTCGAGGAGGAATTCGCCGGTCGTCATGACCCCGCCGCCGAGGAGGATCTTGGCCGGGTTGAGGAGATTGATGACGATCCCCAGGCCGATCCCCAGATAATACCCCGCTTGGGCGAAAGCCCCGCGGGCCGCCTCCTCGCCCGCCTTGGCCCGGCGGTAGACCTCCTCGGCCGTGACTTCCTCCGGCCTCCCGGCGAGGGCCTGGTATTTGCGGACGATGGCCGGAGCCGAAGCTTCGGTTTCCAGGCAGCCCTGGAGTCCGCAGGCGCACCGCTCGCCGTCGGGACGGACGATGATATGGCCGATCTCGCCGCCGTATCCGCACCGGCCCCGCCACAGGCTTCCGCCGAGAATGAGCCCGCCGCCGATTCCCGTCCCGATCGTCAGCAGGACGAGGCTTTCGACGCCCCGGCCCGCGCCGGCGACCCACTCGCCGTAGGCCGCCATGTTGGCGTCGTTGTCCACCTGGAAGGGGACGTCGATCTCGCGGGCCAGGGCCGGGTCGAGGTCATACCCGTCCAGGGCTGGATAGTTGGGCGACTGGAGGATCCTCTTCCGGCGGAGGTCGTAGGTGCCCGGAATCCCGAAGCCCACGGCCGCGACGGGGCGCGGGGACTTCGCCCGAAGCTCGCGGTAGACCCGGCCGAACAGGGCGATGAGGTCTTGGATGCCCTTGGGCGTGTCGACCTTGTCCTTGAGGAGAATCGTCCCCTTCTCGTCGACCAGGCCGTATTTGAGTTGCGTCCCCCCGAGGTCGAATCCCGCGGCGACCGTCACCGGGCTTTCTTCCTTCCGACGGCCGCGTATCCCGGAGCGGCGAAGAGAAGGGCGTTGAGTCGGTCGATGTTGCGGTTGAGAAGGCTCGCCGTCGCGTCCGCTCCGGGAAGAGGCTCGAGCTTTTCCGAGGCCAGGTCGCCGACGGGCTGGATCTCGACCTCCTCGAAGGCCGAGGCTTCGAGGAGAAAGCGGAGGGCCTCGGGATGGACGGGAGCCCGGTGGGTCGCGTCGAGAAAATAGATCTGGACGAGAGCGAAGACGGAGAGGGGATTCACGGTTTCGAGGACGATGAGTCCCCCCGGGGCGAGCTTGGCGAAAGCCAGTTCGACGAGACGGCGGAGGCCGGCCGGCGGGAGATGCTCAATGACTTGGGCGGAAAAAATCCCGCCGAGCGAGCCGTCCGGCTTGGCGGCCAGGGCTTCGAGGAGGCCTTGACGGGCGACTTCCAGTCCTCGGCCGCGGCAGGTTCCGACCATGGCCTCGTTGAGGTCGACGCCCGAGCCCGAGCGCCCCCTCTCGCGGAGGAGCTCGAGAAACTCGCCCCGCCCGCAGCCGAGGTCGAGGACGGGGCCCTCGGCCGGAAACAGGGAGACATAAGCCGCCTGGCGGCGCTTGATCTCCTCCGGCGTTCCCCGGAAACGGTTCTCGAAGCGGAGATATCCCCAATCCTCGACCGGTTCGAGGACGGCTTTTACGGATTCGGAGGAGGGCGGCTCTTTCGCCTCTAGGGCGGCCTGCAGCCGGCCGAGCTGTTCCTTGAGCCGGGCCGAGGTCCTCATCAGGGCCGCGGCGTCCTCGTAGGCTTGGGCCAGGCGGTCGATCCGCCACTCCAGGCCCTTGATGACCATCCCGACATGGTTGCTGCCCAGGGCGTCCCATTCCCTGTCCCGGGCGTCGGCCAGGCTGTCCAGACGGCCGGCCAGGGAGGATAGGGCTTCGGCCAGAGCTTCGACGAGAGCGGCCGTCCGGGCCAGGAGGCGGAGCGTGTCCGGGCCGCCGCCGGAGGAGGGGCGTCGGAACGGCTTCCCGGAGGGAAGGACAAGAGCCTTTTCGATCTCGCTCCGGAAGCGGGAGAGGTCCCCGCTCAGCCGGCCGATCTCGGCGATGTTTTCGCGGAGCTTGGCCTGCTCATCGAGGCGGTCCTGGATGAGCTTTTCGAGGGTCCGTTGCATCAGTCCTTGGCGGAGGGAGGAGATTTTTCGTCCGACGATTCCTTGGCCTTGTCCTTGTCTTTTCCGCCGATCGAACTCTTGAAATTGCGGATCCCCTCCCCGAGCGATTTTCCAAGCTCGGGAAGCTTCCGGGCCCCGAAGATGATGATCACGATGAGCAGGACGAGAAGCAGCTCCTGCGGGCCGACCGTCCCGAAAAGAAACATCCGCGGCCTCCTTTCCCGTCCTCTCGGCCGGACGCGTCCATGCCGAATCCTGTTCAAGGTAGCCCAAAGGGGGCGAAAAGTCAACGCCTCCCGGCGGCCGACTTTCCGGCCGAATTTTCTGTTGACTCGGGCCGGGTTTTTGGCTAGAATCTATAAATCATTTCATTAGAACGGATTAACGACCCATGATGACGCTGCGCTTGATGAGATTCGGGGCCAAGGGCAAACCGGCTTACAGGATCGCGGTTATGGATTCCCGCAAGCCCCGCCAGAGCAAGGCCAAGGAGATCATCGGATCTTACGACCCATGCACGGAGCCCCCCGAAGTCAGGATCGATCTCGCCAAAGCGAAGTTCTGGCTCGACCGGGGGGCGAAACCCTCGGCGACCGTCAAATCGCTCCTCGCCAAACTGAAGACATCGTAAAGGAGGTCACCCGTGAAGGAGCTCGTTGAACTCATTGCCAAAGCTCTCGTCGACCAACCCGATAGGGTCCTCGTGTCCCAGCTCGAAGGCGAACAGACGACGATTCTCGAGCTCAAAGTCGCCCCCGAAGACCTCGGCAAAGTCATCGGCAAACAGGGTCGGACGGCCCGGGCCATCCGGATCATCCTCGGGGCGGCCGGGATGAAGCTGAAACGCCGTTTCAACCTCGAAATCATCGAGAAAGGCTGAGGTGCGCCGTCTTGGAACGATCCTCCGAAGCCAGGGCCGCCGGGGGGAAGTCAGGGCCCAATGGGCGGGGCGTCTTCCGCCCAAGGGTTTTTTTTTAAGGTTTTCGTGAGCGGCCCGGAAGGGCCGCGGGAATACGGGGTCGAGTCCCTCGTCCCTTACAAAAACAACTTCATCCTCAAGCTCGAGGGCGTCGAGACGATCGACCAGGCCGAGCGGCTGGCCGGGCGGGAGATCCTCCTCCCCCCCGAGGCCGCTCCGCCCGCCGGGGAGGGTCAATTCTTCAGCGATGACCTCCGAGGCGCGGCCGTCTTGACGACCGAAGGCCGGGAGGTCGGGCGGGTCGTCGACGTCTGGGAGGTCGGTGAGGCCGCTCTCCTCGTCGTCGACCCGGGGCCGGACCGGGAGGAGGTCCTCATCCCCTTCAACCGGACGATTTGCGTGGACATCAACCCCAAAGCCGGGAGGATCGTCGTCGACCCTCCGGAAGGATTGTTGGACTTGAATGAGATTTGATATCATCTCGATCTTCCCTGAGATGTTCACCGGCATCCTGTCAGGGGGGATCATCGCCAAGGCCGTCGGCAAGGGATTGATCGAGGTCCGGGTGCACAATCTTCGCGATTACACGAGCGACAAGCACAGGCAGGTCGACGACCGTCCCTACGGCGGCGAGGAGGGCATGGTCTTCAAGCCCGAGCCCGTCTTCGCCGCGGTCGAGGGCGTCCGCACCTCCCCCGGCACGCCGGTCTATCTCCTCTCGCCCCAAGGGAGGACCTTCGACTTCCGCCAGGCGGCTGAGATGGCCGGACGGCCCCAGGTCGTCCTGATCTGCGGCCGCTACGAGGGCGTCGATGAGCGGGTGGCGGAAAGCCTGGCGACCGATGAAATCTCGATCGGCGATTACGTCCTGACCGGCGGGGAGATCCCGGCCATGGTCATCGTCGAGGCCGTCTCCCGCCACGTCCCGGGGGTGGTCGGCAAGGAAGGATCGGTCCGGAAGGATTCCTTCGCCGCCGGCCGTCTCGACTATCCGGTTTACACCCGCCCCCGGGAGTTCCGGGGGATGACCGTTCCGGAAGTCCTCTTTTCCGGAGACCACAAGAGCATCGAAGCCTGGCGCCGCCGTCGGGCTCTGGAAAAAACGTGGACGAGGAGGCCGGACCTTCTGGCCCGCCTCGACCTCTCGGCGGAGGACCGCCTCCTGCTCGACGACATTCGCAAAGAAAGGAACGCCCCATGACTCTCGTCCAAGTGGTCGAAGACAAGTATATGAAGAAGGAGCCCGAGGACTTCGCCGTCGGCGACACGGTCAAGGTCCACGTCCTGATCCGGGAAGGGGACAAGGAACGCATCCAGATCTTCCAAGGGAACGTCATCGCCAAGAAAGGCCGGGGGATGAGCCGGACGTTCACCGTCCGGAAAGTCTCCTTCGGCATCGGCGTCGAGCGCGTCTTCCCCGTTCATTCCCCCTCGGTCAAGAAAGTCGAGGTCGTCCGGAAAGCCAAGGTTCGCCGGGCGAAGCTCTACTATCTCCGCGGCTTGAAGGGCAAGGCGGCCCGCCTGCGCGAAGCCAAATAACCGCCCCGTGCCCGATTTCGCCCTCGAGCGCCTCCATTTCGCCCGGGGGAGGCGCCGCATCGCCGGGGTCGACGAGGCGGGACGGGGGGCCCTGTGCGGCCCGGTCGTGGCCGCGGCGGTTGTTTTCCCCGAGTCCTTTCTCGAAGGGGTCTTTCCGGATTGGCTCCGGAAGACCGACGATTCCAAGCGCCTCTCCCCGGGGCTCCGGGCCGAGCTGGCGAGGCGGATCGCGACGGAATCGAGGGCCGCGGCCGTCGGTCTGGCAACGGAGGCCGAGGTCGACCGGCTGAACGTCTTCCGGGCCGCCCATCTGGCCATGAGGCGGGCGGTCGAGATCCTGCCGGAAATCCCCGGGATTGTCCTCGTCGACGGCCCGGCCCTGAGGGATTTCCCCTTTCCCCAAGAGGCCGTCCCCCAGGGAGACCGGAAGTCCTTCTCCATCGCCGCCGCCTCGATCGTCGCCAAGGTCGTCCGGGACGGGATCATGGCCGCCGGCGGGGAAATTTACCGCGGCTACGGACTGGAGCGCAACAAGGGCTACGGAACCCGGGAGCATTATCTGGCCCTGGAGGCCCTGGGGCCGTCCCCTTTTCACCGCCGGACCTTTCGATTACAATACCGGCGGAAATTGTTCTGAGGGGCATGCGTGACCGTTAAGGCCGCCGAAAGGACGAAGATCGCCGCGACGGCCGAGAAATATGTCAAGGCCGGCAAGCTCGTCGCCGCCATCGTGGAGTACGAGAAGCTCCTCGACGGGACGGTCCAGGACATCCCGATCAGCAACATCATCGGAGACCTCCATCTCCGCCACGGGGACGACGACAAGGCCGTCCGGATCTTCAGCGCGAACATCCAGACCCTGATGCGCCGGGGGGCCCTGGCCCAAGCCCTGGCGATCGCCAAGAAGGTCCAGAAGACCAGGCCGCATGATTTCGAGAACATCATCCGGCTGGGGGATCTCTACAGCGGTCTCGGTTTTGTCGCCGAGGCCAAGGCCGAATACTTCCGGGCCGCCGAGGAGCTCGACCGGCGCCGCGAGCGGGGGCCTCTTCTGGCCCTCTACGAAAAACTCGCCCGGCTCGACCGGACCGATCTCGCTGTCCGGCTCAAGCTGGCCCGGCTGTACCTCAAGAAATCGCAGCGGGAGAAGGCCGTCGTCGAGCTGAACGACGTCGCCGACCTCCTGTTCGTCCGGAACGAGTTCGTCGAGGCCGAAAAAATCCTCCGCGAGACCTTGGCCATCCAGGACGATCACGTCCGGACAATCCTCAACCTGGCCCGAGTTCTCGTGTCCTCCGGAAAGTCCGGCGAGGCCGTCGCCCAAGTCGAAAGGAACGTCTCCCGGCACGGCGACCGGCCCGAAGTCCTCGGCCTCCTGGCCGGCCTCCGGCTCGAGGCCGGGCAGAACGACCAGGCGGCCGAGATCTACGGCCGGATCCTGGCCGAGGATCCGAACCAGGCCGAAGCCCGGGCGAGACTGGGCTGGATCGAAATCCGGCGCGGCCGGCTCGACGAGGCCTACGAGATCTACGAGCCTCTCGTTCACGGCCTCCTCCGCAAGAACAAGGAAGACAAGGCCGTCGGCCTGCTGGGCCTGATCCTGATGAGCGGAACGATGCATCTGCCGACCTTGGAAAAGGTCGCCGCGATCTTTCGGGCCGGAGGACGCAGACCCGAGCTCGAAGTCGTCGACCGGGTCCTTCTGGCCGAATACCGGGAGCTCGGCCGGGATGACGACCGGGCCCGGATCGTCCGGGAGCTCATCGAACTCGCCCCCTTCGATCCCGGGCTCGAACGGGAGTTCAAGGCCCTCCACTGGGAGGCCCGGGTTTTCGAGTCGGACAAATCCGGCCCGGACAAGGGAAAGGCCCGAACCCCGGCCTCGCCGGCGGCGGCGGTTCTCCCGGAAGACGAACGGGACATCATCCGGCTGAATCTGGGGAAGGCCGACGAGTATCTCGCCCAGGGTCTGGTTCGCAACGCCCGCCGGGTCGTCGACAACCTCCTCCTCATGTATCCCGACCATCCCGCCGTTGTGGCCAAGCTCGGGGAGGTCGCGGAAGCCAAACCCGCCTCCGGGCCGGATGTCATCGACATCCTCATCGGGCAAATGGCGGCCGCGGAGGCCGCCGCCCCGTCCGAAAGGGCCCCTTCCGAGCCGGAAGACGGCCCATCGGTTGAAAAGAAAATGACCGCCTCCGATTTGTTTTCCGGACTCGACATCGTCCCTCTCGTCCCGCCGGCCGCGGCCGAGGAGGGGGAGTCGGACTATCTCGACCTCGAGGACGCGATCGCCGAAGAACTCGAGGCCATCGAGGCCGCTTATTACAAACAAGTCAAGGACCGGACCGTCCTCATCGAGCAGGACCTGACCGACATCGTCCAGGAATTCCGGCGCCAGGTCGAGTCCAAAATGGCCCAGGCGAACCTCGAGACGCGCTACAGCCTGGGCCAGGCCTTTCTCGAGCAGGGCTTGTACGACGAGGCCGTCGAGGAGTTCAAAATCGTCTCGGCCGACCTCGAACGGGAGGCCGACTGCCACGGCCTCATCGCCCAGGCCTACGCCCGGAAAAGAAATTTCGCCGAAGCGGAAATTTGGCTGGGGCGGGCCTTGGAGAAGGTCGCCCCCGGCTCGACCGCCCATTTCGCCTTGACTTACGACCTGGCCGCCCTGTTCGAGGCGATGAACCGGAATGACCGGGCCCTGGCCTTGTATCGGGAAGTCCGGGAATGGAATCCGAAATTCCGGGACGTCGCCCGGCGGAGCCGGATCCTCGAGAAGATCGTCTCGGCCGGCTGAAGCCGCAGGCCGAGGGCCTGAAGGAGGAGGGGACGATGGAACTTGTTCGCCGCTGGGCACTGCTGGCCGCCGCGGCCCTGGCCGTCTTGACGGCCAAGGCGGCCTCGACCGGACCGCTGTTCGTCATTCGGGTCGTGGATTTCGCCGAAGCCCAAGGCAAGGAATCGGCCTGGACCGACCAGGGCCGCTATCTCGCCCAGCTGCCCCTTGAGGAATACGTCCGGGTCAAAACCAAGGACGCCGTCCTGCCCGTAGCCGGGGAGGACTGGGCGGGATTTCTCGAGGAGGCCGGCGCGGCGAGCCGGGGCGAGCTCGGGACGAAAGCGTGGATGAGCCGGATTCCGGCCGATTCGCTCCGATGGAAATTCACGCCCTATCGCGTCTTCTTCCGCCCGGACGAGGAGCCCCTCCGGGGCGTCGCCGGCTCGTTCAGCCGGGACGAGGAAACGCGGTATCTCGTCGCGGCCGAAGGCGGCAAACCCGTTTATCTTTCCCTGACCTATCAGGTCTACGACCGCGACGCCTTCGGATTCGGGGGCGGCTTCACGGGAAGCCCCAAGCCGCCGACCCGTTTTCTCTATCCCTTCCGGAAATACAGCCTCTGGATTCTCTTCGCGGGCTTCATCGCCTATGTCGTCCTGCCGCGAGTCCGGCCGAAGCGGGACGAGCTCTACTACGCGAGATGGCGGATCATCCTCGGAGACTTCGCCTCGATGATCCTCTTCGTCCCCTTCTTCGCCGTCCCGATCTTCGTCATCGGCGGGTCCGTCCAGGCCGTCACCCTGGCCTGGCCGCTGACGCTCGTCTGTTGGCCGCTGGCCTTTGTCGGGATTTGGCTTCTTAGGCTGCAAGCCTGGTATGCGACCTATCGGCTCGCCCTGAAGACGGACGGGATCGAGCTTTCGACCTACAAAGGGAAGCGCCTCTTCCGGTTTGCCGAGATGAGCTACCATCAGCCGGTCCGGGTGAAGCCGCCGCGCTGGCTGGTCATCGCCTCCTGGCTGGCCGCCCTGGCCGGGAAGGGGAGCGCGAGGGTTGGGGCCGCCGGCAGGGCGATGATGCTCAGCGGGTCGGCCTCGGACGGTGTCGGGATCGGGCTGAAAGACGGCTCGAAGGCCTTCTTCTGGGTGAGCGACCAGATGGGCGGCCAGGCCCTCAAGAACGCCGGCCGGATGCTCAAGGATATGGAAAAGGCCGGCGTTCCGCTGAAAGACGAGGTCAAGGTCATCGAAAGCGTGACTCTCCCCGTCGGCGAGGACGCCCGCGGCCGGACGATCCGGGAAGGCGGCGGGACGTCCCTGGCCTTGCTCTTTCTCCTGCCGATCGCCGCTCTGGTCATCGTTTCGATTCTCGCCTGGTTCGGCCGGAGCCGGTCGGCCGGGAAGGTCGAGCAGGCCGTCAAGGAGGAGGCCGAAGCGCTTCGCCAGCCGCTCGCGGGCGCGGATTCCGTTTGGACGGCATCCCTCGGCCAGGGCGATATCACCGTAGGGAGGGCGCTCCTGGCGACGGCGGACGGAGGTTTCGCCGTCGGCGGCTATGCCGCCTCCGAAGGGATGAACATCGATTTCTTCCTGGCCAAGGTCGACGGCGAGGGGAAGGTCCTCTGGACGAAGACGTACGGCGAAGAAGAGCCGGAATATGGTTATCTGGTCTCTCCGGCCGGCGATGGAGGGTATTTTCTCGGCGGCGAAAGGCGGGGCACGGCCGGCGGCGTCCTGGGAGGAAGCTCGGACGCGGTCATCCTCAAGACGGATTCGGAAGGGGCGATGGTCTGGCTGAAGACCTGGGGCGCGGAGGAACAGGACGAGTTGCCCCTGGCCTTGGCTCCCGGCGCGAAAGGCGGCCCGAAGGCCCTCATCCGGACGCCGAACGGCGTTTCGGTCGTCGAGTGGGATGCCGAGGGGACGGTTGTCAAGGACGAGACATTCGTCCTCCTCTCTCAGTTCGATAATATCGAAGGCATCAAGGCCGGGGCGTTCACCGGCGACGGCGGCTTCGTTTTGACCGGCGAGGAGCAAGGTCCGAGCGGAGCTTTCCTCGACGCCTTCATCGCCCGATGTGACGCTCAGGGCAAGGTGATATGGAAGCAAAAATCGGGAGGCCCGGGCAAGGAGAGCGGCCGGGCGGTCATCGCCTTGGCCGACGGCGGTTTCGCGGCGGCCGGCGTCGTCAACGTCTTCGACCAGGACGGCGAGGATGTCTACGTCCTCCGCACGGACGCGGAGGGCGAAGTCGAGGGCGAATATGCCCACGGCGGACCGGGCGACCAGTCGGGCGAGAGCCTTCTCCAGACGGCGAGCGGAGACCTCATCGTTGTCGGCCGGGCCAAGGACGGCGACGCCCCGTCCGGCGTCTATCTGACGAAGATCGTCCGGGGCCAGGTCGAAATCGGGGACAAGCGCGTCGGAGGCGAGCCTTACGGCGCCGAGGGCGCGGCCTTGGCGTTATCCCGCGACGGGGGATACGTCATCCTGGCCAACCGGACGACGAGCGGGTTTTCGACGACGGCCGCTGAGCTTCTGAAAATCGGGAAAATTTAGCCCCGCTATTTGATCTTGCCGAGCTCCTTGCCGACCATCTCGATCAGCCAGAGGGTCATGCTGACCGGCTCGCCCTTGAGCTTGGTCTGGGCGCCCGTTCCCCAGTCGCTGACCGTCATCCTCAGGTCGTCGGTCTCGGCGGCGTAGATCGCGATCGGCGGGATCTGGACGCTGACCGTGGCCGAGACCTTCTGGCCTTGATCGTTCTCCGCCTCGACGACGAGGCAGTCGACCGTCCGGCCCTTGTGGACGATCTTCTTTTGCTCGAGCTTGCGGACGATCTTGGCCGGCTCGAATTGCCCGACTTCCTGACCCTCGCCCTTGAGGTATTTCTCGGGGACCTTGAACGGCGAGGCGCCCTCGACTTGGACGACGGCCTTGAGGACTTCGCCGCTCGGGCCCGCCGCCTCGTCGACGAGGGCGCCGGTGACGACGACGGGCATGTCCTTCATCCGGACTTCGATTTCGAGCCAGACGCCGTCTTTTCCCTTGTAGGTCTCGCGGCCGAGGACGGCGATGGCCATCAGGAAGGGCTCGTTCTTTTCCTTGTCGAGGACGTCGTAGAGGGCCCACGTTCCGGGGACGAGCTTGAATGTGTCCTCGATGAGGAGCATGGACTTCTGGCCGGGGATTTTTTGGCCGGACTGGGCGGCGGCCTGGACGGAGAAGGCCGCCAAGGCGAAGAAGAGGGCCGCGAGCGCGATGGGCGTTTTTTTCATCGGCGTCCTCCCGGATGGCGAATGGGACACGCCCATTATATAAAAAAGAGGGGAGGAGAGCTACTTTGTGACCTTGGCCGAAAGGATCAGGATGAGCCCCCGGTCGCCGTCGCTCTTGGAAACGCCGACGACGGTCTTCTCGCCGGCCTTGAGCATCAGGGTCGTCGTGATGAGGTCGGAGGTAGTCGTCGACTGAACCGGCGTGCCGGTGGCCGGGGCGGCGGCCATGACGGTTTTTTCCTTCCGGAATTCGACTTGGGCTTGGATCATGTCGCCGCCGGCGTCCTTGATGTATTTCGGGCGGATCCGGATTTCATAATCCGCGTTGGGGCCGACCTTGGCCTGGGCCCGCTCGCCTTCGATAACCCGGAGGATCGTCCCGTCGAGGAGGGTGAATCCCTTGTATTTCAGGACGCTCCGGAGGTCCTTGATGACCGGGTCGTTTCTGAGGGCTTCGTCCGTTTCGCCCTCCCCGCCCTGGACGATCTGGACGGCGAACTGGACCTCGGCCGGTTTGACGTCGTACTA
>Ga0194112_10005517_pt1 | contig 16946 bp, 8 predicted proteins | sample TA2MahC400mmetaG_FD_146191 | JGI IMG/M metagenome (GOLD analysis project Ga0194112, IMG submission 146191) | Freshwater microbial communities from Lake Tanganyika, Tanzania - TA2015016 Mahale Deep Cast 400m | ecosystem: Environmental > Aquatic > Freshwater > Lake | place: Tanzania: Lake... | reverse complement strand
TTTTGCGACGTGGCTGGTGAGCCTGAATGCTGATGGCTCACTCCACTCGTTCGATGGCGGGTTCGTCTGGAGCTGGAGCAACCCGGCCGGCGACGGCGGCGATGGTGGCGACAGGCGGCTGCCGCCCGGCTCAGGCATCGCATTCCTCGATGAGGGCCAAACGCCGCTGACGTCTGAGGCCGGGTGGGAGTATTACTACAGAACCACCGGTATCCCCGAGCCTGCGAGCATGGCGCTTGTGGCGCTTGGGCTGGCAGGCCTGGTGGCCCGGCGGCGTCGCCGCGCGGCCTGAGGCCCTCCTGAGCCGCGGCGTTTCCCGAAGTGGTGATCTGACCGTGTGCGCGCTGGTCTGCCTGCTATTGGCCGCCGCGCCTGGGAGCGAGGTGGAGGTGGCCATGCCGCTGGACGACGCGGTGGTGCTTCGCCCGGCCCACGTAGCGGACCGCGAGGCCTTTGCCTCGTTGCCTGAGGCCGTGGCAGTTGTCGCCGCGCCGCCCGGGGAGCTCGCTGAGCTGGCCAAGACTTTTGCGAAGGCTGTGGCGGACAAGTCGGGGCTTTTCCGCGGCCCTTCCCCGGCCCACGCCCTGGCGACCGGCCCCGAGCTCGACGGCCCGGACAAGGTGGCGCTGCGACGGCTGGTGCGCCGGGGCACCGAGCTCGAGCTCGAGGTGGTGCACACGGCCGTGCGAGCCCAGGGCGCGCAGTTGCGGCGCAACATCCGGTGGCGGCCCATGGTTCAGGTGCCGCTCAAGCTGCCGTCGGGGCGTTACGAGCTCAAGGTAACATGGCGCGCGCTCGCCGCGCTCCCTGACGGGAAGCCGCTGGAGACGCCTCGCCTGACACGCTCGGTGAAATTCGAGCTCCTGCCCGGGAAGTAGTGGGGCCAAGCCGCATTTGCGCAGATTCGCGCGATTCGTGGTCAGTTCCGCGTGCAAGGATGCAGGCCCTACCGGCTTTCCTATTCCCCCAGATTCGCGTGATTGGCGGTCAGTTCCGCGTGCAAGTATGGTACTATGAAGCAAGCCTCCAAGTCGGGTAAGCCAAATGGCTCGCCGCGATTCCCGGTCGTTGTAGCCACAAGCGTCCCGCTTGTGGACCGTGCCGTGGCCATCGGCTGGCAAGCGGGACGCTTGCCGCTACAAGAGCGCCCGTGGTGCCCAGGGATCGAACGACCGGGAATCGTGGCGAGCCATTTAGGGGTAGTGATATGGCCGAGATGGTCTCGGTCGCCCCAGGCTTGACTTTCCCTTCGTCTTCGGGCACTCTGGTGCTGCGCAACTGTGGCCGGAGGCCCGCGAGATCCCTTCAGTCCGAGCGGGGCAAAATCGAGGAACCCCTGGAGGGGGCGCGCCATGAAGGCCGGCGAACTGCACGGATGGGACGTGTCGCCCGCCCAGGCGGCCGACTCGCATCGCCGACCACCTCGTTCGCGAGATGAGGAAAGGAGGCCTAGCATGAGGAAGCCGGTCCTGTCGCTGCTCGCACTCTCGCTGTCGTGGTGTGCGGCAACTGCCGGGGAGCAGGCGGCGGCCGGGGAGATCCTGGCGGCCGCGGGCGTGCGCGGGGGGCTCGTCGTGCACCTGGGCTGCGGCGATGGCAAGCTCACGGCGGCACTGCGCGCGAGCGCGAGCTACGTCGTCCAGGGCCTCGACACCGACGCGGCAAGCGTCGAGAAGGCGCGGGCACACATCCGCTCCCTGGGCCTCTACGGGGCAGTGACCGCCGACCGCTGGGACGGAAAGCGCCTGCCGTACGCGGACAACACGCTGAACCTCGTGGTGGCGAGTGGCCAGTGGCAAGTGGCGAGTGAAGAAGTCCTGCGGGCGCTCGCCCCGAATGGCGTGGCGTATCTCCGCGAAGGCGACGGGTGGAAGAAGACCGTGAAGCCGCGGCCGAAGGAGATGGACGACTGGACCCACTACCTGTACGACGCGAGCGGCAACGCCGTGTCCCACGACACCCTGGTCGGCCCGCCGCGCCGCCTCCAGTGGACGGGCAGCCCGCGCTGGTCGCGCCACCACGACCGCATGGCGAGCATGAGCTGCATGGTCTCGGCCAACGGGCGGCTCTTCTACATCATGGACCATGGCCCCGTCGCGTCGGTGAACCTGCCGCCGGTGTGGGAGCTGGTGGCCCGCGACGCCTTCAACGGCACGGTGCTCTGGCGGCGGCCCATCCCCAGGTGGAACACCCACCTGTGGCCCCTCAAGAGCGGGCCGGGGCAGATACCGCGGCGACTCGTCGCCGTGGGAGATCGCGTCTTCGTCACCCTCTCGCTCGATGCCCCCTGCTCGGCCCTCGACGCCGCCACGGGCGAGACCGTGCGCGACTACCCCGAATCGAAGAACTGCGAGGAGATCATCGCCTCCGACGGCGTGCTCTTCCTGCTGGCGAACGACAAGCCGTGCGCGTGGGCCGACTTCCGGCCAAAGGCCACCTATGTGTGGGACAACACGGGCCGCGCGAACCGAGACTGGGCGTGGGACGAGGCGCCCCGCCGCATCGTGGCTGTCGAGGCCGAGAGCGGCAAGCTGCTCTGGAAGAGGGACGCGAAGGTCGCTCCCCTCACGCTCGCGGCTGACAGGGAGCGTGTGGCCTACCACGACGGCGACAAGGTGGTCGCCCTCAACCGCGCCACGGGCGCCGAACTCTGGACCTCCGCCCCCGTCAAGCGGCGGACGCCGATGCCTGTCTCCTTCGGGCCGACCCTTGTGCTCACGCGGGAGGTGGTGCTGTTCTCCGGCGGCGACCGCTCGATGAGCGGCCTCTCGGCGAAGGACGGCAAGACGCTGTGGACGGCGAAGCACCCCGCGTCGGGGCACGCTTCGCCCGAGGATCTGCTGGTCGTCGGCGGCCTGGCGTGGGCCGGGCAGATCGCCGGCGGCGGCGACAACGGTATCTTCACGGGGCGCGACCTCCTCACCGGCGAGGTCAAGAGCGAGTTCCCGCCCGACATCAAGACCTACTGGTTCCACCACCGCTGCTACCGCAGCAAGGCGACCGACAACTTCCTCATCCCGTCCCGCACCGGCATCGAGTTCGTGGACTTCCGGGCGAAGAAGTGGGACATCAACCACTGGGTCCGCAGCGGCTGCATCTACGGGATGCTGCCGTGCAACGGCCTGGTCTACGCCTCGCCCCAGTCGTGCGGCTGCTACCTCGAATCGAAGCTCTTCGGCTTCAACGCTCTTGCGCCTGCTGCCCCCGCTGCCACAGTCACGACGCCGCCTTCTGATGACGCCCGCCTTGAGAAAGGTCCCGCATACGAAGCCGTCGGCGGTAAGCCGGAGGCCGGAGGCCGTGAAGACGAGTGGCCCACCTATCGGCATGATCCCGCTCGGAGCGGCGGAACGAAGGCCGCGGTGCCGAGCGAGCTGAAGCTGGCCTGGCAGGCCGACGTCGGCGGCAGGCTCTCCGCCGTCGTGGTCGCCGGCGGCAAGCTCCTCGTCGCCTCGATTGACGCCCACGCGGTCCACGCGCTCGACGCGGCGACGGGGAAGGCGGCCTGGGCGTTCACGGCCGGCGGCCGCGTGGACTCGCCGCCCACGGCCTGGCAGGGCCGCGTGCTCTTCGGCTGCGCGGACGGCTGGGTCTACTGCCTGCGCGCCGCCGACGGGGCGCTGGCCTGGCGCTTCCGCGCCGCGCCGCAGGACCTCCGCATCGGGGCCTTCGAGCAGCTCGAATCACCCTGGCCCGTCAGCGGCAGCGTGCTCGTCCAGAATGGCGTCGCGAGCTTTGTCGCGGGCCGCTCGATGTTCCTCGACGGCGGCCTGCGCCTCATCCGCCTCGACGCCGCGACGGGGAAGAAGCTCTCCGAGGCCGTCCTCGACGAACGCGACCCCGAGTCGGGCGGGAACCTCCAGGTCCACGTGAAGGGCCTCGACATGCCCGTGGCCCTGCCCGACGTGCTTTCCAGCGACGGCAAATTCCTCTACATGCGCTCGCAGCGCTTCGACCTCGAGGGCAAGCGCATCGAGATTCCGCCGCGCCTGGCGACCGACCAGACCGGCGAGGGCGCCCACCTGTTCTCCTGCATCGGCTTCCTCGACGACACGTGGTTCCACCGCGGCTACTGGCTCTACGGCCGGAGCTTCACGTCGGGCTGGGGCGGCTGGTTCCGCGCCGCCCGCTACGCCCCCTATGGCCGCATCCTGGCCGTGGGCGACGACGCGGTCTACGGCTACGGCCGCAAGCCCGAGTTTCTGGCCAACGCCGACGTTCTGGAGTACCGCCTCTTCGCGGCGGCGAAGGCGGCCGACGACGCCGCGATGAAGCGCGTCACGGCAGCGGCCGGCCGCATTGATGCCACGACGCCGAGGCGGAGCGCCAACGCGGCCGACTGGAAGGCGCGCAGCCGCTTCCCCGACGCCGACCTCACCGCGGCGAGCACGAAGTGGGTCCACAACCAGCCGTCCGTCGTCGCCCGCGCGATGGTGCTTGCGGACAAGATGCTATTTGTGGCCGGCCCGCCCGACGTCGTGGACGAGCGGCGGGCGATTCGCCTGCCCGATGAGAAGGACGTGCAGGAGGGCCTCGCCCGCCAAGCCGCCGCTCTCGCGGGCAAGCTCGGAGCGCGCCTCTGGGCCGTCTCGGCAGCCGACGGCAAGCCCGTCGCCCGCTACAAGCTCGACGCTGTCCCTGTCCACGACGGCATGGCCGCTGCGGGCGGCAAGCTCTTCATCGCCACGCTCGACGGCAAGGTCCTCTGCCTCGCCGCCGACGGAGCGAAGGCGCTCGCCACCGACGACGAGCCGCTCCAGACCGCTGCCGACGAGCCCACGCCGCCCCCCGTGCTGACGAAGGAGAAGGACTTCGACCGCGTTGTCGGCTGCTCTGTGTTCGAATCGAAGCTTGGCTACCGCCTCCAGGGCCAGGGCAAGGATGTGGCGGGCCTCGCCCTCAACAAGCTCAAAGCCCCGCTGAAGAAGAAGGCGGAACTGAAGGCCAAGGTGAAGGCCGCGCCCGACGACGGCGGGTTCCTGCTCAACGGCTTCATCGCCTTCGGTGACCGGCCGGACGACGCGAAGCTCGTCAAGTGCGGCGTCCGCATCAAGGCCAAGAGCGCCCACATCGTCCAGGGGCCGCTGAAGGACTTCAAAGGCCTGGCTGAGAAGCTCGACATCAAGGGCGATGAGTTACTCGAGCTGGCGGTGAGCGTTGACCTCGAGGCCCAGAAGGTCGTTTTCAAGGTCCTCGACAAGACGATGGAGGCCAAGCTCGAGCAGCCCCTGAAGGCCATCACCCACGTGGGCCTGTGCATAGACAACGCGCTGGTGGACTGTAGCCCGGTCGAGGTGAGCGGGGAGTAGCTCCTGCGATCACGGCTTCGGCGGCGCGGCGGCCTTGAAGGCGGCGGCCACGTCGTGCGGGGGCATGGCGCGGCTGTAGACCTTTAGGCCGCGGATCTGGCCCGTGACCTGGAAGGGCGCGCCCGGCCCGCCACTGTACTGGCCGACGTGGAGGGGGCCGCTCCAACGTGCGAGGATGGCTGCGCCCGCCTTCTCGGCGATGAGGCGACCGTCCTGGTAGAGGCGGGCGGTCTGCCCGTCGTAGGTGCCGACCACGTGGAGCCACTTGCCCGGCGCGGGGCGACCGCCGTCGCAGTCTATCCCGCCCACGTGCCAGCGCCAGTGCCCGCCGATGCGCTGGAGGAACCAGCCGGCCTGGTTCCAATGGCCGCAACTGACGGGGATGGGCATCTGGCCCGCCGCGGCCATGTTCACCCACAGCTCGATGGTGATGCGCTGGCCGAGGTCGAACTCGGGGCGGTGCTCGAAGGTGGCGTAGCCGCCCTTCGAGAGGTCGAGTGCGCCATCGGCCACCCTCGCCCTGTCGAGGAGCGTGCCCTTGGCCTTGCCGCCGCCGAAGAGGGCGGCCTCGGCGTTCTCCGCGAAGGCGGCGACGAAGAGCGGCTCCTTGGTCTCAGCGAGGGGCGCGGCGGTGGCGGGCGCCGATGCCTTGCTCTCGGCCCCGCGGGCATTCACGGCTTTCACCGTGTAGGCGTGCTGCACCCCGTCGGGGGCCGTGGTGTCGCTGTAGCGCAGCTCGGTCGTCGGCTCAGCAGTGAGGCGCTGGAAATCGGCATCGCGGGGCAGAGACGCTGTGGGCGGGGCCTCCGTGCCCCGCGTCTTCCCTCGCTCCTCTTCGCGGGGGACGGAGCCCCCGCCCACAGTTCCAGCCCCGGCCTTGGCGCGGTAGACGTTGTATCGCGCGCGCCCGCCTGGGGCCTCTTGCCAGGCGAGGTCCACGCGGCCTGGGGCGGCGGTGGCCTTGAGGCCGGCGGGCGCGGGCGGCGGGGGCGGGGCTGGGACGTTGACTGTGGTGCGGATGGGCTTGCTCTGCCGCTCGGCGTTGTTGAGGAAGAGGGCGTAGTGCTGCGGGCCTGGCTCGGCGGCGGGGTCGTCGTGCTGGAAGAGAGCCGTCTCGGCGATGAGCGACTTGTTGTTGGCCTCGAATTCGGGCGTCTTGCCGCGATAGAGTTCGGCTGTGAGGCCGATGGTGCGTGCCGAACGCTCCCAGGAGAGGCGGACGATGCAATCGGCGTCCACGGTCGCCTTCAAGTCGGGCAACGGGTCGGGGATGGGGGTCTGGATGAACTGGCGATGGGCGCCGGGCAGGAGCTTGGCCCCTGGCATGTCGGCGCGGGGCGCCGCGAGGGCGGCGCGGCGGCCATTCTGGATGATGCCGAGCATCGCCTGATAGTGCGGGTCCGCGGTCGAGGCGAAGGAGATGATAGGCTTGCCGTCGTCCTCGGGCACCGGCGCGGGCGTTGGGGCCTTGAAGGCGTCAACGGGCGTCACGCCGTGGATGTAGCCCTGGGGGCGGAGGACCCAGATGCGCTTGCGCGTGGGGTCAATCTTGCGGTCGCGGCACATGGCGGTGCCGTAGCCCTCCTTGCCGGCGGCGAGCGGGGCGCGGAGGATGCGGCTGAGCTCGGGGCGCTCGAGGTTGAACCAGTCGTCGTCGAAGTAGGTGTGGCACTTGTTGCACCCCGCGGCGCTCATCGCGGCAGATAGCGACTTCTTGATGCCGTCCCAGGCGCGCACGGAGCAGCCGTGGGTCGTGTAGTCCCACGTGCCGTGGAAGAGGCCGTTGGTGTCAATCCAGGCCATGATGAGGTCGCGTTCGGTGCGGGAGAGGCCGTCAATCCGGCCCTGCTCCTTGTGGCGGCCCATGAGTTCCTTGGCGAGAGGCGCGGCGCCCGAGCCGTGGAAGCGGGGCGGGCGAATGGGCACCGAGAAGAGCGCCGTGCCGTTCATGCAGTCTATGCCCGAGATCAGGTGGGCCATCACCTGCGTCTCGCGGCGGCTGATGAGATTCTCGTAGCTGTTGGTGAAGTACTCGGTCCAGCCGCCGGTGAGGTCGAGGCGTCCTGCGAAGCCCTTCTCGCCGCCGTGGCAGCTCACGCAATGCTTGTTGAAGATGGGCTGGACCTGGCTCGGGTAGTCAATGTAGCCGCTGCCCCACGATTCGGGCTGGGGCTTGCTCGGCTCGCGCTTGAGGGCGAGAATCTCGTTGCTGCTGCTCGGCGTGGAATACTTGTGCTCGTGGCAGCCGATGCAGGTTCGGGTGACGCCAGGTGCGGCCTGGACGAATGTGCGCATTGACTGGACCATGCGCCCTTCGGCGTCGAGGGCGTGGATGTAGAGCGCGCGGCCCGACGGGGCCTCGAAGTAGGCCGAGCCGTCGGCCTCCACGGGCACGAGCCCGAGGTAGTTCTTGGCGCTCCACGCGAGCACGCCGCTCATGAGGAACACCTGGTTCATCGCGCCGCCGGGGGTGGGGCTGACGCGCGAGGTTTCCTCGATGACGCGAAGCTGCTTGACCTCGCCGCGCTCGACCCCCTGGCCGACGAGGCCCTGGTAGACGTCGAGGAGGAGGAAGCGGCCCGTCGTCTTCTCGCGCTCCTTGCTGCTGGCGAGGACTGGCGGGACGGGCCGCGGCTTGACCAGCATGGGCGCGAAGCAACAGATGTTGGGATCGGAGTAGATGACCTCGCGGTTGCCCTCGCGGTCAATCATCATCAGGGCGTTGCGCTTCGAGCCTGGCGGCCGGCCGCTGTAGATGAGCACGTCCGGCGATAGGGGCCACGGCTCGCACGACAGGCCCCGGTCGTTCGTGGGGTTCTTCGGTGTCTCAAAGTTGTAGATGGCGTCGGGGCTGTTCTTGCTCACGTGGGTGTCAATGATGGCTACGGTGCCGGTGGGCGTGGCGTTGTGCGGGGCAAAGGTCGAGGCGATCAGGTGCGGCGCCCCAGGCACTGGGCGGGCGTCGAGCGTGGCCTCGGGGTGCACCATGTTGTTGGCGAAGAGCGCCGTCTCGTTCGTGCCGTCGGGGAAGATTGTCCAGAGGCTCTGCTGGGTGAGGGCATTTTTGTCCACGTACTCCCATCGGCCCTGGAGGATGCGGCCGTCGGGCATCACGCAGGGGTCGAACTCGTTGACGTTGTTGACCGAGATGGGATGGATGTCCGAGCCGTCCGCGTTCATCACGTGGAGGATGTTGACGCCAGAGTTGAAGCAGGGGACGAGTCCCGCGGGCCGCGTGGAGGTGAAGAGGATGCGGCCGTCGGGCAGGTAGCAGGGCGCGATGTCGTGCATGCCACCGCCGAAGGAGCCCTTGTAGCTTGGAAGGCACGAGCTCGGGTCGGTCACGCGCCGCAGGCCCGTGCCGTCAACCCCGATCTCGTAGATGCTCGTCGAGCCGTTCGGCTCGCCCTTGAAGCAGAACAGCAGCTTCTTGGCGTCCCAGGAGAGCTCGGGATGCGTGTAGACGCCTACGCCGAGGGTGCCCGGAGTTGTGGGGTCAATGACTGGGCGCACTTTCCACTCGGCGGCTGGTGCCGAGGGGTTCTCGCAGACGTAGACGCCCCCGCCGCCCGGCGGCCACTTGTAGTAGGTGTCGTAGATGTGAATGCCAGTGTATGAGTGGCGCTTCGTGAACAGCAGCGGCGCGTCGAGTTGGCTGCGCAACGGCTTCTTCGCCGCTTCCTCTGCCCCGACCGCGATGGCCCCCGCCGCAAGGACGGCCAGGGTGGCAACAACGGCTAGCGTCTTCTTCTTGCTCATTGGCATGCATTCCCTCGTGACTTGGCCCACAGGAACACGGCCCCTGCTTCCCATCCCACAATTCTATTCCGAGGCAGGCGGCCCCGCAAGGCCAAAATGCGCCCGGCCGTAATGCCTCAGTGACGGGTGGCAACCGCGCAGGCGAATCCGTTTGGAGTGCGGGCTTCAGCCCGTAGGCTCAATCGGCTACGGCCTGAAGGCCGCACTCCGAACCGGGGTGAAGCTCCGCCACCCGTAACTGAGGCATTACGCCCGGCCGCCGCTTGAAATCGCCGCGTCCTCGGCTATACTGCGTTGCGGGACCGCTTGCTGTGGAGCCTGACATGCGTCGCGCAGTGGCGAGTGCGGTGGTGGCGCCCATAGCGCTTCTGGCGGCCCTCTCAGCGCCCGCAGGGGAACGACTGGCAGCGCTTCTGGACGCCTACGCCCCGAAGCCGCAGGGGTATCCGACGGGGCAGCAGTGCGCGCGTCCCGATACCTCGGCCCCATTCCGCTGGCACTTCTATCACGAGGGGGCCGTCGAGCGATTCGACGACGCGAAGATGCGGCTCCACGCCGACCCCTTCAATCCGTTGGATGGCGAAGGGCCGAAGGCGGACCCGCGAAGCCCGGTGAAGCTCGCCTTCGTAGCCGAGCGCGCAACCGAGGGCAAGCAGGCGCTGCGGGCCGACTTCCCCGCCTCGGCGGTGCAGGCCGGCAAGGCGGCGGTGAGCATCGCCGCAACCGCCGGGCCGCCGTCGTTCTCAGCCTACCTCCGCAGTCGCGGGTACATGCCCACTGGCTCTTGCTACTGGCCCCACTACCGCTGGCTCAGGCTCGACGCCTTCAATCCGCAGGAGAGGGAGATTCGCGTCCGCGTCGCAAACGTCCCGCTCGTCCTCCACCCTGGGGCGAACGCCGTGGCGGTGAAGACCGCCGACGCGATGGGCTTCGACGAATCCAGCACCGTCAGTGCTCTGGGGGTCGAGGTCGTGGCGCCCGCGGAGGACACGACGCTGTTCCTCGACAACGTGCGGATGGAGCAGGAGGTGCCGACGGCGATGAAGGCGATGCTCCAGTTCCCCGCCCGCGACAGCGCCGACAGTGCGCCGCTCCTCTGGCCAGGCTTCACGCCCGTCGAGGCCGACATGGTCTACTCGCCCGAACGGGGCCACGGCTGGACGGCCCCAAAGGCGAAGCGGCAGCATTCGGGCCACTCCTTCCGCAGCCACGAGCCCGGCCTCCTCTGGGGCTGGTGCAGCGGGGCCGACTGCCCCTTCCGCATTGACCTGCCGAATGGAGCCTACGGCGTCTACATCCTGGCGGCGCCGGGCCGCGTCGAGTGGCCGAAAGGCGTCTCAGTCAAGCTCAACGGCAAGGACCACTTGCTCCTGAGCCCCCGCACCGAGGCCGAGGTTCGCCAGATGGCCCTCGGCGGCGAGGCGTGGGACTTCCGCCCCGGGGCCTGCGTGTGGGAGGGCCTGGTTCGCCCCGCCTACTATCCCTCCGACACCCAGTTTGTAGTCCCGCCTTCAGGCGGTCTTCAAGAACCGCGTAAACGCGGAACTACAAACGTGCTCTACGCCGCAGTGACGGAAGGCCACCTGCTCATCGAGTTCCCGCCCACTCTCGCCCTCCGGGCGATCATGGTCTTCGCCGCGGCCGACAAGGATGAGGCCCTCAAGCAGATTGGCCGCCTCAACTACCTCCTGGCCGAAGCCTGGGACGTTTCGCACCCGTGGGTCAAAGGCTCTTACGCCGAGAAGATACGCTACATCGGCTTCCACGACGAGATGATCCGCCCCGAGACCATCCCCGACCGCTTGGCGGCCCTGAAGCTGAGCGATGCGGATTTCGACCGCGGCTTCGTCCTCTTCCATCGCGGCCTCGCCGAACCCGTCTACCCCGACACGATCCCCACGCCCCAGGAGGTCATTGTAGGCGGGGCGTCCCTGCCCCGCGATGGCCATCCCCGCGGGCCAGAGACGGCCCGCCTACAGGCATTCGCCGCGCCCGGCGAGCGCGAGGCAGTGACCCTCGGCATCCTGCCCCTTGCACCAGTCAAAGGCATCCAGGTGAAGGTCTCGGACCTGGCCGCCAAGGACGCCCGAATCCCAGCCGACCGCATTGACATGCGCGTCGCCCGCTACCACCAGAAGACCATGCAGTTCGGCCACCACAACCACCCCTACAACTACCAGGAGCACTACCTGGTCCGCGCGCCCATTGCCGGCAATGGGCACCCGTCGCTCGACCTTTGGCCCGGCGCCGCCCGCCGCATCTACCTCGACATCGCCGTGCCCGCCGACGCCAGGCCCGGAGAGTACGCGGCCCAGGTGACAATCGCCTCAGCCGAAGGCAAGCCGCTCGCCACGGTGCCGCTCGCGCTGGAGGTCCTGCCCATCGCGCTCAAGGACCCGCCAGTCTACTTCGCCGCCAACTACGCCCATCCGCTGCTCAAGGACCACGGCTTCAACACCTTCCAGACCAGCTACGACGATGCGGTGAGGAATGGCTACCGCGGCTTCATCCCGTGGGTCTACGAGAGCGTCCCTGGCACGCTCAAGGGCAAGCGAATCCACTGGAACAACCTGTTGGCGAGCAAGGAGCTTGTCGGGCCAGTCATCGCGGAGGGGCGCGAGGGCAAAGGCCCGCGCGGCTTCTTCGGCGGCGCCGCACCAGCCACCCACGGCAAGCCGAACGCCGCCGAGATCGCTAGGCAGTTCTTCGACCAGGCAGTCAAGGAGTTCCCCCAGCTCGACATCCTGAACGTCACGGTGCCCATCTTCTGCTCGCCCAATGGCTGCGGCCAGGACGCGCACGAGTGGCAGATATTCCAGACCCTACGGCCGCCCGTGCGGGCGACGCCCGAGGCGCTCGAAGCCGCACGCCAGGCGGGCAAGGACTTCTGGTTCGCCGACGCCCTCCGCCACTCGAAGGAGCAGGCCGCGCGCTTCACATTCGGCCTCTGGCTCTGGCGCCTCGGGGCCACCGGCCGCTACACCACCCTCGACGCCCACCTCCAATACGGCTACGGCACCGCACGCCTCGGCTACCGCTGGGACCCCTATTTCACCCTCCTCGACGTGACGACCTGCAACATAGACCGCGCCCTGATCGAATCGGTTGCCGAGGGCCAATGGAACCCGTCACGTGACCTCCTGCTTCACCGCGAGGGGATTGACGACTTCCGCTACATCCACACCCTCGACACCCTCATCAAGGAAGCCGAAGCGAAGAAGGCCGGCGGCGAGGCCCTGGCCGCCGCCCGCAAGTTCCGCGACGCCCTCTTCGCCGACCTCTCCCTCGACCTGACGAAGTACTACGAAAGCCGCAACGGTGCCTACGGAGAGAACTGGTACACCCTGCCCACCAACCCCTGGACCACGGCCAAGCTCAACGCCACCCGCCGCGCCGCGGCGGCGTACATCATTGCCCTGAGGAGCAAGCCGCGATAGCGATGGCCAGCACACCACTTGTCCTGCCCATTGAGATCGGGTATACTTCTGCCGTAGGGCGAAACAAGGAGCGAGCGATGAGCACAACCACCTGCACGGCTGACGCGGAGGGACACGTGGCGATCCCCGCCGAAATGCGGCGCAGGCTCGGCATCAAGCCGGGGAGCAGGTTGCGCCTGTCCGAGGAGCGCGGGCGGATCGTGGTGGAGCCAGTCAAGCCTCGCACGGTAGACGAGCTGTTCGGCATTCTCAAAGGCTCCGGCGCCATGAAGGTGCTGATCGAAGAGCGCCAACGCGAGCGCGAGCTGTAGCATGGCAACCCAACCGCGGGTGTTCGACGCCTGGGCGCTCATGGCTTACCTCGAAGGGGAGCCGGCCGGCTCCAAGGTGAAAGCCTTGCTGGCCGAGGCACAAGGGGTTCCAGGGGCGCTCTTGGCCAGCGCTGTGAACATGGCCGAAGTCTGGTACAGCACGGCCCGAACACGGGGGTGGCAAGAGGCCGACGCCATCGTGCAGGGACTCACGGAGCTCGGTGTCGAAGTAGTACCTGCCGACTGGGCATTGGCTCGACAGGCGGCGCAGTTCAAGGTTGGGCACAAGCTCTCCATCGCCGACTGCTTCGCCGCGGCGCTCGCCAAGCTCCGCGACATCGAGGTGGTGACAGGCGATCCTGAGTTTCACGAACTGGAGAGCCAAGTCAAGATCCTCTGGCTGTGACCCGATCCCTCCTTTCGCGTGTTTCGCGGGCAGAATCCTCCTTGGAGCACGTGAACATGAACGCCACCGTGTGCAACCCGCTCCTGCGAACGCCCCTGTCGCTGATCATTGACGACTCGTGCCCCGTCATCAACCTCACCTACTACTGGATGCACCAGTGGCTCGCCTGGCGGCCGAAGCACCGCCCCGACCTGCCGCCGGCCCGCTGGGAGGGCAATCCCATCGTGCCCAAGCTCTCCCGCACGATCCCCGTGGACTTTGCGAAGAAGTGGGGCGAGTGGTGCGGCGAGCAGGGCATTCGCGGCAAGTTCTCCTTCATCCCCTTCCCCGCCGGCCAGGGCCGAGTTGACCAGGGCTTCGCCGACCACCCCCGCCACCTGCTCGCCGATTGGCTGAAGCTCACGAAAGAAATCATCTGGCCCAACTTCGACCTCACGCCCGAAATGCTCACCCACTCGCACGTCGCCGACATCAAGACCTGGGAGCTCACGCCCCAGTGGGAGCAGGTGGACTGGGTGAATCCCCCCGTCGAGAAGCTCACCGACTACATTGCGACGGCGATGCAGCTTCTCAAGAACGCCGGCATCCCCTGCGAGGGGGTCACCAGCCCGGGCGCCTTCGGCAAGCGGAACGAGGCGGCCTACTCGAAGGCCATCCTCGACGCCGCGCTACGCGTCAACAACAACCCGCGGCCCTTCTACTTCCTGTGGCTCGACGACCGGAAGCCGCCAGGCGTCCCACTCTGGCACGCGCAGAAGGACAAAGGCATCGCCATCGCCAGCGTGTGGAGCTGTGCCGGCGACTGGTTTGGGTCGTGGACCGGCTTCGACAAAGGCGACCCCGACCGCTTCATCACCGAGGACCTCAAGGGCGGCCGCCTGCCGGCCGTCCTCGAGAAGGAACTCCCCTGCGTCCTCTGCGGCCACTGGCCCGGCTTCTACTTCGAGGGCGAGGAGTTCGGCTTCAACGTCCTCAAGACCGTCAAGAAGCGCCTCGACGCCTACGATCCCGACAAGACGAAGACCCTCTGGATGAAGAACTCCGAGATCGGCCATTACTGGATGGCCCGCGAGCTATCTGACATTGCGGTAGCTGACGGCAAGGTCACAATCACCACCAAGTTCCCCACCGCCAACTTCACCCTCAAGCTCGACGACTGTGCCGCGAAGCGGGTCCAGGTGGCTGGCGCCGACCTTCGCCAGGTCGCCTCCCGCCGCGACTTCCGCTCCGGCACCTTCCTCGTCGAGGCCAAGGCCACCTACGCCGCCTTCCCGCTCAAGGAAGGCGCCACGGTGCTCCACGTGGCCCAGCAAGGGAGGGTATCGCTTGCCTAACTACTGCCAGCACTCAAGGCGCAGGTCCGCCCCGGCGACTTCTGCAACGTGGGCCATACGGTCGGTGGTGGCAAGGATGTATGCTCGCTCCATCGCCTGGCTGGCGATCCAGAGATCGTTCTCCTGGACGCCCAGACGCTTGTCCGGCGTCTGTTCCCACAGATCAGGCACCACCCTGGCCTTGAGGCGGCCCCGCGCGTCCTTCGGGGAGTACCTGGCGAAGAGTCGTGCCCTTAGTTCGGCATAGCTCTCGACAACGTGGCGGTCCACAGGCAAAACCTCGAAGGCTGACATGGCTTGTCTCACGCGGCGCTGCCGCGCGTCGTCAACACAGGGTGCAACACGCAAGCCGTACTCCACTTCGGCAAGGGTCACAACGGACACGAAGACACGGTCCGACTGGAGCTTCTCCCATCTGCGCCGGAATAGGTGGTGCTTCGCATGTAGCTCATCCCAGAGCGCGCTGGCAACACATGTGTCGAGAAGGTAGACGTCATCAGGCACTGCTATGGCCCATCCGTGTCCAAGTCCTCAAGGTGCTGCATTGCCTCATGGATCGCTTGATCATGTATGGGTTGGAGGCGCTTGAGCGTCTCGTCGGCACGTGCCAGCTCCCAGTTGGGCGATACGTACTCGTGGTAGGGTATGCAGGGCCGGAAATCCCTGGGGAAGAAGCTGGTGAAGTCAAAAGGAACGGGGCGCTCCTCGCCGCAGAAACAATCGAGAACCCTGCGCTCCAACCGCGGCGGAAGATCATAGCCTCTGAGGACCAGAGCATCCAGTTCCTGCAAACACCTCCGCAGGTCGGTCTCAATTGCCGCATCCAAAAGCCCATCGCCGATCTCTGTCCGCCTTCTTATATACCGACGAGCCAGAGATGCAAGCCTGACGAGCTCGCCAGTCGTGAGGCGGGGCACGGGCACGGCCTTGAGAGTGAGAATCCTGTTGTCCCTTTTGCCTTCATGGTCGCGGACATACGCGTTGGCCAGGGGCCCGTTCAGGACAGCCGCCAGCGCTTCGATTGTCCAGCCGGGTCCGGGCCAGACACCGTGAAGTCGCTGATAACACACCAAACCGGAACCGTCAGGGACTGCAATCAGCCGCCACGTGCCCCGGCTTACGGTTGCCCCGTTCACGATGACTTTCGGCTCATTCCATGGCCGCTTGTAGGCGTTCCCCCTCATGACACTTGGCGACACGTTCAGCCAAGCGTGGCCCTGGTGGATGAATGCCTCTTGCAGGCGTCCCTGGACCTTCTCGAGCCCCGGCACAAAACACGGGTGTTTCTTCTCTGAGATCAGGCTCGGCCGGTTCTGTTCATTGAGAGGGATGGAGAACTCAATGCCTCGGTGTACCTCTGCTACATCCCCCAGGGTGTTGAACCGCGTCAGCCGTCCCCAGACATCTTCTAGCGGGGAGGTCCAGAGGGAAGGCTTCGTGCCGAGCCAGACGTCGTCGCGGCTCATGGTCGGCGTTGAGCACGCGAGGAAGTCGCCCCGATCCGCCTCTAGCACCACTGAGGAACGCACGGCGCAGTGCGGGGCTTCGCGGCGCTTCCTCCCGTGCGACAGGAGCAGCACTGTCTCGGCATCGGAGTGTGTGAACACGCCGTCCGGGAGGGATACCAACTCAGCGTGAGCGTAGGTACTTCCGAGACGGACATTGAACTCCCTGTAGGCGCGGCCTGACACGAACGAGCGCGGCAGGACAAGGCCGAGCATAGCCGGCGGCTCCGGGTACAAGACGCGCCGCAGAATCTCAGCGGGCTTCTGAACCTGCTGTACGGCGTTCCCGTAGGCCTCGCGTTCCTCTGGGCTGAAGACTTCGAAGGGAGGATTGCACAAGACGATCGCCGCCTGCTTCAGCTCCCGCGAGAGGGTGCTCCCGGTGAAGATGTCCTCCCGGAGGATTCGCCACCCATTCGGGTTGGGGTAATCGGCTAGCATCAGGGAGAGTCTCGCCACCTCGCAGGCGAACGGCTCCAGTTCGATGCCGACAAGCCGCTCAACAAAGTAGTCGTGTCTCTTCCGGGCAGTCATGTTCCGCGGGAGCAGGTCGCGCATCCTGCGCATGGCAGCGACGAGGAAGACTCCGTGGCCTGCACAGGGTTCGACGACGCGAAGCTCATCCAGCGGCACGTCCTCGAATGGGAGATGGTGCACGAGGTACTCCGCGATCTGGGGCGGAGTGCTGTGAGTGCCGTAGGCTTCCCTGGTTTGCGGGCTCACCAACGTGTTCTCGTAGATGTAGGCGAGCGCATCAACCGAGAGATTCTGGAAGTGGAATGCACCCCGGATGCGACCCCAAACCACATCCTGAATCTCGCGGTCGCCGAGAGCCGGAGTTGCGGGCCGCGACGGGAAGTAGAACCTCTCTACGTTGTTGATAGC
>Ga0194112_10005515_pt1 | contig 16949 bp, 10 predicted proteins | sample TA2MahC400mmetaG_FD_146191 | JGI IMG/M metagenome (GOLD analysis project Ga0194112, IMG submission 146191) | Freshwater microbial communities from Lake Tanganyika, Tanzania - TA2015016 Mahale Deep Cast 400m | ecosystem: Environmental > Aquatic > Freshwater > Lake | place: Tanzania: Lake... | reverse complement strand
CGTGACGACCGGCAGTCCCTCCGCCTCGAGGATTTGGGTCCGGTGGACATGGCCGTTGAAAATGACCGATTTCCTCGCCTTCAGAATGTTCTGAGCCTGATACCAATTATCCACAAGGGCCGGCGGATGATGGGCGAAGACGAAAAACCGGGCCGAGGCGGCGGTTCCCGCCAGGCGCTCTCTCAGCCAGACGAGATCGTCGGGAGCGAGATGCCCGAAATCCCAGGTGTTGAGGCCGATGAAAACGCGTCCGGATTTTTCGAAGAAAAACCGGTCCGAGGCCCAGGCTTCGCGGAATCCGATCAGGGCCTGTCCGATCCAGTGGGCGTCGTGATTCCCGGCAATGACGTGCCAGGGGATTTTAAGCCCGCCGAGGAGCCTCTTGGCCTCGGCGAATTCCGAATCCCTCCCCTTTTCCGTGATATCTCCGGCCAGGACGGCGAAATGGACGCCGGAGAGGCCGTTGATCCTTGAGACAACGGCGGATAAATCGGCCGAAGCCGTGCTCCCTGCGCCGATATGGGTGTCGGCGATGACCGCGAACCGGATGTCGGCCGCCGCCGGCGCAAGGCTCCAGACAAGGGCCAGGCCGAAGAGAAGGGCGATCGTCCGGCGCCGGATCCCCGAGGTCATCGTCGGCCATCATAGCCGCCCCCCCGGAGGGGCGTCAAGCGCCAGGGGAGCCCGGGCCCGTTGCCCGGAGACGGATTTGCCGGCCCTCCTGAGTGTGATACCATGGCTGCCGAACCAAGAAGGAGACCGGCCACAATCCCTTGATCAGCCTCTACACCCGCTCCCGCCGGGACATCGTCTGACTAGGGGCACGCCTCTCCTTCACCAGCAAGATCCCGGGCCGCGATCCGGACGTCCAACGCTGTCATCTTCACCCGCGGCCGGCCTCAGGATATACAAACGCAGGGAATTGTCGTCGGACCCCGTCAGCAAAGCCAGGACATCGAGCCTCAGGATATCGCCGTGCACGCTCCAAACTCCGGCAGCCGAATCATAAAGGCGGCCATTGGCTTTCAGCCGCAAACTCGAGGCGTCCGTCCCTGGGGGCAAGGCGGCTTGGAAGGCAATCGACTCGTAGAGGTCCTCCAGCCGCGCCTTGCCGGGCCGGCTGATCGAGAGGAGGAATCCGTGCTCGAACACGACACCCGAGGGGTCTTCGCTTCCGCAGCCGACGTATTGGAGAACCGGCCGGCCGCGCGCGCTTCGGGTGACGAACGTCAAATCCGCCTCGCCGTCCACGGCCAGGACGGTCCTCTCCCCCGGCCGGGATTCCTTGGCCGTGGCCCGGAGGGAGGGCAGGATGTTCTCGACCCGCAAAGTGCCCCGGATTCCCGCCGACAAGTCCTGGACGTCGATGAAAACGAACTCGTTCGAGGCCGCGGAGGGTTCCTCCGGCAGGTCGATGATTCTTCGGGCTTTATCAGGCAGATCGATGGCGAGCCGGATTTCCTCCCCTGTCCGGTAGAGACGCCCGCCGACGTTGTCCTCCCCCGGTCCGGTGACCGTGATTTTGTCCTCCAAGGCAACCTCCGTCCCCTGTCCGTCGAGAGCTTTGACCCGGACGGAAATCCGCGACGCCCCGAAAAAGCGGGAGGGGATGAATCCTTCCACGGCCAATCTCCTCGCCGGGACGGGGCTGAGCCTGCGGAGAAGTCCGTCGATCGTCCCGACGAGAAGGGAATTCTGGAAGGGGATCAAGGTTGTGATGTCGACGGCCATGCCCTCGGCCATGTTCAGCGGCGTTTGATGGATCAGTCTCCCGGTCCCCAGATGGCGCGACATGTCGGGGGGCAGTCCGGTTCGCAACGCCTCGATCCGTCCGTGCGGCAGGACGAACTCCCGGTACCAGAGAGGCGCGCCGTCGGCCAGATCCACGGCCAGAAGCTGGTGGGCGTGATTGATGAGATACGCGACGCCGGTTTGTCCGTCCCCCAGGAGAACGGGACCCGGTGAAGCGTAGACGGAGAAGCTTCGGCCCGTGGAAGCGGGGAAAAAAGGCAAAGGGATCCGGTCCGGCATCGTCCAGCGGACGGTCCCGTCGCCGGCCAACCGCCGAGGACGAGGGATCGTGAAAATGCCGTCCGGGAGCACGCCTCCCGGCCGGAACAGGTCGGACCAATCGGCCGTCGTCCCGCTGGCGCTGTCGTACCGCTTCCCGCCGGAATAGACGACGCCCTGGCGGCGCAACGCGGCGTTGTCCATCCACATCATCCATTCTTGGCCCCCGCCGCCGTAGGAATAGAGCCGATGTCCGGCCAGAATCGAATTCTCCAAGAGAAAAACCTCGCCGCGGTCGGTATCTTCCGTCCTCCATACCAAGGCCGGAGCGGAGCCCGCTGCCTCCACTCGATAAAGCGTCAGGGGCCAGCCGGCCGCCAGTCGCCGGCCGTCGAAATCGACGGCCCGGCTGAAATCCCTGGGACTCGACTCCGAACCGAAGACCGTGGGAACGAACGTTTCGGCGCTCGTCCAGGCCATTTGCCCCGACGCCGGGTCGACCAGGGCCATTCGGTATTCGGAGGTGAAAGCCAGGATCCGCATGCCGTCCGTCCCGGGATGGAGGAGGAGGAGGGCCGCGTTGCGAATGGGGGTCCCGTCGAATCCGGGAGTGGAAAAGATCCTCTCTCCGGAGGCGGTGAATTTTTCCAGAGTCCCGGACGCCGTCAGGACGAAGATGTGCTGATCGTCGCTCACCGCGGCGACTGGATAGCCCGTCGCCGACGCCGTCCACTCCGTCACAAGAGGAGGCCGGACACCCCTTTTCTTCCAGCCGCCGTGGCCGCGGTCGCCGCCGCGCACCGCCCAGGGCTGATCGGCCTCATCGGACAGATCGAACCAGTCGAGAGTGGCCACGTTGTTGAGCGTATTCGTCTCGGCGGGATCGTTCGCCCCGTTGACCGTCACCCGGACAAAATACCGTCCGGCCGGCAGGGACTGCAGGTTCCACGGGTCGAAACGGAAGGGCAAGGTTTCATGGAAACGGACGAGGTCGACGCTTTCCTGGGCCAGGGTCCGCTGAAAGCCGCGCCCATCCGCGACAACGACTTGGTAGGAGACCGGCCCCCACTGAGGCACGGCCGTATCTTGCGGCCGGCACCTCCTCCATTTTTCGAAATCGGCCTCCGACGGGCTGTGGTCCGCGAGGATGAACGAGAGCGTGAGGTTGCGGTAGGCATCCACCTCCAGGACGGGATTTGCCACGGCGAAATCGGGAACCGCCAGTTCCGGGGGGCGGACGAATTCACGCTCGGCCTGGAGGGCGTTGTTGGCCGTGTTCGTTTCCTGAGACAAAACCGTGGCCTGGAGGCGGAAAGCGTAAATCCCGGCCCTGTAGACCGGAGTTTGTCCGGCGGGGTCGCCGGCCGTCCGATCCAGGCAGAACGTCTTATCCAGGTTGAAGAATGCGCTCGATTTGGCCGCCAGCCGGTCGACCGTCGTGCTCCAGATTTTCTCGTCGGAGGAGAAAATCGTGTTCCGGTCGCGGTCGACGAAGAGGCCCACCTCGATTGTCTCCGAGGGCCCTCCTCCGGGAGAGGCGGCGAAATCCCGGTTTCCCTTGTTGGTGATGAAAACCTTAAAGGCCGCCGCCCGGCCGGGAAAGATATCAACCCCGGGACGGACGCGCGTGTTCAACGGAACGCAGGCGGGCAGCTCCCATCCGACCTCCAGGTCGACGGGCGGGAGGATGTCGACCCTGAACATCCATTCCATCCGTCCGGCCGGGGAATTCCAGAAGAGCTCCTTCGCGTCGGTGACCTTCACGGCCGGCGGGCGGGGATCGTAGCGGGGATCGACGATCATCTGGACCCGGTAAGAGCCCGGCGAAGTGAAGGTGTGGACGGCCGTATCGTCCTCGAGGACGGTCCCTGTGTCAAGAAGCTTCCAGCGGATGTCGACCAAGGCTCCGGCCGGCCGCTCAATCCATTGGGTCTTGAAGGTCACCGGCTCGCCGGGATAGGCCTCCTGGTCGGCCGGGACCTCGACGATCGGTTTCAGGAAGTACGGCGAAAAGGAGACCGACGTCCGGCAGTCGAAGGGATTCAGGCCCTGCTTCCGGAGGGCGCCCGACTGGGCGGTGAGATAGATCTCGACAATTTCGTCCTCGCCGTATTCCTGGGCGTCGAAGATGACCGTCCCGCTCCACATCAGAACGCCGTTTCGGGCTTCGCGGACGCCTTCGAGGCGGCAATCGGACAAGGCCCGGCTGTGGATCACCTTCCCGTCCTTGAACCGGACGCCCACCTTGACCTGGCTGAGGAGGTCCCCTTCCTGGCCGGCCCGGCTCTCGAACCAGCAGCCGATCTTGAACGGGATCATGACCAGCGTCCCGGAGCCATCGATCCGGCAGACCACGGTGTCATAGAGCCACTTCCCCGTCTGGCCCACCCCGACGCGGCTTTCCAGATTGAGGGCGAGATCCCGGTCCCGGAATTCGTCCGGCACACCCGCGTAACCGACCCGTCCGCCCTCGAGCCTGTCGGCGTTGGTCAACCCGGAGGTCGGACGCAGCTCCCCGCCGAAGGCGTTGACGGCCTGGACGAAGAAAATCCCATAATCTCCCGAGGGGATGTTCCGGATCGCCCCGCCGTCCCCTCCGGCGATGTCATAAATCATCTGGTTGGCTCCCCTCTTGATCATGACCAGTCCGGAGCCGGGCATCGGCGAAAGGGAATGGCCGGTCGGGGTCGGATGGAGAAAGCCGATTTCCTTCTGGGACGAAAGATAGAGGTCGAATCCCATCATGACGAGCGCCGGCAGGAAATTCCACGGCGTCGCGATGTCGGCCAGGGCCGTTCCGAACTCCCAGAGGGGGCCGTGCTGGTTGAAGACGTCTTGGAGGAAACTCAGGTCCGGCACGGGATGGAGGATTTCGTCCAGGGCTTCGATGTAGGCCTCTGAGGGATTGAAGGTCACGGAGTTCCACTGGTTCATGGGGGCGATGAACGTCGCGTCGAGCGAACGAAGGGTTTGGGGATGGTAAGGCGCCTGAAGGCTGTTCGACGGGTCGTACGACCAAACCGAGGACGGCGGCAAGCCGTTGAACTGGGTGCGGAAGAACTGGAAAGGATTGAGAGCGGAGGGAAGCGTCCGAGCCGTCAAATAGGACAGCAACGCGTCTCTCCGGCTCTCCATGGCCAACAGGGCTTCGGCCATGGGGCGGAAATTGACGGCTTGGGCGTGGAGCGGATCGGAGGCGTTGTCCGCCGCGGCGATGACGGCCCGGGCATTCGGCCAAAGATTCCGGTAGGGGGGATCGGACGTCGGATAGGGATTGAACCGCTGCGGCCGGGACATGTAGACAGGGATGTAGTCGCCGTAGACGAGGGTCCGGTTGACCGTGTCCGTTCCCAGGTAGGGAGGGATAATGGCGTTATCGACATAGCGGACGTGGACGGCCGAGGCGGCCGCCTCGGTGTATTCGTCGGCAGGGAAATGTCCCGGTCCGCCCGGAGGTTCGGCGGTTCCCCGATGGAGTCCGACCCCGACGAGCCCCAGGATCGCCAGCCCGAACGCAAACCGGCCGGCGCGGAATCTTGTCATGGGATCCCTCGCTTCAGCCATCGACGGCCTTCACTGAAAGAATTCTATCGCAATTCGCCCGCAAAATGAATGGAGGAAATAATCGACGGAGCAGAAAAACCATGACCGGCTTCGATTTCCATCTCGAGCCGCCGCCTCTCATGCTGGGCGGCGGCGTGTCCCCGTCAATATTGTTTCGAACGGTTCCGCCTCGTCGTCGCCCTCCACGATTGGCTCATGAAGGCCCTCGCCTGAAACTTCCTCTAGAGGCCGGACCGACTTTCGCCAACACGACGCCGCCGCGGCCGGCGAGGGCCTCGGACGGCCAAGGGACGGGCTCTCCGGTTCCCCGGTCGACCGGCATTTGGGCGTCGACCGACTTGAGATAGACGGTCAGCAGCGAGGCCAGCTCCTCTGCCTTCTCCGGGCGTTTCCCCGCCAGGTTTTCCGTCTCCCCGATGTCCTCGGCCAGGTTGAAGAGCTCGAACCGCCGGTCGGCATGATAATAGATGAGCTTCCAGTCCGCCCGCCGGACCGTGCTCGAGGCTCCGATGCCGGGTCCCGCCGGCCCCCAGTTGTTCGGGAAATGCCAGAAGAGGGGGCGGTTGCGGGGAAACAGGCTGCTCCCCCGAAGGAGGGGGACGAAGCTTCGGCCGTCGACCGGCTGGACGGTTTCCGCTCCCCGGACGCCGGCCATCTCGAGGATCGTAGGGAAGAAATCCTCGATGATCACGGGCGTTTCGCATGCGCTTTCGCCTCGGACGACGCCCGGCCATTTCACGACCATCGGCCCGCGGATGCCGCCTTCGTGGGCCGAGCCCTTGCCGCTCGAGAGCGGCCTGTTGTGGGTGTGCGGCGTCCCGCCCCGGGCCGCGGCGCTCAGGCCGCCGTTGTCGGACATGAAGAGGATGATCGTCTCGCCGGCGAGGCCGCGGCGCTCGAGATAGCCCATGATGTCGCCCAGGCTTTTGTCCATCCCCTCGATCATGGCCGCATACTTCGCCTCGATCGGGTCGAGCCCGGCGTCAAGATAGGATTGGATGAAGCGCTGGTCCTCCTCGATGGGCGTGTGGACGGCATAATGGGCCATGTGGAGAAAGAAAGGCTTGCGATCCTTCACGGCCGCCTCGACGGCCTTGAGGGCCTCGCGGGTCAGGGCCTCGGTCAGGAAAACGTCCCGGCCGTGGTAGGCCTCGAGGCCGGGGACGTCCCAGACGCTCTCGCCCTTCCGCCAGGCCGCGCTGAAGCCGTGCTCGCCGAGGTAGCTGCCGGGGCCGCCCGCGGCGTGGCCGGCGATGTTGACCTCGAAACCGAGGCTTTTCGGATCGGCCCCGGGCGTGTCGATCGCCCCGAAGTGGGCCTTGCCGCAATGGATCGTCCGGTATCCGGCCTCGCGGAGAAGGGCCGGGAGGGGCGTCCCGTAGGCCGTCCGCTCGACGCCCGGAACCGGGCTCATCCCATTGACGTTCCACGCGGGGAAATCGAGCGTTTCGTGGGCGGCGTCGGTCGGGACGTTCTTACGGAGCGTCCAGTTCGTCACCCGGTGGCGGGCAGCGTTCATCCCGGTCATGAGGCTGACCCGGGTCGGCGAGCAGACGGCGGAGGCGTAGGCTTGGGTGAACTTCATCCCGTCGGCCGCCAGGCGCTCGACGTTCGGGGTTCGGCAGCGGGCGTTGAGAGGCGTGCGATCCTTGAAAAAAGGCACCGAGACGTCCTGCCAGCCGAGGTCGTCGACGAGGAAGAGGATGATGTTCGGCTTTTTCAGCGGGGGGCGAAAGAGCCACTTCTTGACGACGCAGGCCGAGGGCGCCGCGGCCAGGCCGGCCCCGGCCGCCATCCGGAGGAACCGTCGACGGGTCAGGCTCATCGATAGACGCACTCCTTGGCCGCCTCGGCGAAGGCGGCGATGTTCTCGACGGGGGTTTCGAAGAAATGGTCCGAGGCCGAGCAGATGTATCCCCCTTGGTCACCGACCTGCCGGAAGAGCTTGCGGACCGCGGCCCGGATTTCCTCCTTGGTCCCCCGCGTCAGGACGTTGAACTGGTCGAAACCGCCGATGAGAGCCATCCTCCCGGCGATCTTGGCCTTGAACTCCCAGGGCTCCTGATTGCCGCCGATCGAAACCGGGGCGAGCGTCTCGGAGGCGTCGGCGCCGTTCGCGACAATGAGCTCCTCGAGGCCGAGCGTCCCGCCGCAGGTGTGGTACGTGACGAGGAAGCCGAGGTCGTGGAGGGCGTCGTGCATGACTCGATCGTAAGGGAGGCAGAAGGCTTCGTGGAGCTTGGGCGAGATGAGCGTCGAGGAGCCCGAGCCTCCCCCGGTCTCGACGAGGTCGAATTTCGCCCCTTTCATGGACTCGATGAACCGGAGCTTCTTGTCGAGAAGGATCTTGAGAAGGGCGTGAACCCAATCGGATTTGTCGATCGCGGCCAGGATCAGGGCATTGATGTCGAGGAGGCAGGCGGCGTGCTGCCAGCATCCGGCCTGGTCGCCCCAGACGAAGCCCCTGAGGATGCCCTTGTCGCCGACGTCGTCGTAGGCCCTGGACACGGCCCGGAGGTCGAGCTTCGGGACGGGCATGTATCTGTCGATGAGCCCGATGTCCTCGTCACGCTTGATGAGATATTCCGTGATCCAGGTCGTCTTCCGGTCGCCCTCGGTCTTGTAGGTCAGGACGCCGCCGGGCGTCGTGATCGTGTGATGGACGACCCGGCGGTCGGGATCGGCGCTGACGACCCGCGCTTCGTCGCGCCAGACGGCGGAGTCGGGCTTGGCGAAGTCCGCGTCCCGGACCCAGAACTGGGCCATGGACTCGAAATATTGGATCTGGGCGTCGAGCCCGACCCGCTCGAAGGCCTCGAGCTCGGAGGCCCCGCCCATGAACGTCTCGAGATGAAAGGCCTGCCACTGGTGGACGGAGGCCGGCAGCCGGTCGGCCTTTTCCCGGTGGAGGGCGAGCATCAGGCGGTCCTTGGACGTCACGGCGCTTGTTCTCTCCGCCTCTCTTCCCTGACTTTATAGTCCAGCCGAACGGCCCTTGTCAAAAAAGAAAATCGTGCGCCTCCTCTTCCGCGCCGGGCCGCTTCGGGATAGAATAGCGAAAGAGCGAAATTTCGTTTTCGAGGAAGGAGGGCCTCATGTCTCAGCCGGCATTGACTTGGATCGTCGCCGCCGCGGCCGTCGTCATCATCTTCTTCAGCGGCATCCGGATCGTCCGGCCGACCCACCGCGGGCTGGTCGAACGCCTGGGGAAATACAAGCGCTTCGCCAAGCGGGGATTCAACTGGATCATTCCGATCATCGACCGGCTCTACCAGGTCAACATCACCGAGGTTATGGTCGACGCCCAGCCCCAGGAGATCATCACCAACGACAACCTCAACGCCCGGGTCGACGCCCAGGTCTATTTCAAGGTCAACTCCGACGAGGAGAGCGTCAAGAACTCGCAGTACAACGTCTACAACTACCAGTGGCAGATCGTCAACCTGGCCCGGACGACGCTCCGCAACATCATCGGGACCCTGACCTTGAAGTCGGCCAACAGCGAGCGGGGGAAGATCAACTTCGAGCTCCAGAAGACCCTCCGCGAGGAGACCCGGAGCTGGGGGATCGACATCGTCCGGACCGAGCTCAAGGAGATCGACCCGCCCAAGGACGTCCAGGAGACGATGAACAAGGTCGTCAAGGCCGAGAACGAGAAGATCGCGGCCGTCGACTTCGCCACGGCGACCGAGACCATGGCCGACGGCGCCCGGCGGGCCGAGATCAAGAAGGCCGACGGGGTCAAACAGGCCCGGATCCTCGAGGCCGAGGGCGAGGCCCAGGCCATCAAGCTCGTCAACGAGGCCGCCCAGCAGTATTTCATCGGCAACGCCCAGCTCCTCAAGCGGCTCGATGTCGTCGAGCGGTCCCTGGCCAACAACGCCAAGATCGTCGTCCCGGCCAACACCCAGCTCATCAACGTCATCGGCGAGATGGCCGGGGTGATGCCGGTCCCGGCGGGAGGCGAAACCTCGAGGGTGTAAAAGAATCGAGGGACAGGGTATCACGTCCCCCGATTAAAAGGAGTTCGGGAAATGGCGAGATTCCAGCCGTTCGTCATGGAACGGATGATGTCCAAGTTCGAGAAGGCCGTCGAGTACAACCTCTCGGAGAGCGGCGTCCATCCGGTCACCTTCAAGGAGCTCATCCAGGGCGTCCCCGGGGCCCTCGACCGCCTGCTGGCGACGGAAATGGACTATGCCCACGCCAACGGCATCCCCGAGCTGAGGCGGAACATCGCCGCCCTGTACGCGGGCGCCGGGCCGGAGAACGTCCTGGTCACGGTCGGGGCGATCGAGGCCAACTATGATATTCTCGCCGCTCTTGTCGCACCGGGGGACGAGATCGTCGTCATGCTCCCCAATTACATGCAGATCTGGGGGATGGCCAAGAATCTGAGGGCGGACCTCAAGACTTTTCCGCTCGCCGAGAAATTCGGCTGGAAGCCCGACCTCGACAAGCTGCGGAAGGCGGTCACGAAGAAGACGAAGCTCATCGCCGTCTGCAACCCGAACAATCCGAGCGGATACATCCTGACCAGGGAGGAGATGGAGGCCGTCGTCGAGACGGCCCGGAAGGCCAAGGCCTGGATCCTGGCCGACGAGGTCTACGCCGGGGCCGAGCGGGTCGCCGAGGAGGAGACGCCGTCTTTCTACGGGATGTACGAGAAGGTCCTGGCCGTCGGCAGCCTGAGCAAAGCCTACGGCCTGCCGGGGCTCCGGGCGGGATGGGTCGTCGGCCCGGCCAAAATTGTCGACCGGATCTGGGCCCGGCACGAATACATCACCCTGAGCGTCTCGATGCTTTCGAATCATCTGGCGGCGATCGCCTTGTCGCCGGAAGTCCGGCCGCGTCTCATCCGGCGGGCGCGCCAATACATCCGAAGGGGCTATCCCGTCCTGGAAGAGTGGATGAAAGGGCAGGGCGACATCTTTTCGCTGACCCCGCCACAAGCCGCGGCGATCGCCTTCGTCCGGTACAAGTTGAAGGTCAACTCGACGAAGCTGGCCGCGAGGCTGCGGGAGGAAAAGAGCGTCCTCATCGTCCCCGGAGACCATTTCGGCCTGGACCATCATTTGAGGATCAGCTTCGGCCTGCCGCATGAAATCCTCAGGCCGGCCCTCGGCCGGATCCGGGACCTGTTCGTCGAACTGCGGAAATGAAGATTCTCACGGTGGACGAGATCCGCGAGGTCCTGCCGTCGCTCGACTTGATGCCGGCCATCGAGGAGGGATTCCGGGCGTATTCGGAGGGGCGGGCGGTCATTCCCCCGGTCGGCGAGCTCCTCCTGGACAAGGGCGAGGTCCACCTCAAGTATGGCTTCATCCGGGGCGAGGAATTCTATGTCATCAAGATCGCCTCGGGATTCTACGGGAATCCCGCGCTCGGGCTGCCCTCGGGAAACGGCTGCCTGCTCCTCTTCAAGCAGGAGACGGGGGAGGCGGCCGCCATATTGCTCGACGAAGGGCTGCTGACCAACGTCCGGACGGCCGTCGCCGGCGCCGTCGCGGCGAAATATTGCGCCCCGAAGGACGTCCAACGGATCGGGATCGTCGGCGCCGGGACTCAGGCCAGGCTCCAGCTCGAATGGCTGGCCAAGGCCATGGTCACGCCTTGCCGGGATGTCTTGGTCTGGGGGCTCAACGCCGAGGAAGTCGAAAGATACAGGCGGGACATGGAGCCGCTCGGCTTTACGGTCAAAACGACGCTCGACGCCTCGGATGTATTGGAGGCGTGCAATCTCGTCGTCACCGCGACGCCGTCGCATACGCCTCTTCTCCGGGCCGAGGACCTCCGGCCAGGGACCCACATCACCGCCGTCGGCTCGGACACGCCGGACAAGCAGGAACTCGATTCGGCCATTCTGGCGAAAGCCGGCCTCGTCGTGGCCGACAGCATCCCTCAGTGCCGTCTGCGGGGAGAGATCCACAAGGCCCTCGAATCGGGCCATATCGAGGAAAGCCGGTGCATTGAGCTCGGGGCGATCATCGCCGGGAAGGCGAAAGGCCGGACGTCGGAGAGCCAAATCACGGTCGTCGACCTGACCGGCGTGGCCGTCCAGGACCTTGCCATCGCCTCCGCCGTCTTCCGGAAATTGAGGGACAGGTCCACTATTTCCTGATTTTAAGCCGGTTGAATCGCGAAATTCCGTTTTATCTCCAATTATCACGGGCAAAAACGCGAAATGAATCAGCCGGGGAAACGGGCCGGGACATGAATTACCGGCGCCTATTCGCGCCGCAAGGAGTCGGCCGGATTGGCCAGAGCCGCCATGATGGTCTGATAAGCGAGTGTCGCCGCGGCGAGGAGCAGAACGGCCCCCGCGGAGAGGATGAAAGGCCAGGCGTCGATCTCGATCCGGTAGGCGAAGTTCCGCAGCCAGCGGTGGGTGACGAAGAAGGCGGCGGGCCAGGCGACAAGGTTGGCCAGAAGAACCCAGCGAAGGAAATCCTTGCCCAGCAGGACGACGATCGCCTCGACCCGGGCACCGAGCACCTTTCTGATGCCGATCTCCTTCCTCCGCCGCTCCGTCATGAAGGAAACGAGGCCGAAAAGACCCAGGCAGGAGATGGAGATGGCCAAGCCCGAGAAAACGCCGAGGACCTTCATCGTCCGCGTTTCGGCCGCGTAGAGCTTGGCATAGTCCTCGTCCAGGAACGAGTAGTCGAGGGCGAGAGGCGGAGAGAAGGAATCCCAAGCCGTCCGGACATAGGCCAGGATCCTTCGAATATCAGTGGGTCGGACCCTGATCGCGAAAAAGTCCCCGTCCCTCTCGCGGGCGCCGCCCGCATAGAGGAAGCCCATCCTCGGAATCTTGGCGTGCAGGGAATAGACATGAAAGTCTCGGACCGCGCCGATGACGCGGACGTCGTTTCTCTGGTACTTGAACGTCTTCCCGAGCGGTTTGTCCCAGCCGAAATCGCGGGCCGCCGTCTCGTTGATGACGATGGCCTCGCCGTCCGAGGGATGGTCGTCGGGCGAGAAGAAACGTCCGGAGACCATCTCCAGCTTGAGGGCCTCGCGGAAATCCTCGTCGCAGGACAGCATGGCCATGACGATCCCTTCCTGGCTTCCCTCGGGCCGCAGGACCCGAAGGCTTACGGCGGCCGCCTCCGCGCCCGGCAACCCCGAGGACAACGCGACGGTCTGGATGTCCGGGTGCTGGAGAAGCTTCGCCTTGAAGGCACGGACGTTTGTCCCCAGAAGACCCGCCCGCTTGACGACAAACACGTGCTCCCGGTCGAAACCGAGGCGCTTGCTCTGGAAGAAATCCGTCTGCTCATAGACGACGGCCGTGCCGACGAGGAGGAACACGGAAACGGCGAACTGGAGGACGATGAGGCCCTTCCTCAGGGCGGAGGAGCGGAATCCCGCGCCCGCGGCGAATGTCCCCCGGAGCACGGCCGCCGGCCTGAACGAGGACAGGACGAGCGCGGGGTAGATCCCGGCCCCGATCCCGACGACAGCGGCCAGAAAGACGAGGGAGAGAACGACCGGGAGCGTGGCCAGGTCGCCGAGACCGATCGCCTTTCCCGTCAGGTTCCGGAAAGCCGGGAAGAGCGCCGCGATGAGAGCCAGGGCGATGGCGAAGGCGGCCGCGGTCATCAGGACCGACTCCCCGAGGAATTGGCGGACGAGCCGGCCCGGTCCGAGCCGCAGACCTTCCGGATCCCGACCTCCCGGCCGCGGACGGCGGAACGGGCCGTGGACAGGTTGACGAAATTCACGGCCGCGACGAGGAGGACGAAGACGGCGATGACAAAGAAGATGGTGACGTAGGCGGCGCTGCTGTTCGCCTCGAACTCGCCGATGAGGAGGTGAGAGTGGAGATGGATCGCGGTCAGGGGCTGGAGGAAGTAGACCCAATCCTTGAAGAGGCCCCCGCCCTTCTTCCCCCCGAAGTGATGGTTGAGGACGAATTCCGGGAGTTTGGCTTCCAGGGTCTCTGGGGAGGCCCCCTTTTTCAAGACGACGTAGGTGGCGCAGAAACCGTCAAACCAGCCCGTGGCCCGGCTTCGCGGGTAGGTCGGAATCGAGGTCAGGAATTCGAAGTGGAAATGGGAGTTCCGGGGGCAGTCCTCGGCGATGCCGGTCACGGTGAACGCGTCGCCGCTGATGGTCAGAACCCGGCCGAGGGGTCCTTGTCGCCGAAGACTTTCCGGGCGGCCGAACGCGTGACGATGATCCGGTTGGGCTCGGCGAGGGCCGTCTTCGGGTCGCCGCTCACAAGACGGAAAGAAAAGACCTTGAAGAAGTCCGCATCGACGGCATAGACGTTGGACGAGGCGAATCTCTGGTCTTCGTAGCTGACGATCCCCCCGACATGGCGGACCCGGGCCGGGGCCTCGATCGACGGAAATTCCTCGGCCAGGGCCGCGGCGAGGATCGGCGGCGTCGGCACGGCCGAATCGACGCGGTTGTCGATGTGGATGTATTGAGCGACGCGGTAAATCCGGTCCGCTTGATCATGGAACCGGTCGTAGCTCGTCTCGTCCCGGATGAAGATCAGGACGAAGAAACCGGCGGCAAGCCCCAGGGCCAGACCGGCGACATTGATGGCCGAAAAACCCTTGTGTTTGAGGAGGTTCCGCAGGGCGACCTTAAGGATGTTCTTGAACACGCTGACCTCCGGGAAAAGGGCCTCAAACAGGAATATCGGGCGTCATGCGAAAAGGTTGCCTCGCGGCTCCTATCCGTCCGGCCCAAACCCCTTCAGGCCATCGCCCCCGGGCCGGCCGGATCTTCTCAGTTCGAAGCCGTTAGGCCGTTCCGGCTTCGAAGTGAGAATCCGACGGTGACTTGGCCTTTATCGAAAAAGATCGTTGATGGCCGCCACGGAGGCCTCGACCGACGGCCGGAATGCGTCCGAGGCGGCGAGCGGGCCAGCGAGAGGAGGAGTTGGCCGGCTTCGGGACGCTTCTCCTGATCCGTCAGAAGGTCGATCCCGGTGACGATCAGCCCGCCCTTCCCCACCTTGACCTCGAAGATGAGGCCCAGAGGCCGGTTGGTGAGCCAATCGTCGATGATCCGGACGATGGGCCGGAGGGCGGGGTCGAAGTCCGAGAGCACGATCGCCTGGGCGCGGCTCATGGCGTCCCGCCACTGCCAGCTCGCGTGGAATTCCGTCGGGAAATCGGCCAGCAACCGATAATAATAGGGGGACAGATCCACTATTTCCCTATTTTTTCTTCCACGCGTTTTTGCGGTTGCTTCCCATTTTTTTGTAAAATCGCGGCAGGGCAGAAAACGAAATCAGGAAATAGTGGACCTGTCCCCCTATTCTGGAGGATGAAATGACGACCAGGCGGGAATTCATCAGGAAGGCCACGGCGGCCGGGGCGACGGCCATCGCCTCGTACAGGCTGGCCCGGGCGCAGGAAGGGCAGCCCCACCCCCTCGGCCGGCCGGCATCCTACGAGTGGAAGAAGCCCAAACGGCCGGTCACCGCCGCGGTCATGGGCGCTGGCGCCCGGGGGAACGTCTATGCGGGATACGCCCGGAAATTCCCCGAGGAACTCCAAATCGTAGGTGTAGCCGAACCCATCCCCTACCGGAACGAATCCATGGCCAAGGCCCACGGCATCCCGGAGTCGCGGCGCTGGCCGACCTGGGAGCGGGCCTTCGACGGGCCGAAATTCTGCGACGCCATCATCATTACGACCCCCGACCGCCTCCACTACGGCCCGGCCATGGCCGCCCTGGCCAAGGGCTACGACCTCCTCCTCGAAAAAGCCATCGCCCAGACCTGGGCCGAGTGCAAGGACATCCTCGCCCTGGCCCGGAAAAACGGCCGCCTCGTCGGCGTCTGTCATGTCCTCCGCTACACGCCCTATTTCCGGATGATGAAGCACGTCGCCGGCTCCGGCCGGTTGGGCGAGATCATCAGCGTCCAGCACCTCGAGCCCGTCGAACACATCCATATGTCGCACTCGTTCGTCCGCGGCAACTGGCGGAACTCGAAGGAATCGACGCCCATGCTCCTTTCCAAAAGCTGCCACGACCTCGACATCCTCCGCTGGGTCATCGGCCGGCCATGCACCAAGGTCCAGTCGTTCGGCTCGCTCCGGCTCTTCCGCCCCGAGATGGCCCCCCCGGCCGCCCCCGCCCGCTGCGCCGACGGCTGTCCCGTCGAATCGACCTGCCCGTTCTCGGCGCTCGAGATCTATCTCCGGCGCAAGACCTGGCTGGGCCACAAGGACACCCCCGGCGACGACGACGCTTCGATCCGCGAATGGCTCGGCCGGACGAACTACGGGCGGTGCGTTTATCATTCGGACAACGACGTCGTCGACAATCAAATTGTCAACCTCGAGTTCGGGCCGGCGAGCGCCTCGTTCGCGATGGAAGGCTTGACCTCGTACGCCGGGCGGCGGACGCGGATCATGGGGACGCGCGGCGATCTCGTCGGCGACGAAGCCGAACTCGATATCTACGATTTCCACGAAAGGAAAAGACACCTCTGGACCGCCCGCGACCACGCCAAGCTCGACTCCGGCCACGGCGGCGGCGATTACGGCCTCGTCCGCGACTGGGTTCAGGCCATCGACCGGCGGGACGAGAGCCTCTTGACTTCGACCCTTGAAGCCTCCATGGAAAGCCATCTCATCGGCTTCACGGCCGAGGAGAGCCGGCTCGAGGGGGGAACGGTCAAGCGGATCGACCCGACGGCGCTCGGCAGCCCGGCATCATGAACGGTTTCAAGCGCATCTCGGCGGCGCTCCGCGGCGAGCGGCCCGACCGCGTCCCGGTCATCCTCCACAATTTCCTCATGGCCGCCCGGGAGGCGGGCTATTCCCAGAGACGCTTCCGGAGCGACCCGGAGGCCGTCGCGGCGAGCTTCATACGCGCCGTCGAGACGTACGAGTACGACGGCATCTTAGTCGATGTGGACACGGTCACCCTGGCCGAGGCGGTCGGCGTCCGCATCGATCATCCGGAGGACCAGCCGGCGCGATGGGCAGGGCCCGCGATAGCGTCCCTGGAGGCCGTTCGGGACCTCCCCCCTCCTGAGGTCGGCCGTCACCCCCGGGTCCAGGTCTGGATCGAGGCCGTCCGCCGGCTGAAATCGCACTTCGGCGGCGAGGTCTTCGTCCGGGGAAATTGCGACCAGGCGCCGTTCTCCCTGGCCGGGATGATGCGGGGTCCGGCCAACTGGATGATGGACCTTCTCGACGAACGGCGCCAGGACGATGCCCGAGCCCTTCTCGAGCATTGCGCCGCCGCCGGAGCCGAGTTCATCCGCCTTATGGCCGGCGCGGGAGCGGACATGGTTTCGAACGGCGACAGCCCGGCCGGCCCGGAGCTCATCTCGCCCGCGCTCTACCGTCGCTTCGCCCAGCCTTATGAGCGCCGCCTGGCCGACGAGGCCGACGCCC
>Ga0194112_10005513_pt1 | contig 16951 bp, 12 predicted proteins | sample TA2MahC400mmetaG_FD_146191 | JGI IMG/M metagenome (GOLD analysis project Ga0194112, IMG submission 146191) | Freshwater microbial communities from Lake Tanganyika, Tanzania - TA2015016 Mahale Deep Cast 400m | ecosystem: Environmental > Aquatic > Freshwater > Lake | place: Tanzania: Lake... | reverse complement strand
TCTTCAGGATTTCGAATCTCAGCTCTTTTCCACGAATGTTGAACTCGAAATGGCTTTCGGACCGGAGAACCACTGCCTCTCCCGGAAGGAGATCGGACGCCGGATCGAACAGTATTTAACCTTTGTCGGTTTAAAATCATTTCGTCAGCGTGAACCAGCAACTCTCTCAGGCGGTCAGAAACAACGGCTTGCCATCGGTTCGGTCCTGTCCCTTGAGCCAGAGATCCTCGTAATGGATGAACCCACCACCGACCTCGACCCTGTGGGGCGCGAAGAGGTTCTTTCGTTGGCGGAGAAGTTCCGTCAAGAGAATCGTATCCTCCTCATCGTTGACCATGAGCCGGAAACCGCCCTCCGCGCAGATCAGGTCTGGTTGATGCAAGAGGGTGAGGTGATTGCAAAAGGGAGCCCCGAAAAGGTTCTTCCGAATCTCTCCAGGCTCAAATCCTGTGGAATTAAACCCCTTCCGACAATAGAACTTTTTGAGAAAATGGGCTGGGCAGGTCAACCCCTGACTGTCGAATCGGCTATAAACCTCATCGAGAGACACCATCTTGTTGGACAACGTGGACCTTTTCCCACGACCGTCCCATCCAGGAGCATGAAATCCTCTCCTCTATTAAGTGCAGAGGCGTTAAGGTTTGTCTATCCTCGATTTCAAACCGAAGCGCTTCATGATATCGATCTCTCCATTGATGAAGGCGAGTTCGTCGCTCTCCTTGGGCAGAACGGATCCGGCAAGACAACTCTCGCCAAACATTTTAATGGATTACTAAAACCCTCATCAGGCCGTGTTCTGATCCAGGGCAGATTCGCAGCTGACTATAGCCACCGGGACCTTGCGCGGATGGTGGGATATGTTTTTCAGAACCCCGACCATCAAATCTTTGCCAGAACGGTCCAGGAGGAAGTGGGCTTTGGCTTAAAAGCACTTGGCGAAAATCCCCCGACCATCAGCAAACAAGTAGCCGATGCATTGGAGACCGTGGACCTCCAGGGCTATGAAGAAAAGAACCCCTTTGCCCTGACCAGAGGTGAACGCCAGCGCATTGCTGTTGCCTCGGTGTTGGCCACCCAACCCCGTGTGATCATTCTTGACGAACCCACGACCGGTCTGGACTACCCGCAACAAAAAAATATGATGGAGATGTTAAGACATCTGAACCAGAAGGGGCACACGATTGTCATCATCACTCATTCGATGTGGGTTGCAGCGGAATATGCAACACGAACCATTGTGATGAAAGACGGCTCCATTCTTGCGGATGGGCGAACCCGGGATATTTTCGCCGATGAAGCCATACTGGAGCGAGCATCATTGCGCCCTCCTCCGATGGTGCGATTGAGCAACTGGCTGGGCACACAAGCCCTCACCCTGGAGGAGATGGTAAAAGAATTAAAAGGCTAAGGCTAAGGTTAAGGTCAAGGTGATATGAACCTCTTTCTATACCTCGATAAAAATAGCTGGCTCCACCGGCTCGACCCGCGCACCAAGATCATCGGAGTCATCCTTCTATCCTGTCTATGCCTCTGTTTCAATCATCCCCTCTATATGGCGGCAATCACCCTGGGTGTGGTCTTGATTGCCATCCTTTCCAGATCGCTCAGAAATCTCTGGCTCCTCCGGATCATTCTTCTTCTCCTCTTCCTGTTCAGCTCTCTCATGTGGCCCCTCTTTGCAAAAGGGCCAACTTCCTTGCTTTCCTGGGGATTCATTCAGGTGAGCAGGGAGTCTTTGCTCTATGGTTTTGCCATGGGTCTGCGGCTCTCTACATTCGTTGCCATCGGGTTGATCTTCCTCTCCACGACTCGAAACGAAGAATTCACCAATGGGCTCATCCGGTCAGGAATTCCCTACCCTGTTGCCTTTGCCCTTTCCACGGCATTGAGGCTGGTGCCAACCTTTGCAGGTGCTGGCGCAACCATTGTTCAAGCACAGATTTCCAGGGGGCTGGACCTGGAGTCCGGCTCCATCTTCAGCCGGTTCAGAAAGTTCACCCCTCAGGCCATCCCTCTTTTCATCTATGCCATTCGCCACACCCATCTCTTGGCCATGGCTCTTGAATCCAAAGGCTTTAGCCCTGAATCGAAACGAACCCTCTACCATGAACTCAGGATGGGCAGAACCGATTATATCGCAATTGCCTTACTTCTGTTGCTCCTCGGCTTTGCCATCTATATTCGATTCGGATTAGGGTTGGGGGTCATCCTAACTGGCCGGATGTGAATGATGGGTTGAAAGAAAAAACCAAAGCGATTATAAATGGGATATGAAAATAGAAGATAACGATTCTCGTTACCTGGCTCCCACGGAGATCATTGATGGCGATCACAAAATCGTAAGGGAGTTTGCCAGGGATGTTGTTGGCAATCTGATTGATCCTATTGAGATGGTAATAAAACTCTATCTTGCTGTCCGCGATGGCATTCGCTATGACCCTTACTCACCTTTCTACCTGCCCAAACATTACAGCGCCAGTTTTGTGCTGAAGCGGGGAAGAAGTTTCTGCATTCCCAAGGCCTCCCTTCTTTGCGCCTTGGCAAGAGCCTGCGGCATCCCTGCCCGGGTAGGGCTTGCAACGGTCCGGAATCATCTTGCCACCAAACAACTTATTGATTTTCTCGGGAGCGATCTTTTTATCTCTCATGGTTTTGTGGAACTCTATCTGAGAGGAAAATGGTTAAAGGCTACCCCCGCATTTAACCGGGAACTTTGCATAAGGCATCATGTCTCCCCCCTTGAATTCAATGGTCAGGAGGATTCTATCTTCCAGCCATATAACCTGCATAATAAAAAATTTATGGAATATCTTGAAATTGAAGGAATCTTTACGGATATTCCTGTCGAACATATTGTGACTGGGTGGAAGAGGGTTTATGGTGAGGACCGTGTGAATCGCTGGATCAAAGCATTTGAGGAAGCAGGGGAAGGCAGTCTTTCGGATTTTGAGGCCGAGGATGTGTTAGACGATTGATGATTTAAATTCTGTTGAAATCGTGCCTAAAAATGTGTATTGATAGTAATCATATTTGGAGGGAAGAGGGATGGCTCAAAAAAAGGTCTCAGAAATTTTGAAGTTGATTGAATTCCTCAATGAAGAGGTCAAAGAGGTCTCAAAGAGATTGAGCAGAGTCACACCCAAAGAGGTGAGCGAGAAACTGGGAACCCTGGCCCTGATTAGAGAAAAGATCCTGAACCTTCAGATTGATTTCCCTCAGGAGATCGAGACCAAACTCTCACAAATCTATCCTTCCCTCGATCGAATCCGAACCAAACCGTCCTGATTTGCGAAGCAAATCAGTTCGGAGTGATGAGTTCGCCCGCCTGCCGGACGGGCAGGTAGTTCGGGGAATTTGGTTTTTCATCTCCGAACTCCCAACCCCGAACTACTAACTTTGAATCTTTATCTCCGAACTCCCAACCCCGAACTCCGAACTATTAATAAAACGCCATGCTGGCAAAGGAGACGACAGATTGGGTCTCCGGGGTATAGGCCTGACCGTATTTGAGGAGTCTCCCCTCTTTGGCTTCCATCACCTTGAGCAGGGTATAGATGGCCGGCAGTCCGCAGACCTTCTTTCGATCCTGCTCCTTTGAAATGGCAAAAAAGAACTTATCTCCATTCCTCTCTTCTACATGTTTCAGCATCTTCCTGTCTTCCTCATCGAGCACACGGAGATCGTACTCGCTGATTCCATCCCGGTCCCCGAACTGAAGTCCGATATGGGCAAGATCCGCACTCGCAAGGTAACAAATCTTTTTTCCGAGGGAAAAAACAGATTTTTTAATGGTTTCGATGAACTGACGGATGGGCGGAAGCTCCATTGGTGAAATCTCTCTTTCAATCGCCTCATGAAAAGACCCGCACAGAATGGGAATGATCCTGATTGGAGTGGTTTCCGGAAAGAGATACCGGAGAAAAACGCATTGGAATTCAATTGAATGTTCGGTCCGATGGATCGCTTCATCCTCGAAAAGATCATAAGGGTATTGGGATTGAATGGCATCGGCCATCTCATGGTCCACTTCCAATTTGCCAAGAGGAGTGATGAACTCTTTTCGGGTCAGGGAGAACGGGGTTTTCATGGGAACATGAGCTGTTCCAAAGATGATGAAGCAGTCCGGCAAGGGGTGTTGACCTATCTCACGGTGGGCAAAGGCATAACAGAAACCTCCTCTCTGGAAATCGATGTGAGGGGCAATCACGCCTTTTAATCCTACTGTTTCCTCTCTCTCCATGAGCGGTCCCGGCCCTTCCGGTCCGGTAAAATATCCCGAAAGTTGAGCCTTCAGTTTTCCGGGTTCGTTCTCATAACTCTTTCCAGCCAAGGCAGCCTCCCTAAAGGAGGCTTTCTTAAAATCTTCCTCTTTCTGCCTCAGAGCCTCTTCGAATCTCTCCCCCTCGAGAAAAAGGGATGCATCAAGTTGACGAATGATCTCCTCTATCTTCTCTGTATAAAGAAACTCTCCGAACCTCCTCATAAATTCGGTCTGGATATCGAGAATCGAATGGTGGCCATCAAAGAGGGTGACGATGAAGTAAAGAGGAGGGGGAAGAAAGATCGCTTTATCGCTAATATTCTGAGGGTCCTGCAAACAGACCAGGGACTGGCCTGACATCTGAACAGGAAAGATATTTACACTTCTGATCTTGGGAAAATCCACGCCACTTCCGTGCTCTCGTCGTGAATCAATAGCCACTTTACAATCCGTTCGTTGTAAGCCCTCCAGCACACCGTTCATCCTGAGGCTCTCGAAGGATGAGGGGTGTGCTCAGGAAAAATATGTCGAACCATGAACGGATTCTTCGGATATCGTTCACCCTTCGACAAGCTCAGGGCGAACGTAGTGTGAGAAGAAGTGATAGAGGCATTACACTCTCATCAGGCGGTAATGGTCAATGACTCGTGTTCTGTCCTCTGCACCTCAGGATGTTTGAGGGCCAGTTCGATCGCCTCATCCATCTTCTGAATAAACTTAAAATTCATCTGATTTCGGATATGTTCCGGAATTTCTTCCAGGTCCTTTTCGTTCTTCTTCGGAAGGATGATGGTCCTGATCCCTGCGCGCATTCCAGCCAGGACTTTCTCCTTGATCCCTCCCACGGGAAGCACGAGTCCTCTCAGGGTGATCTCACCGGTCAGGGCAACATCATTGCGGACAGGTTTGTTTGTTAATAGAGAGGTGAGGGCGATGAACATTGTGATTCCGGCAGAGGGTCCGTCTTTTGGAATGGCACCCGCAGGAACATGGATGTGAATATCATGTTTTGAGAAAAAGTCTTCTTCGATGCCAAGTTCTTTTGCTTTCGACCGCACATAGGCCAGCGCTGCCTGGGCGGACTCTTTCATCACATCGCCCAGTTGACCGGTCAGGTTCAATCCTTTCTCTCCTCTCATCTTTGTTGCTTCCACAAAGATGATATCCCCTCCGGTGGGTGTCCAGGCGAGCCCTGTGGCTACGCCAGGCTCAGACGTTCGTTCCGCCACCTCCGGGAAAAACTTGACCGGCCCTAAATATTTATGCAGGGCATCCGGGTTGACAACCACCTTCTCATGATTATTACCGGAAGCCACATCTTTGGCGACCCCGCGGCAAATAGCCGCAACCTCTCTCTCCAAGTTTCTCACACCCGCCTCACGGGTATAGGAACTGATGATGACCTGAAGGGCAGGATCCTGAAATTCGATATGTTCCGAAGTCAATCCGTGCTCCGTGATCTGCTTCGGGATCAGAAATTCTTTGGCGATCATCATTTTCTGATCCTCACTGTATCCAGGAAGCTCGAGGGTCTCCATCCGGTCTCGAAGGGCTGGAGGGATCGTGTCGAGCACATTGGCTGTGGTGATAAACATCACCTTCGAAAGGTCAAAGGGCAGATCAATATAGTGATCTGAGAATGAGAAGTTCTGTTCCGGGTCGAGAACTTCAAGAAGAGCCGATGAGGGGTCTCCGCGAAAGTCCATCCCGATCTTATCTACTTCGTCCAGCATGAAGACCGGATTGTTCGATCCCGCCTTCTTGACTCCCTGGATGATCCGTCCAGGCAGGGCGCCCACATAGGTCCTCCGGTGTCCCCGGATCTCCGCCTCATCCCTTACCCCGCCTAATGAGATCCGCATGAATTTCCGGCCCATGGCCCTGGCAATCGATTTGCCGAGGGAGGTCTTTCCAACCCCTGGAGGACCCACAAAGCAGAGGATCGGCCCCTTCATGTCGGACTTCAGTTTCCTGACGGCCAGGTATTCGAGAATCCTTTTCTTCACTTTTTCCAGATCGTAATGGTCTTCATCCAGTGTCTTCTGGGCATTCTGAATTTCGAGATTATCGGCAGTGGTCTCTGACCATGGAAGTTCCACGAGCCAGTCGAGATAAGTTCTTGCAACCGTATATTCCGCTGACGCAGGGGGGATTTTAGACAGACGATCCAGCTCCTTCTCTGCAGCCGTCACGACCTCTGGCGGCATCTTGGCCTTCTTGATCTTCTCCCTCAGTTCCTTGATTTCGCTGGAGTGATCATCCATCTCACCTAATTCTTTTTTAATGGCCTTCAACTGTTCACGCAGATAGTATTCCCTCTGGGTTCGATCCATATCCTCCTTTACCTGGGATTGGATCTTATTGCCAAGTTCAAGGACCTGAACCTCCTTGTTCAGGATGAGATGGACTTTGGTCAATCGCTCCCGGACATCGATCGTCTCCAGAATCCCCTGTTTTTCAGGAGTCGAAATATTGAGATTGGAAGCGATCAGGTCTGCAAGAATCGAAGGGGATTTGATGTTGCCGACCATCGAGCCAAGTTCGGTGGTGAGATAAGGGGCCAGTTCAACCGCCCTCTGAAACAGGTTCTTTAAGTTCATCATCAGGGCTTCGATCTCGACGCCCAGGACGAACCCTTCTTCAACGGTATCTGTTCTGGCCCTGAAATAGGGCTCTCTCTGGATATATTCTCTTATCCTGATCCTTGAAATGCCCTGGACGATCACCCTCTGGCTTCCATCCAGTTCCCGGATCATCCGGAGAATCAGAGCAGCCACTCCCAACGAGTAGAGATCGCTCTCCTTCGGGTCTTCAGTTTCAGATCGTTTTTGAGTGACAATGCCGATGATCCGGTTTGAATCCATCGCATCATCGATCAATTTGACAGACCGTTTTCTCCCTACCATGATAGGCAGGATCAGGTCTGGGTAAAGGACAGTCCCCCTTAGAGGAAGGATGGGAAGTTCGGAAGGGACAATAATTTTCTCATCCCTGTTCTTCTCATCTTTATCTGCCCCGCTCTTTGGCAAAAAAATCATAAAAACCTCCTAAGCCGACCATCAGGCCAGCCCATTTAGTTATAACATAATCATTGTGACTTCGACTGTCAATGTGATTGATCTCTTTGATTTAAAAGCGGTTACCCCGCTTTGGGTTTTCCACAAATATTACAGGCCCCTGACTCATTGATGACACCGATGCAGCTTCCGTCAAGGCACAACTCCCTATCTGAAAAATCGCTTTCCTCGCCCTTCCTTAGAGCCGCGTTTCCGCACCAGCAGCAGAACCGGCTCCCCTCTGGTATCTTTTCTCCACATCCTTCACAAAGAAGATAAGGTATGAACTCCTCGCAACGGGGGCACTTCATCTACTCCTCCTCGAGATTCAGACTTTTAATAAACCGGTCAATATCCCTCTTGTTTCGCTTCAGTTCATTGAGAAGCCTCTTGGTCCCCTCATCCGGAAAAAGGCGATTCAGATCATAACTCTTTCCAGGAAAGAGGGTATTGAGATCGACTTCCCTTCTCTTCCCCTCTTCAGGGCCTTGCTTTTGGGATTCCTCTTTCTCCTCGATCATGCCTTATTCTTTATAGGATACAGTGATTTGTTTTGTCAACTTGCAGCAATCTCGGCATGTATTTCGGAGTCTGGCTTGCAATATTGCAATTTCTGATCGGGAAAATGACATGTGAAGATGTGACCCTAAATACCCGATTAGACTATTCGACGATCCGACTACTGACTCCGAACTGTAACTGATAAAGCCTGTAGTAAAGTCCTTTCTTGGCCATCAATTCCGAATGCGTTCCAGTCTCGCGGATTCTCCCCTTGTGGAGGAGGATGATCCGGTCCGCATGCTGGATTGTGGAAAGTCGATGGGCAATGACAAGGGCGGTCCTTTCTTTAAGTAACTGTGTCAGGCCCTCTTGAATGAATCGTTCTGTTTCCGGATCAACATGGGAGGTTGCCTCGTCAAGGATCAGAATTTTCGGATTGGCATAGAGCGCCCTTGCAAAAGCCAGAAGTTGTCGCTGGCCGGCGGATAAGACTTCTCCTCCCTCTCCGACCAGGGTTTGATATTGGTGGGTCAATCGCTGGATAAACCGGTCCGCATTCACCACGCGAGCCGCTTCCCTTACTCTTGCCCCATCTGCCTTTTGATCTCCAAGCCGTATATTTTCCTCAATATCTCCTGCAAAGAGAAACGTATCCTGCATCACCAGACCAATCTGGGAACGCAGGTCTGCGACATCCCTCTCACGAACGTCAATTCCGTCGATTAGAATCTTCCCTTCTTCCGGTTCGTAGAAGCGCTCAAGGAGATAGAGAAGTGACGTCTTTCCTGCTCCTGTGGCTCCGACAATGGCAACGGTCTCTCCCTCGCGAACAGAGAAAGAGACTTCATGAAGAACCCGGTCCTCTCCATTATAAGAGAAGGAGACTCGTTGAAACTCGATATTCCCTTTGATCGCTCTCCGGACCGATGAAGGAGGCGATAAAATTTTTGCTTCCTGATCAAGCAACCCAAAAATTCTCTCAAGGGAAGCCATGGCTGACTGCATGATATTGTATTTTTCGGAAAGGTCCCGGATAGGCTGAAAGAACATCCGGATATAAGAGAGGAAGACGACAAGAACACCAAGGCTGATCGCCTCTTGAATCACCTTCCCTCCCCCATACCAGATGAGAAGTCCTGTGGCTCCTGTGCTCAAAATTTCAACAAAAGGAACGAAGAAGGCATAGACAGAGATCTGCCTCATATTGGCCAGGTAATGAGCCTGATTGATTTTCTCGAATCGTCTCCCATTCTCCTTCTCCCTCCTGAAGAGTTGAACCACCCGGCTCCCCGCTAAATTCTCCTGGAGAAAACTATTCATCTGGGCAACTTTGAAACGGATATCACGAAACGCATCTCTTGCCCGGCGGCTGAAGAAGACCGTGGTGATGAAGATCAAGGGAAGAACGGCAAAGGAGATGAGCGCCAGTTCGACATGGAGGTGAAGAAGGATGGCAACGATTCCAATTAAAAGGATGATATCTCTGAAAAGGTTGATGAGAACAGAGGTAAACATTTCATGGACATTCTGGATATCATTGGTGAGCCGGGTGACCAGCCTTCCCACAGGAGTTTTGTCGAAAAAGGAGACCGGGAGGGTCTGGAGGTGAGAAAAGACCTTCATCCGGAGATCATGCATCATCTTCTGGCCAGCCACCTCCATGGCATAGACCTGAACAAAATTCAGACCGAAATGGAGGGCCAGGATGAAAACGGTGAGGAGCGCTAAGTGAAGAACCCCTTCGATATCCCTTCCTCTCAGACGGATCCGATCTTCTCTCTCCAAGTCTTTCATCCTGTCCATAGAGATAAAACAGTAAGGGCCGCTTCTCCCAAAAGAAGATGGATATTTAATGAGCAGTGCTTCTTCTTCAGGCCTTTGGGGGATAAAGAGATAGTACCGGTTTTCCGAAAGTATGCCCGCCTTCTCCAAGAGGGCCGCTTCTCTCCGGTCCAGGGAGTTGAAGGCATCGCGCGGTAGAAGAAATCTCCCTTCCTTTTGGGTGGGGATAAGGTCGTTTTCAAACCGTTGAAGGAGTCGCTTCTCTTCGATCGATCCATCCCTGCGGAGAATGACCTCCCTTGCAGAGGGGACGATATAACGGTCAATCGCCTCTTTGGTCAGGTAGGGAATGACCAGGTCAAGTCCAGCCATGACGAGGACGATGAAGAGGGAGAGGCTCATCAGAAACCAGTACTTTCTGAGAAACGCCCCCAGTCGGACCATCAGTTTCAGGTCATAGGGCTTACCCAGCTTTCCCTCTTCCATATATCCGAAATCAGCGTACATAATGACCCAAAGTTTTGAGTTCGGAGTTCAGAGTTCGGAGACAAGAAAATAATACTCCGAACTCCGAACTAATAACTCCGAACTGCTTTTCACTTCTCCCTTTCCAACTCTTCTTCCATCTCTCTTTCCCAGTAGAGAGTTGCATAGATCCCGCCTCTTGCAAGGAGGGTCGTGTGGTCGCCCATCTCCGCCACCCTGCCCTCTTCCAGAACAATGATCCGATCAGCTCTTCGAAGCGGAGCAATTCGATGGGTAACGAGGATGCTCGTCTTTCCCTTGAGATAGTTTTCCAATTCGTCAAGGATCCGCTCTTCCGTCTGGATATCCACAGAAGAGAGCCCGTCATCGAGAATGAAGATTGGCGGATTCATCAAGACCGCTCTGGCAATGGTAACCCGTTGCCTCTGGCCGCCAGAGAGGGTGATGCCCTTCTCACCGATCACAGTCTCCATGCCCGCAGGGAATCCAATGACTTCATCATAAATCTGTGCCACTCGTGCCGCCTCTTCAATCTCCTCAGGAGAAGCGTCAGGCTTTCCGAACGCAATATTTTCCCTGATCGTATCGGAAAAAAGAAAAGTATCTTGAGGGACATAACCGATGCTCCCTCGCAATACTTTAAGAGGAATACGATGGATTTCATTTCCGTCGAAAAAGATGGAGCCGTCAGGAGATTCCATCATCCGGACCAGGAGGTGGCATAGAACGGTTTTACCCGAACCGGTTCTTCCGACGATGACAACCTTTTCCCCTTCATGGATATCCAGATGGATGTCGTTAAGAATCGGAGTCTCGCCATTTCCGGATGAAACCGTCAGTCCCTTAATCCCAATTTTTCCTTTCAGCGGGCCGGCGACAACGGCCTCCGGTCCATCAGAAATCTCTGGCATCTCCCCGAGTATCCGGTTGATACGGTCCATCGATGCTGCCCCTCGCTGAATCATATTGATCGCCCATCCCAAGGCCATCATCGGCCAGGCCAACATTCCCAGATAGCTCATGAAGGCCACGAAATCACCGGCGGAGATCGATTGAAGAATGGTCAGTCTTCCCCCAAGATAAAGAATAAGGGCCATGGAGAGGTTGGACAAAAAAAGGAGAAGGGGGAAGAACATCCCCCATATCCGGGTGACGCCCACGTTCTTCCCGACATAATCCTGGCTCAGACGGGAAAGCTTATCGCCTTCCGCTTCCTCCTGAACATAAGCCTTGATGACACGGATGCCGGCGATCGACTCCCTCACCTTTTCAGTCATCTGGGAAAAGGTCTTCTGGAGCGCTTCATACCGTTTGTGAATCGTTCGGCTGAAAAAGAGAGTGATCACAGTGATCAACGGCATGGGAAGGATGGCATAGAGGGTTAACAGGGGGTGGATATAGACCATGAAACAGAGGGTCAAGATCCCCAGGATGATCGTATCAACGATGAAGACCAGCCCCAGAGCCATCGCCATCCGAACCGATTCAATATCATTGATGGCATGGGCCATCAGGTCTCCAACTTTAGACCGGGAGAAGTAGGAGGCAGAGAGGGTTTGAAGATGCAGAAAGAACCGATCTCTCAAGGTCTTCTCCATCCGGCGTGAGGCTCCTAACAAAAGGTATCTCCAGACATACCGAAATCCCCCAATGCCCAGCGCCAGAACGAGGATTTGCAAGCCGTAGAAGAGGAGGCGGGAAGACGAAATCTCCCCTAATGTAAGGTCGTCAATAGCATGTTTAACGACTCTCGGGATGAGGAGTTGAAGGACATCTACGACGATAAGGGCAACAAGCCCTGTCAGGATTCGCCATCGGTTCTGAATCAGGTCGTCTTTGAGCGTTTTGAAAGATCTCATCCACTTTCCCTGTTTTTAAATTTAATCGACCTCTTTCCTAAAAGTCAACGCAACAAGCGACAAATTAAAAGTCTAACGGTAAGGGTAACGAGGCCCGTATCGTTAATAAAAGGTTACGTTTATCGTCTCATAATTCTTTGCACGTAACCATAACCCGTAGCCGAAACGGGCTTCGTCACCGTAACCCAAACCCCAGGGGTATTCTCATGGGGCACAGATGACAGACCGTCATGAAGGATTCCCAAACTAAGCGGACCTTGCTAAACTTCGAGCCTTCATTCAGGTCTCCCTTTTTTTTCCTTTTTTTCTAACTTGACATCCTCTTCAGTTTTTGTGAAATTAAGCTTCAATGGAAGAGAAAAAGATCCCTAAACCAGATTATGGGACTGATAAAAAAAGCCTCGGAGGAATCCCGGAGGGCCTTCCTCCGGAAGAGGTCGAGCGTTTACAGCAACTTCAAGTCAAGCTGACAGACTTTGTCCTCCGTCTCATCCAGGCCTTCTTGAGGACAGGATACTATACCTCCGACCACCCGGAATCGAAAAAAGCAAAGGAAGGCCTCTTTCAGAGCTTCAAAGTACTCTTTGAAGAGGAGGATGAATTGGCTTTTCTTGTCCGTGAGGAACAGGGGGGGCAGGAGATCTTTGTCGAAGGCGTTCTGCCCGAATCACAGAAATTGAGCAGGATGATGATGAAGGGAATGGGAGAACTTTATGTTCCAAAATTTGCAAAATACATGGAACGGAAAGACCTGATCAGTTTGACCCTCAAGAGCCGGATGGGACAGAACGAATTCGGCGCATTCGTTGATATTATGAGCGAACCCACCCTGGTAGACACCAAGCGCAAACAGGATCAGGACCGATTTGCTCAGGCCCTTTACAGTCGTGGAATTTTTAACATCTCCTATGTCTTCAATGAAGAATTTCTCGCTCTGGAACGGGAAATGCCATGGAGGGCACGGCTCACGCTTTCGCGGATGAGAAAAGACATCAAAATGATTCCCATTTTACAGCAGATGATGGGACGGGAGATCAAGGATATCCGGATCAATCTGCTGCGGGATGCTCTGAGGCCCATTCGCCAATCCGATCTCCTCTGTGCAATTCTGCGGAACAGCGATCTCGTCACTTCCTCCAGCGATATCGAGGAGACGATTGAGGACGAGATCGTCTCTTCTCTAAAGAAACAGTACCTCCTCAACACCTCGAAGATCTTCTTGCGAGAGCATCTGGAGCTCAAAAAACTTCAGAAGCAGGATGCGTTTGAAGAAAAATCGAACCGTCTCGTCAAAAAGATTTCGCGGCGTCTGAAAGATGCTGCCACCCCGGAGACAGTAAATCTTCTCGAAGAATTTTTCAGGCACCAGCTCATCAACCTCGAGGACCTGCCCCCGGCCCTGAGAGATAAGATCGTTCTGGAAAGATTAACGGATAAATTTCTCAGATATACGGACCAGTTCTTTCTGCAACTCGACCAGGCTAAAGACAAAGAGGCCTTTCTCAACGTGGCCATCTCCTTTGTCAGGATGATTCCTGAACTGATCCGAAGGGACCGTTTTCCCGAGATTCTTCGAATCTTCGAAACCCTCAAAGGTCACTTTCATGAAAGGAGAATGTGGGCCCTTCTCGCAGGCCAGGTCCTGGAGGAGATCGGAAAGGGCACCATCCCTCACCTTCTCAAAGAGAAATTCCTTAAAGGGAAGAAAGAGATCCGGGCCGCCATCATTCCACTCTTTGCCGCCCTTGAGGTCGGCGCTATTTCGGTTCTTCTCGATATTTTGAAATCGAGCCAAGACCAGTGGGTCAGGAAGAATGCCTGCGAAGCCCTGATTCAAATCGGACCGGTGGCTGCCATCCATCTCTTAAAAGAACTGGAAAAACAGCAAACCTCTGCTGAAACGACCTGTGATATCCTCCGGGTTCTGGGTGAAATCAAATCTCAGGAGTGGCAGGCCCCTTTGGCGAAGGTCGCAAAGCATTTTGCAACCCATGAACATACGCGCTTGAGGGAGCAGGCCATCCACACCCTGTGCCAGGCCGGAGGTCCTCAGGGAGAAGAGGTTTTTCTTTCATCCTTGAATGATCCGGACCTGGAGGTGAGAAAGAGAGCGATCTGGTGTCTGGCTATGGTCAAAAGCAGCCGGGGTATCGGAAAAATGGTTGAGATGCTCAAGGAATATTCTGCAACCCCATCGCCGCAAAACGACAAACTTGAAACCTATATTTACTTCGCTTTTGGGCTTTCAGGAAATATGGCCATCGATGGAAAGACTTTGGAACAAATTCTCATCGAAATGATCGAGAAAAGGGGAATTAAAGGGCTACTCGGTTTTTTACAGAAAAATCCTCTCACGGATGCTTCCATCGTGGCAATCTGTGATACCCTCGCGAAGATCGGGACAGGTGAATCGGTCAAGGTCTTAACCCGACTGGAAAAATCTCAAAAAGGAACCTTGGCTACAAAGACCAGGGAGGCGATCAAAAAGATCGAAGAACGCATAAGGATAAGCACGAAACCCTAAACACCCGCCTTCGATGGCAAAAAGTTAATGTGATACTGAAGTATTACTTTCGCGTCGCCAGATAAACTCCGACAAGAGTCGTTCCTCCGCCCATCAGCGTGATCCACTGAATCTCTTCACCCAGCAGAAGATAGGCTCCGATCAGGGTGGCGAAAGGTTCCAGGTAAAGATACATTCCAACCACTCCAGAATCCCTCTTCTCAAGAGCCGAATACCAGAAAAGGTAACCCAGGCCCGAGCAGAAGACTCCTAAAAAAATGATGCCTGTCCAAGCGCTCAGGGAGAGATGGATGAGGTTGTTCCAATCTCCCCTTAAAAGGCTCAGCGGCAGGATGGTCAGACATCCTGAGATCATGATGGTTGTGACTGTGGCTAAAGGAGGAAATCGTGAGATAAACCCTTTCCCTCCAACGGTAAAACCGCACCATGCCAGCGCGCTTGCAAACACCAGAAAATCCCCATAAGTAGACGCCATCCGGAACAAAGAAATTGAAAACACTCCCTTGGAGATGATGAGAAAGATTCCACAAAAACCCAGAAGAATCCCCAGAATCTTTCTGAGTGTAATGGCTTCGCCAAGGAAGAATTTGGCAAAAAGTGTGATCAGGATGGGGTTGATTGCAATGATCCATCCTGTATTGATGGCTGTTGTAAAGAGGAGGCCATAAGCTTGGAGAAGGCCAAGACCTGAAACCCCTACTGTAGCGAGGATGAAGATGTAAATCCAATCCCGAGGAGAAAATACTTTTAAGAAACCCTTTTCACGGCCGAGTTGGACAAAAAGAAGCAATAGCGCCCCCATCGCATAACGAAGCGCCAGAAGTGTAAAGGGGTGGACTTCTTTTAAGGCCACCTTTGTGGCAATGAATGAAAATCCCCAGAAGATAACCGCAGCCAACGCCTGCCAGGACATGAGAAGTTCCTCTATAGCTTTCGATATTTCTATCTTTATCATAAAAAAATAATAATTTCACTTGACCTCTCCCAGATTGTCTGTTAACAATTTTACTTAAACACTGGCTCGAATATTTCAATTTCCACAAACGAAAGGAGGAAAGATCATGGAAGCTCCGAAGACCAAAACAGCGCTGGGTATTGAGGAGAACATCGAGGCTCTGCTTTGCTATGTTCTTGGATGGGTGACTGGAATCGTCTTTCTGGTTCTTGAGCGGGAAAATAAATTCGTCAGGTTTCATGCCGCTCAATCTCTGGCCGCTTTCCTGCCTCTCTTTGTGGCAGTCATCATACTCGGGGTTATTCCCTTTATTGGATGGTTTTTATCAATCATCATCTCCATCCTGAGTCTGATCCTTTGGCTCTTCTTGATGTTCAAGGCCTTTAAGGGAGAGAAATACAAACTGCCTGTCGTAGGCGACTTCGCCGAAAAACAGAGCGGCCTTTAATCCAGAAAAGATAGGGGTCGGTGGTTTTCTACAGTAACAGTCTGACAAAAACTCCGACCCCATCCATTTAAGTCAATTCTTTCCTTTCCCATATCCCCTCCTCTTTGTAGGACCTTCAATCCCTCTCTAGTTTTTTATACTTTGTAAAAAACCTTTTGGAGTTTAAAACTTCAGATAACCTTTTAAAATCAATAGGATTTAAAATTTTTTATATTTTGACTTAGATCAAGGCAAAAGTTTTTAAGTCAGGCTATCTTTGAGTTAAAAATAACCCAGAGGAGGGAGAGAACATGGCGACAAGAAAAATTGTGAAGATTGATGAGGAAAAGTGTAATGGTTGTGGACTCTGTATTCCAAATTGTGCGGAAGGGGCATTAAAAATTGTTGACGGAAAGGCTAAGCTGATCACAGACAAATTCTGTGATGGGCTTGGCGCCTGTCTTGGTCATTGCCCTGAGGATGCCATTAAGATCATTGAAAGGGAAGCAGAAGAATTCGACGAAAAAGCGGTGGAGATCCATCTCCACAAACAGAATGAGGCAACACAACCTCATCAGCATCAACATGAACATCAATTTGGAGGTTGTCCCTCATCGAGGGTCTTACAGTTTGAAGCTCCCAAACCCAGCGCGGACTCCGCTCCGAAGGGATCAACGGTTTCTCAACTCACTCAATGGCCTGTCCAACTGAAATTAGTACCGGTCGAAGCCCCCTATTTCCAGGATGCGGATTTACTGATCGCGGCTGACTGTGTCCCTTTTGCTTATCCTGACTTTCATCAGGATTTTCTTAAAGGAAAAGCATTGGTTGTGGGTTGTCCGAAACTGGATGACATCCAGTTGTATCGGGAGAAATTGACCTCCATCTTTAAAACAAACTCCATTAAAAGCGTGACCGTTCCTTTTATGGAGGTCCCCTGCTGCTTTGGTCTGGTCAAGGCAACTGAGGATGCCATTGAAGCTTCAGGGAAGGATATTCCTTTTAAAAAGGTGAAAATAGGAATCCGGGGGGAAATTAAACCTGATGCACCCGTTGCAGCAGTTGGCCGTCCCAGAACATTCGCACATCCTCATTGATAA
>Ga0194112_10005511_pt1 | contig 16954 bp, 14 predicted proteins | sample TA2MahC400mmetaG_FD_146191 | JGI IMG/M metagenome (GOLD analysis project Ga0194112, IMG submission 146191) | Freshwater microbial communities from Lake Tanganyika, Tanzania - TA2015016 Mahale Deep Cast 400m | ecosystem: Environmental > Aquatic > Freshwater > Lake | place: Tanzania: Lake... | reverse complement strand
TGCCGCTCTTCGATTGTCAACCGAACCACATATCGCTTGTTCATGCCGATCCTCCCCGGTATCCTGACCCCCGTGTGAGAATCGGCTATTCACACAAACTAACAACATCAAAAGACGACGGGTACTAGCCACCGGTATAGACACGGGCGAAATCGTCCGCCAGTTGGTCGCGGCGGCGCGCGTGCCTATCACGCAACTCCAGAACCGCCAGGCCCGCCTACAGAGCAAGACCGGCGCGCTGGCCGACCTGCGGGAGAAAGTCGGCGCCTTCAAGACAGCCGCCGACGCCCTCCGCTCGGCCGGCAACCTGCGCGCGTTTACCGTAACCGCCAGCGACGAAACAATCCTGACGGCCGCGGCCTCATCCGCCGCAGGCGAGGGCAGCCACACCGTCGTCGTCAACCAACTGGCTGCCGCGCACCGCATGGTCAACACGGGCCACGAGTCGCTCGAAACACTGGTCGGCGCGGGCACGTTCGCCTACGCCTATAACGGGACGACCCGCACCATCCAGACGACCGCCGACACAATGCTCCAGGACCTGCGGGACCTCATCAACAACGACGGCGGCAACCCGGGCGTTACGGCCAGCATCCTGGAATACGATGCGGGCGGCGGGCACGTATTCCACCTCGTCCTCGGCGGCAATGACACGGGCGCCGACTGCGCCGTAACCATCGACGACCAGCAGACGACGATCGAGGGCTTCGAGTCCGCCGACTTCACCGTCACACAGGCCGCCCAGGACAGCCAGGTCCGCGTTGACGGCTACCCGTCGGGCGACTGGATTTCGCGCAGCACGAACACCATAAGCGACGTCCTGCCCGGCCTGACGCTGCACCTTCAGTCCGCCGGCACGGCCACCATCAACCTGACGCGCGACACCGCCTCGCTGAAGGAGAAGGTCCAGGCCCTCGTGACGGCCTACAACAACATGGTCGATTACGCGCGGAAGAAGACGGCCTACGACACGGCCGCCAAGACCGGCGGAATCCTCATGGGCGAGTATGCCGTCACGGCCACCCTTCACACCCTGCGGATGCCGCTGGTCGGGGCCGCCGCAGGGTTCCAGGACGGCCAGGACGCCTACACGCTGGCGGCCCAGGCGGGCCTCAGCGCCGACCGCGACGGCCGCCTGCAACTCGACGAGAAAGTCTTCGACGAGGCCGTGGCCGACAACTACCTGGGCGTCCTGGCACTGCTCGGGGCCGACCGCACGGGCGCATCCGACTCCGAGTACCTGCGCTTCTACGGCGCCGGCCGCACAACCACGCCCGGCTTCTACGACGTGGAGGCCACGTTCGCGGGGGGCGTCCTCCAGAGCGCCCGCATCAAACTCACGAGCGAGCCGGAATCGGCCTACCGCGCCGCAACGGTCCAGGGCGGCGTAATCATCGGCGCGGCCGGGCAGCCGGAGCGGAACCTCCAGGTCGCCGCGTCGTACAGCGGCAGCGGGACCGTTACGGCCGCCGTCCGCGTCCGCCAGGGCCTGGCCGGCGCGCTGTACGACAACGCTAAAGACGTGCTCGACGAGACGCTGGAGTTCGCCGGCGACGCCGCCCAGGACGGCATCGACCGCCTCCAGGGCCAGATCGACCGCGAGGAGGCCAGGCTGCTGCAACTGGAGAACCAGTTGAAGGCCCAGTACGCACGCCTGGAAGAGGCGCTGACGCTCCTGGCCGCTCAGCGCAATTACTGGACCATTTTCGCCAGCGCCTGACACGCTGCGACGCATCCGGCGCGCCGCAGCCTCAAGAAAGAGAGCGAGGGAGGATGACATGGGGGCCACAAGCGGAATCTCGGCGTACCGTCAGACGGCCGTCACCACGCAGACGCGCGGGCGGCTGATCGTGCTCCTGTACGAAGGGGCCATCAAGTTCCTCAAGCAGGCCAAACGCGAACTGGAGGCCGGCGACTACGTCGCCAAGGGCGAGTTCATCAACAAGGCCATGGCCATCATCAACGAACTCGACGCTTGCCTGGACCTGGACGGCGGCGGCGAGATCGCACAGAACCTCCGACGCCTCTACCAGTTCATGCTCCGCCACCTGGCCGACGCCAACCTTCAGCGCGACCCCGTGCGCATCCAGGACGTCATCGACTGCCTGACCGACCTGAACGAGGGCTGGAAGACCATCACGCGCTAAGACACGGGAGCCTTCAAACCACCTGGCAGTGGGCGCCGCGGCGGGCCGAAGACCGGCTCGCCGCCGGCGTTTCCGAAACACGGTCCCAGGTCCCGCGTTGCGTCCTGCGAGCGGCGGGTCGCGGGGCCGCGCCCGACGCCGCGCACAAACGCTTGGCGCGCAACAAGCGGACGTGTACACTGCCGCCATGAAACCGACCACGATCCAAAACGTTCGTCGTGTCCTGGCGGCGGGGGTGCTGGCGGCTGCGGCGGCCTCAAGCGCAATGCCCGAGGCTCGCGCCGCCGAGGCGGAGGGCCTGACCGTGACGCGCCAACTCTTCGGCTCGACCGCCGACGGCACAGCCGTGGACCTTTACACGCTCCAGAACGGACGCGGCGTGACGGTCCGCGTCATGACCTACGGGGCCACGCTCGCGGGCGTCGAAGTGCCCGACCGCGCGGGCCGACCGGCCAACGTGCTCCTCTACTGCGACACCCTCCAGCAGTACGAGGCGGGGGCGCCCTCCGGCGCGGTCATCGGAAGGTACGCCAACCGCATCGGCGGCGCGAAGTTCTCCATCGGCGGCGTGGAATACAAGGTAACCGCCAACTCCGGCCCGAACCACATCCACGGCGGACGCAAGGGCTTCGCCAAGTGCGTCTGGCAGGCCGAGCCGGCGGCAGGCGAAGGCTTCGCCGGCGTCCGGCTCTCGCTTACCAGCCCCGACGGCGACGAGGGCTACCCCGGAACCCTCAAGGCCGCCGTAACCTACGCCCTGACCGACGCGGGCGAGTTGCGAATGGAATACACCGCCACCACCGACAAGCCCACCGTCCTGAACCTCACGAACCACGCTTACTGGAACCTGGCGGGCGCAGGGGAAGGTAATGTCTATGCGCATAAGTTGATGATTAACGCCGACCGCTACCTCGACGTCGATGCCGCGCTCATCCCTTCCGGCGAACTGAAGGCCGTAGAAGGCACGCCCCTGGACTTTCGCACGCCGCAGCCGGTGGGGACCAAGATCGCGCAACTTACGGCCACGCGCGGCTACGACCACTGCTACGTGCTCAACAGGAAATTGCCCGACGAACTCTCTCTTGCCGCGCGCGTCGTTGACCCCTCAAGCGGCCGCTGCATGGAAGTCTGGACTACCAAGCCCGGAGTGCAACTCTACACCGCCAACCACCTGAACGGCAAACTGGTGGTCGGCGGCAAGCCGTACGTCCAGCACGGCGCACTGTGCCTGGAGACACAGCACTTCCCCGACTCGCCCAACAAGCCGCACTTCCCCTCGCCGGTCCTGCGGCCGGGCCAGACGTACCGCCACGTAACCGTCCACAAGTTCGGCGTGGAAAAGTAGGCCGGGGCACCGTCCGGAACGCGGGCCGCGCGGCGCACTACAGGGTACAGCGGGGCTCTGCGCCGGTGGTGCGCAAGGCGTCAGAGGCGGCAGCGCTTCTCCCACGCCTTCGCGCCGTTATAATGCCGGAAGCCGCAGGCAGGAGCACGACATGGTTTACCGCGGGCGAGTCAAGAACGGCGTGATTGTTCTGGAGCCACCGGCACGCCTGGCGGAAGGAGCCGAGGTCTCCGTGCGCCCGCTGCGCAGGCGCTCACGGTCATCCGCCCGCCGCAGGGCAAAGCCCACGCTGTACGAGCGGCTGAAGTCCGTAGCCGGCAAGGCAAAGGGCCTCCCGCCGGACGCATCCGTCAACCACGACCACTACCTTTGCGGGATGCCCAAACGGAAATGAGCCAGGTCTTTGCCGACACGTCGTTTTACGTCGCGTTCGTCAATCCCCGCGATGCGATGCACAGCGCCGCCGTGAACTTTGTGCGCCGGTTCCGCGGCAACTCGGTAACCACCGAATGTGTGCTGGTGGAGGTGGGCAACTGGCTGGCCCGGTCCGGGGACCGCGACGTGTTTTCCGACCTCCTGACGAGCCTGCGCGCCGATCCCGGCACGACCATCATTGAGGCCGACCACGCGCTTTTTGAGGCGGGGCTGGCTCTGTACTCGCGCAGGCGCGACAAGACCTGGTCCGTGACCGACTGCATGTCGTTTGCGGTCATGCACCAGCGCCGTCTCGCCGAGGCCCTGACCACCGACCGCCATTTCACCCAGGCGGGGTTCAAGACGCTCCTGGCGTAGCGCCGCACGACAACCGCTGTGCCCCCGCGGCGGCGGCCCGAAGCCGCGCGGGGCGGCTTCACGCCTCGGGGTACTTCCACGGCGCGCGGTACTGGCGCCGGAGCAATTTGCTGGCCTCAGGGTCGCCGATAATCTGCTCCTTCTCGCCGTCCCACTGCACGCTGCGCCCCAGTTTCCACGACAGCATTCCGAGCAGGCTCATGTTGGTCGAGCGGTGGCCGATCTCAATATCGCACACCGGCCGCGCGCTGTTCTCGATGGCCCGCAGAAAATCATCCCACAGTTCCTTGATGTTCTGGTCGTCGGGCTTGTTGAGTTGCGGCTCAACGTGGATGGGGGCGGCGCCCTTCTTGAGGGGGTAGAACGTCCAGCCGTCCTGCCAGCCCAAGTGCAGCGTGCCCTCCGTTCCGTAGAAGTAGCAGCCGATGTTGTGTTTCTCGGCCGCGTTGGCGGCGTACTGGCGGTGCTCCCACTCCACGACGAACGACTCGAACTTGTACTGGACGACCTGCGTGTCGGGGGCGTCGGTGTTGTCCTGCTTGATGAACCGGCCGCCCACCGAGGAGACGATCTTCGGATGCTTCTCCTCGGTCCACCAGAGTATCTGGTCCATCCAGTGTATGCCCCAGTCGCCCAGTTGTCCGTTGGCGTAATCGAGGAACTGGCGGAACCCGCGCGGATGGATGCGCTTGTTGAACGGCCGCAGGGGCGCCGGGCCGCACCAGAAGTCCCAGTCAAGCCCCGCCGGCGGGTCGCTGTCGGGGTCCTTCTGGCCCGGCCCGCCTGCGTAGTGGACGAACGCACGCACCATGCCCACCTTGCCGCACTTGCCGTCCAGCAGGAACTGGTGGGCCGACACGTTGTGCGGCGAGACGCGCCTGTGCGTGCCCACCTGGACCACGCGGCCGGCGTCGCGGGCAGCCTTGACCATGGCGCGGCCCTCGCCCGCCGTGTGGCCGATGGGCTTCTCAACGTACACGTGGGCCCCGGCCTTGACGGCCGCAATCATGGCCAGCGGGTGCCAGTGGTCGGGCGTGGCCACGATGGCTATTCCGGGCTTCTCGCGGTCCAGCAGTTCGCGGAAATCCTTGTACTTCTTGGGCGTATCGCCGGTCTTTTTCTGGATGGCGGCAGCGGCCGGATTCAGTTGATTCTCATCCACGTCGCACATGGCCACCACCTGGCAGTGGCCGGACTCGGCGGCCACGTTCAGGATGTTCATGCCCCACCAGCCCGTGCCGATGAGGGCCGTCCGGTGCTTCCTGCCGGCCTTCTCGGCCCCGTGAACGGCCGGGCCGGCCAGTGCCGCCCCGGCGGCGGCCGCCGCCAGGAAGTTCCGTCGCGTCAGTTTCATGGAAGGTCTCCTGAAATGTGAAGGGTCATGGTCACCCGCGCGGCTCAAGGATAAGCAATGCCCGGGGACGATTCGAGAAAAAACGCCGCCTCACCGTACGGTGTCAACCATGGTGGGGCAAACTCGCCGGCGCCTCGTTTAGCCGCGGCCGGCACGGTCGCGGCCGTCGCCGTACCGGCGACGGCTAAACGTTTCATGCAAACGCCCATCTTAACGGGCGCACTACCCCTCATCCAGCCAGAATCTGCCGGATGACCTGCGGAACCTGGAACACGCAGAAGTACCCGAAAACCAGAAACGCCAGCACCAGGCCCGCCGCGTGGTACCACCGCGGCCGCAGCACCGCCCACGCCTCGCCGGAGAGCATCTTCTTCTGCGCCACGAACAGCCCGTACGCCACTGCCAGCGCCTGGAGCGGAACCAGCACAAGCCCGTCGCAAATCGAGCCGACCTTCACCAGCCGCACCGGGTTCGTCCCGAACACCGCGCATATGACCAGGTTCGTCACCAGGAAGAGGCTCAGAAACAGCCGGAACTGCTTCTTCGGCTGAAGCCGGCCGAACGGGGGGTGAATGTTCCGCACGCAGTCGGCCAGCAGCCGAGGCCAGCCCGAAAGTTGGCCAAGTTGCGTACTGATCATCGCCGCCGCACCGGCCGCCATGAAAAGAACCCCTCCCGCGCTGCCCCACCGCTCGGAGAACAGCCGCGACAGTTCCGTGGCCACCTGCGGGCCGCTCGGCACAAGTTCCTGCGGCCGCAGGATGCCCGCGCCGGCCAGCAGAAAAGCGCTCGTTACCACCGTGCCGATGCCCAGGGCGCAGGTGGCGTCCCACGCGACGGCCCGCTTCCAGGCCCGGATGCCCTGCGCCTCGTCGGCCGTCAGACCGGCCAGGCGCGCCTCATCGGCCTTCATGCCCCAGGAACGTTCCTGCGCCATGCCGTAGCCCGCCCCCAGCACCCAGTAGGTGTACCACACCTGGCTTGCGAAGCCGCCGGCGGCCCATCCGGCCAGGGGCAGAATCTCGGCCCAGGCGCTTGTGAGGTTCGCGTCCGCCCGCCGCGCCCACTCCGGAACGTCCGGCACCTGGAAGCCCACCAGGCCCGTCACGAACTCCCGCAGCGTCGGCAGGCTGTGCAGGGTCACGTACAGGACGCCGACGACAATGACCGCCACAAGAAGTCCCATGATGTGCTTGAGCATGTCAAAGCGGCCGGTCCAGGCAACCCACAATGAGAAGGCCGTTACGACAGCGCCCCAGATTATCCGCGTGTGCTCGCCCAGCGGGACGAGGCTGCCCAGGAACGTCGCCGCCGCCACCGCAAGCGCCCCGACCGCGCAGATGCCCGACGCCGCCTGCCCGATGAAAACGACCCACACGAACCAGTTGCGCGGGCCGGGCACGCGGCTGAAGCAGTCCACCATCCCCTCGCCGGTCGCCACGGTGTACTGCGCGCCGCACAGGCCGATCCAGTACTTCAGGAGAATCACGAGCACCACGGCCCACAGGACGGCAGGACCCAGGACGGCCCCCGTTCGCGTGGCCAGAATGACCTCGCCCGACCCGATGTACTCGCCGGCCCAGACGAGCGACGGGCCCAGCACCAGCAGGAACCCCAGCACGCCCACGGGCGGCTTCTTGGTCGCCATGCCGAACTCTCCTTCAGGTGTCGTCGAGAAGCACGCGCCAGCCTCGCGGCCGGCGGCTCGAAAAGCCGCTTCGCGCTCACGCTCGCCTTCGCGGTTTCTGGCGCCACAGCGTACGCGGAAACGACGAGAAGGTACGACCCGCTGGGCCGCCTCGCGGCCAGGTGCGGCGCCTACCTTGCTGTCGCCTTGTCCAGCGGCCGCAGGAGCGAGTGGCCGGCCAGCGGCGGATTGAACTTCGACAGGTCCAGCCCGAACCGCTCCAGAATGGTCGGCGTGATGTCGGCCCGGTCGCCGTTGCGGCAGACGCCCTTGTCGTTCGTGCCGAGGAACACGTACGGGGCCTTGCTGTGGCGCGTGGTATCTTCATCGAAGCCGTGGTCGGCCGTCACGTAGACCATCGTCTTGTCGTAGAGGCCCAGGTCTTTGAGTTTCTGGATGATCTTGCCGGTCCACGCGTCGTTCGAGACGAGGGCGCCGTTGTATTCCTTGGAGTTCTCGCCGTGGGCATGCCCCAGGTGGTCCACCTCGGCAAAGTGGACGAAGAAGAAGAACCGCTTGTCCTTGTACTTGTCGAGCATTTCGATGGCCTTCGTGCCGACGACCTCGTCCTTCGTGAGGGCGAAGTGCCACTCTTCGCAGGCGTCCTTCATGTAGTAGTACGGGCTGCCCGGGAAGACACGGTAGAACTTGCCGCCTTCCTCTACGATTCTCTGGCCGACGTCGGCGCGGCCCTGGCCGACGATCTTCTCGGCCTTGGCCTTGGCGCCTTCGGCGCCGCGAGCGCCCTTGACGCCCGCGTCGGCGGGCTTTTCGGCGGCGGCCTTAGCCTTGCCGGCCTTCCTGGCGGGGGCCTGCTTGGCCTTTTCGGCCTCTTCCGCGGTGATCTCGACCTTCGACGGCGGGGTAATCTCGCCGCAATGCTGCTTCTTGCCGATAACCGACACGCAGGCGAACTTGTCGGCCCCGAAGGCGGCCTTCAGGCGGTCGAAAACGCTCAGCCCCTTCGGCACGGCCTGGAACCGGCCGTTCGAGTACACGCCCGTAACGTCGGGGTCGTAGCCGGTGAGTATCTGCGTCCAGCCGGCCTTCGTGTCGGTCGTGCCGCGAATGTCTATATCAACAAGTCTTCCTTCGATGGCCAGCCGCTTCAGGGTGGGCAATTCTCCCCTCTCCAGGCACTGCTGGACGTGCTCGCGCTGGGCGCCGTCCCAGCCGAACAGGACGATGTTCCGCGGCGGTTCGCCCGCCCACGCCCAGGCGGCCGTCATGACCGCCAGCACCACGGCCAACAGCATCAGTCTTGTGCGTCGCATGGCTCTGTCTCCTTTTCCGAGCACGTCTTCCGGTTTCCCCTGCCCCCACGAGGCAAGCGCCAACTCGTATAAACCGCGTCCGCCGGTCCGGCTGACGATGCCCCGGCTGCTCCGCCGGCCGGGGGGGCGAGCCTACGGCTGCTTTGCCGCCACGGCCGCCAACGCCCCCGCCAGGCCCCTGCGGATCATCATCACCGCGATGGCCGCCAGGATGAGGCCGGCCACCTTCGACAGCGCCCGCGACCCCGCCGGCCCCAGGAGGCGCGTCAGCGTGTCGGCCCCCATGAAAATCACCCCCGCCAGCAGGATGTTCACCACCACGGCCGCCAGCGTCTCCCACAAGCCGTACACGCCCGTGAGCATCAGGGCCATCGTCAGCGTGGCCGGGCCTATAATCAGGGGCGTCCCCAGGGGCACAGCCCCCACCGTCTCCGGCACCCGCCGCGTGTACTTCGATTCGGTCACCAAGTCCATGGCGGCGATGATGAACAGAAGCGCGCCGCCGGCGACCATGAAGTCCTCCACCGTGATGCCCATCAGGACGAAGATGGTCTTGCCGAAAAAGACGAACCCGGCGGCCACAATGAACGCCGTGATGAGCGACTGCCGCAGCACCCGCCGCCGGACGTCGCTCTCCATGCCTTCCGTCAGGCCGATGTACAGCGGCAGCACGCCCGGCGCATCGACGGCGAAGAAGATGGGCACAAACGCCATCAGGAAACTCATCACGCGTTCGGCCACCCACTCGCCCACGACTTCTCCTTCGCGCCGCGTGCACTCTACCGGCGCGGCACGAGGGGGGCAAGTATTTCGCGCCGGCGCGGCGACTCGCCCGCGCTCCGCCACTTGTTTTCCGCCGCGAGGGCGACTATCTTCTGGCGCGGCGGCAAGCGAGGGCGCACGATGCTCCACTACATCCTCCGGCGCCTGCTTTACTTCATCCCGACGCTCATCGCCATTTACACGCTGGCGTTCCTCCTGATGCACGCCGCGCCGGGCAGTCCCTTTGCGCAGGAGAAGGACCTGCCCCCGGAGGTCCTCGCCGCCCGCGAGGCCGAGTACCACCTCGACCAGCCGCTCTGGAAGCAGTACCTGCTGTACGCGCGGGACCTGGCCAGCCTTCGCGGCCACACGTCGATGCGGTACGAGGACCGCAACGTCATCCACGACATCCTTGCGCCGGCGCTGCCGGTGAGCCTGGCCCTGGGCGTGCTGGCGCTCGGGCTGGCGGTGGTCGTCGGCACGGCCGCGGGCGTGGCCAGCGCCGCCCGGCCGCGATCCGCACTCGATTACCTGGCGATGGCCGGGGCGATGATCGGCATCAGCCAGCCCTCTTTCGTCATCGCCAGCCTCCTGATGGCCGTCTTCGCCTTCTCCCTTCGGTGGCTGCCCGTGGGCGGATGGGGCAGCCCCGGCCAGATGGTGCTGCCGGCGCTCGCGCTGGGAGCGCTGCCTGCGGCGTACATCGCGCGGCTGGTGCGGACGGGCATGCTGGAGGTCCTGTCGGCCGATTTCATCCGCACCGCGAGGGCAAAGGGACTGGCCGAGTGGCGGGTCCTCCTGGACCACGCCCTGCCCACCGCCTGGCTGCCCGTCCTGGGCTACCTGGGTCCGGCCGCCGCCGCCATCTTCACAGGCTCGTTCGTGGTCGAGAAGATTTTCGCCATTCCGGGCGTCGGGCAGCACTTCATCGACTCGGCGCTGCACCGCGACCATCCGCTCATCCTGGCCACGGTGCTCCTGTACGCCGCACTCCTGGTGGTGTTCAACCTGGCGGTGGACGTCGGGTACGCGTGGCTTGACCCAAGAATTCGATATGAGTAACTCATGAGCGACAGACAAGCCATCCCGCCGCCAACCTGCCCGTTCGCCGTCGCCCGCCCGGCGCTCTCGCCGCTGCGGCTGGCAATGCGGCGGTTCCGGCGCAACCGCCTGGCGCTGGCGGGCCTCGTGATCCTGGCGGCCGTCGCGGCCGCGAGCCTGGCGGGCGCCGCCTGGGACCGCATCGAGGCGGCCGCGGGCCGGCCGCAGCCCTACCGCACCCCCCTGCCCGGCGCGCATCCGCAGTCGCCGAGCCTGTATCATCCGTTCGGCACCGACACGCTCGGCCGCGACATGCTGGCGCGGACGCTCGTTGGCGGCGGCGTATCTCTCGGCGTCGGCCTGGCCGCCGCCGTCATCAGCATCATCATCGGCACGTTCTGGGGCGTGACGAGCGGCTATGCCGGCCGCGGCTTCGACACCGTCATGATGCGCATCGTGGACGTCCTGTACGGCCTGCCGTATATCCTGCTGGTCATCCTCCTGCTGGTGCTCTTCGCCGAGCAGACGACGGCCGTGCGCATGGTGGTCCTCTTCATGGCCATCGGGGCGGTGTCGTGGCTGACGATGGCCCGCGTGGTGCGCGGGCAGGTGCTCGCCCTGCGCGAGTCGGAGTTCGTCCAGGCGGCGCGGGCCGTCGGCGCGGGGCCGGGCCGCATCATCCGCCGCGAGGTCCTGCCGAACCTGGCGGGCACCATCCTGGTGTGCGCCACGCTGACTGTGCCGCTGGCCATCCTCCAGGAATCGTTTCTGTCGTTCCTCGGCCTCGGCGTGCCCCCGCCGCTGGCCTCGTGGGGCACCCTGGCCTCCGACGCCATCGAGGCCCTCAACCCGGTTCAGACGTACTGGTGGCTGCTGGTGTTCCCGTGTACATTCCTCGGGGTGACGCTGCTGGGCTTGAACTTCGTGGGCGACGGCCTGCGCGACGCCTTCGACCCCCGCGCCCGCTGATGGGCGAACGAGGCACGACCCCCGGCGCATCGCGCGCCGACTAGCCCCCGCCGCAAGGCGGGGGCGGCGCCGCGCCGAACTACGGCACTTGCAGCGCGGCGGGTGACCCCCGGCTCACGCCGGGGGCTGGTTACCGCGCCGCGGCGCGTTTCGCGCCGACCCGACCCCCGGCTTACGCCGGGGGCCGGTTACCGCGCCGCGTCAGCAAGTACACCGGCACGCCCAGCGCAAGCAACCCGAACGAAATCACCGCCACCACCTGCTCGTTCCACTCCGCGATGTAGATAAGGTACTTCACGGCGCTGTAGATAAGAAAGGCGCACACGCCGGCAAAAACGAGCGGCGTCACGGGGTAGCCCAGTACGCGGTACGGCCGCTCGGTCTGCGGCTCGCGGAAACGCAGGACAATCACCGCGATGCTCGTCGCCAGGTAAAACGCATAGACGGTCGCAGCCGTATAGACCACCGTGTTGAAGAACGTCTTCAGCGCAACTACCAGGGCGATGGCAATCGCCCCCTGCACAAGGAGGGCCGCCGCAGGCGTGCCTGTGCGCGGCTGCCATCGGCCCAGGGGGCCGAAGCCGCGATGCTCCGCCCCCAGCGCGTATGAGATGCGCGCGCCCGTGAAGATGAGGCCGTTGACGGACCCCAGGGCCGAAGTACATACGAGGGCGCTGACGGCTAGCACGCCAACTCCGGCCAACAGGCCCGACACCGCGTCGGCCGCCACGGCCTTCGACGAAGCCACACCCGCGTACCCCAGCGCCAACAGGTACGCCGCGTTCACCAGCAGGTACAGCCCCGCCACGGCCAGGATGCCCAGGGCCATCGCGCGGACGATGTTGCGCCGGGAATCCTTCACCTCGGCCGCCACATAGGCCATCTCGTTCCAGCCGCCGAACGTAAAGAGCACCAGGATGAACGCCAGGGCGAGCGGCGGCCCGCCTGCCGCCTCCTGCGGCCGCGCGGCAGCAGGCGGCGCCAGCAGCGCAGCCAGCAGTGCCGCACCCACGATCGCCACCAGGCCCAGCGCCTTCACGATTGTCAGCACGTTCTGCGCCCACTTGCCCAGCCGCACACCAGCCACGTTCAGCACCGTCAGCGCCGCAACGGCCACGCCCGCATAGACGAGCGTTCCGGCCGAACCCTGCGAACCGCCCAGCGGGTCGTAAATCGCGCAGGCATACGTGGCAAAGGCCAAGGCAGTGGCCGCAATGTCGCCCGGGCGCACGATGACCAGTTGAATCCAGCCGAAGAGGAACCCCGCCCACCGTCCGTAAGCCCGCGACAGGTACACGTAGTCGCCGCCCTCGCGCGGCCATGCCGTCGCAAGTTCCGCATAGACAAGGCCGCCGCAGAGCGAAAGCAAGCCCCCTGCCGCCCACACCGCCAGCATCGCCACGGCCGACCCTGCGCTGGCGGCCACAAGGGGCGGCACCTGGAAAATGCCCACGCCGACGATGATGCCGACGATAAGGCACGTAGTATCGAGAAGCGTGAGTTCCTTCTTCGGGGTCCCCGGCAGCGCGGTCATCGTTGTTGGCCTTTGCCTGGCGAGTCCGGTGTTTGCGCAGCAAATCACGACCTTGCGCGGCGGGTCTGCCGACCCGCCGCGCAAATTGTTGCGCACGCCTCCCCCCGCTCTAACGTTTCTTGAGCGTCACGCCTATGCCCGACGACCGCGTGTTGGCCGAAACGGTCTCAAGGTCGGGGCTGGTCGTGACGGCCTTCAGGTAGTCCTGAAGGTCGCGCTCATGGGAGGCGATGTTGTGCGCCAGGATGAGCCCGCCCGGCCTCACCAGGGGCAGGAGTTTCTGGAGGTAATCGACGTACCCTTCCTTGTCGGCATCGATGAAAATAATGTCGATGGGGTCCTTCAGTTTGGCGACCTCTTTGTGGGCGTCGCCCTCGACCAGGGTGACGATGGACTCCACGCCGGCCCGCTTGAAGTTCTCGCGCGCAAGTTTCGCCCGCCCAGCGTCTATCTCGTGGGTGATGAGTTTTCCGCCGGTCGCCCGCAGCCCCAGGCAAATCCAGGTGCCCGAGTAGCCGTTTGACGTGCCGATCTCCACCACGGTCTTCGCGCCGAGCGCCTCAACCAGCACCCGCAGCAGCCGCCCGTCGTCGGGCGGAACGTTCATCATCCCCTGCCGCTGGTTGCGGAACATGTCGTCCAGGACTTCCAGAATCTTCTTCTCCTCGTCCGACTTAGCCGTGGGCGGCGGCGAAGGCGCCGCGGCCGCAACAGGCCCGCGCGGGCCGGGACCGCGCTTCTCCGGCGGCCCTGGCGGCCTCGGCGGCGGCTCCCCTTCCCTCGCCGCCTCCGCCGCCCACAGGACGGCCGCACCCACGAGGCCCGTCAGCGCCAGCATCGAAATCCATCCGAGTGACTTCAGCATCGTCGGCCTCCTTCTTCGTGCTTCGTGCAGGAACCCCCGCCGCAGCGGGTCATGGTCGTGTGAGCCTACCGGGCGCGCCGCAGGGCGTCAAGCAACATGCTCGCCGCTACGGCCTCAGGAGCGGGCCGAACGGCTCGCCCTGCGCCACAAGCGTAACGCGGACGCGCGTGCGGTGGCCCGGCGGGCTCTCACACGAAAACGCCGCGGGGTTGTCTCCGGCCGCCAGTTGCGGCGCGTCGCCCTGCGGCTGGACCTTCGCCAGCAGGCCCCCGCGCTCGTCGTACAGCCGGGCCTCCGCCGCCCCGTCGAACTCCAGGTACTGCCCGCTCTCAAGCGTCGCGGGAAACACCAGGCGCCGGCCGCCCGCGCTCAGGGCGGGGTTGCCGATCCTTATCTTCACCGTCGGCAGTGCCTTGACGGGCCCGATGTGGCAGACGGCCCGACCGTCCGGCGGCAGGTTGTTGCAGTAGATGGCCAGGGCGCTTGTGTGGTCGCGGATGAGGGGCGAACGGAACACCGCGCTCGTGCCGCCGTAGGGCCAGGAGTAGTCGCCGAAGCGGTCGGCCGGCCGCTCGCGCAGATGAAGTTCCACGTATCGCCATCCCTTGAAGTTCACGTCAACGTAGTTCTCGGCCCAGGCGGGCCAGAACCGCGGCGGGTTGGTCAACTGGAAGTTCAGGAGTTCCCCCCCGCCGTCGCCGTGAATCCACGCGCCCAGGGCGCCGCACTTCGCCAGGTCCAGCGGCGGGTCGAAGGTCTTGCGGAGCGCGGCCCAGGCGCCGGCCCGACTCGGCAGCGCGTTTGCGGCCTCGTAGCGGGCGCTTGCGGCCGCGCCGCGGACAACGTCCCTCACGGGCGACCACGAGGCCGCCACGCCCATCGCGCCGCTCGCTGCCAGTTCGTCCGGCCTGTCCATCGCCGCCAGGACCACCGCCTCGGGCGAATCGTACGGTGCGGCCGCGTAGAGCGCCTCAATGCGCCCGCGCAGCGCCTGCGGCCCGAAGCGGTTCCGCACGGTCCACTGCATGGAGCCGTCGTCCGCGCCCGTGACCTTGTGGACCGCGTAATCGGCCGGAACGAACTGCCACGCCCCGCCGCCCGCCGGCATCAGCCGGAACTCCTCGCGCGGCGTGCGCAGCCGCGCGCGCACCTCCTCCGGCACGGCCCGCCCCAGCCGCAGACGCTCGTAGCGGCCGATTACGTCCAGGTACTCGTCCTGCCGGGCGTTCCACGGCTTCGCGCCTGCGCCGATGCCCTGGAACGACATCGGCATATCGGTGGCGAGCGACTTTACGCACAGATACTCAATCTCGTCGGGGAACTCCGACGGGTGATCCTTGCTCGGCCCCAGGATGGCCCACCAGCCCAACTGCGCCGGCAGCAGGCTTGCCGCCTGGTAGCCCTCGGCATCGCGGCAATGCACGTCAACGAACCGCTTCAGGCCCCAGTGCGGATAATCGTAGGCCCCCAGGCGCGAGTGGAACGGCCAGGAGTGGTGCCCCCACTCGCTGGCCTCGACCAAGACGCGGCCCTTGAGGCGGCGGAAAATCGCCTCGCGCATCCGCGCGCAGCCGTGCCAGCCGTCGGGCATGCCCTCCGCCCCGTCCATGTAGATCATGTCAAACTTGCACTCGTTGAACGGCCGGGCGATGCGCTCCGCCACGTCGTCAACCAGCGTAGAGTCCGGGTCGGGCTGGAAAGTATCGTAGATGGCAAAGAGATGATGGACGTCCGCGCCCTTCTGGTGCGCCGCCGCACGCGTGCCGAAGGCGCCCCGCGTGCATCCGCCCAGGGCGTACGGCTCCGCCTGCGAGACGGCCGTGTACTGAATGAGTTCGTCGCCCACCTGCACCACGTTGGAGCGGCCGGAGTAGGCCCAGTGCGTAGCCAGGTCGCCCGGCGGCTCGGCGAGCGGCAGGTTCTTGTCGGCCTCGCCCACGTCGGCGGCCAGCGTAAAGCGGCCGTCCTTCGCCAGCCGCCGGTCGGGAACCGGCCGCACGAACGGGTCGTCGCGCGAGATGCCGCCGGAAAGAACGTGCATCCCCGCGCGCAGGCCCGCCGCGTGAATCTTCGCCACGACCGCCTTCAGGCCGTCCAGGCCGCCGGGGAAAAGGTCCGCGCGCGGCTCGTAATGGCCGAGCGATTGTTCCCAGCCGATGAGGTGAATCTGCGCCAGGCCCGCCCGCTTCGCCAGAGCAATCCACTCATCGGCATTCTTTTCGGAGACCGTGGCAAAGACGTACGAGCCGCGGTTCTCCTCCGCGTCCAGGGCGAACGGGCCGCCCACCGGCGACCACGGCAGCCCTTCCTCGCGCACCAGGTCCTGGAGCAACGGCCGCAGCGCCGACGCCGGGCAACCGACCAGCGCCGCCTTCGCCCCGGCGAAGGCGTAGCGCGCGTACGCCGTCGGCTCGAAATGCGCCGGCACGCCCCCCAGCCGCAGGTTTGCCTTCAGGTTGAGCGCCCGGACGCAGGCGGCGAAGTCGCCGTCCGACGCAACGCCCGATATCGGGCTGACGCGCTTCGTCAGGTCCAGCCGCAGCGCACCGAAGACGACCTGTTCGTGGCCGGCGCCGCGCACCGACTCAACTTCCAGGACGAGCCAGCGCGGCTTCTGCGTAATCCTGACCGTGACGGAGATGCCGTCGGGGAACGCCGCCGTAATCGCCCCGCCGTCGGCCGCCAGGCCGGTCGGCGCGACGACCCTGCCGCCCCTGCGGATGAAGATGAACGGGTGCGCGCGGTCCTTGGGCCAGTAGTCCTTGCCCGTGCGCCTGTCTATGAAGGCCGTGCCGCAGCCGTCGGGGCCGACGGCCAGGCGCAGGTGCTCCGTCTCGAACACGGCGGCGGGGGCCGGCGCCTCGCCCGCCGCAGCGGGGCCCGACATGATCAGCCAGGCGCCGGCCAGCAACCCGGCCAGGGGCGCGTACCGCAACCCTTGCACAATCATCGCTCCTCCATTGCCGCAACCGGCGCCGTGCCGGCGACGGCCAAACGACGGCAACCGTCGCCGTGCCGGCGACGGCTAAACAACGGCAAGCACCGCCGCAAACGTTTAGAAGCTGTTTCACAGCCCTCCGGTCACTTGCCGGAGGCGGTTGAAGCAAATGATGCTGGCGGCCAGATCGTGAAACGCCTGAAAATGTTTGCCCCAACGCTCGTAACAAAACTTGATGCGTCGGAA
>Ga0194112_10005509_pt1 | contig 16957 bp, 7 predicted proteins | sample TA2MahC400mmetaG_FD_146191 | JGI IMG/M metagenome (GOLD analysis project Ga0194112, IMG submission 146191) | Freshwater microbial communities from Lake Tanganyika, Tanzania - TA2015016 Mahale Deep Cast 400m | ecosystem: Environmental > Aquatic > Freshwater > Lake | place: Tanzania: Lake... | reverse complement strand
CCCCCAATCCTGGTAACCAGCTTGGGTTGCCCTATCGTGCTCGTCCTCGTCCTTCGTCCTCGTCCTCGACCCTCTTGGCTTGCGCGCAGCGGAATCGAGGACGAGGACGACGGACGAGGGACGAGGACGATTCAAGCACACGTCGAGCGCCAGGATTAGGGGCCATACTCGCGCTTGACCTGCCGCCTGCCGCCAGTAGAATCATGAGCAGGCCGCGGCCAGCCACCGCCGGCCCTGGAGGCACGCAATGTCCACGCCATCCGCCGCGCCCGACTGGGCGAACCACCACCTTCTCCAGCGCAACCGCGAGGACGCCCACGCCCTCCACGGCCAGGACCCGTCGCCCTGGCGCAAGCTGCTCAGCGGCACCTGGGCCTTTCACTACGCCCCATCGCCCGCCGCCGCGCCCGAGGGCTTCGAGCAGCCCGAGTTCGATGCCTCGGGCTGGGACCGCCTGCCCGTGCCCAGCAACTGGCAAATGCACGGCTACGGCACGCCGGTCTACACCAACGTGCGCTACCCGTTCCCCGTGGACCCGCCGCACGTGCCGGACGCGAATGCCACGGGCTACTATCGCCGCACGTTCACACTCCCTGAGAACTGGGCGGGGATGCAGGTGTTCCTGCACTTCGGCGGCGTGAACTCGGCGTTCCACGTCTGGCTCAACGGCCAACCCGTCGGCTACAGCCAGGGGGCGCACCTGCCCTCCGAGTTCAACGTCACCTCCATCGTGAAGCAGGGCGAGAATGTCCTGGCGGTCCGTGCCTATCAGTACTCTGATGGCGCGTACCTGGAGGACCAGGATTTCTGGCGGCTGAGCGGCATCTTCCGCGACGTGTGGCTGTGCGCGACTCCCACCGTCCACATCTTCGACGTGCGGGTGCGCACGCCGCTGGAGAACGACTACCAGGACGCGAAGCTGGACGTAAGCGTGTCCCTGCGGAACTATGGGGCGAAGGGCGTGCGCGGCTACTCCGTGGCGGCGAAGCTGCTCGACGCCAAGGGCCGCGTGGTGCTCGACCAGCCGGTGATGGCGAAGATCATCATCGGCGCGGGCAGAGAGGTGGCGGTGGAGATGGCCGCACCCATCTCGAATCCCCGCAAGTGGAACGCCGAGGAACCGTATCTCTACGAGCTTCATCTCGCGCTCTGCGATGCGAAGGGCGCGGTCGTCGAGACGCAGCGCATCCCCGTCGGCTTCCGACAGGTCGAGGTCAAGGGCCAGCGCATCCTCGTCAACGGCACGCCCATCAAAATCCACGGCGTCAACCGCCACGACATGAGCCCCGACACCGGCCACGCTGTCTCGCTCGCCCTGATGGAGCAGGACGTGCAGTTGATGAAGCAGCACAACGTCAATGCCATCCGCACGTCGCACTACCCGCCCGACCCGCGGCTGCTCGACCTGTGCGACCGCTGGGGCCTCTACGTGATTGACGAGGCCGACCTCGAGTGCCACGGCATGCAGCCCCTCTCCCGCCTCTCCCAGGACCCCGAGTGGGAGGCTGCCTACCTCGACCGCGCGGTCCGAATGGTCGAGCGCGACAAGAACCACCCCTCGATCATCATGTGGTCGCTCGGCAACGAATCGGGCTACGGCGCCAACCACGACGCGATGGCCCGCTGGATACGCCAGGCCGACCCCACCCGCCTCATCCACTACGAAGGGGCGGATGGCGCGCAGCGCTGGGACAAGAACTGCCATCGCCTCACGCCCGGCATCCTCGACGTCGAGAGCGAGATGTATCCCCACGTTGACCGCCTCATCGAGAGGGGCAAGGTGAAGGACGACCCGCGCCCCTACTTCATGTGCGAATACGCCCACGCGATGGGCCAGGGGCCGGGCAACCTGAAGGAATACTGGGAGGCCATCCGCGCCTATCCACGCCTCGTCGGCGGCTGCATCTGGGAGTGGGCCGACCACAGCATCCGATGTGGCGACAAGCGTCCCCGCTTGTCGGCCCAGACCGCCCGCAACCGGGACGGTTGCGGCTACGACGGCAAGGAGTGGTTTGCCTACGGCGGCGACTTCGGCGACCAGCCGAACGACGGGAACTTCTGCATTGACGGCCTGGTCTTCCCCGACCGCGTGCCGCACACGGGCCTCATCGAGTACAAGGCCGTCGTCCAGCCCGTCCACGTTGAGGCCGTGGACCTCAAGGCGGGGCGCATCCGCATCACGAACCGCAACGACTTCGCCGCGCTCGACTATCTGGAAGGGCAATGGGCCATTGTGGAGGACGAGCGCGTCGTTGCCCAGGGCACGCTACCCCTGCTCGATGTCCCCGCGCACGAATCCGCCGAGTTCACCCTCCCCTGCGCCGGCGGGACGGGTTGGCTGAACCTGAGCTTTGTGCTGAAGGATGCCACGCCCTGGGCGCCGAGGGGCCACGAGGCCGCCTTCGCCCAGTTCGAGCTGCCCGCCGCTGCGCCCGCCATTCGCACCGCCGACATGCCGGCGGTTCGGGTCGAGGAAGCGGGCGACACCATCGCCGTCTCGGGCGATGAGTTCCGCATCGCCTTCGACCGCCGCAAGGGGCAGATGGCGGCCTGGGAGTGGAACGGCCTGTCGCTCTTCGCCCGCGGCCCAAAGGTCCAGCTCTGGCGTGCGCCCACCGACAACGATAAGCACCTCCGCAACGAATGGGTCGGCGCCGGCTATGACCGCCTCGTGCCCCGCATTGCCAAGTTCGAGGTCTCTGTGGGCGGGGCCTCTGTGCCCCGCGTCCGCGTCGAGTCCGTCCTCGGCGGCTGGTCGGTCGTCCCCCCCTTCCGTTGCGCGCAGACCTACTCGGTCTACGGCAGCGGGGACGTGGTGATTGAGACGGCCCTCGAGCCGCTCAAGGAGGGCCTGCCGCCCCTGCCGCGCTTCGGGCTGGAACTGCACCTGCCCGAGGGCTTCGAGCAGTTCGCCTGGTTCGGCCTCGGCCCCCACGAGTGCTACGCGGACCGCAAGGAGAGCGGCCGCGTCGGCCTCTACCGCGGCACTGTGAGCGGGCAGCACGTGCCCTACGTGAAGCCGCAGGAGAATGGGAACAAGGCCGACTGCCGTTGGGCCGCCGTCACCACGCTTCGCGGCACCGGCCTCCTCGCTGTCGGCATGCCCCTCATCAACGTCAACGTCCAGCACAACACGCCCGAGGACATGACGAAGGCCACGCACACCTACGACCTCGTGCCGCGGCCCGAGACCATCCTGCACCTCGACCACGCGCACAACGGCCTGGGCAGCAACAGTTGCGGCCCACGCGAGCTGGAGAAGTACCGCCTCTTCGCCCGGCCAATGCGTTTCGCCGTGCGGCTGAGGCCGTTTGCGTGGGATGCGGCCGAGCCGATGGTGTTGAGCAAGCAAATGCTTGAGCCGCTGGTCACATGAGGCGAGCTTTCGAGTCCCTTTTGTCCCTTCTGTCCCTTGGGTCCCTTGGGTTCGGCAAGCAAGGGACTCAAGGGACAAAAGGGACCCAAGGGACAGAAGGGACGGGGAAACCACAGGAGCCGCCGGGAAAGCGGGTACGATCATGGCATCGCGCGTTACGCTCGCCTCTCTTGCTGCCTGGCTGCTTGGCCTGGCGCCCTTTGCCCTCGCGGGCGAGGCAGGTCCCCTCGACAAGGCCCGCGACGCGATTCTCCACGGCAAGTACGACGAGGGGCTGAAGGGGCTGGAGGCCATCCTCGCCAAGCCCGACCCCAAGACCGAGGCCGACGCCCGTGGCCTCCGCATCCGCGCATTCCTCGAAACCGGCCGCCACAAGGAGGCCATCGCCGAGGGCGAGGCCCTCACCAAGGCTACACCCGACAACCCCGACGCCCTCTGCTGGCACGCCTCTGCCCTCCTCGAAGTCGGGCGCTACGACGAGGCCGAGAAGCTCCTGGCCCGCGCCCTCGAACGCGACAAGGAGCACCTCAAGGCCCGCGTCCTCACCCTCGAGCTGGCCGACCTCACGGGCAACCGCGAGGCCTTCGTAGCCCAGGCGAAGTACTTCCTCGCCCTCGACAACCAGAACAAGGCGAAGACCCCCGACGCCCTCGCTGCCGTGGCCCGCGCCGTCCGCAGGACGGACCCCCACGGCGCATGGAGCGCTTACCAGGAGGCGATGGGACTCGACCCCAACTCTACCGACATCGCTGTCGCCGCAGGTTTCCACTGCCTCGACAAGTATCACTGGCCCTTCGCGCGCAGAAGCCTGGAAGCCGCCCTCAAGATCAACCCCAACCTCGCCCTCGCCCACGCCGGCCTCGGGCTCATCCAGCTCGCCACGGGCAACCACACCGCCGCCCAGCAAGAGGTCGAGAAGGCCCTCAAGGCGAATCCCCACCTCATCCTCGCCCATCTGATGCGGGCCATGATGCTCGCGGTGGACGAGAAGCACGCGGAGAGCCTGGCCGAGATCAACGCCGCCCTCGCCGTCAACCCCCTGCACCCCGAGGCCTTGTCGTTCCTCGCCGCCCACCACGAGGCCGTGGGCAACGCCGCCGAGCGCGACAAGGTGATCGCCCAGGTGCTCAAGGTCAACCCCAAGCACGCCGAACTCTACGTCACGCTGGCCCAGGCCAGCGAACGCCTCCGCCGCACCCCCGCCGCCATCGCCTGGGCGAAGAGGGCCATCGAGCTGGACCCCGATTTCTGGCACGGCTACTTCGTGGCGGGCATGAACCTCGTCCGCGCCGGCGAGGAGGCCGAGGGCTATCGCCTCCTCGACAAGGCATTCGACCTCAATAAGTTCAACGTCTGGGCCTTCAACACCCTCACCGTCCTCGACCGCGACCTGAAGAAGAAGGAATTCGCCTACTACGAGACCCCCCACTTCTACGTGAAGCTGGACAAGACCGAGGAGAAGATCCTCTGGCCCTACCTCGAATCGCTCCTGGAGCCGATGTATGAGTCGCTCGCCCGCAAGTACGCTGTCACCCCCGTCGGCCCCAAGCAGTTCGGCGAGCGGACGCTCGTGCTCCTCTATCCCAAGCACGAGGAGTTCTCCGCCCGCACGATGGGCCTGCCCGGCCTGAGCGCCCTGGGCGCCTGCCTCGGCCAGGTCATCACCATGCCCTCGCCCCGCCTGAGCCGCCTCAACCCCGCCAACGCCTTCAACTGGCGCCACGTCCTCATCCACGAGTTCGCCCACGTCCTCACCCTCCAGAAGACCCGCTACAACATCCCCCGCTGGCTCACCGAGGGCCTCAGCGTCCTTGAGGAGGGCGACACCCGCGTCAACTGGGACGCCATTCTCGTCCACGCGCTCGCCAACAACCAGCTTTTGCCCATCGAGGACCTCAACAGCGGCTTCACCCGCCCCAAGTTTCCCACCCAGGTGCCCCTCTGCTACTACCACGCCTTCCTCATCTGCCGCTGGCTCCAGGAGACCTGCGGCCCCGACGTCTTTGTCAAGATGCTCGACCTCTACCGCGACGGCAAGAAGACCGAGGAGGTGCTGCCCAAGGTCACGGGCAAGACGCTCAAGCAACTCAACGACGAGACGCTCGCCTACGTCCGCCGCTGGGCCGAGCAGATCAAAATCCCCGAGCCGCCGCCCGACAAGGAGGCCCTCAAGAAGCTCGAAGAACAGGTGAAGAAGGAGGACAAGAACGCCGACCTCTGGGCCAAGATCGCCTCGGGCTGCCTGGCGGCGCGGCGCTTCGACGACGCCCGCAAGGCGGCGGCCAAGGCTATCGAGCTGAACCCCAAGCTCGCCCGCGCCCACGCCATCCTCGGCCTCATCGCCCTCCAGCACGACAAGAAGCCCGACGAAGCGAAGAAACACCTCCGCGCCGCCAAGGAGGCCGACCCCGCCTACTTCTTCGCCCCCTTCCACTTGGCCAACCTCGCCCAGCAGGAGGGCAAGACCGACGAGGCGATTGCCGAACTCGAGTCCGCCCGCAAAATCCACCCCCGTGGCGGCCTCCAAGAGCGCCTAGCCGACCTCTACGTGAAGACGGGCAAGCCCAAGAAGGCCATCGAGGTCCTCCGGGAGGGCACACGCCTCGTCGCCTCCAACCCCCGCACCCTAGTGAAGCTCGCCGAACTCCTCGCCCAGGAGGGCCAGCACGCCGAGGCCGCCGACGCCTACCTCGACGCCATCTACGTGGACCCCTACGATCCTCAGATTCATCTCGCCGCCGCGAAGGCATACGAGGCCGCCGACGCGATTGACCCCGCCATCCGCGAGTACGCCGTCGCTGCCGCCATCGAGCCGACCCATCTGCCCACCCTCATCGGCCGCGCCCAGGCCTGGGCCGTCGCCGGCAAAGCCGACCTCGTCCGCAAGGCCCTGGCCGCCATCCGCCGCCTCGACCCCCAGAACCCCGAGGCCGCCAAGATCGAAAAACTCCTGCCCAAGTGACCCGCCCTGTCTGCGCCCCCCGGCTCGGCCTCCATTGTGGCTCAATGTGGCTCAATGTGGCTCAACTGCCGTTTGGCGATCCTCGCCCTTCCGGCCACGAGTTTCCAAATGTGGCTCAATGTGGCTCAACTCTGCGCCACGCGTCCCGATTGGGGGGAGGGGGGCGCCCAAGGGAAAGGGACACAAAGGACACAAGGGACCAAAGGGACGCAGGCCCACCACGGGACCGTCCCTTGGGTCCCTTTCGTCCCCTCTCCCCGCCACCCTTCTGTACGGGTCGCGTCCGACGACTCGCCAGTAGCTCCGGAGCTTACGGCGGCAGGCGTGGCCGCAATGCCTTGGGAATGCGACACTTGGGGCGAGAGCGCTCGACGCAAGAAAATTCTTCCGTACTGCCAAATTGTCGCTTACATACGCTTCGACGAGGTGGCCGTGACGCTTGAGCAGCGCGAGATTCCCCTTGACGCCGGGGGAAGCGGTTGAAGAGTCACCTGGCGGCCAGTATGATACGCACGGCTGCCGGTTCTCCTGTTGTGCAGGCACTGACCACATGGGTACAGGCGAGACAACCAGGCTGCTCGTCAACGGCGTCGAGTGGACGCTGGAGGCGGGATGGGGGGAGCGGCTGGGGAGGGAACTGCTGGGGGCCGTGGCCGACCTCGGCTCGCACCCCGCCGCCACGCTCATCAAGCGCAGTCTTCAGCGGAGCGTGTTCCGCGTGACGCTGGGCGACGGGGGAGTGGCGCTGGTCAAGGTCTATCACATCCGGGGGTGGAAGGAGCGGGTGAAGCGGGTGGTGTTCGGGCCGAAGCCGCTGGTGGAGTGGGGGGCCTCCCACCGCCTGCTGGCCCTGGGGGTGCCGGCCTCCCACGCCGTGGCCGTGGGCATTCCCACCCCGCCTTCGGCAGAGGTCGAGGGCTATCTGATCGTGGAGGTGTTGCCCGACGTCGTGAGCATCCAGTCCTATCTCCGAAGCGGCGCGGGGGGAGAGGGGGCGCTCGGGGAGTTGGCGGGGTTCGTCCGCAGACTCCACGACGGTGGGGTGAGGCACCACGACTTGCACTTGGGCAACATCCTCGCCCACACGGCGCCGCCGATGGCGGGCGAACGGTTCCTGATCATTGACCTCCACCGCGTGGGGATCGGCCGGCCGCCGGGTCTCAGGCACAGGGCGAGGGCCATCGGCCAGCTCCTCCACGGCCTGCCGGGCGGCGTCGAGGCGTTCCTGGGCGCCTATTCCGCCGCCGGCCCGCCTGGCTCGGGGATGCGCGTGTCTGTGGATTCAGTGGTTGCGGCCATCGAGCGCCACGCGGCGCGACGCCTCCGCAGCCGGGCGAAGCGTTGCCTGGTCAACAGCAGCGAGTTCGCCGTGGAGACGCTGGAGGGCTGGCGCATCTGGCACCGGCGCGAGTGGTCGGCGAGGGACGTTCTTGCGCTGTGGGCGCAGCACCGCCAGGCGGCCGCCCCGGCGGCGACGCGGCTGGCCGAGGGGTTCGAGCTTCGGCAGTATCCTGCGCGGGGGTTTCTCGCCCGCCTGGTGGCCCGCTCGCCCGGCGTGAGGGAGTATGCCGCTGCGCACCGTGCGCGCATCGAGTGGGGCAGCGGCCCGGAGGCCATTGCGGGGGCCGAGTGCCGCCGCGGCCCCGACCGGGGGCGGTCGTTCGCTCTTCTGGCGCACCACCAGGACTCGACGGCGTGTTGCCCAAGTCGAGACCCCAGTTCGGAGTGCGGCCTTTAGCCCGTATCTTGTGTCCTTGCGCGGCGAACTACGGGCTGAAGCCCGCACTCCGAACCATTCGAGGTCGAGCGCTGGATTCGGGTAGCACGCGCTCGAATGATGAGTGCTGAGTGAACGACTGGGCAGGTTGGCACGCGGCGCCTGGTTCTGCTATAATTCCCTCGGTTTGCGGGCGACTAGGCACGGGAGGTTGAGGTAGCTTGCGCCCAGAGGCGGCGGGGCCATGCTGAGCATTTTGCACCGCTATGTGCTGTGGGAGCTGGTGCGGGCGTTCGTCATCAGCTTCGCGGCGCTGACGGGGATGATGCTCCTGGGGTCGCTTTACAAGCCGCTGCGGCTGGGAGTGGGGCCGGAGGACCTGGTGCGGCTGTTGCCGCTCGTGCTGCCCCACCTCTACTCGTGGGTGATGCCGGCCGCGCTGCTGTCGGCGTGCGTGATGGCCTATGGGCGGCTGTCGGCGGACAACGAGCTGAAGGCGATCTGCGGCTGTGGGATACCGCTGCGCTACGCGTGTTACCCGGCGCTGGTGCTGGCCGTGCTGCTGACGGCGGTGGCGATTCCGCTGAACGACTGGCTGGTGCCGCACAGCGCGCTGCTGCGCGAGCGCGAGATGCGGCGGATTTTCTTCGAGGAGCCGTTCCGCATCTCGCTCCTGGGCAGCCAGATGACGACGCGGGTGGGCGGCTACAAGATCTACGTCGAGTCGGTCGAGGATTCGGCGGAGGGCAAGGTGCTCCGCAACGTGGTGGTGGTCGAGCCAAAGAAGGGGGAGCACGAGGCGCGCAAGCGTGCCAGGGCGGGCGCCGGGGACTTCGATGGCTCGTGGCGCGATCCGGAGGAGGGCTCGGAGGTCAACGTCTACCGTGCCGAGAGCGCCACGTACAAGATGGACGCTCCTCGGCGGCAGATGACCGTGGTCCTGCACAACGGGCAGTGCGTGATGGTGTTGCCGGGCCGCAGCGCGCGGCAGTGGGTCGAGATCACCTACGAGGAGCAGAAGCTGGTCATCCCCGTGGCCGATGCGGAGCCGAACCTGGAGCGGCGGTCGAACATGACGACGGGCCAGCTCCTCCGTAGGGCGCAGGAGTGCCGCCGCGCCTTGGCCACGGCGAGCGTGCCGCTGCCGTACGTCCGCCGGGAGCTTGTGCGTGACATCACAGAGGTTCGCCTCCGCGAGGCCCTGTCGTTCGCCACGCTGGCGCTCTGCTGCGTGGGGGTGCCGCTGGGCGTCTGGATGCGGCGCCAGAGCCGGCTGGCCTCGTTCGCCATCAGCATCGGCGTCTTCTTCGCCCTGTACGCGATGATCATGGGGGGCCAGGGGCTAGCCGCCGAGCAGCGCCTGCCCCCGTGGGTGGCCCTGTGGATGCCGGACGCCCTTGTGGGCGCCCTGGGCGTCGGGCTGTTGCTGCGCACGTTCCGCCACTGAGGTGAGGGGCACCGGCCGTGCTGGGACGCCGCCTGGACCGCTACATTGGCCTGTTCTTCGTCTGGCACTTCGTCCTGTGCCTCCTGGGCGTCGTCGTCCTCTACGTTCTCCTCGACACGTTTGCGAAGCTGGACGACTTCATCGAGCAGGAGAGCGTGGCTGCGTTCCTGCGCTGGATCGTCATATACCACGCCTACCACGTTCCGGCGCTCCTGACGCAGTTCTTCCCCCTGGTCACGCTGCTGGCGGGGGTGATCGCGATCGCGCGGCTGGCCCGCTACAACGAGCTGAACGCCATCAAGGCGGTGGGGGTGAGCCTGCACCGGGCGGTGGCGCCCATGTTCGCCTGCGCGGTGGCCGTGGCGGCCCTCGGCGCCGCGAACCAGGAGTTCCTGGTGCCCGCCCTCGCGCCCGAGCTGGTGAACATCCGGGCGAGAGGGACCGCGCGGGACACTTACGACGACCTTTCGTCGCCCGACAGGAACAACCGTGCGATGGTGTGGGTGGAGAGGCTCGAGTACGCGCTGCCCGGCTTCGAGCTCCGGGGAATCGAGGTGCGCTCGAAGCCGAAGCCTGTCCAGCATTCCAAGGACGAGCCCGCCCAGCACGCCAAGGCGTCCCCATCGGGCAGGAAGCCGGGCGACCTCCACATCCGCAACGCCCACGGGCTCTGGGTCGAGCGCTGGCTCTTCCTCTGCCCCGACCCAGACCCGAAAAGCCCCAGGGGCGAGGCCCTGAGCGGTGAAGGGGAGTGGACAGCGTTCGACTACATGGCCATCCCCACCCGAGAGGACGCGACGACCTTCACGATGCCTCGGAAGCCGAAGGCCGGGGCGCCACCCGTGATGGTGCGAATCCAGGGAGAGCGCGACGGGGGGCAGGTCGAGATCACGTTCCTATCCTCGTCCTGGACCTACAAGGGCTCGCTCCAGCTCATCCTGGGCGGCCAGCTCACCCCGCCGCTGGGCGGCGAGGAGGCCCCCGCGCCCATCTTCATCCAGGCTGCCCTCTGGCGCCCCCAGGAGAAGCTCTGGCTCGGACGCGCCAACACCTACCGCGTGAGCGAGACCCGCCGCGACGAGGTCATCACGGATGGCGAGCCCCTCCCCCTCACCATCCCGCCCAGCGACCTGATCAAGAGCGAGGGGGACCCCACGCTCAAGAGCTTCCGCGAACTGCTCCGGAGCGAGAACGAGCCGCCGGCCCTGCGGCAGAAGAAACTGGTCATCCTCCACGGTCGCATCGCCTTCCCGCTCGCCAGCGTCGTCCTCCTCCTCGTCGCCGTGCCCCTGCTCTTCCAGCAGGAGGGCGGCAAGAGCACCTGGGTCGGCATGGGCCTCGCTCTCCTCGTCAGCATGGGCTTCTACTTCGTCAACTACCTGTCCCAGCTCGCCGGCCAGAACCCCCAGGGCCTCCTCGCCGGCGCGCCGGCCCTCGCCGCCTGGCTCCCCGTCCTCCTCTTCGGAGCCTTGGGCGGCGTGCTCATGGCCCGAATGAACACCTGACCCCGCAGGGGCCACCGCGATGGTCGAGTTGCCCAAGAGCGAACCTGGCCTGTTCTCCGAGGCCTATCGCCGCGCCCTCGCCGACGCGGGGGCCGTCTCCGAGCGCACCACCCGCTACGCCCCCACCCCGCCCACCGTCCGCGAGCGCATCGTCCGATGCATCTGGTTCGACCAGTCACTCGCCACCGACCGCCTCCGCTGCGACAACGGGACGAAGCTCCGCGTCCTCTCCCCAGGCTGGTGGAACCTCGAGGCCGGCCCCGACTTCCGCAACGCCGCTCTCCGCATCGGCCACGCAGGCGTCGTCAAGGGCGACGTCGAAGTCCACCTCCAGGCCAGCTTCTGGCACGCCCACGGCCACGATACCGACCCGGCCTACAACAGCGTGGTCCTCCACGTCGCCCTCTGGAACGACACGGGCCGCAGCAGCGTGGCCACCGCCGCCGGCGCCACCGTGCCCCAGATCACCCTCGAGCCCTACCTCCGCACGCCCCTGGCCGAGCTGGCCGACAGCGTGGACGAAGAGGAGTACCCCGAGGCAGGCGGCGCCAGCGCCGGCCGCTGCAACGCCCTCCTCGCCGAGGGAAAGGTCACGCTCGAATGGCTCGAACAGTTCCTCGGCCACGCCGGCGACCAGCGCGTGGCCGACAAGGCCCGCCGCCTGGCCGGCCGCGCCGCCAGCGGCGCCGCGGGCAACGACGACCAGCTCCTCTACGAGGCCATCGCCGAGGGCCTCGGCTACAAGCGCAACAGCGCCCCCGCCCTCGAACTCGCCCGCCGCCTCCCCATCGCCCTCCTCCGCGAGCGGGTGGGGCAGCGAGCCGATGGCATACCACTTCCCCTCGCCGCCGAAGCACTCCTCTTCGGCGTCTCCGGCCTCCTGCCCTCCTCGCCGCCCGATGCGGACGAGGCCGCCAGAGAGCACACCAGCCAGCTCCGCGCCCTCTGGGACCAGCTCGGCGGGGGCCTGGCCGACGACGCGCTCGACCCCGCCCAGTGGAGCTTCGACGGCACCCGCCCCCCCAACTTCCCCACCCGCCGCATCGCCGCCCTCGCCCGCGTGGCCGCACGAGCCCTCGACCAAGGGCTCCACAAGGCCATCCGCCAGGCCCTCGGCCCCGCGGGGTCACAGGGGTCACATCTTCATTTGGCACATAGCGGCCATGTGCGAAATGAAGATGTGACCCCAGCACATGGCGGCCATGTGCCAGATGAAGATGTGACCCCACGCCTTGCCCCCCGCGAACTCAAGGTTCGCAGGGCACAGCTCCTCGGCTTCTTCCTCTCCCTCCGCGACCCCTTCTGGGACACGCGGACCCACTTCGCCGGCAAGCTGCTCGCCCACCCCCTGCGCCTCGTCGGCGACGACCGCGCCGACACCCTCATCATAGACGGCCTTCTCCCCGCCCTCCTCTACCAGGCCCGCCGCGACAATGACCGCGCGTTCGAGGAACTCCTCCACCAGCTCTTCGCCACCTACCCCAAGCTCCCCAGCACCGCCATCACCCGCTTCATGTCCCGCCGCATGTTCGGCCGCGAGGAGCGCGAGGTCAAGATGCTCCGCAGCGCCCGCCGCCAGCAGGGCCTCTACCAGCTCTACACCGACTTCTGCGACTCCGAGACCGCCACCTGCACCCGCTGCCCCCTCGTCCGCCTGCTGGAGGGGTGAACACAGGTGGTCCTGGTTCAGCCGGAACCTTGATATCGAAGTCGGCAAGTGCTATGATCCCAATGTGATGGTCGGACGGCCGGGAGCGTACGCCGCCGAGTCGGGGCATTTGTCGAGGAGTGTGTTGTGCGAACGAAACGCGTCAGATGGTCAGGATTCGCTCTGTGGGTCGCACTGGGCGCTGTGTGTCTGCCCGCCTCGGCCCATGCCGCGGAGGGCGGAGAGCACTACACGGAAGAGCAGGTCTACAGCTCGCGCCCGGACCCGAATCGCGAGGTGCCCTTCGGCCACGTGGGCGTGACGGGCGTGATGGCGCGAATCTACCCGGGCATGGCCGTCAAGGTCGAGGACACCGTGCCCGGCTCGCCCGCCGACGGCAAGTTCAGGAAGGGCGAAATCATCACGGGAATCAACGGCGTCGCCCTGAAGGGCCTGAACCCCTTCGTCACGCCGGGCAACGCGCTCACGAAAGCCGAGGCGAGCGACGGGCAGATGATCTTCGGCGTCACCTCCGCCGATGGCAAGTCGCAGAGGAAGGAAACCGTCCGCATCCCGGTGCTGGGTCCCTACAGCAAGACCTGGCCGCTCAACTGCAAGAAATCGTCGAAGATCATCGAGCAAGCGGCGGATTTCTATGCCGACAAGAGGAAGTTCAATGAGGGGGGCATCCCGGGCGCCCTGGCGTGCCTCTTCCTGCTCTCGACGGGCGACGCCAAGTACGTGCCTCGCGTCAAGGCGTACTTCGATGGTTTCCCCAAGGACGTGAAGGCCATCGGCGACCACACCTGGAACAACGGCTACAACGGCATCGCGTGCGGCGAGTATTACCTGCGCACGGGCGACAAGGCGGTGCTGCCGATCATGCAGTACTACTGCGACGACGCGAAGCGCCGCCAGAAGTGGGGCTGCGGCTGGGTGCACTGGGGCACCGGCGTGTACCCCGGCTACGTGGCCGGCGGCCTGATGAACCCGGCCGGGGCGCAGGTCCTGACCACGCTGCTCCTGGGCAAGGAGTGCGGCGTCAACGTGGACGACGACACGCTGCTCGGCGCGCTGCGCTTCTTCTGGCGCTTCGCCGGCCGCGGCACGGTGCCCTACGGCGACCACCGTGGCGAAGGCGGCCTGGGCTCGAACGGCAAGGACGGCATGATCGCCGCCGCCATGCAGATCGCCGCAGGCTCGCAGGGCGATGTCGCCATCTACGAGGAGGCCCGCCAGTATCTCGGAATGTCCATGCTCACCAGCTACCCCGTCCTCGTGATGGGGCATGGCGACGACGGCCGCGGCGACGGCATCTGGCGCAGCATCGTCACGTCCTACACGCTGCGGGACCGCCCGGCGCAGTTCCGCGAAGCGATGGACCGCCTGACCTGGTGGCACGACCTGAGCCGCGAGCCGGGCGGAAGCATCGGGATCGCCACGCTCGCCTGGAACAACGGCGTCATCGGCTCGTCCGGCCCAGGCGTCGGCCTGTCCTATACCGCGCCACTGAGGACGCTCCGCATCACCGGCGCGCCGCGAACGAAGCACTCGAAGGACTACACGCTGCCCGCGAGCCTGTGGGGCACGCGAGCCGACAGGGCGTTCCTCTCGATTGACCACAACCCGAAGTACTACGACTACGGCCCCGACGAGCCGACCCATATCCCCTTCTGGGCGCTCGGCGGCGCGTACCACCGGCCGAAGGTCGCCCTCGAAAAGGTGCCCCGCCAGGTGATGCTCAAGAACGTGTATCACAGGAACTACATGATTCGCACGCAGGCGGGGAAGGCGCTCCGAGCGGTCGGCGCGCTCGGCGAACTCGAAAAGCTCCTGCGCGACCCCGACCCGCGCGTGCGCCGCGCCGGGCTCGACGGCCTGATGGACTACACCTACTGGTTCGCCATCGGCCGCAACCCGATCGCGCCCGAGCAGTTCTCGCCCGCGATGCTCGATGCCGTCAAGAAAATGCTCTCGGACCCCGAGGAATCGTGGTGGGTGACAGACGGCGCGTTGATGGCGCTGAAGCTCGCCCCGGCGAAGGACATCCAGGCGCTCAAGCCGCTCATCCTGCCCTGGACCAAACACTCGGACTGGTGGCTGCGCGAGTCCTCCTTCACGGCCCTGACGGGGATCGAGAAGGACGACGCCCTCTACCTGGAGCTCCTGCCGACGCTCCTGAAGATACAGGCCGGCGAGTACCACACCCAGCCCCGGGCGAGGATGCTGAGCCACCTGGAGGGCGTCCTCAGGAGCAAGAAGGAGACGAGCCCGGCGGGCAAGCTGATCATGGCGGGGCTCCAGGGCGCCGTCCGGACGAGCGAGATCAAGCCCGGCCTCCGCAGCCCCGAGGGCGCGTACAACGTCGCCCAGGTGGCCAGCGTGTGCCTCCGGAACGACCCCGCGACCGCCGTCGCGATCGCCCAGATGTTCCAGCAGCGCTTCGACCTGTTCGCCACAGGCGACCTCGTCCGGTTCGTGGCCACGCCCAACTCGAACCCCGAGGGCAAGCCCTACGGCCTCTACACCACGCTCGAGAAGCTCCCTCCGCAACAGCGCGAAGCGCTTACTGACATCCTGTTCAACGTGTACCGCCCCGAGCTCATCAAGCGCATGGCCGCCGAGGATGCCAGCAAGGACCAGCCGCTCGTTGACACGATCATTGACCTGACCAAGCTCCGGAAGCCCGTCGCCGGCTGGCTGCCGGTCGGCACCCCGAAACCCGACGAGCGCATCTGGCGCTTCACGTCGTTCGACCCGCAGGTCGAGAAGGACAGGTTGCATCCGCGCGAGAAGAAGCGCTTCCGGAACGTCCAACTGCCCAAGGACCTCGAGGGCTGGCACAAGCCCGACTACGATGACAGCCGCTGGCAGAAGGGACGCGCGCCCATCGGAGTCGGTGTCCACAAGAGCGGCAACGTGTCCTTCCAGAACAACTCGGACTGGGGCAAGGGCGAGTTCATCGTCATGCGAACCACGTTCGAGCTGGATGCGGTGGACTGCGACTCGTACCGCCTGAGCATCCTGGCGAAGCAAGGCTTCGACGTGTACCTGAACGGCCGCAAGATTGAGACCTACATCTGGTGGAAGGACCAGCCGCACTACCGCCCGATCGTGCTGGACGCCGGCCAGGCCAAGCACCTGAAGAAGGGCACCAACGTGCTGGCCGCCTATGGCAACGTCGAGTACGACCGCAAGACGCACGAGCCTGCGGGGCAGATGGACCTGTTCATCGAGGGCCTGAAGATGTCGGACCTCAAGTAGCGTCTCTCCAGGCCGCGCGCCGGTCCACGACCCGTGACGCGTGACGCGTGATCGGGGGGAGCGCTTGCCCGTTCCCCCCTTCACGCATCACGCATCACGCATCGCGTTTCTTCGTCTTGTCAAAGAGCTCGTGCGGCCCCATTCGGTATGTTCTACCCCGAAGGGCGTGCAGTGACTACAGGGGCCATCGGAACAGCCGTTCCTACAAGGAGACGAGCCGGGGTCTTGCCGGCGTCCCGACTCCTCTCCTCCACCCTATGACGGAGTCGCGCGCTGAACGGCTTTCAGCGCGCGGGCTGAAACGGCCGTCTCGGAGCCTAAGTATTGGCTATTACAGGAGATATGGCTTGGAGGGATGCCGGGCGAAAAAAGCTCTCAAATCGCTCTGAGGCAGCTTTGTACAGGCTCTCGCTCGTCCTCTTCCCGCCCCACCTGGGGCGCCGAAAGCTGCTGCACGGGAGAGGCGAGCCAGGGCTTGTGAAGCCGGCGCTCCTCGCCACCGGTCCAGCCGGGCACGGGCAGCGCGAACTCCTGCGCCGGTTCCTCAGCCATCGCGGCGAGATAGGCGTCTTGCACCTGCCCGACTCCCCGAAAGCGCGGGGCAGGCAAAGGCCGCGTCTCACCGTTCGGCGCCGCGCGGAACTCGTCGAGGAACTCCGCGAGGCAGTGGTCGAATGAGCTTCCGGAAAGGGTGAGCCGCGACACTTCGGCGAGTGTTCTGGGCCTTACGCCTTGCACTCCTCAAACCCCGCCAGCGTCACATGTGCGCGGTTTGCGCGCATGTTGGGGGTCGGGAAAACCCAGGTTGGGCACACCTTATTGAATCGGGCGTGGTCCGCTTTGGACACCGCGAGCCAAGAGGGGCGGACCTCCTGCCTTGCGCAGGCAGGGGAACCAGGCTGATCCCGTCTTGCTATGTCAAGCGAAATGGCCGATCTATGGGCCACACCGTGCCCCGAAACCAGGATTCCACACCTGTACAGGTGTGGAATCCTCTTCCCCAGCGCCCGAGGCACGGGCGCGCAGGCGCTCCCGTGT
>Ga0194112_10005508_pt1 | contig 16958 bp, 12 predicted proteins | sample TA2MahC400mmetaG_FD_146191 | JGI IMG/M metagenome (GOLD analysis project Ga0194112, IMG submission 146191) | Freshwater microbial communities from Lake Tanganyika, Tanzania - TA2015016 Mahale Deep Cast 400m | ecosystem: Environmental > Aquatic > Freshwater > Lake | place: Tanzania: Lake... | reverse complement strand
CGGTATGCCGCTTGAACGATCGGGAAAATGCGCTCTGGCTTTGGCCGGTCAGTTCGGCCAGTTCGGTTTCGCTCAGCGGTTCGTGCAGGTTTTCCCGCAGGTGACCGATGGCGCGGTTCATGTCGGATTCCTCGGCCCGCTCCATGTCCAGCACGAAACTGAGGCTGGCAAGACTCTGCGATGTCGGCGCATGGGCCAGCAGGTCAAGGATCTGGAAGAACAGCCCCAGGCGGCGCACGCCACGTGCCTCGATCAGCGCCCGCATCAGGGGACGCACGGCGCGGCTGGTGTCGTCGCCGAACAGGATGCCGCGGCGACTGCGTTCCAGCAGGTGACGCACGGCCTCCATTTCGGGAAAGGCTGCGCGCGCCGCCTCGATGAAGCTTTCGGGGAACTGGATCACCTCGGTCCGCTGCGGAACGATCTCGCCAGGCCGGATGGCGCTGATCCAGTTCTGTGGCAGGTTCGGCCCGGTCATGATCAACTGCCCGGGACCGAATTCGCCCACATGGTCTCCGATATAATACTTTCCAGCGGTCGCCACGACCAGGTGGATCTCGTATTCGGGATGGAAATGCCAGCGCACCGTCCGGAAGGGATAACCATGCTTCCATGCGGCAAAGGATTCACCCTTGCGGATATGCACAAGCTCCAGATCTGGCTGCATGATGACCTCCCTTCTGCCGGCACGGCTCGCTCTTGGCGATGCCGAGTCTCCCTCCGACGTTCATTCTTTGGTATCACTGCACAGGTCATGCGGCCACGACGGCAGCAGGTTTTTTCTGATACTTTTTTGACATCTGCCGAGGTTATTTCATCAGCGGCCGACCGAAGGTCATCCGGTGGTTGTGCCCTGCATTCGACATTCCCGCTGCATTGCAGCAGAAATGGGAGAATCTGGTCAGCGGCAGCCAGAGAAATGATCAGCGGAGAGCGCGAAGCTGGTGAAATGCGCTTTGGAAGGACGCATACTTTTCCGCATAGCGTTCTGCCAGTTTGGTATCGGGTGTCACCTCACCTGCGATGCCGGGCGCGGCAAAGATCCGCTCCGAGACTTCGTCTTCTGCACAAGCCGCCGCCAGGCGCGCCGCCCCCAGGGCGGCACCCAGATCGCCGGCCTGCGGCTTCAGCAGGGTCAGTCCCGTAACCGCCGCAATGATCTGCAGCCATTGGTCGGAACGCGCCCCCCCACCCACGACATAGACGGCATCAAGGCTCGATCCCGCGCGCCGCATGGCCTTGTCACAATCGGCAAAAGCCATGGCGACGCCTTCCATCACCGACTGGACCAGATCCGGCAGGCCCGCGCCCCGTGAAAGACCCCAAAAGGCGCCGGTCGCGGCGGGATCATTATGGGGGGTGCGCTCGCCCGACAGATAAGGCAGAAAGCCTGCCGCCGCCGGTGCCGTGATGGTCTGGGGCAGCAGCGCTGCCAATTCGGCCACGGGACGGCCGGCGATCTCGGACAGCCAGGTCAGGCTGTCGGTGGCCGACAGGAAGACCCCCATCTGGTGCCATGTCCGGGGCACGGCGTGGCAAAAGGCATGCACCGCATCCGCGGTGTTGGGCGCGAAACGGTCGGTGGCGGCAAACAAGACGCCCGAGGTGCCAAGCGACAGAAAACCTGTTCCCGGGGCGACGATACCCATGCCGCAGGCGGTTGCGGCATTGTCCCCGCCGCCTCCGGCCACGGGGACCTGCGGGATGCCCCACCGCTGTGCCAGGTCCGCCCGCAGCGTGCCGGACACATCCGTCCCTTCGACCAGCCGGGGCATCTGTGCGCGGGTCAGGCCGGTTGCCGCCAGCAGGTCATCGGACCAATCGCGCCGCTGGACGTCCATCCACAGCGTCCCTGCGGCATCGGACATGTCCGAAACATGATCCCCCGTCAGCCACAGCCGGACATAGTCCTTGGGCAGAAGGACATTGGCCGTTTGTTCAAAGATCGAGGGTTCGTTCTGAGCCACCCACAGCAGCTTGGGCGCGGTAAAGCCCGCCATGACGATGTTGCCGCCGATGCCGCGGAAATCGGCCCGCGCCTCCAGTTCGGCACATTGGGCGGCCGAACGCCCGTCGTTCCACAGGATGCAGGGGCGCAGCGGGCGGTCGGCTGCGTCCAGAAGGGTCGCGCCATGCATATGCCCCGACAGCCCGATCCCGCGCAGCGCAGCCATGGCAGCGCCCTGCGTGGCGGCCAGCTCGCCGATCACCGTTTCGCAGGCCGCGATCCAGCTGTCCGGGTCCTGTTCCGACCAGCCGGGCGCGGGACGCGACACGCTCAGCGCGGCATGGGCGGCTCCGACCTGTTCAAAGCGGTCGTCCAGCAGGATCGCCTTGACCCCCGAGGTTCCAATATCAAGTCCCAGATACATGGGGGCTCCTTTCAGGCGGCCTGTCATTCGGCCCGTTATTCGGCCGGCATCTCGATCTGGATCTTGACGTCGGTTTCGCGTCCCTCGGCGGCGCGGTCAAAGGCGGCGATGCTGTCGGCGAAGGGCACCGTCAGCGAGATCAGCGGCTTCAGGTCGACCTTGCCCGAGGCGATCAGAGAAATCGCGCGGTCGTAAACATTGGCGTAACGGAAGACCGTCTCGACCCGCAGTTCCTTGGCCTGAAGGCCGACGATGTCGAAGGGGACGGGGTCGACAGGCATCCCGACCAGCACGATGGTACCCCCCGGCCGGGCAAGTTGCGGCAGGCCCAGAATGGCAGGGGCCGCGCCCGAGCATTCGAAGACCACATCCGCGCCCCATCCGTCAGTGGCCTGGGCGATCGCCTCGGCCGCTGGCGTGTTGCGGATGTTGATTGTCTCGATCCCTGGATAGGCGCCGATGATGTCCAGCTTGGGCTGCGCCAGATCGGACACGTAAACCTTGGCACAACCGCCCGCGAGCGCCGCCAGGGCGGTCATCATCCCGATGGGACCTGCGCCTGTCACAAGGGCAATGTCCCCCGGCTGGATCCGGGCGCGCAAGGCGGCCTGCATCCCGATGGCAAAGGGCTCGACCATGGCGCCTTCGGCAAAGGAGACGTTGTCGGGCAGGCGATAGGTGTAGGCTGCGGGATGCACGACCTCCGGCGTCAGGCAGCCATGGACCGGGGGCGTCGCCCAGAAGGTGACGGCAGGATCGACGTTGTAGATCCCCAGCTTTGCCGCCCGGGAGGCCGAGTCCGGAATGCCCGGCTCCATGCAGACGCGGTCGCCGACCTTGAGATGGCTTACCTGCCCGCCGACCTCGGTCACCACGCCGGAGGCTTCGTGGCCTAGCACCATCGGTTCGTTCACCACGAAGGGTCCGATCTTCCCGTGAGTGTAGTAATGCACGTCAGAGCCGCAGACGCCGACGGTCCGGATCGCGATGCGCACGTCGGACGGACCCAGATCGCCTCGCAATTCAATCTCACGCAGCGACAGTTCCCCTTGGCGCTCCAGAACCAGCGATGTCGGCATATCAACCCCCCGTGAATGTAATGTTTCGGCAGAAAAGGCGGCGCAACCCGGGCGATCCCCCACCTCCCGAGCCTGCAGTGAGACGGCATCATGCACCGTTGTGTAAATACGCTTCTTGCCGGAAACACGATCAAATATGCGGGGAAGGAATAAAAATATCGCTCCTGACCCGCGAAGCAGCCACAAGGTTCGCCGCTCATCAAGGACCCAAGAGTTCAGCCGGAAAGCGCAGGCGGCTGCAGAACTTGCCGCTGAAGCGCACTTGTCCTCGACCCTGCGGGAATAACCTTGCAAGACCGGGCGGGGTGTGAGGTTCCGTCATCTTTGACGCCGTTGGCCGACGCACTCCGTGCAATCTGGCATCGTCATCCCGAAGGGCGGGTACAACCTCGGCCGCCGCCTTGCCGACGCCGGCACAGCCCTTCTTTCACCACAGGCACGATGACGCTCGACCTGCTTTCGGGCCGATTCCGCGACACGAAGCGCCACAACGGCACCATGACGATGTGAGCTACTTTTCGTTGATCGGGCAGTGACGGAAGCTGCGATCCGACGTCTGCTGGTTTCCAAGGACGATCGAGAATGGAACAAGAGGAAGCCCAGGAACCACGGTACAGGCCTCATGGCTTGGGTGGCGCTGGAGGCCCTGCCGCACCGCCGGTCGACCGACCGGGAGACTCCGTTGCCATTGTCCTGCTGCTTGCGCCGGAAACAAGGTGTATGCAGGCATCGGACATGCGCGAAACCAGAGTCGTCTCGCCAACCTATGGAAGAATGCCGATGACGCGCCTGATGCTCAGGTTCCTGGACTGGTTCGATCGCCGCACCTCGGGGATGGGGCTGGTCGTGGGCGCGCTGTTCGTTGCGGGTTCCCTGACACCCAGCCTCATTCCCCGCAGCCCGGAGATCCAGGGCATCCTGGCCGGGTTCTGCTTTGCGGCAGGATACGGCGTCACCGTACTGATCGAGGCGCTGTGGCACTATCTGCACCTTCCCCGCATGACCGAGCGGCAGGCGCGCCTGCTGGTGCCCCCCTTGGGCCTGGTGGCCCTGATCATCGTGACGGTGTTTCTGGGCCGGTCGGCCGATTGGCAGAACGACATTCGCATGGCCATGTCACTGCCGCCCGCCGAAGGGATCGCCCCCTTTGTCGTGGCAGGACTGGGGACCGGCGTCGCGGCCATCCTGCTGGTGACGTTCAAGCTGCTGGCGGCACTGGTCCGCTATGTCAGCCATCGCATTGCCCAGGTGCTGCCGGCGCGGCAGGCACGGGTGCTGGGTCTCGTGCTGACGGCGATGTTGGCGTATCAGGTCTTCAGCGGGGTCCTGGTGCGGGGCGTGGTGCGCAGCATCGACGGATCGGCGCAGGCGCTGGACGCGCTGCTGCCGGCCGACCAGGTTCCGCCGCAAGAGTTCTGGCAGCCCGGCAGCCCGCAGTCCCTGGTCGCGTGGCAGGACCTGGGACGGGAGGGGCGCGAGTTCGTGACCCGGACTCCGTCGCCGGAGGAGATCTCCGGCGTCACCGGGCAGGCCGCGCGGCAACCTCTGCGGGTTTATGTCGGGCTGAACGCGGCCGACAGCCTGGCCGAGCGTGCCGATCTGGCCGTGCGCGAACTGGAGCGCGTGGGCGGGTTCGACCGCGCCACCCTGATCGTCGCGATGCCCACCGGCACCGGCTGGATGGACCCCGCCGCAATGGAGCCGCTGGAGCTTTTGCATCATGGCGACGTGGCCACGGTGGCGCTGCAATATTCCTATCTGCAAAGCTGGATCTCGCTTCTGGTACAGCCCGAACATGCCGCCGAAGCCGGGCGGGCGCTGTTCGGGGCCGTGCACCGCCGCTGGCAGCAGCTGCCCAGCGAGACCCGGCCAAGGTTGTATCTTTACGGTCTCAGCCTGGGGGCACACAGTTCCCAGCAGTCGCTGCGCCTGCACGAGATGCTGGACCAGCCCATCGACGGCGCGCTGTGGGTCGGGCCGCCCTTTGTCAGCCCGCTTTGGCAGACGCTGACGGCCGAACGCGATCCCGACTCTCCGGCCTGGCTGCCGCGCCTGACCACGGGCGAGGTCGTGCGCTTTACCGATGGGCGCCACGGTCTGCAGCAGGATGCGCCCTGGGGGGATGTGCGCATCGTCTTTCTGCAATATGGCAGCGATCCAATTGTCTTCTTTCGCCCCGACAGCGCCATTCGGCGCCCCGAGTGGATGACGCCACCCACTGCCCCCGATGTTTCGGACGACCTGCATTGGTATCCGATCATCACAGAGCTGCAGTTGGCCTTTGACATGGCCATCGCGCTGGACGTCCCGATGGGACATGGGCATCGCTATGCCCCTGCCGATCACATCGGCGCCTGGCTGGCGGTGACCGACCCACCGGGATGGACGCCAGAGCGGCTGGAGGCCCTGCAGGCCCATTTCCAGGAACGACAAGCCAAGGCGGAAAATTAGGAGTCCCTGTCGCATCCAGCGATGGGGATGGTGCCTTTGCCAGGGGCCGCGGCGGCGATGCCCGGTCCGGGTCCTGCGTCCTGCAGATGCTGGCCCGCCCGAAAAGCGGCCCATCTGCAAGCGTTGCGGACAGGCCGCAGGCCAGCGTCAGGCAGAAGCCCTTGCCGCGCCCCGCAGCGCAAGATGGGCCCTCCGCGTCCAGTAGACCGACCAGACCATCAGGCCCAGGAACTTGAGGCCGTCTTCGACGATGACCTGCTCCATGGAATAGGGCATCACGTTGTCGGCCAGCACGGAGGCGGCCAGAAGGGCCGCGGCCGCACAAAGCCCCAGATGGGCCCGCCCCGTCAACGAGGACCGGAAGATCAGAAAGATCACGCCTGCGATGGCGCCGTAAGCCAGCAGAACAAGCGATTCCGCAACGCCCAGCGCGCGAGGCAGGATCTCCTCGTGAAGCATGAAGAAATCATCCATTGCTATCAGCAGGTTGAAGGCACCGGCCAGGACCAGCAGGGACCTGCCCCTGGACAGGTGGAACGAGGCAAAGATGCAGATGACCCCTGCCGCCGACACGGCAAAGACCCCGATATGGGAAATCAGTCCGGCAAGTGGCGTAAAGGCATAGGTGGCGGCCGGGTCCCGAAGATAGACGTCCAGCGGAGTGTTGCGCGACGAGGCAACAAGGTACCACAGGGCAAGGAAGAGGACCCCGATCAGGATCACGAAGGCTGTCTGGAACAGCCGCAGCGGCACCTGTTGCCTTTCGGCACGATCATCAAGTTTCATCCGGTGCCTTCAAAAACGAACCAATTATGACAGTTCGGTAACATACCCGCATGCAGCTTTTCTTCAAGCGGACCTGAAAATGACGCTGCTGTCTCGGCGGATCCGGGAAGCCGCGGCAACGCCCGCACCGGTCATTGGGCAGCCGAAGGAACGGCCGCGTACACCTTCAAAGGGAACGGGACGGTCTCGATCCGGAAGGGTGGCAGCGAGCCTTTTCCTCCTCCCCCTGCCGCCAGTCGGCTTGCTTGCAACCGTCGCCAGGCTCGCCATGCCGGAATCGCTGATTGGACATTATTTCAATCCTGCAACTGGCAGTAAGGGTGGATGAGCATAACACAGCCGATGCGGTGGCAAATTGCCGCCAGCGGCAATTTTGCGCTGAATGACAGGGAACCAATCATCGCGTACCCGTTCGGTGGGGAAAAAATAACAAAGGGAACTGCTCTGATATGGCACCCAAAGTAAAACCGGGACAGTTGGGAATGGCGACTCCGTTCGGGGAGCTGCTTGGAAACTCCGACTGGGAAATGAACCAACAACTGCAGGACTATGTCGATCTGGGCGTCGACTGGGTCCGCATCGACATCCATTGGAGCCTGGTGCAGCCGAACCGCGATGGCGGGTTCAACTGGAACCTGGTTGACAAGGTGTTCAACGCGATTGACGCCAAGGGCATCAAGATCACGGCTGTGCTGAACAACACGCCTGACTGGGTGGGAAGCACCCTTTCAAGCCATGCCGACCAACAGGCCTTTGGCCGCTTCGCCGCCGCCGCTGCCGAGCGCTATGACAACGTGGTCAACCACTGGGAAATCCTGAACGAACAGAACAAGCACGGGATCACGCCCGAGAACTATACCGAGGTGCTGAAGGCCTCGTATAACGCGATCAAGGCGGTTGACAGCAACGACACCGTCATCACCGGCGGCACGGCGGCCATTCCCTCGACGGACGGGCGCTTCTGGGGAGCAGTCGACTATCTGCAGAAAATGTACGACGCGGGCGCGGGCGGGCATTTCGACGCGGTCGGCTATCACCCCTACACCTTCCCGCTGTTCCCGTCGGACAACCAGTCCTGGAACGGCTGGCAGATCATGGAAGACGGGATCCGCAAAACCATGGTCGACCATGGAGATGGGGACAAGCAGATCTGGATGACGGAATACGGCGCCAAGACACTGGGCGGCGGCGTCACCGTCAGCCATGGCGACCAGGCGCGGATGCTGCGCGAGGCCGTCGACCTGGCCGAGGACCAGCCTTGGGCCGGACCGATCATGTGGTTCTCGTACAAGGATTCCAACTTCGAGCCGGGCTTTGGCTTGCGCGACGGCAACGGCAATCCCCGCGAGGCCTATTGGGCGTTCCAGGATCTGGGCAACAAGGACGGCGGCCCTGCCCCGGACAGCAACGGCTCGCAGGGGGGCAACCGGGAGTCAGCGCCGGGTGATCTGGCAGGCTCGGCCGGCGCCGACGCTTTTGTCTTTACCGAGGCCACCACGCGCAACGCTATCGGCAGCTGGGACAAGGGCGACGTGATCGACCTGCGCGCCATTGACGCCAACGAGGGGCGCTGGGGCAACCAGGGCTTTGATTTCGTCGGGTCCAAGTGGCTGAAAAACGCCGGCGATCTGGGCGTTTACGTCGATCATGTCCAAAACAAGACCTATATTCAGGGCATGGTGGACAATGACGGCGACATCGACCTGAACATCGTGCTGAACGGCACCCATCAGCTGACGGCGTCGGACTTCATGCTCTGACGGGCAGGCACCTGAAATCCGCGACGGGCGCTGACATTGTCAGCGCCCTTTGTCGTCCGCCAGCAAGGCCTCGTAAAGATCGGTGATCTTTTGCGTCATCCGCTCGGCCGTGTAACGCTCCTGATAGCGGCGACGCCCGTTTTCGCCGAAACGGACAAGGTCGGCGTCCGAAGCCGACCGAATCTGCGCCACGATCCCCTCGACGTCATCGGCCTGAAACAGCCGCCCGGTTTCACCATCGACCACGATGTCCTGCAGGCCCCCGACCCGGCTGGCAAAGACGGCAAGGCCGGCCTGCATCGCCTCGGCCGCCACCAGCCCGAACCCTTCCCACCGCGAGGGAACCAGCAGAAGATCGGCCTGCCGATAAAGATCGAACACGGCAGCCCTGCTTTGCCAGCCCAGGATCCGGACGTTTTCCGGAATGTCGGGTAATGCGCCACCAGAGGTGATGCTGCTGCCGATGGCGATGCCCTCCGCCTCCTCGCCCAGCTGGCGCATGACCTTGAGAAAGGTGTCAAAGCCCTTCTGACGGTCAAAGCGGCCGGCAAAGGCGATCAGCCGGCGCTCCGACTTCTGTCTCGCGTCTGATTCTGCCCCGTGGGACGCCGTGATGCGCGGACTTATGCCGTTCTCGATCACCACCAGGCGAGACGCGGGAATGCCAAACGCCTCGGCCTCGCGCCGTTCGTAATCGGAGATGCATAGAATCGCGTCGCTGGTCCCCGCCAGGCCACGTTCCACGCGGGCGATGGCCTGCTGCTTCCGGCGAGACCCCTCGCGCGAGAAGGCCCATCCATGCGGGCAATAAACGACCTTTGTTTCCTTGGGAAACAGGGGAGCGAAAACGCGAATCGCCGCCCCTGCAAAGGTCGAATGGATGTGCAGGATGTCGGGCCGGGTGCGGCGGACATGGGCCAGCGTCCTCAACGCCATCGACAACAGCGCGCGCGGAGAGCCGCGCCGATGACGGAACGCGATCAGGTTCAGTCGCGGGCTGGACAGGCCAGCCAGCGCATCGCGGTTGATCTCAGGGGTGATCAGGTCGATCTGCACATCGGGAAGGCTGTTCAGCTGTGCGCCGACAAGGTCGTCAAGATAGGTCACGACGCCGCCCAGGGGCGCTTCGGTCACATGCGTGATTCGCCGCAACAGGCGCGTCGTTTCAGGCATGGCGGGACCGGGTCAGAGCATCGCGGAGGCGCCCATAGGCGCCGGGCGCGGCGCCGCGCGCCAGCAACGTCGCGGCCCGCGCGGGTGCAAGACCGCCATGGCGCATGGCCGAGGCCAGCAGCGACACCGCGCGAAGGGGCTGCGCGCGCACGATCTGCGGCACAAGAAAGCGGGCAAGGTATCCGTGCATGGCACGGGACGACAGGCGTTCCTTTTGCCGTTTGGCCCAATCATCGACCTCGTGCCGCGAGGTCGTATAGCTGAGCCGGCCGCTGGGACGGTCGTCGTACCAGATCACCTCCGGCTCGGGCAGCATCCGAAAGCGCGCGCCGGCTTCTTCCAGGCGCAGGCATAGGTCCAGATCCTCGAGGCAGCGCAGGCCGTCATCAAAGCCGACCCGGAGGAAAAGATCACGCGGGACCACCAAGGTCGAGGTCTGCATCAGGCCGTCATCGGCGAACAGATAGTCGCCGACGGGTTCATCGGCGCCGATGGCCCGGCCCGGCTTGATCATCCGGTTGCCCTGGCCCCGGTCGAAATACAGCGGCGAATACCAGACGGTCCTGTCGGGCCGGTCGTCGTTCTGGATCGCAGCACGCAGCCGTTCCAGCTTGTGGGGCAGGAACTCGTCATCGGAATCCAGAAAGGCCAGGTGCCTGCCGCGTGCTGCCCGGCCGCCGGTGTTGCGTGCGGCAGAGGCCCCCGCGTTCGTCTGGCGGATGCAGCGGATCCGGGGATCCTCCATCGCCTCGACCGCTTCGGCGGTGCCGTCGGCCGATCCGTCATCCACCACGATGATCTCGAAGTCGGGGCAGGTCTGCGCCAGGCAGGACGCGATCGCGCGCCCGATCTGATCGACCCTGTTATAGGCCGGGATGATGATGGAAAAATCCACCTGGGCGGCCGCATCGGAAAGAAGCATCGATGCGCCTGACTCTTGCGGGTCCATTCCTGCCCTCGTCCTTTCTAGGGAAAACACGTCTGTCTAACCTAATACGCCCCGGGCGCAATATCGGCCCCGCGTCTTCAGGATCAAATCCTGATAAGCGTAATGTGTAGGCAAACAAATCCCGCGAACCACCGCGGACCCTACCACATCATGGGTTAAGCCGGTATAGTGTTTCCGGGTTCGAATATCCCGCAGAAATACACATCGAGCAGTTCAATTAGCAGTAGAGTATTCATGGAAATGGGCCCTCAATTTCGCCTTTCAGTTGTAATTCCCAATCGCAATCGGGCGCATTCCCTTCTTCGTGCGGTTTTGTCGCTTCGCGACACAGAAGATGATATCGAGATAATTGTTGTCGACGACTGCTCGGATGCCGATCTGGCAGCCGAATATGGAATGCTGCGCAGCATGGGCGTGCGGATTGTCCGGCAGGAAAAGCACCTTGGCGGCTGCGCCGCGCGCAATCGCGGTGTCCGCGAGGCCTCCGGCACGCATGTCAGTTTTCTTGACTCCGACGACGTCTGGCTGCCGGGGCGTTATGACCGAATCCGGCAGTTCTATGCCCGCCCAGGCAACACGGACACGGTGCTGGTCAGCGGCGTGCTGCTCCATGTCGACGGCGAGATCCAGAAACCGCACCAGCCCGAGTGGAAGCCGGGCAGCTCTCTGGTCGATTATGTCTACCGCGATACCGGGCGCGTCCAGACCTCGATGCTGAACCTGCCGGTCGCCATGGCCCGTGCCTGCCCGTGGAACGAGGCGCTGCGCGTGAACCAGGACACCGACCTGGCCATGCGTCTGGACCGCGCGGGCTTTGCTTTTCACATCGACCAGGAGCCGGGTGTCATCAAGGAAGAAACGATCCGGCCAGGCCGCCTGACGACCGGCGCCGAGACCGCCGACCGATCCTATGCCTGGTACCTGCGGGAATCGGTGGATTGGTCGCCGGCAGCCAAGAGCGGCTATCATCTGCAGGACCGTGTCTGGCGGCTTGCCGATGCCGGCCGCCGGCGCGAGGCGATCGTGGCCCTCGCCCGCACGCTCAACCCGCCGGTCAGCCCGCGCGAAACCGCGCGCCGTGCCCTTACCATGCTGGGGGGACCGCATCTGTATGCCCGGCTGCGGCAGGTTTACCGCAGCAAGCTGCGGCAGGGCGTCGCATCCGATCCGGCGCTGAGGGCGGCCCGGCAGAGATGGGAAGGGCTGGACAACCGCGCCCAGGCCATCTGCGGTGATCCGAAGATGCCCATCCTGCCCCGATCAAGAACCCCGGCGCGGGAACTGGAGGCGGTCTGATATGAAGCTGTCAGGCGGCGTCCTTGCCCATTCCCTTCGGTTTTTCAGGATGTTTCTTGCGGCGCTGTTTCTTGCGGGGACGGCGCAAGCCCAGCAGCATGTCGTCTCGTCAGGTGAAACACTGGACATTCTGGTCTTTCGCGTGCCGGAACTGACGCGGCAGGCGGTCGTCGATGTCGATGGCGGAATTGCCTTTCCGCCCCTTGGACAGATCCACGTCGCCGGGCAAACCACCGACCAGATCGCCCAGCTGATCCAGGAACGGCTGACCGGGCTCGAGATCATGCTGGAAGCGCAGGTGACGGTGGGCCTTGCCGCCGTCCGGCCTGTCGTGATCGGGGGCGACGTCGCGCAGCCCGGCGCCATCGCCTATGAGCGCGGGATGACGGTCCGCCGCGCCATCGCGATGGCGGGGGGGCTGGGAGCGCTGCGACCTTCGGTCGGGGCTGCCGCCGGTCTTCAGGCCGAGGCCCAGGCCGCCACCGCCGAACTTGTGGCGCGGCACGCGACGCTGGCGCGCGCGCGCGCCGAACTGGCCGACCTGCCCGAACTGTCGCCCGAGGACCTGCCCTATCTTGCGGAAGCCGACAGGGCGTCCGTGCTGGCATTGGCCAACAGCCTGTTGTCCGCCGCCCGGGCCGAGAGCGAGGCGCAGAAGAACTTTCTGGCGCGCGATCTCGAGATCATCGACGACCGGATCGAGCGGCTGCAAAGTCAGCGCGAGTATCAAAAGAACCTGGTCGACCAACAGACCGAAGAGGCCAGCCGCTACAGCGACATGCAAAGCCGCGGCCTGACTCCGCAGACCCGGGTGTCCGAGGAATACCGGACGCTGAACCAGCTGCAAAGCAACCTGGCCGAAACCGATGCCTCCATCGCCGATGTCGAGCGGCAGCGCGCAAGCGCCCGTCACGAACTGGACCGTCACGATGCGCGCCGGGCCGCTGCGCTGGAGGCCGAAGTTCAGGCAACGCTGACCGAAATCGCCACGACCGAGGCGCGACTGAACGGAGCCACGGCGCAACTGGCCCAATTGGGCATGGTCGGAAGCGAGGCCGTGACGGTGACGCTGTATCGCACGGAGGATGGGCAGGAAACGCCCATCCCCGCCACCGAAAGCACTCTCCTGCAGCCCGGCGACCTGATCGAGGTCAAGATGCCGGCCAGCTTCTTCGGCGCCCCTGCTCCGGCCGCACCGGCTCCGGCCGCACCGGCTCCGGCCGCCCTGACGGCCAGTTCCGACCTTGACGATCAAACCGCTCGCCGCACACAGCAAAGGGCCACCAAATGAACCATCACAACAGCGCCTCCAAGCGGGTGGTGCTGCCCGAAGACGAAAGGGAAATTGCCAGGCCCGCGTCCACCTTTAGCCTGGGCGACGTGTTCGAGGCTGCCCGGCGCAGCCCGATCCTGGTCGTCCTGCTGACGGCACTGGGCGGCGGCGGCGCCTTTGTCGCGGCCAAGAACATGCCCGAGACCTATGTGGCGACGGCCAAGCTGATCTCGGACGCGGCCCGTTCGGGAATCATCGCCGAACCGGAAAGCCAGTCCAATCCGCAGGATTCAGCCACCGCGACGATTGTCGAGACGATCGATACTCCCGTTGCCCTTGGCCATGCGATCGAGGCGCTGTCGCCCGAAATGCGCGCCAGCCTTGCCAGCACGATCGAGTTTCCTCCGGAGGCCGCGAATGACGAGGCAATGCAGAGGGCATTGCTGATCCGCCACATGTCGCGCAGCCTGGATGTCAGCAACAGTGGCCGGTCCTATGTGATCGACATCAGTTACAGCTCGAAAAGCCCCGAACTTTCGGCCGCCATGTCCAACGCCATCGCGCAAGGCTATCTGACCTCCCGCTCCGACCTGCGGCTGAACGTGTATCGGCAGATGCTGGAGAACCTGGACCGCGAGATCGAAGAACTGACCGCCAACCTGCGGGACGCCGAGCGGCGCGCCCAGACCACGCGCGAGGAAGGCAAGCTGCTGTCCATGCGCTTTGGCGCGCTGACCGGTCAGCGGCAGGACGAGGCCATCGAGGTCAGCGCCGACACCTATGCGCAGCAGCGCGAGGCCGAGCGCGAGGTCGAGGCGACCGGCGCTGTATACGAGCGGCTGCTGCTGGAACATCGCCAGATCCAGAGCCGGATCGGCGCACCTGAACTGACGGTCCAGCTGTTCGCGCCTGCCGTCGTGCCGCTGGCTCCGTCCGGCTTCAACGCCAAGCCGGTGATCCTGGCCCTTGGCCTCACGGCAGGCTTTCTGATGGGCCTTTCGCTGGCCATCCTGCGCAACGGACGGCGCCGCCGTCGCCTGGCAAGAGAGGGCCGACATGCCTGACACCGCTCCTACGCTTTGTGTCCTTATTCCGGTCTACAAGGACCAGGCCGGCCTGATTGGAACGCTGGAGGTTCTGGCCCGCGAAACACATCCCTTCGACATCGTTGTCGTCGATGATGGTTCGCCCGAACCGATCCACTGCGATGCCCGCTATGGCGGTCACGACGTGACGCTGCAACGGCTGGACCGCAACCGGGGGATCGAGCACGCGCTGAACGCCGGCCTCGAGACGATCCTGTCGCGCAGGTACCGCTACATCGCCCGCCTTGACTGCGGGGACCTGCCGCTTCCCGGCCGGTTCGAGCGCCAGGTCGAGTTCCTGGACGCGCACGCCGATATCGGCATGGTCGGCACCTGGGCCCGTTGCGTCAACGACAACGGCCACTACCTGTTCACCCTGCGCTTTCCCACCGAGCATGACAGGATGCTGCGCCACCAGCGCTATGTGCCGGCGCTGCTGCATCCCACGATCATGATCCGCGCCGAGGCGCTGCGCGAGGTCGGGCTTTATTCCGACCGCTACAGGACGGCCGAGGATTACGACCTGTTCGTGCGCATGGGGCGGCGCTGGCGGCTGGCCAACATCCCCGAGGTGCTGACCCAGTACATTGTCAGCGAAACGGGAACCACAGCGGCCAAGCGCAAGCAGAACCTGGTGTCGCGGCTGCGGATCCAGCGAGATTACTTTAGCTGGAGCGACCCTCATGCCTGGGCGGGCGTCGCGCGCACGGCGCTGTTCATGGCGATTCCCTTCGGCTGGTTGACCGCCATCAAGAAAAAGGCCTGGAAATAGTGACCGCTGCTGTGCGCAGCATGCCGGTTGCGGCCGTCCGGTCGGCGCCCCTTGTCATCATCCTGGTGGTGGCCACCGTCTTCAACGACCTGATGCCGCTCTTGCCCGTGGGGGAACTGTCTAAGGACGGCTTCGTCTATGTTCTTCCCTTCGCAATCCTGTATTTCCTGCGCCAGCCGGGACAGATTGCCGTTCCACGGGTCTTTTTCTTTCTGACGCTGGCCTTTCTGGTGGTCGTCATCCTGGGCGTCGCCATCAACTTCTCAGAGATCGCGACCACCTGGTACAAGGGACGATCAGGCATGAGCCGGGTCATCACCCAAGGGATGGCCGTCGCCCTGGGGCCGGTGGTGGCGCTGATGTTCTTCAACTTTGCGCTTCGCGGCACGCTGCCCGAAATCTCACGCGGTGCCTGGATCGCGCTGCTGGTGATGTCGGGGGTCGCAGTCTTCGAGATCGCCTCCTGGGTCGGCATTCCCGGCCTGTCCCACATTCACCAGGCCCTGTCCGTCATCATTCATGCCGAGACAAGCGACTTCTACGGGACCCGGCTGCGCATGACGGCCTTCGAGGCCTCTTGGGCCGCGGTGATGCTGACCTTCATCTTTCCCTTTGCGATCACCCAGGGAAGCGGGCGGCGCGTGGCCCTGGTCGCGGGCATCGTCGTCGTTCTGATCCTGCTGTTGCAGTCGCGAACGGCGATGCTGGTGATCAGCGTGCAGATGATGCTGTTCCTGCTGGGCTTTTTCCGCCACCGCAAGGACTTCATGGTTCACGCGGCAACGGTGGGTGGTCTGGCAGTACTGACCATGATGATGATCCCCAGCATCCAGACATCGGTCCTGGAAAAGGGTGGCAACCTGATCCGCTATGGCAGCATGGACGGGCTCATCGATCCCACGCCCGGCGTATCCGAGAACGTGTCGAACGTCACCCGGCTGGCGGCCGTGCGGGCAGGACTGTCGATGTTCGAGGAAAAGCCCCTGCTGGGTGTCGGACTGGGGCAATACGGCTTTCACTATCCGTACCACATCCGGGCCGAGGATCTGCGGAGCTGGGAGGTGCAGAACTATGCCACGGCCGCAGATACCGAAAATTCCTGGCCGCCGGCCTATTCGCTGCATGTCCGCATGCTGGCCGAGACGGGAAGCCTGGGCTATCTGCTGTGGTTGGCCATGATCGTGCCGCTTTTGCTGCGGTCGCTGTCGCAATCGACCGGCGCCACTTATGCGGGCCGGCTGCATCTGGCCGTTGCGATGACGCTGACGGGATGGCTGATGCTGGGGGCCAGCATCGACAGCTTCCGGTTCTTTGGGGGATGGATCGCACTTGGCGTGGGTCTTGCCCTGTGGCGATCTCCGGGAAAGGCGTCTGCGCGGCCCACCTGACGGCGGCCGCGCAGACAGTTCTTAGCGGCCGGTCTTGGCCAGCATGGCGACGACCGTCATCACCATGATCCTCAGATCTTCCCAGACCGACACGTTCTTCTCGTACTCGACATCCATGCGAACGCGTTCGGCATAAGAGACGTCGTTCCGGCCGGTGGTCTGCCACATCCCGGTAACACCCGGACGCATACGTAGATAGGTGACCGCGTCACGGCCATAACGGCTGAGTTCATCCGATACGATCGGCCGGGGGCCGACCAGACTCATCTCGCCCCGCAGCACGTTCAGCAGCTGCGGGATTTCGTCCAGGCTGGTTGCGCGAAGGATCGCGCCGATCTTGGTGACCCGGGGGTCGTTTGTCAGTTTCTGGGACTCGGTCCACTCGCCATACCGCTCGGGCGACTCTTTCAGCAGCTCGGGCAGCATGGTTTCTGCATTCACGACCATCGTGCGCAGCTTCAGGCAACCAAAAGTCCGACCGTTCTGACCAACCCGCTTGTGGGCAAAGAAGGGATTGCGGCCGTCGGTCAGATAAATGATCGCGGCCAGCAGGATGATGACGGGCAGGAAAATC
>Ga0194112_10005506_pt1 | contig 16961 bp, 10 predicted proteins | sample TA2MahC400mmetaG_FD_146191 | JGI IMG/M metagenome (GOLD analysis project Ga0194112, IMG submission 146191) | Freshwater microbial communities from Lake Tanganyika, Tanzania - TA2015016 Mahale Deep Cast 400m | ecosystem: Environmental > Aquatic > Freshwater > Lake | place: Tanzania: Lake... | reverse complement strand
CATTGTGTGGAGAAGCCTTCTTCTTGGCAAGACCCGTCTCGAAAAACAACTCCTCAGAGAACCCCCCAATCTGGCAATGCCCAAGTATGCACGCCCTACCGCTCTCCACAGTCCATCCGCTCCGCGGGGAGGGAAAGCGGCGACTGCGTCGCCGCACTCCAAACGAGTCGGTCACAGGCGCCAGGGCTCGCGCATGGGGCGGGTCATGCGGCGAGCGGCGTCGTCGTCGCCGACGATGGTTTCCTTGATGGGGTCCCAGGTGATTTTGCGCCCGACGCGGATGGCGATGTCGCCGAGTTGGCTGATGATGTCGGAGCGGACGGCGTCGTCTATGTTGCTGACGGGCTGGTTTCGGGTGCGGATGGCTTCGAGGAAGTTGCCGCCGTGGCTGCGGCTGACAGGGAGATGGACGTCGTTGGGGCCGATGGGGCTTTTGAGGAGTGAGGGCGGGTCGCTTCTGATGCCGCCGCGGGAGATGCCAATCCAGCCTTCGGTGCCGCGGAATTCGGTGTAGTCGCCGCCAGGGGTGAAGCGGAGTTTGACGCCGTTGGCGAAGCGGATGCGGACGTCCCAGTCGTAGACGGCGTCGTGGCGTCCTTCGGGTGCGATTTTGCCCGTGCCTTCGACTTCCCAGAGGCCGGCTAGGTGGGTGTCGTAGCCCCAGACGAGGATGTCGAGGGGGTGTGCGCCCCATCCTGCGATGAAGCCGAGGGCGTAGTCGTAGCAGTGGTACCAGCCGCCGCCGCCGAGGGGGCAGCCGGTGTAGGGGGTCCAGCGGGCGGGGCCGAGCCAGAGGTCGTAGTCGAGGCCCTCGGGGATGGGCAGCGGCTTGTCGTTGCCGCCCGGGCCGCTGTTGGGGGCGACGACGATCAGCTCTTTGATCTCGCCGATGCGGCCGGAGCGGACGAGTTCGCAGCCGTAGCGGCAGTGGTCGCTGGAGCGCTGCTGGGTGCCGTATTGGAAGACGCGGGCGTAGCGGTGGATGGTTTCGCGGCAGACGATGTCCTCGCGGATGCTGACGCCGAGTGGTTTTTCGATGTACATGTCCTTGCCGGCTTTGGCAGCGGCGACGCCGATGGGGACGTGCCAGTGGTCGGGGGTGCCGATGGTGACGGCGTCGATTTCGTCGCGTGCGAGCATTTCGCGGAAGTCGGCGTAGGGGGTGGCGCCGCGTGCCTGGGCCTGGCGTTCGCGTCGGTCGCGCCAGGGGTCGCAGACGCCGATGACCTGTCCGACGCCGAGGCCGGAGCCGCGACCGCCCATTCCGATCATTCCGACGCAGATGCGGTCGTTGGCTGGCGGCTTGCCCTCGGCGCCGAGGGCGGCGGAGGTGAGCATGTACGGCGCCGCGGCTAGGCCGCTAGCGGCCGTGGCGCAGCGGAGGAAGCCGCGCCTGGCCATCACTCGTCTCTGGCTGTTCATCGGATACCCCCATGAAATCGCCGGGTTGCGCACAAGGAACGGCAAGGGCTGCCATGCCGAGCCCTTCGGCTTCGCTCAGGGCAGGCTCCGCCGAGGCATCTCTCTTGGGCCGTCGGAGGGGAGAGATTGCCCTCACTGCGTTCGGGCCGGGCTCTCGGCTTCGCTACGCTCCGCTCGGAATGACTGCTCTTGGGGTCTATCATGTCAGAAGATGCCCAGGAATCTCTTCCGCTTGACGTGGAAGGTGACGCGGTTGGAGTAGACGTGGCCGGTCCAGACCTTGACGTAGGCGAGTTTGGTGCCGAGGAGCTGGACCTGTTGGGCGGTGAGGTGGCGGTTGATGATCACCTCGGCGAAGTCGTCGTCCACCACGTAGGCGGCGACGAGGCTGTATGTGCCTGGGTTGGTGAGGCCGCGCGCGAGTGAGGGCAAGAAGATGAAGCGGCGGCCGACGAAGCTCTCGGGGGGGAGGGTGACGTAGTGGTAGTATTCGGCGCGGTCGGCCTCGGGCACCTTGATGTCGGGGCTCTGGTAGATGAGGCGCTGGCCGTCGTCGGTGCGGATTTGGAACTTGAAGAGCCACTCCATCGCCCTGCCCTCGCGGACGCGCGCAATGGGCTCGAAGTAGACGGGGATGTCGCGGGCATTTAGAGTCTGGGGGGAGGTGACGTTTTCGAGGCGGACGTCCACGAGGATAGGTTCGTTGATCTGGTAGGCCGTCTTGTCGGTGCGGAGGGTGAGGCGGAGGCCGTTCTTGGCGCGGGCGATTTCGGCGTCGAGGGCCTCGGGGCTGAGTTCCTTGACGTCCTCGTGGTCAAGGCCGAGGGCCTTCTTGGCGGGGGCTGGCTCCCTGCGGCGGGGCCAGGGCAAGGGCCAGCGCACTAGCCCGCAGCCCGCGCCGACGAGGGCGAGCGTGGCTGTCAAGGACAAGACAACCCACCTACGAGTGTTCGCTTTCATCGTTCTCGTCCTTCGTCCTCGTCCCTTGTCCTCGACTCGCCTTCCCGCACCGCCTCAGCGACGAGATCGCCGATCTGGGTGGTCGAGAAGCCCATTTTGCCTGCGGCCATGCTTTGCATCTTGGGCGTGGTGGCGGCGATGGCAGCGTCAATCGCGGCGGCCGCCCGGCGCTCGCCCAGGGTGTCGAGCATCATCCCGGCCGCGCCAATCGCGGCCAGGGGGTTGATGACATTCTTGCCCGTGTACTTCGGGGCCGAGCCGCCCATCGGCTCGAACATCGAGACGCCCTCGGGGTTGATGTTCCCGCCCGCGGCCACGCCCAGGCCTCCCTGAATCATCGCCCCCAGGTCGGTGATAATATCGCCGAACATGTTGTTCGTTACGATGACATCGAAGAACTCGGGGTTCTTGACCATCCACATGCAGGTGGCATCGACATGGGCATAGTCGCGGAAGACTTCGGGGAAGTCGGCCGCGCCCACCTCGTGGAAGGTGCGCCACCACAGGTCCTGCTCGAACGTCAGGACATTGGTCTTGCCGCACATGGTGAGGATGCCAGTGGCCTCGAGTTCGGCGCCGGCCTCGTCGCGCTTGAGGAGCCTGGCCCGCATCTTGCCGCGCTCGCGGTGGGTGAACTCGACGGTCTGGCCTGAAGCGCCCGCGCTGACCGCGGCGAGGTCGCCTGCCTCGACCTTCACGGTGCGCTTGCGGCCGCGGCGGCGGGTGTACTCGAAGGCGTAGCGGATGCAGCGCTCGACGCCGGCCCGCGTGTTCACCGAGAGCTGGGTCGCCACCTCCTCGGGCGTGCCCTTGCGAAGCACGCCGCCGGCGCCGGCGTAGAGCCCCTCGTTGTTCTCGCGGACCACGACGAAATCAATGTCCTTCGGCTCCTTGCCCTTGATCGGGCACTCCACGCCGGGGTAGAGCTTCACGGGCCGCAGGTTGATGTATTGCTGAAGCTCGAAGCGGAGGGTGAGGAGCAGGCCGCGCTCGAGGACGCCGGGCGCCACCTTGGGGTGGCCCACGGCGCCCAGGAAGATCGCGCTCACCGTGCGAAGCTCGGCCAGCACGCTTGGCGGCAGCACCTCGCCCGTGCGGAGGAAGCGCTCGCCCCCAAGGTCATAGGTCACGGTGTCATACGCGAAGCCGTACGCCTTCGCCGCCGCGTCGAGCACCTTCAGCGCCTCGCGCGTCACCTCCGGCCCCGTGCCATCCCCTGGAATCACCGCGACCTGATACGCCATGCACCCGCGCTCCTGATGGGAACGAACCCCGCGGGCCGCAACGCTGCGCCCGCGTGTCTCGACGAACAGAGCTTACCAGAATCCAGGCGTGTAAGCAACCGCCCCAATCGTCCTGGGTGCAATAGCAGATTGCGCGCCGCCCATCTTGGTTCGTAGTTCGGCGTTCACGCGGTTCTCCTGTCCGGCGTGGCAGCGGCCAGGACCGCCTGAAGGCCGAACTACAAACAGGAACGCCCCCTCCAGCGCGCAGACCCGTTATTGCACCCAATCGTCCTCATCCTCGCCCACGCCTACTTCGTCGGCTTCTCCGTGTCCCCTTCACCGGTAGTGGCGGGCGGCTTGGGCGGGGGCGCTTTGGGCGAGGGCGACTTGGGCGGCGGCTCGGCGGGCGGTGTGTCCTTGGGCGGCGGGGTCGGCTTGTCCGGGTGCGGGCGCGGATGGGGGCGCGGAGGCACGATGATGTAGGGCCGGTAGATGACGCGGGGGCGGAAGTAGTCGGGCGGCAGGACGGGGAGGGCGAGGCGCTGGCGCAGGTCCTCGATGTCCCTCCGCAGCTCGGCGAGCTTAGCTTCGAGAGCCTTGTTGCGCGCCTCAGCCTGCGCGGCGGCCGCCTTGGCCTCCTCGAGCTGCCTCTGGAACTCCAGCTCGCGCAGCTTCGCGTTCTCCTCCAGGTCGGGGAAGAGGAACTGGATGGCCTGCTGGCGGCTCATCCACGCGTCGTTCACCCGCACGTGTCCGAGAAGGACGTGGGTGGGCACGTGGTTGGGGTCGAGTGCGAGAGCGCGGTCGAACGCTTCGGCCGCCTTGTCGCGGAAGCCCCGCTGCTCGCGGCACCAGAGGCCGAGCGCGTGCCAGTCGTCGGCGCTCTTGCTCTTCAGCGCGTTGGCCAGCCGCGTCACGTATTCGGCCATGATGGCGGTCGTCCCGGTCGGCTTCTCCTCGATCTTCACCACCTGGCTGCGCGGGATTCGGACGGCCAGCGACACCCCCCCCTGGCCGACCTCCAGCACCACCTCCTTCTCATTCGCCTCGACCACCCGTCCCTCCCGCATCGTGCCGTCGGCTAGGTGAATGATGTCGGCGAGGGCGAGAGTCGGCAGAAAGGCCAGCGCGATGGCGATAGTCCGGCGCACTTGGATGCCTCCTGTGACGATGGTCTCCCCCATACCGATAGACGGCCAGCGCTACGCTCTATTCAATCACTGCGGGCGTCGCTGCGCAAGGGGAGAAGCGCCAATTGTCCAATCGCCCACTCGAAACCTCGTGGGGCAATGGATAAGACGGAAGGCGATAGGAGGCACGCATGAGCACCAGCACCGGCTACCGATGGATCACCCGGAAGCGCAGCGTTCACGGGGGAGAGCCAATGATCCGGGGCACTCGGCTCCCCGTGTCCCCAATCGTCTCATGCTATAAGGAGGGGATGGACATCGCCGAGATTCTCGAAGGCTACCCGGGCCTGACACCCGCCCAGGTGCACGAGGCCCTGGCCTACTACTACGACCACAAGGAAGAAATCGAGGAGATCCTTGCGCCCGTAGACCCTGCCGAGTACGTCGCCAAACTCGGCCTCCGGCTCACCCCCGAAGGCTACCTGATTCCTGCTGTGCAGGGCGCAGAAGCGTGAACCACCCGAAGAGAGTGTAGCCGCAAGCATCCCGCTTGCGGTCCTCCCGGCTCCTCGACAAGCGGGACGCTTGTCGCTACAAGAACCCGCCAAAGCAGATGCTCCGCCGCTGCCAGCTGCTGCTCAACACGCACACCACCGACATGCTCCGCGACCAGATCCTCTGGCTCCCGAGAGGCCGACCCCAAGGCCGAGGGAGCCGAGGAATCTGACCGCGGATTGCGCAGATACCGCGGATAGAAACGAGCCAGACCGGCTCTGGCCGGCAGCCCTCTTATCCGCGCCCATCCGCGTCATCGGCGGTTGGTCATCTGCGGCGACCCACAGCCGCTTGCCGTGGTGACACCATGGCACAAGCCCTCTATGGCCACCTGGCTGTGCCGTATGTTGCGCACTACGACCCGACCCCGGCCCTTCAACTACTGTCACGGCGCCCCGCGGGTGAAACGGTACTTGACGTACCAGTCTACAAACCTGCGCCGCAACTCGTGGACAGGGTGCGTGCTACCCGCCACAGGACTGTTGACGGTCGGTTGGCTGTCCCTAAGGATCCGGAGAACCTCGTTCATCGCCGACAGCCTGAACCCAGCCCTGTGCATCATCTCCAGGGCACGGGCATCTGCCTCGTGCTCCATGCATTGTGACCAACGGTACATCTGAGCTCTAAGGCCCTCAGGCATAGACTTCAACAAATACCCTATTGGGATCACGAGGTGAAGTGACGCTGGGTGTGCCAACTCGTGCGCGATAACGGCCGCCAGTTGGTCCTCGGTCTGGAGTGTCCGCAGAAGGCCGGTGAACAGGATCAAGCGGGTGCGCCGGTGCTCTAATCCAATGAGAGCGTTCACCTCCGGCCTCTCAAGGATGATGACTTCCCCCGGTGGCTCCACTTCCGCTGATGCCGCCTTGAGGAGCCGAGAGAGGACTGCCTGAACGCGCGCCGCCTGGCCCCCTTGCGTCACCCTCTCGGACCCGGCCACGACCGACGCCAAGTAAGCTTGATACTCTTCCTCCGCCTTTCGTATCGCATCGGGGAGCTGAGTCACATAGGCAGAAGCTCCCTGGACGCGCAAGTCGGCAGCGATCCAGACAAACCGTGGCGCGACATGCCAGGACGAGACTCGGCCCTGATGATCCACGAAGCAGTTGATCGCCAGAAGCTCGATGCGCAATCCAGTGGCTGCTTCGCTAAGCTCGCCGGGCGCATGGAACCAGTGGGAGACGTAGATTGCCCGTTCGCGGCTCAGGGCACCCAAGAGCGAATACATGGCTACAGGTGGCCCCAGCTTCGCGGCCAGATCGGCGCGGGATGGTCCTCCGTCGAGCAGAGCCCTGACGTCTGAAAGGCGGGCCGCCGGCAAGACGCCAGCGCTCCCATCTCTCCACACGTAGCCAACGAACCGCTCCTTGTCGAGAAGCACAGCCAGCGTACGCATCTCCTTCCCTGGGACAGTTCCGCCCATGTACATCATAGTCAGGTCCCAACCTCTGAGTTGCCTCAACCACGGTACGCCTGTCGCGTCGGCGTGTGGGAACCCGCGCACCCGCTGCCTCTCCAGGTTCCCGTCAGCCTCGAACCGCGGTTGTCCGAGGATCGCAATCACGTCCTCTCTAGTTGCCTGCGTGGGCACAAGCGTGGCCAGTTTCTGCACCTGCTCCTTTGTGATCGACTGTGCGGCTTCGGGCGGAGGTGCGGACGGGAGAGGAGGCTTATGGAAGACTCGGAAGGATCTTCCGGGGCCGACGTACAAGCTGTACTTGCCAAGCCACCCTCTATCCAGATTCACATGCAGAAAAGTGCTCTCGGGACCACGGTAGAGCATGACCGTGTCGCACTGGCGATGGGCATCAGTGTCCGCAGTGCTTCTCCGCTCGCTGGACGGCTCACCAAAGATGGCAACCACGTCCTCGCGCGTCGCCTTCCCGGGTTCAAGGGCAGCGAAGCGCTGGAGCTGGTCACTGCTGATACTCCTGACCCGCGGAGTCGGAGGAAGGCCCGGCCAATCACAGCTACTGAGCGCCCAGGCTGCGACCAGCACCAAGTGCAGCCCTTGCCACAGCGTAGGCTTCTTCATCTTCATCTCCATTCGTCCTGCGGGAGGAGAAGCGAGGCGGAGTCGGAGACATCCTGCTCTAGGGGCCTGGGACATTGGGAGGCGTGGGGCGGCGGGGGATCAGAGCCATTGCGGCACCTCCTGCACTGCCCCGATGGTACGCCGGCTGACAGGAGTTGTCAACCGCCTCTTCTCGGTGCCAACCACCGCGAGCCCGTGCCCGGCCAACACCGACCACCCCGTCGAGCACGAGGACGAAGGACGACTGACGAGGCCGAGTGGGCAGGCGTGGGCTCGGCCCCGAACACCGAACACCGAACACCCAACACCGAGCACCAGATCGAGGACGAGGACGAGGGACGAGGGACGAGGACGATTGGGCGGAGCTGGGGTCAGGGGCGAGGGGCGCGCTCGGCGTGCTGCCGGGCCTGGTAGGCGAAGGCTTCGAGGCGGGTGTCCTCGCCCACGTGGGTCAGGCCGTCGTAGGCCATCTTGAGGATGGGCATGTCGGGGTGGAACTTGCGGTAGCGCTCGAGGAGGGCGTCCACGATGGTGCCGGGCATGCAGTTGAAGGGGATGACGTTGACGATGCCGTCGAGGCCGTGGTGGGCGTACTCGACGCAGCGGCCTATCGAGAGGATGGCCTCGCCGCGTATGGCGGCGTCGAGGTAGGGGCTCGCCAGCTCGATCACGTCGAGGGTGTCGGCCTCGTAGAGGAAGTCGCGCAGGGCGCCGCGGAAGGGCTTCGAGAGCCGGCGGACCTCGCGCTCCTGGACGAACTCAGTCACAAGCTCCTTGATGTACCCGCGGATGTTGCGGTTCTCGCGGCTGTCGAGCTTGCGCTCGTAGGTGATGTAGTCGAGCCACTCCTCGAAGGCGGGGAGGCAGACCTCGGCGCCGAGGGCTTCGAGGGCGCGGGCGATGCCGTGGTTGCAGAAGGGGTTGCAGCGGACGTAGATTTCGCCGACGATGCCGATGCGGGGCTTGCGCTGATGCCAGTCCGCCGGGACTGCGGCGAAGGCGGCGACGACCTCGCGGGCGAGGGGCACGAGGTCCTTGCCGCCCTCGACGGCCTGGGTCGCCCGCTCGAGGAAGTAGGCGTGGAGGGCATCGCAGTCGCCCCGATTCCTCTCATAGGGCCGGGTCTGGCGGGTGATCTTGTGGAGGAGGTCCACCAGGACGCACCCGCTCCAGGCGAGCTTGCGGAAGCGGGTGCCGAGGCTGTGCGCGTCGCTGTGGAAGCCGGCGCTGCTCGACTGGTCGAGCTCGACCATCGGGACGTTCTCATAGCCCAGCTCGTCGAGGACCATGCGGTGGAACTTGCTGTATTGGCCGAAGCGGCAGGGTCCCATGGTGGAGGGCATGAAGAAGGAGCTTCGGGCGGGCACGAAGTCGGGGCGCTGCGTGGCCTTCACGATGTCGCCCGTGGTGACGATGCAGGGGAAGCACTCCTTGCCCGTGGTGAAGCGGCGGCCCAGGGCGGCGCTCTCGGCGTCCGACTTGGGCAGGGCGATGGCCCCCACGCCGTTGGCGCGCATGGCCGCCGCGAGGACGTGGGCGTGGTCGTCCATGTAGGGGAGGTAGATGACGCGGTCGCGGCGTGCGCGCTGGACGTGGGCGAGGGGGCGGAGCGGCTGCGGGGCGTGGCGGGCGCCGCGCAAGCTGTCGAGGAACGCCTCGCAGCGGGTGATCGCCCCCACGTCGGCGGAATGTTCGTCCACCTCGATGGTCAGGTAGGGCTTGCCGCGCATCTCGCGGGTGAAGTACTTGGCGATGAAGGAGTCGGGGCCGCAGCCGAAGTTGGTGATGTAGAGGGCGTGGAGGCGCGGGTGGGTGGCGAGGGCGCGGCCGAGGCTCAGGATGTGCTGGCCGTAGCGCCAGTACATGTTCGGGTAGTCGGCCCCAATGTCTGCGTCCTCGGTCGGCACGAAGTCGGGCGGGAGGGCGAGGACACCCAGGTCGCGGAGCTTGTCGGGCAGGCCGAGGTTGAGGCCGTCGTCACACGTATTGTAGGGCCGGCCGACGATGGCGACCGCGATGTCGCCGGCGCGGAGCGCGTCGAGCACCTCGCGGCCGCGGCGCTCGACGGCCTGGTAGAAGGCCCGCTGGGCGTCCCAGGCCGCCCTGAGCGCCTCGCGCACGCGGCCGCGCTCGACGCCGAGGCGCTTCGCCAGGTCGAACAGCACCCGCTCCACCTCGCCCGGCCCCTTCTGCATGTGGAGGACGGGCATCAGCACCTCGGTGGCCGGATAGCGGTCGAACTCCAGCGCCGCATTGGTGATGAAGGGCACGGTCTGGACGTAGGGGCAGCAATAGGAGTTCGTCGTCCCCTCGCAGCGAGGCTTGAGGTTCACCACGCTGGGCAGGAACAAGTAGTCCACCTCGCGACGGAGGAGTCCGAGGACGTGGCCGTGGGCGGCCTTGATAGGGAAGCAGGTTTCGGCGACCACGCGCTCCAGCCCCTCGCGGAGAATCGTGCGATTGGTCTTGCCCGACGTGACGACCTGGAAGCCGCATTCGGTGAAGAACGCCTTCCAGAAGGGGAACATCTCGAAGTAGCCCGTGATGCGCGGAATGCCGATGGTCTTGCCGTTCGGACGGTCGGGTTTGTTCTTGGGGTAGGAGGTGAGGAGCCACTGGTCGCGCTCGTGGAAGAGGCGCGGCAGGTGCTCGCCGAGGGTGGCCTTCTTCTCCTCGTCGAACTTGCCGCAGCGGGAGCCGTAGTGGAGGGGCCGCTCGCCCTCGATGGCCACGCGGCGGACCTCGCACAGGTTCGGGCAGTCCCTGCACTCAAACGCCTCGGAGGCGTACTTGCGGTGGGTCAGGTCGAAGCCCTTGAAGCGCGACGGCCCAAGGGTCTCCTTCTGGGCGATGAGCGCGCAGCCGATGGCGCCCATCACGTCGTGGTGCGGCGGCACGATGATCCGCTTGCCCGTCACGGCCTGGAACGCCGCGACCACGCCGCGATTAGCCGCCACGCCGCCCTGGAAGAACACGCAGTTGCCGACCGAGCGGTCCTCGACCACGCGGTTCAGGTAGTTGTAGACGATTGAGTAGCAGAGGCCCGCCACCAGGTCCTGCTTCGGCACGCCGTGCTGCTGATGGTGGTTGAGGTCCGACTCCATGAACACCGTGCAGCGTTCGCCCAGGTTGGCGGGGGCCTTCGAGCGGAGGGCCATCGCCCCGAACTCGTCAATGATCTTCACCCCCAGCCGTTCCGCCTGTTCCTCGAGGAAGGAGCCGGTGCCCGCGGCGCACACCTTGTTCATCGTGAAGTCCACGATGGCGCCCCCCTCCAGCCTCACGTACTTCGAGTCCTGCCCGCCTATCTCGAACATCGTATCCACGTCGGGATTCACCCACACCGCCGCCGTGGCGTGAGCCGTTATCTCGTTCTTCACCACGTCGGCCCCGATGAAGTCGCCCGTCAAGTACCGACCCGACCCCGTTGTGCAGCAGCCCTTGACGACGACGCGGTGGCCGACCTCCTCGCCCACCTCTTTCAGCCCCCTCACCACGGCCTCGATGGGGCGGCCGGCCGTCATCAGGTAGCGGCGGGCGAGCACCTTGCCATCCTCGGAAAGGACGACCACGTTGGTCGAGATCGAGCCGACATCCACACCCACGTAGGCATTGATCGGCTCGTCACCCGGCGGCAGAGGGTCAGGTTCCATATGCACAACATGCCCCGCGTCCACCAGCGGCTCCGCCGTCTGCCGCTCCACCCTGCGTTGCGCCAGGTAGGCGTCAATCCGCTCCAGCCAGTTCCCCGCAGGGCTCTGCCCCCTCCCCCTTGGGGGGAGGGCGGGGGTGAGGGTGCTTTCCGCAGGGCTCGCGGGGGCATGAGCACCCTCACCCCGTCCCTCTCCCCGAGGGAGAGGGGGGGAGTCTACCCCCGGCCTGAGCGCGTGCGGTCCCGGGGCGTGCAGGAGGTCGGATGCCCTCGCCGACAGGACGGCGCCGATTGCGCCGAAGGAGGCGAAGTGCTCGGGCACGAGGAGTTCGCGCGGCTTCAGCTCCAGCACGCTCTCGAAGGCGGCCACCATTCCACCGTTGGCCGCGACCCCGCCGTGGAAGGCGATGGGCTTCTCGAACTCCTTGCCCTTGCCGATGTTGCTCTTGAAGTTCCGCGCCATCGCGTGGCACAGGCCGGCCACGATGTCGAAGTCGGGCGTCCCCTCCTGCTGAAGGTGGATCATATCGGTCTTGGCGAACACCGAGCAGCGGCCCGCGATGCGGGGCGGACGCTGGCTCTTGAGGGCGACCTGGCTGAACTCCTCGATGCTGAAGCCCAGCCTCGACGCCTGCTGGTCCAGGAACGACCCTGTCCCTGCCGCGCACAGTGTGTTCATCGCGAAGTCCCGCACACGGACTTCACTCGTCTCCGCGTCCCGCTCTAAGAGAATTAGCTTGGAGTCCTCCCCGCCGATCTCGATGACCGTTCGCACGTCGGGGTGGAGGAGTGCCGAGGCCTTGCTCTGGGCGATGATCTCGTTGACGAACGGGCAGCCGAGTATCTCCGAGGCCAGCTTCCCGCCGGAGCCTGTCACCGCGATGCCCTCGATGGCCAATGCAGGCGTCCGCGTCAGCATATCCGCCAGCGTCCGCCGCATCGCCTCGACCGGCTGCCCCTTTGTCCGAACGTAGTGGTCCTCCAGAATGCGCATCTCGCCGTCCATCACAACGGCATTCACGCTCACCGAGCCAATGTCCAACCCGATGTACACAGCGACGCCTCGAAGGGGGCATGGACCACTTGGGCATATTGTAGCGCATCCCAGGCGCACCGTCCAGATACAAGGTGGAGGGGAGTCCGGCCCCTGTTCCGGGGGGTTCCACGAGCCGGCCACAGGTGTGGCACGGCTGGCTTGACCAGCCGTGTCTTTGCGCCGGCGGAGAACAAGACACGGTTGGGCAAGCCAACCGTGCCACTGCTCAGGGCATTCACGTGGCCCCCAGGAACGGGGCCAGCCCCGGTGGAGGGACCAATGGTGGGCCTTCACACTTTCATCTGGCGGGTTCTGGCCACGTGGCAGGCGACGTGGGCGACGAAGAGGGCCAGGGCCGCGGCGAGGAAGAGCCAGGCGATGTCGGCACGGGCGGGGGCGGCCTTGGGCTCGATGGTGCGGAGTTCGTCGAGACCGGCGAGCACCCGCCCCTTGCCGTTGCGGGCAACAGCCTCCAGGGCAGACAGGTCCACGCCGAAGCTCTCCCACTCGCGCGCGTAGTTCTTGACGACGCTCAGGGTGAGCCGCTGGCCCTTCCCCTTCTCCACGATGGTGGCGTGGTAGGCGCCCTGCGCCGGCGCGGGAAAGGCGGCCTGGTATTCGCCAGGGGCCGTCTGGCGGAGAGGAAGGTCGAGGACGAGGGACGAGGACGAGGGACGAGGACGATCAGGACACAGGATGCGGGCGGAAAGGTCGAGGGCGTTGAGGAACCGTCCCTCGTGCTCGGCGCGGACGCTCAGGAGCATCTCGTCGCCCCGCTCGACGGCGTCGGCCTCGAAGCCAGGCGTCCGCGACGGCCTCGCCGCCCAACGCAACGCCTGGGCCCACAGCCGGGACAGGCCATCCTGCCCCCACAGCGCCTCATCCCACGCCGTCCCGACCGTCGAGGTGAAGGCGAGGGAACGGCCCAACCCGAACTGCCACCGGGCCAGGAGGGGGTCGGGTGGCTCGCCGACAAACCACTCGACCGCGGCGTTCGGCTTGGCGAACGTGCGGACATAGCCGTTGATGGAGCCGGGGGCGACGCCTCGCGCGACCTCGGCCCCCGCCGCCGCGCGGGCGGCCGCCTGCCCCTGCTGAATCAGGCTGGCGAAGGCGACCTTGCGGAGCTCCTCCAAGAACACGGCGGGGAGATTCGACGGGTCCTCGACGAGTTGGAAGCTCGCGCCTGCGATGTCCTTGAGCAGGCCGACCGCCTTCTCGTCTCGCCCGGTCAGCAGAGCCGAGAGGCCGACGCCTGCCTTGGCCATCCGTTGCTTGAGGTCGGAGGCTGCGAGGCGCTTCGCCTGCTCATCTGTCACCTGGCCATCGGACACAAGGATGATGTGGCGCACCTGGGCGGGATGCAAGGCGAGGAGACCGCGGGAGCGCTCCAGCGCCGCCTCCAGCTCTGTCGGCCCGTGCGGCTCGATGTCGTCGAGCAGGCCGCTGAGGCGGTCGGGCTTGGGCACAGGGCCGACGGGCAGCACGTCTCGCGGCTCGCCCGCGAAGGCCAGGAGGCCGAAGCTGTCGGCCTCGCTCAGCTTCCCCGCGCAGCGAAGCGTCGCCTCGCGGGCGTAGGCGATCTTCGAGCGGGCGCCCACCCGCTCCGCCATGCTCCCCGAGGCATCGAGCGCCACGAGGAGGGCGATCTTGCGGGGCCGCGAGCAGAGAACGGGCAGCGCCTCCTCGATGGCCGTCCCCGCGTAGCCGCCGGGGCCGTAGCTCGCCGTGCCGCCGACGGCGATCAGCCCCGCCCCCGTGTCGCGCACCCAGTCGCGGATCGCCCGCTGGTCGGGGGGCGGCAGCTCCTCGGCCGCCACGCCGTCGAGCACGAGGCAATCGCTGCCGGGCAGCGAGGCCGCCGCCGTGCGATACTCGGGCGGGCCGAGCCGCTTGACCTCGACGTGGGACACTGTGGCCAGGAACCGTGCGAGCGCGGGATTGCCCGGGGCGAGGTACAGCACCCGCGTCGCCCCCTCGGCCTGCACGGCCGCCTGAGCCGAGTTGTTGTCGGCGCAGCGATCGGCCACGGCGAGACGCGCCTCGTAGACGCGGGTGCCTGGGGCGTCGAGCCGGTCCTGCACCACAAGGCGGCGCGGCATGCCCGGCTCGAGGGTCACAAGCTGCGGCTCGCGGATGTCCGCCCCGTCCCGGGTGAACTCCAGCGTCGCCGCCATTGCCGCCGTCGCGGCCAGCTCGACCTCGACCGCGAAGGCCTCGCCCACCCGCACGCGGGCCGGGGCGCGGAGCAGCGCGACCCGCGCGTCCGCCACGTCCCCCGGCCCCACGGGCACGGCGAAGACGCGGACGCCCCCGTCGGCGGCCAGAGCCGCCTCGCGTTCGGCGTCGCCGCGCGTCTGGCGGCCGTCGCTCAGCAGGATGAGCTGGCGGTCGAAGCTCGCGTCTCCGAGCTGCTGGGCGCCCGTGCGAATGGCCTCCGCGATGTCCGTCGCGTCCGGCCGCACCGGCTGCCCTGGCAGCGACAGCTCGGCGGCGATTGCCCCCGGCCGCGTCGGCGGCACGAAGACGTAGGGCGCCTCCCCGAACACGAGCAGCCCGGCCCTGTCCTCGCCCCCCAGGTCCGCCATGCTCCGCCGGACCGCCGCCAGGGCCTTCGGCGTGTCCAGGAACTGGCTGCCCGACACGTCGAGCGCGTAGAGGCGTGCGGCCCGCCGCGTCTCCGTCGCCCACTGTGGCCGTGCCACCGCCGCGCACAGGCACAGCGCGGCGGCGAGCGTCAGCACACCCCCCAGCCGCCGGCCCCAGAGCGCGAACGCCCCCAGCGCCAGCGGCACGAGAACCAGAGCCACGGGAGTGACGAAGTGCAGGCGACTCATCGCCCGCGATTATAGGCCCGCCCCCGCGAGCCGTCAAGCACACCCCCCTCCCGCAGGTTCCAATACCTGCGGGAGGGTAACGCCGGCGTGGTCGCCCTCGTTGCGAAGCTCCGCTTCGCGGCGGGACCTTCTCGGTCCAAGACTCGCGCCCTTTTCCCCCCTGGGGGGGCGCGAGTCTTGATTCCCGCCGCCAGCGAACAATACAAAGTCGTAAGTCTTGTCTTGGGCATAGGTTAGGCCGGTCGGCTCAACACCGGCGCCCGAGCGCAATTCAAGACTCGCGCCCTTCTTGCCCCTTCTGGGGCGCGAGTCTTGGACCGCCCCTCCCCCCTGCTTCGCCTCTGAACGGGAGAGTGCCATCCTCCCTCTCCCAAAGGGAGAGGGCCGTTCCCCCTCTCCCCACGGAGGCCACTTCTCCCCTGCTTCCGTAGAGGGCGGATTGTGGAGTGCGGCGACGAAGTCGCCGCTGTAGTTCCCCGCGGAGCGGGCGCCGGCCCGCGGCGGCCTACTTCTTCTCCATCAATTCCTTCCGCAACTCCTCGACCTTCGGCTTCAGCGCCGGGTCCAGTTCCGCCGCCTTGTCGAGCTTCTCAATCGCCTCGGCATGCCTCCGCGTGCACCGTAATGCGATTGCCCAAGCCCAGTAAGCCTTCGCAAGGTGTGGGTCGATCTGAACCGCCTTCTCGTACTTCTCGCAGGCCTCCGCAGGCTTACCGATCGCACACAGAGCCCCGCCCCAGTTCGAGTACGCCTCCGCGTCTCGCGGATCCAGTTCGACGGCCTTGGCGTACTTCACGCACGCGTCCAACGGCCTTTCCACCTCGTCAAGCGCCACGCCCCAGTTGTAGTAGGGCGTTGCGTCCTGCGGGTTGATCTCGATCGCCTTCGCATACTTCCCGCACTCATTCGCCCGCTCGCCCACCCCGCCAAGCGCCACACCCCAGACGTTGAACAGGACGCCCAAGGCCCTCGGGGCTGGAAGGCTCGCAAGGTTACTCGCGCTGACTTGGCTGAACCGCACGGCCCCCAGGTGCTCCCTCAGATAGCTGTCACTGTTGTGGAGCTTTCCCTCTCGAGTTGTCTCGATGTTGAAGCGGCCGCCCGGGGCGCTGTATCTGATGAAGACGTGGGAGGGCGGCGCGACTACACAGAGAGGCATTTCCAGCCTCTGGCCAATGCATACGTAGAGGAAGGACAGGCTGGAGCAGTCGCCCTGCTTGAGGTTGAGAACCCGATCGAGTGCTTTGACGCCATCCCTGAATGAGAAGCCTTCCTGGCCGAAGAGTTGGACGCCGATGAGGCGGGCCTTCTCTCGCGGGGTCTTTCCCTTGGCGGCTGCGGCGGCGACACGCTCGATGAGGGCGTCGAGCTTGGCGCGGCAGGCAGCAACGTCGAGCTTCGGATTGATATCCTTCGCCATTTTGAGCCACTCGCCAGCAAGGTCAATATCGTCGTCGGTGAGGAACTTGACGGCGGAGATGGGCAACGTGCCGCGGCGGATGTCGGAGTCGACGCAGGCCTGGACCTCGACCTGGTCGCCCCGCCGCGCGATGACGCCGAACATGCGGCCCTTTTCGACCGTGGCGACCACCTTGCCGCGGGACTTCACCTCCGCCTTGTCCACGATGACGGCGACGGTTTCGAGCTTGGGCTGGGGTAGGACAGGCTTGGCCGGCTCGGGGGCGCCGGCATAGGCGTGGCTGGCGAAGGCCAGGACGAGGAGCAGGCGGCGGAAGGCTGTGCTAAGTCTCACGATCGTGCCCCTGAACAGGCCATTGTCGCCTCGCATCATCGCGCGGGGGAGGGGGGCTGTCAAGCGCGAATGGGCTGCCGCGGGATGCCGAGAGGCGGACACTGTCCTACTATTCGTCAGAGCGTTGTTCTTCCAGGGAGATCCTCGCTTGCTCTTTCCGTAAGCCGTTTGATGCTTGGCAACACTTCAGGCGTCTGAAGCGCCCGCCCCCACCGACCCTTCGGCTTCGCTCAGGGCAGGCTCTCGCGTCGGTGGGGCGAAGGATTCGCCACTACGCCGCACTGCCCTCACCCCCCGTCCCCCTCTCCCCCCTCTCCCTTCCAGGGAGAGGGCAGGGTGAGGGTGAGACACTTGC
>Ga0194112_10005505_pt1 | contig 16962 bp, 16 predicted proteins | sample TA2MahC400mmetaG_FD_146191 | JGI IMG/M metagenome (GOLD analysis project Ga0194112, IMG submission 146191) | Freshwater microbial communities from Lake Tanganyika, Tanzania - TA2015016 Mahale Deep Cast 400m | ecosystem: Environmental > Aquatic > Freshwater > Lake | place: Tanzania: Lake... | reverse complement strand
GGGTGGGTCGAGCCGCCGCTGTAAAGCGGCGGGTATCGCCGATTGTCCAAGATGCCCGCCCGCCCCGGCGGGCGGCTCGATGCGTCCGCCGCGCGGCCATGGGATTATCCTCTACTGCTGCGGGAAGTGCAAGACCGCGGTGCGTTGACAGGCTGGGAAGTACGCAGGGCGGGGCGTCGCCCCGGCCCGCATTTGCTGCGGCGTGCCGGGCCGGCGCGCGGGGGCTTCCTCAACAAGGGCACATTTGGCGCGCAAGAGCGGCGTTTTCTCGCCCGCCGCTTGCGCGGGCGCAACTTTCCGACCGTTTTCGGCCCCTGTGCGGAACAAGGCCGCGGCGAATCCGTCGCCGCTGACCGTAGCATATGCTATCGAAGGGAAGTCCCGACGAGCCGCAGGCCTGTCGGCCCGGCGATTGCCCGCCGCGGATTACGGCCGCAGGAGAAAGAAACACGTGATGGCCGCGTCGCACAAGTTCCGCTTCGTGATCGACCGGCTCTGCGCCGACGCGCCGGATGCCGTGTCGCGGCCCGCGCGCGGCGGGCGGGTGGGCCGCGAACGGGCCGGGCCGGAGGTCGTAGACGTGCCCGCCGACGGGCCGTCGTGCCTGGTCGTCGGCCAGGACGGCAAGCCGCGCTGCGTCCGCCCGGCCGATGCGCCCGCCGATGCGCCCCTTGTGGAACCCGTGACGGCTGGCTCGCAGCCCGAACTCGTCCTTGTGAGCCGCGCGGGTCGCCGCGTCCGCGTCAACGGCCAGCCGGCTCCCCTGGTGGCGCTCGTGGGCGACCGCGACCAGGTGCAGTTGTCGGAGGACCTGATCCTGCACGTGACGACGTACCACGAGCCGCGCATCGGCCCGCCTTCCGACAAGGAGGTCGGCCGGACCTGCCCCGTCTGCCGCACCGTTATCACGCCGCAGAGCACCGTGTACGTCTGTTGGTGCTGCGGGGCCCCGATGCACCTGGAAGGCGAGGGCCGCCTGGACTGCGCCAGGGTCGTCAGTGAATGCGCCAATTGCCGCGGAGCGAAGGTTCTCCTGAAGTCGCAATACACGAGTTTGCCGGAGGACCTTGTCCATGAATAACGTGCACAGCGGATACGCGCGGGAAGTGGCGGCGGAGGCCGGCTGGCAGGTGAAAAACGGCGCCCACCGCCGCGAACGCCTGCCGCAACTGGTCGGCCTGGCCCGCGACGCCGACGCCGAACTGGACCGCCTGCGCCTGGCGATCATCGGGGCCGGCTCGGTCGGGCTGGCCATCGCCCTGTCGGCCGCGAGGCTCCAGGTGGGGGGGCTCCTCCTGGTGGACGGCGGCCGCTACAAGATGGCGTCGCTGCTGACGCACGGCATCCTGCCGCACGAGGCGGCAGCCGCGCTGCCGAAGGCCGCCCATGCCGGCCGGCTGTGCAAGCAGATCAGCCCCCGCACGCGGGTCTTTGCGTACGACGGCCCCATCCAGGCGATGGCGATGGACGCGCTGGTCGGCTTCGACCTGGTGGTCCTGGCCACAGACAACGTGGCGGCCGAGATTGAGGCCGGCCTGCGGTGCCTGCGGCTGCGGACGCCCCTGGTGCAGGCGGCGGTCCACGGCGAGACGCTCGTCGCCCAGGTCCGCTTCTATCGGAACGCCGACGCCGGCGGGGCCTGCCCGGCCTGCTCCCTTAACCGGGCGGAGATCGAAATGCTCACGACCGGCCGGGAACTGAAGTGCGACGGCACAGGGGCCGCCCCACGCGGCGCACGGGCCGGGGCCGTCCCCACGCGCAGCACGAGTTGCCTCTGCGGCCTGGCGGCCGACCTGGCCATGATTGAAATCTTGAAATACGTTCTCGGCCTGGGGCCGTGGGCGGCGCCGGGCCGCACCAGCGCGGCCGCGAGTGGCGGTGCGGCCCCGGCTGGCGGCACGGCCTGCGGCACGCCTGCCGGGCGGGGGGGCGACTACGTCCTGGAGTATGCCGGGTACACGAGCAAGGCGGTGGTTACGCCGCTGGCGTCGCGGGCGAGCGCCTGCGTGTGCGACCACGCCGCGACGTGGTTGTCGGCATCGCCGCCGCGCCCGCTGGCGGCCTGTTCGCTTTCGGAACTGGCGGAGGCCGCCGGCCCGGGCGGGGGCCTTGACCGGGCCTGGTTCACGGTCGACGGCATGGTCTTCGCCCTGGCCGGAGTGTGCTCGTGCGGCAAGCGGCGCCGCCTGAACGTGTTCACGGCGCCCGGCGCTGCGGGGCACGAGCGGTGCGGCGCCTGCGGCGAGCCGTTCTGCGCCGAGGCCTTCTTCTGGCGCCGGGCCGTAGCCGCTGAGGAGTTGAAGGAACAGGTGAACCGGCCGCTGCGGGAAATCGGGGCGGCCGGCGCCCGCTGCGTGCTGGTGGCCGGCGACGACAACCGGGCCGTCCTGTTCAGCGGCGGCCTCGCTGGCCGCAGCGGCCCGGGAGCCATGACGGCGCACGGCTCCTGAGCCCTTCCGCCCGGCGACAAACAGAAGGAACGTGTTATGGCAGATATCTCGATGTTGCGCGTTGAGCGCGTCCGCCCCGTCGTGCCCCCGGAAGGGCTGCGGGCGCTGCCGTCGGTGGAACTGAACAAGCGCAACGAGGCCATGCTGAAGGCGGCGGCGGCCGGGTCGCTGGGGTCGCCCATGTGGCGTGCGCGCAAATATGCAGAGGCCCGCGAAATTCTCGCGCTCAGCCAGATCGCCGACCGGTTCCGCATCTTCGAAATCCGCATGCACACGGACCTGCTGGCCGTCGCGGAACTGCATGTGCCGGTTCCTTGCCTGGAAGGCCCCGACAGGCCGCTCCAGGTGGCCCCGAAGGCGCTCGTGGGCCTCAAGTACGCGGAGGCCGTGCTGAGCGAGGCCGTGCCCGGCACGGCTTTCGTCCAGGTGCTTGCGCCGATGGGCGTGTGGCACGCAAACGTGGCGCGCGGCTTCGGCCAGCCCGTGTGCCTGGGTCCCGCGATGCCCCTGGGCATTCCGCTTCGGGAGATCGTCATCCTGACCTACGGGGCGCTGTCGATGCAGACGGTTCAACTGGACCCCTCCGATGCGGCAGGCGTCCTCAATGCCGAGGCGGCCCAGTACTGGCAGGTCAACCATGACAGGATTCCCCTGACGCGCGCGGCGTTCCTGAGCGCGGCGGAGGGCTGAGCCGGGCGGAACGTCCCGCCGCGGTTCGCGCGGTGGGTCTCCTGCCTACGCGGGCCATAGCCCGCTTCGGCGGGCGACGGCCCGACCCGCCGCGCGGCAAAGGGGAGGTCTCAAAATCGGCATGGTTCAAACAAGCCCCACGCACCGCGTGGGGATGGATGGTGCGGGCCGATCATCCCCCGGCGGTGCCGGGGGCTTTGAACCATGCCTCAAAATCCATGAACTCGCCGACATGGGAAAGGCCGGAAGGAACGTCTTGGGCGCGCGACGCCGAGTCGCTCGGCTTCGTCGCCCGCGAGGGCGTTTACCGCCTCGACGGGATGTGCCTGCGCATAGTGCGCGGGTGGCCGACGCTTGCCGCGGGGTGCCGCGCTTCCGCTTGCGAAAGCATGCAGCGCCGGGCTTGCCGCGGCGACGCCCTGGCAAGCCGGGGCGCATGCTTTCGCGACGGCGCGAAAGCATGGCACCCGCCGCGGGGCAGTCTGCCGCGGGGCCAACTCGGCGGCCCCGGATTGTGGAAACACGTGCTGGTCGGCGCCGGCGACCGCGCCGCCGTCGAGCGTGTGTGGGAGTTGCCGCCGTCCGTTCTGGCGGGGTCCGACGACGGCGCCGACGGGGCGGATGGCGCCGACGGCGCGGAGGGCGGCGGGGAGGCCGAGTCGCCGCTGGGCTCGGCGGTCTCCTGGGCCCTGGCCACAGCCGGGGGCAAGGCGCCCCCCGGCTGGCAGGCCCCGCGGCGCGAGGAGGCCGAGGCGGCCATTCCGCCGGGCGGCCTGACGGTCCGCAAGGGGCCGCTCCTTCGCCAGGGGACGCTCGTCTGCGAACCTAGCCGCCTGGCCCTCGTGTTCACGGTGCTTGGCGGCGTTCCGGCCGACCTTCCGGCGGTGCGGCGTGAGTGGCTTGAGGCCGTCCTGATGGATGCGCAGACGCAGTGGCGCCTCGTCCGCCTGGGCATCGCCCCGGCGCAGGAGGGCTCATGCGTCCTGGCCGAGGTGGACCTGACGGGCGTGCCGCCGCCCTTGATGGAAGGACTCGTCAAGAGCAGCGTGGCAGCCCTTCAGTGGGTCGTAGGGTGGGTCTTGAGGAGCGTGGACTTCCTGGCCGACGCGCGCGTGGCGTGCCGGGCGCTGGAGTCCGCCTAGAGCCGGGATGGTCCGGCAGAAAGGATGCATTTCTCATGAGGGCAGAAGAGCAGAGGGCCGGGTCCGAACCGACCGCCGCAGGTTCCGTCATCAACTTCGAGGTCACAAACTGCACGGGAACCGAAACGGTCAACGTGACCGGCGTCCAGGCAACGCTGCCGGCTGGCGCGGTTGCGGCCGCCGTGGCCGACCGCATGTCGCTGCCGCCCAATACGCCGTGGGCGCTGCGGGACGACAGCCGAGGCGTGTTCCTCGAAGACGAGAAGGCCATCGGGGAACAGGTTGTGCCGGGAGCCAGGCTCACGGTCACGCCCAAGGCGCACCTGGGCTGACGGGATTCTGGCCTTGCCGGGCTCGGCAGGCGGGGGCGGCCGGGGGGCCGCCTCCGCCGGGGCCTGGCCGCGGGAGGTCACCCATGTTGCGTTCGCGAGCCGGAGGCGGGCGGTCTGTTGCGCCCGCGCGCATCCAGCCGCCGTTCTGCGTTCTGCTGCGCCTGGGGCAGGACGGCCCGGTGGTCGGCCGGGAACTTATCACCGAGGCCGACTGGGCGCCCCTGCGCAGCGAGGTGTGGATGAGCGCGCTCTTGAGGCGCGGCTTCCCGGATTTTGCGTTTGAGGACCTTGCCGCCGTGGTCCAGCCGGTCATCCCGACGGGCGACACGCGGTGCCGCCAGGTCTCCCTCCTGACGACCGATCCCACGGGGCGGGCGCTCCGGGTGGACTTCAGCATCTATGCGTTTGAGGGCGTGGCCCGCCGCGCCGTGGCCCGCCTGACGAAGGCGGGCGCCCTCGCGCAGGAGGAATCCGCCAAGTGCTACTACAACGTCGTGGTGGCCGACGGAGGCGAGGCCGCGATGGTCGATGGAGGCGAGGCGCAGGTGAAAAACGCCGCCGGAGGCGAGGAGAAGCCCTTCCAGGTGGCGCCCCGCCGCCAGCCGGTCGTCCACCTCAAGAAACCGATTTCGGCCCTCCTCGCCAGGGCGCAGCCCGTCGGCGACGTGAAGGACAAGGCGGCGTACCCGGTCTTCATCACGGCCGCGGCGTTCGACAAGGCCGAGCGGATGGCCCGGCGCGGCGCCGCCGTCCGGCCGCCCACCGAAAGCGGCGCCGTTCTCGTCGGGCCGCTCTGCTCCTGTCCGGACACCGGCGAACTGTTCGCCGTGGTTTACGACGCCCTGGAGGTGACCGATGCCGAGGCCACCTGCGCCTCCCTCGGTTACACCGGCGAGACCTGGAGGCGGATACAGACGGTCATGGGCGCGCGGCAGCAGGCCCCCGACAGCCGGGGCGACCGCATCCTGGGCGAGGCCCACGGCCACAACTTCCTTCCGCCGCACCGCGAAGACATCACCTGCAACGAGTGCTCGCAGCGCGAGTCCTGCACCATCACCAGCGCACTGGTGAGTTCCCTGGACGTGGCGTTTCACCATGCGGTTTTCGCGCGGCAGCCGTGGCAGTTGTGCCAGATTTTCGGCCACGATGCACGCGGCGGGCGCGTGCATGCCCTGTTCGGCCAGCGCGACGGCGGCCTGTTGTCGCGCGGGTTCTACATCATCCCGGAGTGGAACTGCAATGGCAGATAAAAAGATGAGCACCCTGAAGATGCTGGTGGACCCCGGAGTGCCGCTCGACCTCCGCCGCCGCATGATGGTCCACGTCTGCATGGACGATTCTCCCCAGGCCCTGGAACTGGCCAACATGATCTTCGGCCGGCTGACCGAGGCCAGCGGCCAGGAAATCCAGGCGCAGAAGGCCGCGGAACTGGACAAACTCATCCGCGAACTGAAGTCCGGGCCGCTCCGCCGCGCCACCTACCTGGGCTTCTGCGCTTCCATCGGTCGGGCGGAGGTCGTCCTCGATGACGGCAACCAGCCGTTCGTCATGGTGCCGGAAGAATCGCTCCTGGCGAAGTTGGAGCGCGGCAGCACCGTGTTCATCGACGCCAACCTCCAGGCCATCCTGTTTGCCGACGAAGCCGGCGGCGTTGAAACGGGCGAGGTGGCCACGCTGAAGGGCCCCGTCGAGGGAACCAGCACCGTCCGCGTTGAGTTCCGCGACGACACCGAGACCGTCATGCGGGTGACCGCCGACCTGGAGCGCAAGATAAACAAGGGCGACGTCGCCCCCGGCCGCCGCCTGCTGGCCTGCACGCGCCGGATGATGGCCTTCCGGGCCATGCCCGAAGAGAAGGGCCTGTCGCATTACCAGTTCCTGGTGCGCCAGGCGCCGCCCGACATCTGCGTGGGCCGCGACGTCGGCTCGCCGCCCAGGTACATCGGCGAGATTGAGCGGCACGTCCGCATTCACATGCAGCGGCCCGACCTGGCCAAGCGCTGGCGCCTGCCCAAGTGCCGCTTCTTCCTGCTCGAAGGCGTCACGGGGGTCGGCAAGACCTACAGCGTGTATGCCGTGTGGCACATGATTTACCAGGTAATGAGCGAGATCACGGGCGCTGCCGTGCCTGAGTTGCCGTACCGCGTCACCCGCCTGACCAGCGCGCAGTTCCTCAGCCACTGGCTGGGCCAGTCGGACAAGAACCTGGACCGGTTCTTCAGCGAGAGCGAGCAACTGGCCGCGGAGGAGTTTGTCGCCCCGGACGGCCGGCGGTTCGAGTTGCCCGTCCTGGCCTCGATAGAGGAATGCGACGGCATCGCGCGGGCTCGCGGCGAGGACGCCATCTACGACCGCATCCTGACGACGGCCCTGACGCGCCTCGACAAGACGCGGCCGGAATTGAAGAGCCGCTTTATCATCTACGTCGGCACGACCAACGTGCCCGGCCAGGTGGACCCCGCCTTCCTTCGCCGCATCGGAGGCCGGACGGAGAAGTTCGGGCACCTGACGCGCCGCGGCTTCGTCCAGGTGCTGACCAAGCGCCTGCGCGACCTGCCCCTTGCGGCCGACGGCGGGGAGGACCCGAACAAGGCCCGGCAGCGGATGGCCGGCGACGCGGCCGCCTGGCTGTTCTCGCCCAACGGCTCCGATGCCGGGCAACTTGAACTTACGCTCGCAGGGTCCGCCGAGAAGATCGTCAAGTTCCGCCGCGACTTCCTCACCGGCGCAGTCATCGACCGCGCCGTTGAGGAAGCGTGCGACGAAATCTGTGCCCGCGAACTCCAGGGCGACGCCCAGGGCCTCGACCCGGAGACCCTTATGCTCTGCCTCGACAGGCAGATCCGGGCCGTGGCGAACCTGATCAACCCCCACAACGTGACGCATTACGTGGTTGTGCCGGAAGGGACGCGGGTTGCCGCCGTCCGCCGCATCGAGCAGCCGGACCTTCCTCCGTGGCAACTCCGGAGGACCTCGTGAAATCGCGCGAAACCAGTTCCGGGGGCGATGCGGCCCGGCGGCAGGCCAGGTCCCACGCCGATCACCCTGGCGCGGCCGCAGGCCGTGCCGTGGCCGGCGACGCCGTCCCGGAAACGCTGGACGAGCGGGTCCTGGCCGCGCTGGCAGCCCACGGTGTTCCGCTTGTGGAGCCGCTAGGGCGCGGCTGCTTCCGGCTCAGGGCCGTTCCGATGGCCCCGGAGTTCAACAAGCCCCGCACAAACGTACTGCTGCGGCGGATACCGCGGGGGCAGCCGGGGACCGGCGCGGTCCAGGCCTTCGTGGACGAAGACCTCGTTTACACGGGGTCGGACCGCACGCTCGCCTGCGTCCTCGGCCCGGTCCGCGCGAGCGGCTGGCGCGCCGTGGCGCTGCCGCCGCCCTGGGGGGACGTTCCGCCAGCGGAGTCGATCTCGTCGGCCCTCTGCCGGGTCCTTGAGGTCCTCCGGTCGCCCGTGGCGGCCGACGCCCGCCGCGCGTTGGGCGACGGTGCTGCGCGGGCGGAACGTCCGGCCGGGGAGGCCGACCATCGCCTGACGCCGCTGCTGGCGACTGTCGGCGAAGTCATGTCCGTCGGCGGCATCCAGCGGGCGTACGAGACGGCCATCCGCCAGGCGCTCGCCGACGAGTTGGCCGCCGCCACGACCCGCCTCGCCGCCCCCCGCAGCGCCGTTCTCTGGGGGCCGTCGGGCAGCGGATGCCATCATCTGATGCTGGCGGCCGGCTGGCCCCTGCTGCGCGCGGGGCGCGTGGCCCAGGTGGTGCGCGTGTCGGGCGCCCGCGTTGCCGCCGGCGGCATCTTTGCCGCCGACGTCGATGCCGCGCTGATGCGGTTCCTTACGGAGGCCGTCGCCGCCGCAAACACCGCGTTTCTCATCCGCGACCTGGACCTCGCCCTGACCGGTTCGGGCGTGGGCTACTCGCTGCTGGCCGAGAGCATGGACGCGGGCCTGGCGCTGGTGGCGACGGCGTCGTCGGAGTCGGCCCTCGTGCGGCTGAGGTCGGAGCCGAGGCTCGCGCGGCGGTTGTGGGCCGTGCGCCTCAAGCGCCCGTCGCGCGACGAGGTGATGGCTGCGCTCGGTCACCTTGCGGCGGCAAGCCCCGTGCCGGTTGAACCCGCGGCCATTCAGACCGCCTGGGCCGTGACGCATAAGGCCGCGGGCACGCAGCCGGCCGCCGCAATCGGCATCCTGGCGGCCGCCATCGCAAAGGCCGCCTGGCGCGGAGCCGGGGCGCGGGTCGACCCCGACGACGTGCTCGCCGTCCCGCCCGGCGAGTGGCCCGAAGAGGCGTGGCAGAAAGGTTGAACCATGAGCCCTGGCCGGAAGGCCAACCAGGAAAGGATGATGCCATGATGGAGAGAAGCGCGACGAAGCGGCGGAGTTTCGGCCCCGCTCCGGGCGGACTCGGCGCGGGCGCCCCGCCCGACGAGGGCCTCGTGACGGTGGGCTGCGGCTTCTACACCGAGCAACTGCCGGTTGCCGGGATGGCCGTCGGCGAAGTGCGGCGGCGATTCCGCGACCGTTTTGACATCGACCCCGGCAGCCAGGCCTTCGTGGATGGCGCCCAGGTCGATGACAACACGGTGCTGGACGTGGGCCAGGCCCTGAACTTCGCCAAGCGGGCCGGCGAAAAGGGCCGCCGCTGAAATGGATACCGTCACCATTACCGGCAAGGAGGCCGTGGCCGCCACAGCCGAGGGGGTCCGCGCGTCCGTCCCGGTGCGCGTCCTGGTGGACAGGCTGGCGCCGCCCGACCGCATGGATACCGGCAAGATTATCCTGCCGGACGGCGTCAAGAGCGTAGTCTCTCGCGGCCCGATGACCGTGATGGCCTACGAGATGCCGCCGCGCGTTCACAATCTGAAGTGGATTGCCCGCGATTCGCCCGCGCCCTTCGGTCCGGGCGCCAAGTATCGCACCGTGCGCCTCGCGCAGCCGTACATCATTGTGCTGGCGGTTTTCGGGCGGGGGCCCGACGGCCGGCCCGCCCTCACCGGCTCGAACGAGTGCTTCTACCGCGTCGGGCCCCTGAAGTCGCTGGCCGACGAGTTGCTTTACCCGGCGCTGCTTAACTGCTCGAAGTTCGAGCCCGAGGGCGGCCACCCATTAAGTTGGATATGCACGCAGTACCTGAAACTCGACGCCCTGGCGGCCGTCGCCGACTCCAACGAGCGCCTCCGCAACGCAATCACCGCGCTGCTTGAGTGCCTCTTGGACACCGGCTTCAACTACTCCAGCGAGAACCACGAGGCCAACTCCTGGTTCTCCGAGAGCGCCAGGCGCGTCGGCGAACCCCGCATCAAGACCGTCGAGGACTGGCAGGAGGCCGGCAAGGAAGACCCCTTGTTCGTGCTGAACGTCAAGTGGCTCCCCACCGGCCGCTCCCTGGCCCAGGTCATAGACAGGATATTCCTGAACCACGGCATCGACGCGGCCAGGCCGGCGACGTCCAGCGACATCGCCCGCCTTATCCTGGGCAGCGCCAGAACCTGAAGACCCGAGGCGACACATGGGCAACCCCACTGACGGCGGCTTGGCCACCCCGGTGTTCCTCAAACTGGCCGCCGACATGGGCTGGCCGAAAGACAAGCCCGTCTTCTACCTTCTGACCGCCGACGGCCTCTACATCTGCCGCAACCATCCCTTCTTCCAGAGCAGCGTCCTTGCGCGCGGATGGCCGTCCGAACTGGCCCGCCACCGTGAGTCCCTCCGCCTGACGTATCCGAAGGTCCCCCGCCGCCTGCTGGAACTCTGCGTGGGTTTCTTCGACCGCATGGCCGAGGCCTATAGCGCCGAGGCCGCCGCCGTCCTCCTGTGGGACGGCCAACGCCGCCGAGTCAGCGTGATGATCCCCCGCCAGGTCAGCAAGTGCCGCAGGACCTACGGCGGCACGCTCTACGGCCTGTCGGTGCGCTACGAGATGCCCGTGCTGCCCGGCCACCTGGCGGTCATCGGCGACATCCACAGCCACGTCGATGGCGGGGCCTACGCCTCGTACGCCGACCGCTGCGACGAAGCGTACAGGCCGGGGCTGCATGTCGTCTGCGGGCGGATCGACCGCGAACCGCCGGACTTCTACGCTGACGCCATCGTCGACGGCGTCCGCTTCAGCGTGGCCACCGACCTGGTGCTGGAAGGCTATCGCCGCCGCCGGCCGGGCGTCCCGGCGGCGTGGATGCGGCGCGTCAAGGTTGATATTGACGACCCGTACCGTCGGCCCGCCCAGACGACTGCCCCTCGCCGCCGCGAAGATGATGATGCCGGCCGCGGGGCGCCGGCCTCGTCCTCGTCTTACTACGACCGCTACTACGGCGACACGCACTTGGACGACCCCAAGCGGCACAACGAATCGGGCGGTGCGGCGAGTGGGCAGGCCGCCCCCCCAAGACGTGGCACGGCCGGCTTGTCCGGCCGTGATGCAGCGCCCGACAACGGCGACGGCGCGCCGGACCAGCCGCCGGGCGACCCGAAGTCCCTCGGCCAGCCCCCGCCGCGCGGCCCCGGACCCCCACAAGAGAAGGAGCACGCCGACGATGCCCCGCAACGCTGACGCCGCCGGCAAGCCCAACCGCGACCGGCCCGCGCCGCCCGCGCGGCTGCCCCCGGGCAGCGCCGTCAAGGTCGTCGGCCTCGGCGGGGTAGGGGGCATTGTGGCGCGGTACCTGGCCCTCTACCTGGGGTCGCTCCGCATGCCGCTGCGCCTGGTTCTCATCGACGGCGACGCCTTCGAGGCCACCAACTTCAGCCGCATGTTCTTCTCGCGGCACGGCAACAAGGCGGCGGTCGTGCGCGATGAACTTCTCCCGCGGTTTGAGCATACGCAACTCGCGATCCTGGCCGTCGAGGAGTTCATCGGCGAGGAGAACCTGGACCGCCTTATCCGCGAGGGCGACATCGTCATCCTGGCCGTCGACAACCACGCGACGCGCAAACTGTGCAGCGACTTCTGCCGGAAGCGCGGCCGCGTCGTCCTCATCAGCGGCGGCAACGACGGCGTAGGCAAGGACTCCGGCGGCGCCCTGCGGCGCGGCAGTTACGGCAACTGCCAGGTTTACATACGCCGCGGCAAGGACCTCAGCCCGCCGCTGACGCGATACCATCCCGAGATCGCCGACCCGGCCGACCGCATGCCGGGCGACAAGAGTTGTGCCGACCTGGTCCGCTCGGTCCCGCAGATTCTTTTCGCGAACCTCACGGCGGCGGCAACGATTCTCAATACGTTCTGGCTGTACGTCTCGGGCGGCAAGGCCCTCCGCTACAGCGAGATCGCCTTCGACATCGCCGACGGCCTCATGCGCCCCGTATCCCTGCCCGCCCCGCGCCTGGCCGATGAGGCAAGAGGCCGGCGACGGTAAGCGCTCGGTCAAGGGCCGGGGGCGGCATGAACCGTGCCGTGGCCGTTGTTACGCCGTCGTATGCGCCGCCATGCGACGGGCCGCGGCAAGGCCCCCCCTGATTCCTCTGCGGATGGGAATCTCTGGCGGTTCGCCCTTCCTCGTGGCACAATAGCGTTGACCCGTATCGGCAGGGTCAAAGCATGCCGCAGTCCGGCAATATCAAGGAGGCGGACAATGACATTCATCATTCTTACGCGGTTCACGCCCGAAACTCACGCCGACCCGAAGGGGTTCAGGGCCCTGGCCAGGGCCGTCTCGGACAGGATCAAGGCGGAATGCCCGGGCGTTGCCTGGAAGGAGAGTTTCGCCACCATGGGCCGGTTCGACGCGGTTGACATTGTCGAATCGGACGACCCGAAGCAAGTGGCCAAGGCGGTGGCGATTATCTCGGCCGTCGGGCACTGCACGACGGAGACCCTGCCCGCCATTCCGTGGAAGGAGTACCTTCGCGTTGTCTAGAAGGCCGCCTGTCTTGGCTTGAGGTGTGGCATGGCCCGCCCTCCGTCCTGGCGGGCCGTGCGAAGTCAGGGCCGATCCGCCAGGGCCGGGCAAGGCGGCCGTGCTGCGCCGGGCCATGAAGCAGCCGCAAAAGGCGGGCTGGGCGGCGCCCATGTTTCGATCGCGCGCGGCAGCCGGGGCGCTCGCACGGCGTGTTCGTGAAAGGCGGGCGGGCGAGGCGGCTGACGAGCGTTTTCATGGAAGGAGGCGGCGGGCCATGCCTTGCGTCCTGGGAATATTCAAAGTGAAAGATTTTGAAACGTGGAAATCAGGGTTCACCGCCCCCGAGAGCGCGGCCTGGCGCAAGAGGGACGGCGGAGGGGCGTACCGGATTTTCCGCCCGGAGAACGACCCCCGCACCGCCGTCGTGTGCGTGGAATGGGCCAGCCTGGACCGCGCCCGCAGCCACGTCGGGTCCCAGCGCTTGAGGGAAATACACGAAGAGGTTCTTGCGGCCCCGCCCGAAGTGTATTTTCTGGAACTCGTGGAAGAGCGGTCCGCGTGATGCCGCCTCGCGGGGCTTCGCCGCCTGCGAGTTGCGGACGAGGGGTGGAGCAATCGACAACGGAGGACCGTATGAATCGCAGAACATTTGTCAAGGCCGTGCCGGCCGCCGCCATGCTGGCCGCCGCGGCGCGGGGCCCGGCGGAGGAGGCCCCGAGCCCCGCAGGCGCGGCGCCCGCCCCCGCCGGGGACCTTCAGCCCGTCGCGCTTCCGAAGCCGCAGACGGACGGCGGCAAGTCCGTGCTGGCGGCCCTGCGGGAGCGAAGGACAATCCGCAGCCTGAGCGACGAGAAACTTCCTCAGCAGGCGCTTTCCGACCTCCTGTGGGCGGCGTTCGGCGTGAACCGCGAGAGCGGCCCCTTCGGCCAGGCGGGAAGAACGGCCGCATCTGCCAGCAACTCGCAGGAAATAGACGTCTACGTCCTCCTGGCCGAAGGAGCCTACCTCTACGAGGCGGCCCCCCACCGGCTGGCCCCTGTCGCCGCCGGCGACCTGCGCGCAAGGGCCGGCGGCCGCGGCCGCGGGGGCGGCGCCGCCAGGGCGCCCGTAAATCTTATCTATGTTGTTGATATTGACAAATACAGCAGGGCAAAGTTGCAGGAACCGGGCCTCAAGGATCCCGAGATTCAGAAAATGTATTACGGCGCCGCCACGGGCCTCATCGCCGGAAACGTTTACCTGTTCGCCGCCTCGCAGGGCCTGGCCGCCTGGTTCCACAATTGCGACAGGGCGGGCCTGGCTGCGGACCTGAAACTGCGGCCCGCCCAGCGCGTGCTCTTCGCCCACACGGTGGGATATCCGGCGAAAGGTTAGCCGGTTCGCCGGGCGGCCGGAGCAGCGTGCTCTGTTCCCATGTCGGCTCCGAGCGCCAGGAGCGCCGCGATGGATGAACGGTTCATGTGGCTCTTAGCGGTCATGGCCTTCGCGCTGACGGCGCTGCCGGCCGCCGCCGCGCCAGCCGGGCCGAACGGCGTGCCCGCCGGGCCGAACGGCGTGCCCGCCGGGCCGAACGACGCGCCCGCCGGGCCGAACGCTGCGCCGCCGGGCGACCGCGGCATCGTCAACACGTCGCGCAGCCCGTACGTGCGGCTGCGCAGCATCGGCATGGACGACGCCCGCTGGACCGCCGGTTTCTGGGCCGACAGGTTCCGCCTGTGCCGCACGGCGATGATCCCGTCCATCCGCCAGGCCCTGCTCGACCCGCGCAACAGCGAGCAGTTGGCCAACTTCCGCGTGGCGGCCGGCCTGGAAGAGGGCGCCCATCGCGGCACCGACTGGAGCGACGGCGACTGCTACAAGTGGCTCGAGGCCGCCGCCCTCGTGTACGCCGTGACGCATGACCCGGAACTCGACCGCCTGATGGACGAGTGGATAGAGGTCATCGGCCGCGCCCAGTCGCCCGGCGGCTATATCTCGACCAACATCGGCCGCGACGAGAAGGCCCGGCTCCAGATGCCGCATCGACATGAGTTATATAACATGGGCCACCTGCTTACGGCGGCATGCATCCATCGCCGCGCCGCGGGGAAGGACAGTTTCCTTGCCGTCGCCCTGAAGGCGGCCGACTTTCTGGACCGGCAGTTCCGCCCGCGGCCGCCCGCACTGGTCCATTTTCCGTGGAACCCCTCGGCTTACATGGGCCTGGTGGAGTTGTACCGCACCACGCACGAGCGCCGCTACCTGGAGTTGGCCGGCATTCTCATCGACAACCGCGGCTCTTCCCCGGGCGGCGGCGACCACCGCAACGGCGGCACCGACCAGACGCAGGACCGCGTCCCCCTGCGCCGGGAAACCGAGGCCCTCGGCCACGCCGTCTGCGCAACGTACCTGTGGTGCGGCGCCGCCGACGTTTACGCCGAGACGGGCGAGCGGGCCCTCATGGACGCCCTGGAACGCATGTGGCTGAACGTCAGCGGCCGCAAAATGTACGTCACCGGCGCAGTGGGCGCCGGCGCCGGCACGTCGCCGCGCGGCGACCCGCTGCACGAGGCCTTCCTTGCCGACTACCAGTTGCCCGGCCGCGCGGCCTACGCCGAGACGTGCGCAAACATCGGCAACGCCATGTGGAACTGGCGCATGCTCGGCCTGACGGGCGACGCCAGGTACGCCGACGTGATGGAACGGGTGTTATATAACAGCATGCTTTCCGCCGTGAGCGCCGACGGCACGCGGTTCTCTTACTGTAATCCGCTCGCGTGGGCGGGCGAAGACGCCGGGCCGACCCGCCACCACACCGCCGCACGCTGGTCCGTACACTCCTGTTACTGTTGCCCGCCGCAGGTCGCCCGCACCATCGCCGGCCTGCACGCCTGGGCCTACGGCGTTTCCGACGATGCCGTGTGGGTGCACCTGTACGGGGGCAGCAGGCTGAGCACCAGGTTGCCCGGCGGGGCGCCCGTAGCGCTCGCCCAGGAAACGGATTACCCCTGGGCCGGCGGCGTGCGGATTACGGTGGAGCAGGCCCCCGCCCGCCCCCTCGCCCTCATGCTGCGTATCCCGGGATGGGCCGGAAAGGCCGCAATCAAGGTGAACGGCAAGGACGCCGCCGTCGCGGCCGCGCCCGGCTCATACGCGGCCCTGCGGCGCACCTGGACGGAGGGCGACGTAATCGAACTCGACCTGCCCCTGGAGGTCCGGCTTCTGGAGGCGCACCCCGCCGTGAAGGAACTGCGCGACCACGCGGCCGTGATGCGCGGCCCGGTTGTGTACTGCCTGGAGGTGCCGGCGGACCAGGGCGGGGCGCGCATCTGGCAGGACGGCCTCTACCTGGCCGAGGACGCCCCGCTGCGGCCGCAGTTCGAGCGGGATTTCCTCGGCGGCATGGTGGTGCTGAAGGGCCGGGCGCTCTCGGAAAGCGGCCGGGGCGCCCTCATGCGCACTACAGGAGGGCCGCCTGCCCCTGCGGCTGCCCAGGTTCCATCCGGCGCGCCCTGGCCGGAGGGAACGCTGTACCGCCCTCTTGTGCCGCGCGCTGCCGGCCCGCGTCCCTCGGCAGACGAGCGGCCGGCGGCCGACCGCCCCGCCGGCGGCACAATTGATATAACGCTCATCCCTTACTTTGCGTGGGCGAACCGCGGCGTCTCATTCATGGAAGTCTGGATTCCCCTGGCGCGGTGAGCGGCGCCGGGGCGCGGTAGATGTGGACGGCGAGCGGCTCGAAGGCGTCGCTGAAGCGCCCGGCCTCGGCCCGGATGGTGCGGTTCTCGTCGACCGCCTCGACCGCAGCGCCGGCAGCGAGGCCCTCGATCTCGAAAACGGCCTGCGCCGCCTTCAGGCGCTCGTCGTAGTTCACCGCGAAAACGTACAACTGCCCCTCGTGCCGCCGGAACAGGGCGTCGAGTTTCGCCTCGCCGCCCGACGCGGCCGTCTTCCCCGCAGGGGGCCGACCCAGGATCGCCGGCGCAAGGCGGGTAATCTGCTCGTTGATCCGCCGCAGCGCCTTCTGGTTCTCCTCCGCCGCGCCGAACTGCTTGTACGACGGCTTCCAGACGTGCGTGAAGTAGCCGATGGCCGTGGCCCCGCGGCAGACGGCCATCCATACTTCGGCCCGGATGTGCGCGGGCGTCACGTCTTTCTGGTTCTCCAGCGCCCCCGTCCACTGGCTGCCCTTCGACGTTTCGATCCAGGCGTACACCGGCCGGCCCTCGGCCATGCGCACCAGCAGGTCCGTCGCCTCGTGCACCAGGTGTATCCACTCCGGCTTGTTCCAGCCGTAGATGGGATAGATGTCGTAGCCGATGACGTCGGCGGCCTTGACGTAACCGGGATACAGGCGCCGGCGGTCTTCGTCGCTATATTTGTCGAAATGTGGATGGAAGTTGCCCGTCACGGTCATGAAGACGGGCCGCGACGGGTCCGCCGCCTTCACGGCCTTGTACTTCTCCAGCGTCTGCTCGGGCAGGGCGCGCGGCTCGCGCCTGGGCGGCGAGGCCAGGACGTTCCTGCCCGCG
>Ga0194112_10005501_pt1 | contig 16969 bp, 15 predicted proteins | sample TA2MahC400mmetaG_FD_146191 | JGI IMG/M metagenome (GOLD analysis project Ga0194112, IMG submission 146191) | Freshwater microbial communities from Lake Tanganyika, Tanzania - TA2015016 Mahale Deep Cast 400m | ecosystem: Environmental > Aquatic > Freshwater > Lake | place: Tanzania: Lake... | reverse complement strand
GGATCTGCTGGCCGCGGAGCCGGGCCTGACGCTGAGCGAGGTCGCCGATAAGGCCAGCCAGCCGCCGTCCACCGTGCATCGCGTGCTGCACACGCTGGCGCTGCGCGGAATGGTGGAAAGCGATCCGGCGACTCAGGCATGGAATGTCGGGCCCCAGGCGTTCCGGCTGGGCTCGGCCTTCATGCGTCGCTCGGGGATCGTCGAGCGCGCGCGCCCGATCCTGCGTTCGTTGATGGAACATACGGGCGAAACCGCCAATCTTGGCATCCTGCAGGGCGATGCCGTCCTGTTCCTCAGCCAGGTCGAGACGCAGGAAACCATCCGCGCCTTCTTCCCGCCCGGCACGCGTTCACCGTTGCACGCGTCGGGAATCGGAAAGGCGCTTCTGGCCTTTGGCCGACCCCACGCCATCGAGGCTCTGGCCCAGGGGAACGGCCTGACCCGGTTTACCGAGCACACCCTGACGGACCCGCAGGCGCTGCAGGCCGACCTGGCACGCATCCGCCACCGCGGATTTTCATTTGACGACGAAGAAAGGACCCTTGGCATGCGCTGCATCGCCGCTCCGGTCTTTGACCTGTTGGGCGAGGCGATCGCGGGCATCTCGGTCAGCGGCCCTGCCCACCGGATCGCCGCCGAACATGTCAAGACGCTGGGCGCGGTGGTGGCCGCCGCCGCCGCATCCCTGACCGAGGCTCTGGGCGGACAGACGCCATGACCGCCTGCTCGTCAGCCCTGCCAAGCACCTGACTGTTTCCTCCCGCAGCCTGCTGCTGCGGTCCTTCTCGGGAACGGGAGGCGAGGTCTGTCACGGGAGCGCCACGAGCCCGCCCGCCGCCGGAGCGGCGCTGACGAGGACTGGCTCGCCATCGGTCCAAGTGCCGGCCCGATGGTCGCGCGCCTTTCTTGTGGCGCGGAGCCGGGAAGCGGGCAAGCGAGGAGGATCAGAAAACGATCCGGCGCATCGTCTTCCCGACGAACCTCAAGACGGGGGCGAAGTGGCGCAACCGCCGGTCGCCTGGGGATCTCATCACGCGACCGAGGGAGCGATGTCGGCGATCCTGCCCGAGGCGGACCGAGGGCGGACTGCCAGCGGTTCGCGTGACCGCCCCAAGGCGGCCATCGTCGCCTTGGGGCGGCACATGCTGCGGCTGGACGATCGTCCCTGCGCTCTGCAGCCAGCGCGCCCGCCTCCGGCACGCGCGCCCCGCATCTCGCGCCTGCCTGGCATGGAACGCGACACGCCGAAGCGCCGGAAGTTCAAGCGCCATCCCGTAGGCCCCCGACATTGTCCACGGACTGATGGCGGACAGCGGCTCGATCCACATCGGCATCGCTGCGGTTCGGACGGCCGAAGGCAGTATGTTTCCGTTCGCCGGCATTGCCTGCACGAGCAGGTTCGCCGCGACCCGACTGGTTAGGAAAACCGACAACAAGACGGCCCGGAAGTTCGTGCAGCCCATGGTCAAAGCATTCGCTGCCCGGCGGCTCATCCTGTCAGGTCCACACCCTTCCCCCACAGGGCAGGCCGTCGTGGCGCCATCGGGCACGGGCCGATGGCGAGCGGCCTCCGGGTCGGCCCAGGCAGTCCGGGACCCGGAACACCATCTGTTCCAGGCCCATGCGCCTCGACATGAACCGTGAGGGCACGATCCCGTCCGCCACTTGTCCGAAAGCCAATGGTCGAGCGGATCGAACGCCGCCTGGCAAGACCCGCCCACCCCTGCAGCCAGGAGGAGAAGGACATCCTGAACCCGAGCCACCAGATGCCGGAACTTAGCAGCTAGTGCCCCCCGAAAAAGGCGTATTTTGCCACAAACAGGGCCGCGATCACCCAGGTCGCGGCATGAACCTGCGAGGCGCGACCCGTCAGCAGCTTGATGACGGCATAGCTGATAAAGCCGAAGGCCAGGCCGTTCGCAATGGAATAGGTCAGCGGCATGGCGATCGCGGTCAGCACCGAAGGGGCCGCCTCGGTCACATCGTCCCAGGTCACCTCGGCCAGTTCGCGCAACATCAGCGTGGCGACATAAAGCAGCGCGGGCGCCGTCGCATAGACCGGCACCGACCCCGCCAGGGGCGCAAAGAACATGGCGGCCAGGAACAGCAGGCCGACGACAACCGCCGTCAACCCTGTCCGGCCACCGGCCTGCACGCCCGAAGCGCTTTCCACATAGGCGGTGGTGGACGAGGTTCCCAGCAGGGAACCCGCCGTGATTGCCGTCGAATCCGCCATCAGCGCGCGGCCCAGGTTCGGGTTCTGGTGGGTTGGACCCTGCGTCAGCAGACCCGCGCGCTTGGCGACCCCGATCAGCGTGCCCGTCGCGTCGAAAACCTCGACCAGAACCATGACCAGAACGACCTGGAAGATGCCAAAGGTCAACGCGCCCAGCAGGTCCAGCTGCAGAAAGGTCGGCGCGATCGAAGGCGGCATGGACATCACCCCGCCGAAACTGCTGACGCCCAGGACGATCGCGGCCAGCGTGATGACCAGGATGCCGATCAGGATCGCCCCTGTGACGCGCAGCGCGTCCAGCGTCACGATCAGGAAAAAGCCCGCGATCGTCAGCAGCGTGCCGGTCTGCGTCAGGTCGCCCAAGGCAACAAGGGTCGCGGGATTGTCCACAACAATGCCCGAGGTCTGCAGCGCGATGATTGCCAGGAACAGTCCGATCCCTGCGGCAATGGCGCTGCGCATCGAGGTGGGAATGCCCGCGATCAGCCAGCGGCGGATGCCGGTCACCGACAGGAACAGAAAGATCAACCCGCTGATGAAGACCGCTCCCAGTGCCTGTTGCCAAGTAAAGCCCATCATGCCGACGACGGTAAAGGCGAAAAAGGCGTTCAGGCCCATTCCCGGCGCCATGCCGATGGGCCAGTTCGCCCACAGCCCCATGATCAGCGACCCCAGCGCCGCTGCCAGGCAGGTGGCGACAAAGACTGCATCCCGGTCCATGCCGGTCGTGGACAGGATGTCGGGATTGACAAAGATGATGTAGGCCATCGTCAGAAAGGTGGTGATGCCGGCAAGCACCTCGGTCCTGACGCTGCTGCCCTTTTCGGCCAGCTTGAAAAATCGTTCCATATGTCCCCCTCATGCGGCCCCGGAGCCGCCTCGGCGCGCAGCTTGGGCGCCGCACCCTCGTCCTGCAATCTCGCCGCCGGCACAAGTCTTTCAATGCCATATTGAAAAGGAACCGCATCTTTGCCGTATCCTTGATACAGAATTCTGCTTCTGCCCACTTGCCGTTGCGCGTCCCGCGGTCTTTGGTGACGCTGCGACAATCCTGACCGGAGACCCCCATGCGCTACAGCCGCGACCTGCGAGGATATGGCGAAACAACCCCCGATCCCCGATGGCCCGGCGGCGCCCGCATCGCGGTGCAGATCGTCGTGAACTACGAGGAAGGTGGCGAAAACAGCATCGAACATGGCGATGCCGCCTCCGAAGCGTTCCTGTCCGAGATCATCGGCGCCCAGCCCTGGCCGGGCAAGCGCCACTGGAACATGGAATCGATCTATGATTACGGCGCCCGTGCCGGCTTCTGGCGTCTTTACCGTCTGCTGCAGGACATTCCCGTCACGGTCTACGGCGTCGCCACCGCCCTAGAACGCAGCCCGGAACAGGTTGCGGCCATGCAGTCCGCCGGATGGGAGATCGCGACCCATGGCCTGAAGTGGATCGATTACCGTGACATCCCGCGCGAGGTCGAGGCCGAGCACATCGCCCGCGCCATCGAGCTGCACCGTCAGGTCACCGGCCAGCGTCCCTACGGCTTTTACCAGGGCCGCACCTCGATGAACACGGTCGAACTGGGCTGCGAGGAAGGGGGATTCGCCTATCTGGCGGACACGATCGCCGATGACCTGCCCTATTGGCATGTCCACAAGGACCGCCCGCAGCTGATGGTGCCCTATACGATGGACGCCAACGACATGCGCTTTTCCAGCGGCCAGGGCTTTGGCACGGGGGTCGAGTTCTTCGACTATCTTCGCGACAGCTTTGACATCCTTTATGCCGAAGGGGTGGCGGGCGCGCCCAAGATGATGTCCATCGGCCTGCATTGCCGCTTGGCAGGCCGCCCCGGCCGCGCCATGGCGATCCGGCAGTTCCTGGACCACGCGCGGTCCCACGAGGGCGTGTGGTTCGCCTCGCGCCTGGACATCGCGCGCCACTGGGCAGCGACACACCCCTTCCAGCCGCGCCTGCGCCCGTCGCAGATGGACCGCAGTGCCTTTGTGGAACGCTTTGGCGGCATCTACGAACACTCCCCCTTTGTCGCGGAACGGGTCTGGGATGCGGAAATGGGGGCCGTCCATGACAGCGCTGCAGGTCTTGCCGGGCGCATGGCGCAGATCTTTCGTGCCGCCAGCGCGGCCGAGCGGCTGGACGTCCTGCGCGCCCATCCCGACCTTGCGGGCAAGTTGGCACAGGCGCGCCGCCTGACCGCCGACAGCAGCGCCGAACAGGCCAGCGCCGGCCTGGATGCCCTGACCGACGCCGAGCGGGCCGAGTTCACGCGACTGAACCAGGCCTATGTCGACAAGCACGGCTTTCCCTTCATCATCGCGGTCCGGGACCATGACAAGGCGGGCATCCTGCGCGCCATGCAGGTCCGCCTGGAGAACGACACCCCCACCGAACGCGCCACGGCCGAAGCTCAGGTCACGCGCATTGCCGAACTCCGCCTGCAAGAGGCCCTGAAATGACCGACACCCCGCCCAAGGGCGCGCCGACCGGCGACATCGCACGCATCATCCCCGATGTGCAGACCGGCCCTTATGCCGGTCCGGTGGCGGGCCTGCCGCCGCAGACCGGGATGACCACGGACACCGCCGTCTTTACCGAGGCCTATGCCGTCATCCCCCGCACCGTCATGCGCGACATCGTCACCAGCTATCTGCCCGGCTGGACGGGGATGCGGATGTGGATGCTGGCGCGCCCCCTGACGGGCTTTGCCGAAACCTTCAGCCAGTACATCGTGGAACTGGCCGAAGGCGGCGGCAGCGACACGCCCGATGACGACCCAGAGATCCAGCACGCCATCTTCGTGACGGGCGGCGACATGCAGGTGGTGATCGACGGGACCGAACACCTGCTGACGCCCGGCGGCTTTGCCTATGTCCCGCCGGGCACGCCGTGGAAGATCCGCAACCGCACGACCGGCCCGGCCGGCTTTCACTGGTGGCGCAAGCGTTGGCAGCCCTTTGCTGGCACCGGCAAACCTGATCCGATCGTGGTGCAGGAACAGGACATCCCGCCCTCGATGATGCCCGACACGGACGGGGCCTGGGGCACGACGCGCTTCATGGACCCGGCCGATCTGCGCCACGACATGCACATCACCGTCGTGACCTTCAAACCCGGCGGCTCGATTCCCTTTGCGGAAACGCATGTGATGGAGCATGGCCTTTTCGTGCTGGAGGGCAAGGCCGTCTACCGGCTGAACCGTGATTGGGTCGAGGTGGGGCCTGGCGACTACATGTGGCTGCGCGCCTTTTGCCCCCAGGCCTGCTATGCCGGCGGACCAGGCCGGTTCCGCTATCTGCTCTACAAGGACGTGAACCGCCACGCGCCGCTCTGGCCGAACAGGTAGGGGCCAGGGTCCTGTCCGGCCCCGTCAGCGGCGGGGGTGGCGCGGCGGACCTTGCCCGAGCGCCGCGCCGTCCCAGCTCTGGATGGTGGGGCAGAGGCGTCCTGCTCTTTGTTCCGGGCAGCGCTCTTGTTTTCACAAGGTGTTGCAAGGAAGGGCGCGGCACGGCAGCACCTTTCACCTGCAACCCCTTCCGCCACGCATGGTCTAGAGCTTGGTTGCGCCCGCAGGCGGCGTCCGCGCCGCTCCCACGCGCGCTTCGCGCCACGTGATATAGCTGATCGCTCCGATCATCAGACTGCCGCCCAGGATCACCCAACCATCCAGAGGCTCGTGAAAGATCAGGATCCCGACAAGGCTGGCCCAGATCAGCTGCAGGAAAGTGACCGGCTGCGTCACCGTCAGCGGGGCCGCCGCAAACGCCCGCGTCATGGTGTAATGTCCCGCCGTTGCAAACACGGCCACCAGAGCCAGCCATCCCAGTTGCGCAGGGGTGGCCGGCACCCACTGCGCAAGGGCCAGCGGCGCAAGGCCCACCGACACGGTCAACGCCATCATCGCCACCACGACCGAGGCGGGCACCCGCTCGGACAGCCGCTTGGCCACCAGATAGGACGCCCCGAAGGCCACCGAGGCCGCGACCTGCGACAGGTGACCGGGGTCCAGTTCGCGCAGGCCCGGACGCAGCACGATGAGCGCACCCAGCAGCGCCACGGCGACCGCGCCGACGCGGCGAGCGGCCAGACGCTCTCCCATGAACAGCGCCGCGCCGACGGTGACGATGATGGGGTTCAGAAAGCCGATGGCCGTGACCTCGGCCACGGTGATGCGCGACATGGCATAGAACCAGGCAACGACGGCAACCACATGCAACAGGCCCCGCACCGCGAACAGGCGCCAGACATCGCGGCCAAAGCCGGTTCGCAGCGAACTCCCAAGCACCGGCGCCAGGAACACCAGCCCAAAGAGAAACCGGATAAAGGCCGCCTGCGCCGCCGGCAACGCGCCCTCCAGGCTCCTGACGATGGCATTGACGGCGACAAAGCACAGCCCCGTCGCCAGCATCCAGCCAATGCCGACAAGATCCCGGCGTGTCGTCGTCTCAATCTGCATGATATGCAAGTGCCGCCTTTCGGCCGGCGGTGCAAGTCCTGTTCGCAGGCCTGCCCTTGTCGCCGACCAGCGGGGCCCGGGGCGCAGCGCCCGGCCACCGCCGCCGGCCAGCGGCCGTGCAGCTTACAGCTGCGCGGCCACCTCTTCGCTGAGGTCGAAGTTGCCGGTGACGTTCTGCACGTCATCGTCATCTTCCAGCGTGTCGATCAGCTTCATCAGCTTTTGCGCCGTCTCGGCATCGCTCACCTCGGTCGGCGCTTGCGGCTTCCAGATCAGCTTTGCCGTCTCGGATTCGCCCAGGGTGGCCTCCAGCGCATTGGACACCTCGTTCAAGGCGGTGTCCGCGCAGTAGATCCAGTGGCCTTCCTCGTCCGTCTCGACATCGTCGGCACCGGCCTCGATCGCGGCCAGCATCACCGTGTCGGCGTCGCCCGCCGACAGCGGGTACATGATCTCCCCCACCCGGTCGAACATGAAGCTGACCGAACCCGTCTGGCCCAGGTCGCCGCCGGCCTTGGTGAAATAGCTGCGCACGTTCGACGCGGTGCGGTTGCGGTTGTCGGTCATCGCCTCGACCACCAGCGCGATCCCGTTCGGGCCATAGCCCTCATAGCGGATCTCTTCGTAGTTCTCGGCGTCGCCGCCCTGCGATTTCTTGATCGCGCGGTCGATCACGTCCTTGGGGACCGATTTCGCCTTGGCTTCCTTGACGGCCAGCCGCAGGCGCGGGTTCTTTTCGGGATCGGGATCTCCCATCTTTGCGGCGACGGTGATTTCCTTTGCCAGCTTGGAAAACAGCTTCGAGCGCAGCTTGTCCTGCCGGCCCTTGCGATGCTGGATGTTGGCCCACTTGGAGTGACCTGCCATGTCCGGTCGTCCTTCACAGTTCTGAGATGCTCTGTCGCGGGCTTTTAGTCCAGCCTTGCCCTCCATCGCAAGACGAACCCGAGACGTGCGGGCGGCGTTCCGATTCAACCCTGAGACAAGGGGCGGAACGAGGGCACGATGACGACACCGCAGATACTGCTGTTTTCCCTTCTGGGAGCAATCATCATCCTGATGCTGTGGGGACGGTGGCGCTATGACCTCGTGGCCTTCGCAGGACTGATGGTGGGGGTCCTGTTGGGGATCGTGCCGTCGGAAGAGGCCTTTTCCGGATTTGGCAGCCCCACCACGCTGATCGTCGCGCTGGTCCTGATCGCGACCGCCGGCCTCAGCCGCTCGGGGGCCGTCGCTCGGCTGGCGCGGCTGATTTCGGGACCCCAGCGGGGCACCACCGCGCATATCCTGATCTATGGCGCAGTGGGCGGGGCGCTGTCGGGCTTCATGAACAACATCGCCGCGCTGGCGATGCTGATGCCCGTGGACCTGCAGGCGGCCCGCAAGGCCGGGCGCGCCGCCGGGCTGACGCTGATGCCCTTGGCCTTTGCCACGATCCTGGGCGGCATGCTGACGCTGATCGGAACGCCGCCCAACCTGATCGTGTCGGGCTTTCGCGCGGATGTGCTGGGAGAGCCTTACCGCATGTTCGACTTTCTGCCCGTGGGCGGTGCGGTGGCCCTGGCCGGTATCGCCTTCATCGGATTGATCGGCTGGCGCCTGATCCCGCGCCGCGAAGAGGCCTCGGGGCTCGACACGAACGGGCCGCAGCGGCGCTACATCGCCTCGCTGGTCATCACCGATGCCAGCCTTCCGGGCGCACGCCGGGTCGAGCAGGCGCGGGAAGAGGCGCGCAGGGCCGCTGTCCGTATCGTCGGGCTGATCCGGCGCGGACAGGACATCGCAGGCAAGCTGGACGATCAGATCCTCGAGGACGGCGACGTGCTGATCCTGCGGGCCGATCCCGCCGCGCTGGACGAGTTCCGCTCGACCAGCAACCTGGCCTTCCCCGATGGCAGGTCCGAGGCGCGCGCACGCCCGGACAGCGAAGGGCAGCGCCTGGTCGAGTGCCTGGTGCCTGCCGCCTCGGACCTGGTCGGACGGACAATGCAGTCGTTTGGCCTGATGAACCGTCACGACAGCGTGCTGATCGGGCTGCGCCGGGGCGGGATCGCGCTGCGGCAGGGCCTGTCGCGGCAGGTGCTGCAGTCGGGCGACCTCCTGCTGCTGCTGGTCCCGGAAAGCCGCATCGACGACACTCTGGCCGCAGCCGGCCTGCTGCGCATCGACGGCGGCAGCCTTCCCGTCCAGCGCGAGCGTCACATGCGCAGCGCGATCGGCCTGTTCCTGCTGGCGGTTCTGGCCGCGTCGCTTGGCCTGACATCCATGCCGATCGCGTTGGGCTGCGTCATCATCGCCTATGTGCTGTTCGGGGTCCTGTCCGTGCACGAGATCTATGACCACGTGGACTGGCCGGTGATCGTGCTGCTGGGGTCGATGATTCCCCTGGGCCTGGCACTGGACACGACCGGCGGCTCGGCTCTCATTGCCCAAGGACTGGCTGGCTTGACTCATGGATATCCGGCCTGGATGGCGCTGGTGCTGCTGATGGCCTCGACCATGTTCCTGTCGGACATCCTGAACAACAACGCCACGACCATCATTGCAGCCCCCGTCAGCATCCGCCTGGCCGAGCAGTTGCAGGTCCAGCCCGATGCCTTTCTGATGGGTGTCGCCGTCTCGGCCTCCTGCGCCTTCCTGACGCCCATCGGCCACCAGAACAACACGCTGATCCTGGGACCGGGCAACTATCGCTTTGGCGATTACTGGCGGATGGGACTGCCGCTGGAGGTCATCGTCATGGCCGTGTCGGTGCCGCTGCTGCTGATCGTCTGGCCGCTGTAAAAGGGCCGGAAAATGAAAACGCGGCCCAGGGGCCGCGTGAAGCATCATGTCGTTCGATGAGCCTTACAGCACCGACGCGCCGCCCAGGATGCGACGCACTTCGCCTTCGCGGGTCAGACCCCTGACTGCCAGATCCTCGTCGGACAGCTGGCTCAGACGGTTCAGTGCGCGCATTTGCGGGCTGGCTTCGGCCATCATGACCATGAAGCGGCCGATGGCACGCAGCGGCGAAAGCAGTCCGGCTGCCGAAAAACCAGCCGATTTGTGTTCAATAGATGCGATGGTCGCCATGTGGAAACTCCTTGCGTATGACAAAGCCGTTTCCTCCCCTGCGCCCTAGATGATTGTTTCGGCATGTTAACGCAACCGACGATGCTGCATGGCAGCATTGCGGTGGGCTCAAGAAGGTTAACCGTGCAGCGGAAAGAAGATGGGGATCAGGATCGAGGCGACCGCGGCCATCAGCAGGTTCAGCGGCAGGCCGATCTTGATGAAGTCGGTGAACCGATACCCCCCCGGACCATAGACCAGCGTGTTCGTCTGATAGCCGATCGGCGTGGCAAAGCTGGCGCTGGCGCCCATCATCACCGCCACCACCAAAGGCCGCGGATCGACACCCAGCGAATTGCCCAGGCTGATGGCCAGGGGCGTCACGATCACCGCCACGGCATTGTTGGTCACGGTCTCGGTCAGGATGGTGGCCAGCATATACACCGCCAGAACCAGTGCCCATGCGGGCAGCGTCGCCAGCCAGGGGGCCACCTGGTCCACGACCAGCTGGACCGCGCCGCTGTTTTCCAGCCCCGCGCCCACCGCCAGCATCGCAAAGATCAGCGCCATCAGGCGGCCGTCCACGAATGACAGCGCCTCGTCGGCATCGATGCAGCGCGTGCCCAGCACCACCGCGACCCCGATAAAGGACAGCAGCAGGATCGGCGCCACTTCCAGCGCCGAAAGCACGATGACGCCCAGCAGGGTCGCCACGACGATGGGCGCGTGCTTGCGGCGATACGCCCGGTCCGAAGGTGCGTTGACCTCGACCATGTCCATGTCGCTGGCAAGGCGCTGGATGTCCGAGGGTGCCCCTTCCAGCAGCAGCGTGTCGCCCACGCGGACAACAAGGTCATCCAGCTGCCGCCCGATGTTCTGGTTCTTGCGGTGGGCGGCCAGCACATAGATCCCATAGCGGCGGCGCAGGCGCATCGAGCCGAGCGATCGGCCGACCATGTGGCAGCCTGGCGTGATCAGCACCTCGACGGTCGAGGTTTCGACCGAGCTGAGCTTGTCGACCATCCGCAGGTCCTTGTGGGTCTGCAGGCCCAGAACCTCGGACATGGGGGTGCGCAGCACCACGCGGTCGCCTTCCTGCAGGCGCACCGCCGGCAGGTCGCGGCGCAGCGAGGCGTCGCCCCGCAGCACGTCGATCACGCGGGCATTGTCACGGGCGAAGATGTCCACCTCGTCCAGCGCCTTGCCGGCCAGCGACGATCCCTCGGGAATGGCCACTTCGGTGAAGAACTTCATCTTGCTGCGCCCGCCCAGCAGCTGCGACATCGAATCGCGGTCGGGCAGCAGGCGCGGGCCGAAGATCAGCAGATAGGTGACGCCCACGATGGCCATCGGCAGGCCGACCCAGGTGATTTCGAAGATCGAGAAGTGCTGCATCCCCAAAGACCGCGCCACCCCGTCGACCAGAAGGTTGGTCGAGGTGCCGATCAACGTCATGGTTCCGCCCAGGATCGACAGGTAGGAAAGCGGGATCATCAGCTTGGACGGTGCCTGCCCCATCTCCTTGGCCAGCTGCATGAAGATCGGGACCATCACCACGACCAGCGGCGTGTTGTTGACAAAGGCCGACATGATGCAGACCACGATCGAGACCAATGCCAGCGTCAGGACGGGACTTGATCCCGCGTGACGCGCCGCCCGCTGTCCGATCCAGTCCAGCGCCCCGGTGCGCACCAGCCCGCCCACGATGATGAACATGAACGCGATCGTCCAGGGCGCCGCGTTGGACAGCACCCCCGAGATCGCACTGACATCCAGGATTCCCAGCCCCAGCAGCGTCACTGCGCCCAGGATGGCCGTGACCTCGGGCGGGTAGGTTTCCCGCATGAACAGGGTCAGCATGCCGATGATGATGAAGATCGTCACGATCGCGGCCGGCATTCCGACCAATTCGAATCCGAACATTCAGGTCTCATTCATGTTTCGGGCCCGGGCCCGGTGGGCGACGTCCTCAGCCGGATCTGCCGGGCGGCGTTCGAAATCCACAACTAGCGGGTGATCGACGGGAACGGAAGGCGGTTCCCGTCACGCCGGATGCGTGGGGGCCAGCCGGCCGCCGTCACGCACGGGCTGGATGCTGCGCGCCAGACCGCTGCGGTCATCCGTTTCCACCAGAACGCCCGACAGCGTCGCCTCCCCCTCGGCAGGGGTGAAACGGTCGCGCGACATGCCCGTGATGAAACGGCGCAAGGGCTCGGTCTTGTCCATGCCGATCACGCTGTCATAATCACCGCACATCCCGGCGTCCGACAGATAGGCTGTTCCGCGCGGCAGCACCTGGGCATCGGCGGTCGGCACATGCGTGTGCGTTCCCACGACCATGCTGACGCGACCGTCGCAGAAATGTCCCACGGCCATCTTTTCGCTGGTCGCCTCGGCATGTATGTCCACCAGCGCCGCCTGAACCATTCCCCCCGGCGGATGGGCCCGCAGCACGGCATCCAGGGCGGAAAAGGGATCGTCGTAAGGGCGCGACATGAAGACCTGGCCCAGCGCCTGCGTGATCAGCGCCTTGCGCCCCCGGGCGTCGCTGATCACCGTGGCGCCCCGGCCAGGTGCCTCGCGCGCAAAGTTCAGCGGCCGGATGACTCGCGGCTCGCGGTCGATGAAGGCCATCATGTCCTTCTGGTCGAAAGCATGGTCGCCCAAGGTCAGGGCATCCGCCCCCGACTCCAGCAGCAGTTGGGCGTGACCGGCCGTTGCCCCGCGCCCGCCGCTGGCGTTTTCGGCGTTCACCACCACAAGATCGGCCTTCAGCCGCGCCCGCAGGTCCGACAACCGTTCGGTGATCGCCCGCCGGCCGGCCCGTCCCATCACATCGCCAAGAAACAGAATTCGCATGCCGACCTGCTATGTCAAAGCGGCCCGGGGCTCAAGCCGGAATGAAAAAGGGCCGCCCGGAGGGCAGCCCTTGGATCTGTCGCGGAAAGCGCAGAAATCAGACGAACTGGATGTTCGTTGCCGATTCGCGACCGTCGCGGCCACGCTCCAGCTCATAGGTCACCTTCTGACCATCGGCCGGAGCCGACAGGCCAGCGCGCTCGAGCGCCGAGATGTGCAGGAAAACGTCCTGGCGGCCGCCTTCCGGCTGAATGAAGCCGAAGCCTTTGGTGCTGTTGAACCATTTCACGGTGCCGTTGGCCATCGTGAGATCTCCTGTCATGGTTGCCACCCGCAGAATGCAGTGGCTTGGCCGTCAGATTAACAAAGCAGACTGAAGGCAGAAGCAGACAGGATGCAGAGAATATAACGTAGCCATCCCTAGTTAACGCCGGGGAGGCCGATTTGCAAGGTAAACTTGGTGCCGGCTGAGGGATTTGAACCCCCGACCCCCTGATTACAAATCAGACGCTCTACCACTGAGCTAAGCCGGCGTGCCTTTTCCTGCGTTAGCGCGCCTTGCGGATTTCTGCAAGCCATGCGTGGCGCCGCCCAGGTTCGTGCGTGCCAGAAGCGCCACGGCCAGGAGTCCCACCGCCATGACCAGCAGCGCCGCGGGGGCCGCATTGCCCAGATCCTCCAGGCTTGCGCGTTCATGGGTGCGGGTTGCGAGAGTTTCAAAGTTGAAGGGCCGCAAGAGCAGCGTGGCGGGCAGTTCCTTGACGCAGTCCACAAAGACCAGCAGCAGCGCCGCCCCCACCGACCCCCGCATCAGCGGCAGAAAGACATCGCGCAGCACCCCCGCATTATCGCGCCCCAATGAACGTGCCGCCATGGGCAGCGACGGGGGAACCCGGGTGAATGCGCCATCGATGGCGCCCTGCCCGATGGCGAAGAAGCGCACGACATAGGCCAGCACGATGGCCGTGCCGGTGCCGGTCAGGATCAGCCCCGGATCGGCCCCCGTCAGCGCCAGCCAGGCATCGGCCACCCGATGGTCCAGCGCCGCGAGCGGGATCAGGATGCCGACCGCCAGGACCGCCCCCGGCGCCGCATAGCCCATGGTCGTCACCGGCAGCAGCAGTCGTGGCAGCGCGCGGCCCGACAGGCGCGTGCCATAGACCATGACCAGCGCCAACCCCACCGTCAGCAGCGCCGCGACCGCCCCCAGGCTGACCGTGTGCCAGGCCGCCCGCAGAAGGCCCGGCGTCACCCAGCCCTGCGGATAGGCCAGCGCATAGGTCAGGATGACGCCGACCGGCAGCAGGAAACCCAGGGCAAACGGAAAGACGCAGAACAGCATGGCCAGCAGTCCGGGCACCAACCTCAGCCTTTGCCGCTGGATCGGGCGCGGCTGGCGGGCGCTTTGATGATAGCGGGCGTTGCGGCGGCCGAACCGTTCCCACAAGGCCAGCACCATGACGATCAGCAGGATCACACAGGCGATCTGCGCGGCGCCGCCGGCGTTGCGACGCTCCAGCCAGGTGGTGAAGATGCCGGTGTTCAGGGTCTGGACGCCAAAATAACTGACGACGCCGTAGTCCGCGACCGCCTCCATCATGGCGATGGCCGAACCTGCGACGATGGCCGGGCGCGCCAGGGGCAGCCCGACGCGTCGGAACAGGCCCCAGGGGCCGGTGCCCAGCGCCCGCGCCACCTCATAGGCGCTGCTGGACTGTTCGTGCAGGGCGGCGCGCGTCAGCAGATAGACATAAGGATAAAGCGCCGCGCCCAGAACGACGATGGCAGCCTCCAGCGACCGGATGCGGGGGAACCAATAGTCGCGCGCCGTTTCCCAGTTGAACCAGCCGCGCAACGCGATCTGCACCGGCCCCGAATAGTCCAGAAAATCCGCCAGTGCATAGGCGCCGATATAGGCCGGCACCGCCAGCGGCAGCAGCAGCAGCCATTGCAGTGCCCGCCGGCCGGGAAAGTCGTACATGCTGACCAGCCAGGCCGCGCCTGTCCCCATGGCCGCCGCCAGCGCCCCCGCTCCCAGCGCCAGCATCACCGTGTTGCCGAAATAGCGGGGCATGACGGTGGACAGCAGATGCGGCCAGATGTTGTCCGTGGGATTGGCGGCCATCCAGGCGACGGCGATCACCGGCATCAGGACCAGACCCGCCACAAGAACGGCGGCGATGGACCAGCCCACGCCGCCCCCCTGACGCAGGGCATGGTCATGGCCGCGAGGGCGGGGGCGGGCGGGGGCGGTCCGGGTCATGCGGAAATGCGATAGGCCAATGCGGTTTGACTGTCCACGGCAGGCGGTTGATCTTGCCGTCGCAGATCGGCACAACCGGCGCGGATACAGCAAGGCGGGACAGCATGATGCAGATGGTTTTCCACATGGGCGTGCACGGCACCGATGGCGACCGCCTGCTCAAGACGCTGGTCGGCAACCGCGCCACGCTGCAAAAGGCGGGAACCGAGGTCGTGCGTCCCAGCCGCCACCGCGGCATCTTCGAGGAAGCGTTGAAATCGCTTCAGGGCGGCCCCGCCACCCCCGAGATGGAGCAGATCATGCTGGATGCCATTCTCGACAGCGGAAATCCGCGCCGCGTGGTCACATCGACCCCCACTTTCATGGGTGCGCCGGGACGCGCGGTCGGACGCGAAGGACTTTATCCGCAGATCGGCCTGCGCGCGGCCGCACTGGCGCGCCTGTTCCCGTCAGCACGGACCGAGTTCTTTGTCGCGCTGCGCAATCCCGCGACCCTGCTGACCGAGGTGCTGCCGCAGTTCGGCGGCAGCGGCTATGACGACCTGATGCAGGGCTGCCATCCGTTGCAGCTGCGCTGGCGCGAGGCGATCCAGCGCCTTGTCGGCGCGGCCCAGGGGCGTCGCATCGTGCTGTGGTGCCACGAGGACGTACCGCTGATCTGGCCCGAGGTGGTCCGCATCGTCGCCGGCATGACGCCCGAGGTCCCGCTTTCGGGCGGCCTGGTCTACATGCAGGACATCCTGGGGGACGAGGGCATTGCCCGCCTGCGCGAGGCGATGGGGGGACAGGACCAGATGTCGGTGGCCAGCCGCCGCAAGATCTATGCCGACATGATCGCCCGGCACGCCCTGCCCGGCACGCTGGAACAGGCGGTGGACCTGCCCGGCTGGACACAGGAACTGGTCGATCAGGTCAGCGAGAACTATCGCGCCGACGTGGCCGAGATCGCGGTCCTGCCGGGGGTCGAGTTCCTGCTGCCCTGACGGCCTTCAGGCCATGCCGAGGGCGGTCTTGTACATCTCGAGGATGGCTTCCTCTTCGGCGATGTCGTCGCGGTCGCGCTTGCGCAGGGCCACGATCTTTTTCATGACCTTGGTGTCATAGCCGCGCGCCTTGGCCTCGGCCATGACCTCTTTCTGGCGCTCGGCGATGTCCTTCTTTTCGGCTTCCAGCTGCTCGAACTGTTCAATGAACTGGCGCAGCTCGTCGGCTGCGACGCCATAGGCCTGGTCGTCTGGCATCGGATTCGTCCCTTCTGTCCTTTTGGCCGCCGTGTTAGGCGGTCTTGCCCGGCGGTGCAATCGCCGCTAGGGCCGGACGAAACGCCACAACCAAGGGGGCAGCCATGGGCCTTTACGACTGGATCATCTGGACGGGCGCCGCTCTGACCCTGCTCGGCCTCTGCGCTCTGATCTGGTGCATCCTGACCGTCAGTCGTGCGCGCAGCAAGGGGCTGGACGACGCCGCCCTGCGCGACAGGATGCGCGGCGTGCTGGCCGTCAACATGGGTGCGCTGGCCGCCTCGACCATCGGGCTGATGATGGTGGTCATCGGCATCATCCTCAAGCCATGAGGGTTCTGGTCCAGCGGGTTCGCGAAGCCTCGGTCACGGTCGAGGGGCAGGTCATCGGCCGCTGCGGGCCGGGCCTGCTGGTCCTGGTCTGCGCCATGCGGGGCGATGACGAGGCGGCGGCCGACAAGATGGCGGCCCGCGTGGCCCGTCTGCGGATCTTTCGCGATGACCAGGGGCGCATGAACCGTTCGGTGCAGGATGCGGGCGGCGGGGCGCTTGTGGTCAGTCAGTTCACGCTGGCCGCCGACCTGCGCAGCGGCAACCGGCCGGGATTTTCCTCGGCCGCGGCGCCCGCGGACGGCCAGCGGCTTTATGATCGTTTTGCCGCCGCGCTGCGCGGGCTGGGCGTTGCCGTCGAAACGGGACGGTTCGGCGCGGACATGCAGGTCGCCCTGATCAACGACGGCCCGGTGACGATCTGGATGGACAGCGCAGACCGCGCTTGACTTTCGGCTCCATCTGCCCCATCTGACCCTTATCGCCGTCCGCTGCCGCGTGAGCAGCCTCTGGGCC
>Ga0194112_10005500_pt1 | contig 16969 bp, 15 predicted proteins | sample TA2MahC400mmetaG_FD_146191 | JGI IMG/M metagenome (GOLD analysis project Ga0194112, IMG submission 146191) | Freshwater microbial communities from Lake Tanganyika, Tanzania - TA2015016 Mahale Deep Cast 400m | ecosystem: Environmental > Aquatic > Freshwater > Lake | place: Tanzania: Lake... | reverse complement strand
CCCTTCCGGGCAAAGGGATTACTGGACCGACTGCTCGGAGGCCAGTTCCAGGCTTTCCGACAGTTCGGACGCCACGGTCGTGAAGGTGTCGCGGACGGTGCCGCCCAGGTTCAGCACGGCGACGATCGCCAGCACGGCGATCAGGCCGACCAGGATGCCGTATTCGACGAGAGCAGCGCCCTTGGAGGTGGCGACGAGGTTCTTGAGCTTGCGCATTGGGTATCTCTCCAGAGATGTTTTGGTTACGCCCGGGTCTTCCGTGGCGCCTCAACAAACTAGAACCCACGGGCTGGCACACAAACGAAAGCCGCAAATATTTGCAGAAATTCTTATAACCCACGGAATAGTATGGTTTTTATTTTTCACGAAAGCGTGTGATCCCGGCGTGGACAAGAGACGGGCACCAGCAATGCTCCTCGGGCAAGGGGCAGGCAAGGGGGCGGCGCGTTGCCGTCTTGAGGGGGCGGATCCATATGCGCCATGCGGGATGAAAAAAATGCCACTGGCAAAAAACGCTGCCGCACCCACCTGTTGTCCCAAGACGGTGCAGACAAGGAATCCCTGATGAGCGAGTACAACGCAGCCTCTATCGTGGCCCTCAAGGGCCTGGAAGGCGTGCAGAAACGGCCCGGCATGTACGTGGGGGACGTCTCGAGCAACGCCGCCACCCACCACCTGCTCTACGAGATCTTCGACAACGGCGTCGATGAGGCCCTGGCCGGGCACGCCAGTGCGGTCACCGTGCGCCTCTTTGCCGACGGCTCGGCCGAAGTCGAGGACGACGGGCGCGGCATCCCGGTCGATATGCACCCTACCGAGGGTGTACCCGCCGCCGAGGTCATCTTCTCCTCGATGCACGCCGGGGGGAAGTTTTCCAGCGACAGCTACAAGTTCTCCGGCGGCCTGCATGGCGTCGGCGCGGCCGTGACCAACGCCCTCTCCGATTGGCTTGAGGCCGAGATCAAACGCGACGGCGGTGTCTATATGCTGCGCTTTGAGCATGGCGCCCTCGTGCAGGGCGTCCACCAGGTCCGCCCCCTCAAAAAGGGCGAGCGCAACGGGACCCGGGTGCGCTTCAAGCCCTCCGCCCTCTACCTCAAGGATCCCGTCTTCGACGGTGCCGCCCTCCAGCGCCGCTTTCGCGAGATCGCCTTCCTCAACGGCGGGCTCACCGTGCGGGTGCAAGACGAGCGCGACGGCAGCGACACCACCTATGCCTATGAAGGGGGGCTGCTGGCCTTCGTGGAGGCCATGGCCGATGGCGTGCCCTTCGTGGGGCGCCCCGCCCGCTTCACCGGCACAGAGGTGGGCGTGGAGGTCGAGGCCGCCTTCGCATGGCGGGCCGACGACGCGGCCGAAGACTGCCGCGCCTTCACCAACAACATCCCCCAGGCCGATGGCGGCCAGCACGTCACCGGCTTTCGGGGCGCGCTCACCAAGGTGCTGCTGGCGCATGGCGAGCGCACCGGCCTCATCAAGAAATCGGCCCGCATCACCGCCGAAGACCTGCGCGAGGGGCTGATGGTGGCGCTGCACGTGCGCGTGCCCGATCCGGCCTTTTCGTCACAGACCAAGGAAAAGCTGATCTCAGTCGAGGCCCGCACCGCCGTGGAGGCGGTCATTGGCGCCGAACTGCCCCGCTGGCTTGACACCCACCCCGAAGACGCGCGCGCCATCCTGGGCCGCGCGGTCGCCGCATCCGAGGCGCGCGAAGCGGCCCGCAAGGCGCGCGACATGGTGCGCAAGCCCACCAGCGCGCGCCGCATCTCCACCGCCCAGCTGCCCGAAAAACTGGCCGACTGCTCGGCCAAGGACCCGATGGCACGCGAACTCTACCTGGTGGAGGGCGACTCGGCCGGCGGCTCCGCCAAACAGGGGCGCGATCGCGAGACACAGGCCATCTTGCCCCTGCGCGGGAAGATCCTCAACGTCGAGCGCGCCAAGGCCGTCAACGTGGGCAAGAGCCCGGACATCGAATCCATGGTCTTGACGCTGGGCGCCGGGATGGGCAAGGCCTTTGACATCTCCAGGATGCGCTACGGGCGCGTGGTCATCATGACCGACGCCGACGTCGATGGCTCCCACATCGCCACGCTGCTCCTCACCTTCTTCTTCCGCCAGATGCGGCCCATGATCGAGGAAGGCCGGCTGTTCATCGCCGCGCCCCCCTTGTATCGGATCCGCCGCAAAGGCGAGGGGGACCTGTTTGTGCGCACCGATTCCGACATGGAGCGCCACTTCCTCGATCGCGCCATCGCCGCCGGCGCGCTCTCCATCGACGCCCGCCCCGCCAAGGGCGCGGGCGTGCTCACGGCCTTTGACGCCCTGCTGAGCGCGGTCGATCTCCTGGCCCCCGTGGCGCTGCAGCTGGGCCACCCGGCCCTCGCCGATGCGGTGCTCGGCAGCGCCGACCTGGCCCCGTGGTGGGACAATAAGCCCCTCACCAAAACAGCCAGCACCAAGGCCCACAAGGCCTTGGCCGCCGCCCTGGCGGCGCTGGACGAGGAGGGGCGCTGGACGCTCACCCTGGAACCCACCCACCTCACCGCGCAACGCGTCGAGGACGGCATCTCCCAGTCCTGGACGCTGGACGCCCATGTGCTGGGCAACTGGCGCGTGGCCCGGGTGCGCGCGGCCGCGGCCGCCGCAGGGCTGTTTGAATCCGCCTTCACCGTGTCCGGCGCCCCCATCTTCGGCCCCATCGGCCTGATGGGCGCGCTGCGCACGGTGGGCGCCAAGGGCGCCCAGGTGTCGCGCTACAAGGGCCTGGGCGAGATGAACCCGACCGAGCTGTGGGAGACCACCCTCAACCCGGAGGTCCGCGCCCTGCACCGCGTCGACATCGTGGATGCCGAGGCGGCCGAGTCCATCTTCTCGGATCTCATGGCCGACGACGTGGCCGCACGGCGCGCGCTGATTGAAAAAATGTGCGCGGGCATCACCCGCGTGGATGCTTAAAGACAGGACAACACCATGGTCAAACGCTCCACCCGCAAGGTTGCCCCCGCAGCCCCGCCCCCCGGCGAGACGATCCTGCCCGCCGACATCAGCCAGGTGATGGAAGGCTCCTACCGCGAATATGCCGCCGCCGTGGTCATCGGGCGCGCCATCCCCGACGTGCGCGACGGCTTGAAGCCCGTCCACCGGCGCATCCTCTACGCCATGCTCGAAGGCGGCTACGACTGGTCCAGCGCGCACCGCAAGTCGGCGCGCGTGGTGGGCGATGTGATCGGCAAATACCACCCCCACGGCGACAGCGCCGTCTATGAGGCCATGGCGCGCCTTGCCCAGCCCTGGTCGCTCTCGGTGCCCCTCATCGACGGGCAGGGCAACTTCGGTTCGCCCGACGGGGACAGGCCGGCCGCGATGCGCTACACCGAAGCCCGCCTGTCGGCCGCCGCCAAGGGGCTGTTGGAAGAGATTCGCAAGGACACGGTCGATTTCCAGCCCAACTACGACGAACAGGAGCGCGAACCGGTCGTGCTCCCTGCCGCCTTCCCCAACCTGCTCGTGAATGGCGGCTCAGGGATCGCGGTGGGCATGGCCTCCTCCATCCCGCCCCACAACTTCGGCGAGGTCATCAGCGCCACCCGCTGGCGCCTGGCCAACCCCGAGGGCGATCTCGAAGAGGCGCTGGCCATCCTGCCTGCGCCCGATTTTCCCACCGGCGGGCGTATCATGGGCCGCGCGGGCGCGCGCAAGGCCTACGAGACGGGCCGTGGACAGGTCGATCTCGAGGCCACCGTGGCCATCGACAAGGACGGCAAGACGCCGATCCTCGTCTATACAGACGTGCCCTGGGGCGCGCAGAAGCCCACCATCCTTGCCCGCATCTCTTCGCTCATGAACGAGGGCAAGCTGCCCGAGGTGGTGGGTGCGCGCGACGAGAGCGATCGCACCGGCGTGCGCTTCGTGGTCGAGCTGCGCCCGGAAGCGGACCCCGAACTGGTGGATGCCCGCCTCAAAACCCTCACCGATCTGCGTGTCTCGGTCTCCCTCAACATCACCGTGCTCGACGGCACCGGCGTGCCGCGCGAGATGGGCCTGTTGGAGATCCTTGATCGCTGGATCGCCTTCCGCCACACCACGCTGCGCCGGCGCTCGATCTTTGAACTGCGCCGCGCCCGCGATCGCGGCCGCCTGCTGTTTGGTCGCATCGCCGCGCTCTCCATCATCGATCGCGTCATCGCCATCATCCGCAAGTCCGGCTCGCCCAGCGAGGCCACCGAGGCGCTGATGGCACTGACCTTCAAGCGGGCCGATTTTGCCGAACTGCTCGACCTGATGGGCACCGAGACGCAGCGCGCGGGCAAAACCTTCTGCCTCACCCGCACCCAGGCCGAGGACATCCTGGCGCTGCGCCTGTCCCGCCTCACGGGGCTGGAACGCGAGGCCCTGGCCACCGAAGGGCGGGCGCTGGCGGCCGAGGTCGCGCGCCTGTCGCACCTCCTCAACACCGAAGGCGCCATGCTGGCGCTGATGGACGAGGAGCTCGCGGCCCTGGCGGCGGGCCCCCACGCCACGCCGCGCCGCACCGTCGTCGTCGATAGCCGCGCGCGCGTGGCCGCGGCCAGCGCGCCCGAGATCCAGCTGCCCAAGACGCCCCTCTGGGCGGTCGAAGGCCGCGACGGCACCTGGGGGCGCAGCGCCAAGCCCGTGGCCTTTGATCCCACCCTCCACCGGGCCGTGCATGAGGCCCACACCCATGCCCGGATGGTCTTCTTCACCAGCCGCGGCACCGCCTATGGCATCAACATCGCAGCCCTGCCCGATCTCGACGCCAAGGGCGGCGAGGGCCGGCTGCTGCCGGGCCTGCTGGGCTTCTCGCTCGATGGCGCGGTGCTCGCAGCCTTCGTCTTCGACGAGGCCCGGGTCGCCAACCCCGAGCAGGGCGGGTGCGGGCTGGTCTTCGTCTCGGCCGACGGGGCGGTGCGCCGCACCGCCTGCGCCGAGTTTGCCTCCATCCCCAGCAGCGGCAAGATGGCCATGAAACTGGCCCCGGAAGACCCGGCCATCATCGCCGTGCTCGAAGAGGGGCCCGATCTGGCCGACATCCTGCTGGCCACGGCCGGGGGCAAGGTGCTCCGCTTTGCCCTCCAAGACGTGCGCGTCTTTGCGGGCCGGGCCTCGCGCGGGGTGGCGGGGATGAAGCTCGACAGTGGCGACCGCGTCGTCTCCGCCGTCCTGTTGCCCGAAGGCTCAGCCGACACCGCCCTGGCCGATGCGGCCAGCGCCGACTGGACAAAGGGCAAGGCGGTGCCCGGCCCCGTTCTGGTCCAGGTCTGTGCCACCGGCCACATCAAGCGCACCCCTGCCAGTGCCTACCGGCGCATGGGCCGGGCAGGCAAGGGCATCAACGACAAGGGCCCGGCCAAGACCATCGGGGCCATCGTGGCCGTGCTGGCCTCGCGGGCGGAGGGCGATCTGCTCGTGTGGCCAGACACCGGGGAGACGGTGGAGATCGCCTCCGTCAAGCGCACCGACAAGGCCAGCACCGGCGGCAAGCCCCTGGAGGCCATTGCCACCTCACCCCTTCTTGTGGCGCCTCTTTCGGCATAAAGGGTAGACGCGGTTCACCTTTTCGTCCATATGTCTGTGCAGGGCGCCCATCCCGGGCGCCCTCACCCTTGCCAAGGCCCCCGCATGCGCCCACTTGCCCTTGCCATCCAGTCCTATGCTGACGGCCAGATTGGCCTCGACGCCGTGATGGCCCAGGCCGCCCAGCAGGGCCTGGAACAGCGCGATCTGGGCGCGGTCTATACCCCCCAGCACATCGTGGCGCGCATCCTTGACCGCCTGGACCCGCAGCCCCACCACCACATCCTCGAGCCGGCCGTGGGCCGCGGGGCCTTCCTCATCCCGCTCCTCGAGCGCACCACCGCGCAGATGACACCCGAGGCGGCGCTGGATTGGCTGTGCGGCCACACCCACGCCATCGACATCGACCCCGAGGCGTTGGCCGATCTGGACGCGATCCTGCGGGCATGGTTCGTGCGGCGCTGGAACTGGCGCGTCCCGCTCGATCGCTTCCCCAACCTGCACGCCGCCGATGGCCTGGCCGCCCCCCTGCCGCGCCACTTCGACATCGCGCTGGGCAACCCGCCCTATATCCGATTCCAGACCCTGCCCCCCGCGCAGCGCGCATGGCTGCAAAAACACTACCGCTCCTGCGCCAAGGGCAACGTCGATCTCTACTACGCCTTCATCGAGCGCGCCCTCCAGGCGGCCGACCGCGTGGGCTTCATTGTCCCCAACAGCTTCCTCACCACCCAATCCGGCCAGGCGTTGCGGGGCCTGCTCGACGGGCGCGTCTCAGACATCCTCGACTTCGGGGCCGAGCGCGTCTTCCCGGGCGTGGGCACCTACACCTGCCTGCTCTTTGCCCAGGCCGCGGCCACACAGGCCACCATCACCGACGCCGCAACCGGCGCCTCCCGCCCCTTTGCCCCCCACACGGCCCGCCCCGCCCCGGTGCGCACCGCCCTCGCGGGCATCGCCACGCTGTGCGACAAGGCCTACATGGTCGAGCGCCAAGGCGCGCGTTTCACCGCGCGCCTCACCGGCCTTCCCATCGAGGCCGCGCTGGTGCGCCCGTTCATCAAGATCACCAAGTTTCGCGACGCCCACCCCGACTGGGACAGCTTCATCCTCCACCCCTACGCGGATGGCCAGCCCCTCACCCCCGCCCAGATGGCCCAGTTCCCGCAAGCCATGGCCCACCTGGAAGCGGTGCGCCCGCTCTTGGAGGCGCGCGACCGCGGCAAGACGCACGGCTACCCGCAATGGTATGCCTACGGGCGCGCTCAAGGGCTGACGCCACTGCACGGCCCCCAGGCCCTGCTCGTGCCCGCCATGCTCGGGGGACAGGCCCAGCCCCGGCTGGCCAATCTCACCCCCCTCCTCGCCTGGGGCAAGCCCCTGTTTTGTTCAGGCTACGCGGTCGATGCCCCCACCGCGGCCGATATCGACGCCCTCACTTCGGACCGCTTCCTCGACACCGTGCGTGCCCATGGCGCCCCCAAGCCCGGTACCGGGGGCAGCGTCTTTTACAGCGTCGCCTCCTGGATGGTCAAGGGCCAACGGTGACCCCTGCCCATTCCCCTCGCCGCCGGAGGCCTTATGCCCACATCCCCCTCTCCCGCCATCTCCTGCGTGCGCTGCCATCGCCCGTACCCGGCCGTGGGGGGCGCCGGTTCCACCACGGCCCAGGGCTGCGCCACGGACCTCCACGACGGCCTGTGCGAGGCGGGGTACGGGTCGCGCCATGACGGGGCGTGCTGGCAGCTGGAAGGGGAAGCGCTGGAGAACGGCACGCTGTGCGACGGCTGCGTCGATGCCCTTCTCGAGGCGGGCGCCCTGGTACCGCACACCCTCGAGCCGCCCACATGGGGCCAAGACGACGACGCCCCCATCGTGTGCGCCCGCTGCAGCGGGGTCTTTGAGCCCTCCCTGATGGGCGGCGGGCAGGGCTATGGCTGCGCCTCCAGCCCCAGCCCCGACGGGCTGCACATCCACGGCCATTTTGGATCCACCGCCTATGACATGACCAGCCTGCGCGTGGTGCGGCCCCAAGAGGTCGTCCAGGGCAACCTGTGCGATGGCTGCCTGCGGGTGCTGGTGGCCAGCGGGGCACTGGAAGAGGAACCCCCGCCGGAACGCGTCGATCCCTTCGCGCAGATGAGTCCGGAGGAGCGCGACGCATTCCTGGCCATGCTGGACGACGCGCTGGCGCAGATGCCAGACGACCCACCCGCCGATCCCGCTTAAGGCTTGCCACGCCGGCCCACACACCCCACATACCCACCAGCCCCGCCGCACCTGCGTGCGGCGGCTTTTTCTTGGCCTGACGAGGACCGCCATGCAGCAATACCACGACGCCTTGCGCACCATCCTGGAAAAGGGCGAGGCCAGCACCGATCGCACCGGCACCGGCACCGTCTCCTATTTCGGGATGCAAAGCCGCTACGATCTGGCCGAGGGGTTTCCCATGGTCACGACCAAGAAGCTGCACCAGAAATCCATCATCCACGAGCTGCTCTGGTTCCTCTCGGGCGACACCAACATCCGCTACCTCCTCGAACATGGTGTGCGCATCTGGACCGAATGGCCCTACAAGGCCTACACGCAGGCGATGGAAGCCCAAGGACACACGCCCCTTTCCATGCCCGAGTTCGAGCAGCGCATCGTCGCGGATGCGGAGTTTGCCCGCGCCTGGGGGGGCATAGGCCCCGCGTACGGCGCCCAGTGGCGCAATTTCAACGGCGTCGATCAGATCCAGGCCCTGCTGGACGACCTGCACACCCGCCCCGATTCCCGCCGGCACATCGTCTCGGCCTGGAACCCCGCAGAGGTGCCCCATATGGCGCTACCCCCTTGCCACACCCTCTGGCAGGTGCGCATCGCGGGCGGCAAGCTCCACCTCCAGCTCTACCAACGCTCCGCCGACATGTTCCTGGGCGTGCCCTTCAACATCGCCTCCTACGCCCTGCTCGCGCATATGCTGGCCCATGTCACGGACTATGAAGTGGGCACCTTCGTCCACACCCTGGGCGACGCGCACATCTACACCAACCACCTGGATCAGGTCCACCTCCAGCTGACGCGCACCCCAAAGGCATTGCCCACCCTGCGCTTTGCGCGCAAGGTGGAGAGCCTCTTTGACTTCCGCTTTGAGGATGTCCTCATCGAAGGCTACGATCCTGACCCGGCCATCAAGGCACCGGTGGCGGTGTGATCACCCTCATCGCCGCCCGGGCGCGCAACGGGGCCATCGGCCGGGACAACACCATCCCCTGGAACATCCCTGCGGACTTTCGCATGTTCCAGCGCGAGACGCTCGGCGGGGCGGTGATCATGGGCCGGCGCACCTGGGAGAGCCTGCCCGTGCGCCCGCTCAAAAACCGCTACAACATCGTGGTGTCGGGAGATGCGCACCTCGACATCGCCGCCACCGTGGTCCCCAGTGTCGCAGCCGCCCTCGACGCGGCCAAGACGGCCGGCTACACCCGCGTCTATGGCATCGGCGGCGCAGGAATTTACGCGGCACTCTTGCCCTTCGCCCACCGCCTCCTCCTGACCGAGATCGACACCACCATCCCCGACGCGGACACCTTCTTTCCCGCCGTGGATATGGCCGAGTGGTATAGCGCCTCCAGCATGGCGATCGAGGCCTTCCCCCCTGCCCGCGTCCAAGAGTCGCTGCGCATCTCTTCCCCTGCGGGATAACAGTAATTCCTTGTTCCTTTCGGGCCACGCGCCCATCTCCGGCTCCCCGGCAGATGGAGCAGCCCATGCCCGACCACTCCCCCACCAAACAGAGCTTGCTGGCCCGATTCTGCGCCTGGCAGGAGGCCAACACCGCCGCCCACAAGGCCAAACGTGCCGCCATGACACCGATCCAGCGCAAGGCCAACCGGGCCGCCAGCACCCTGCTGGTCATAGGGGCGCTCGGGCTGTTCCTGTTGCCCCCGATCATCGCTGGCGTCCTCTTCTTCACCGGGTTTATGGCCGATCGATGGGCTGGTGTGCTCTCCAGGCACCCCGCACGCACCCGGCCCGCCACGCTTGTCTTCGCCACCGCCCTGGCCGGGGTGATCCTGTGTGCCGCCACCTCCATGCTCCTCTCCTCCGCGTTCGTGCTGGCCACCGGCATGCTGGTGCTGGGGCGGTGGCAAGGGCGGGGGTGGCCGCGGGCCGTGGCCGGGGCCGCCGCCCCGGTGGCCATCCTGGCGGCCCTGGGCCTCATGCCTGGCGTGATGATCACCAACAACAGCGCTGAGATCAGTGCCCAGCAAGTGGCTATCCTGGCGCAACACCCCACCGCGATCGCCGAGGACGCGGCCGCCTTTTCCGCCGATCTGCAAGCCGGCACCCTGCGCGCAGAGATCATGGACGTCCCACGGGGCGGCGGTTGGGTGGAGAACGACGCACTTGGCGAGTGGCTGCTCCGCAAAGGCTTTGCCCTGGGTGTCGCCGGGCGGGCAGAGGTGGCCCACATGAACGCCACCTTGCCCTTCGTGGATCTCTTGTTTGGGGCCCGGATTGTGCAGATCATGAGCGAACAGGCCATGACACAAATGGTGGAGCGCAACCACGCCGGACAGATGGCGGCTATGGGCGCAGACTACGCCACTTGGCCTACCGAGCGGCTGATGGCATGGCACAAGGACAACCCGGAGTACAGGGCCAACAGCTACAAGGGCATCCTCATGGCCTCGTGCATCTTTCGCGCCGACGGCGCCCTGATGTCGGCCACGGGGATGGGCGGGGCCCATTCCGTAGACCTGCAACAGGTGGCCGAGGCCACGCCCATCTTGGAGGCGTGCCGGGCCTTTGCCCCGGGCCAGACCCCGCCCCCCGCCAAGCCGTTGGTGGACTGAGGGCAGACTGCCTCCCAAGGCCGGCCCGCGCCGGCCTTTTCTTTCCTCCCCCACACCCTGCACACCCACCTGTGCAACGCACTGCCCCTTGTCCAGGACCGCCCATGGCTCTCCCCCCCCACATCCGCGCCCCACACATGGTCCCGGCCCTTGGCCTGGCTGGCACAGGCGCACGCATGGATGGACGCCCAACAGGCCAAGCACCAGGCCTCTGCGCGGGCCCGCACCTTGCGCCAAAAACGCGCCCTCTGGCTGGTCTATGCCGCCGCCGGGCTTGCCACGCTCGGGGCCTACCTGGGCCACGCGCTCACCAGCGCGTCCATCCTCGTCCCCTTGGGGCTGGTCTTGGCGGTGATGGCCATCGATCGCCGCCTGACGCCGCGGCGCGTGGCCTGTCAGATCGCCTTTTCCTTGATGCCCCTCCTCGGCACCAGTGCCATGGCGGGCCATCTGGCCGTGCAGGCCGGGGACAGCGATCAGGCCGCCGCCATCCTGGCCGCACACCCCACCGAGGTGGCCAAGGACGCCGCCGCCTTTGCGGCCGATCTCCACGCCGGCACGCTCCACGCCGCCCTCTCCGAGGGCCTACAGCCCTTTGCGCGGACCCGCAACGATGCCCTGGGCGAGGCGGTGATGCGCACCGGATTTGCCCTGGGGGTGGCAGGACGCGCGGATCTCACCAGCGCCAACGCCCTTTTTCCCATGCTCGACCTCTGGTTTGGCGAGCGCGTTGTCCTCGTCTATAGCGACCGCGCCCAGGACATGATGGCCGCACGCACCCATGCCCACCGCGTGGCCACCCTGGGGGCAGACTATCAGGATTGGCCCAGCGATCGCCGTGCCGCCGCCATCCAGGCCGACGCCCAGGACAAGACACGCTACCAAGGGATCGTGGCCGCCACCTGCATCCTGGACGACGATGGGCGCGTGCTGTCGGCCACCGCCGTCACCACCCAGGGACTGGTGAGCCTGCACAACGTTCCACAAGCCCGGCCCATTGTGGATGCCTGCCAGGCCTCTGCCCCCGCTCGGGTGGCGCCCAAAACCGCCCCCTAAAAATCCCATTCCAACCACCACAAAGACCGGCCATAGGCCGGTCTTTGTGTGCGGCGCACCCCGCCAAGCCGCTTTTTTCGAGTCCCGACGAGTCCTATCCTTTCCCCACGGCCTTTTCCTTCCCCCGCCCCACAGGAGACTCCCCATGTCCATCCCTTCCCCCGCCACATGGTGGACACACTGGCACCAGCACCGCGCCAACAGCCGCGCCCGCTTTGCCGCCGTACAGGCCAACCGGACCCCCGGACACCGGCGTGCCTACACCGCCATGATGGGGATGATCTGTATCGGCAGCCCCATCGCCTGGCTTACGGGCTATATCTTTCTCTTCATCTGGGCCCTGATCATCGCCACTGCCCTGGCGGCGCTGCGGTGGGAAACAGAGCCTGGGCGCCGACCCAGCCCCACCGCTCTCGCCATTATCGTTCTCTCCTACCCCGCCATGGGCGGGGCGCTTGGCCTGATGGACGCCGTGCTGGCACAGCGATCGGGTGCCCACACCCACATGCAGGCCAACCTTGCCGCGCTGGACACCCACCGCGCGCTGCTGGCCCAAGACGCCGCCTGATTTGCCCAGGACGCCGCGGCGGGCACCTTGGAGGCCATCCCACACACAGCATCGGCCTTCAATCTGGACCTGCGCCACTATGACCCCATCCACCGCACGCTTGCCCAGGCCGCCTTTGATGGGCTCATCGGCAACCACCCGGATGCCCCCCATCTCCGCCTGGACGCCCCCCACAACAACAGCTATATGGGCGGAACGCTGATCACACTCCACAGCCCACGCGCGGAGGCGGGCATAGTCGCCCGTATCGACGCCCACCTCCACCGCGCCGGAATCGCGCCCTTTGCGCAGTTGTCCTCGCCAGAGCGCCAAGAGGCCGTTGCCAACCATGTCCCGTATATTGGCCTCCCATCTGTACGGTGCCTGTTTGGAATCGACGGCACCCTCCAGGGCGTCACCGGCGGGGGCGCGGCTTGGGGCGTCAACCTGATGGCTATTCCGGAGGCCGCTCCCATCATCGCCGCATGCACCCAGGCGGCGCATCAAGGGTAAGGCACCGCAGCTGCAGGAGGGCGCGCATACAGCTTGCCGCACCCGGCCAAACAGCACCCCAAAAGGGCACCCCTTCCCCACACGTTCTCCACCCCTCCATGAGGTTACACCCATGTCCCCCCTTTCTCCCACATCCCCGCCCCCTGTGCGCCGCGCACCCTGGACACACCAGCAGCGCACCACTGTGGCTACCCTGGCGGTGCTCGCCCTCATCGGCACCCCGGTGACCATGGTGTCCGGGTATGGCGTTCTTTTCCTATACGGATGGGCCGCCCTTTTCACCACCCTTGTGCTGCCCCTGTTTGCGCGCCCCGGGCGCCCAAAAGCCCTTAGATTCATCGGCATCCCCATCTTTGCCGCCCTCTATCTTTGGACGGGCCTCACCATGGGCATCGGCCCCGCCATCAAGGTGCGCTACGCCAGCGACACCGCCCACAGCCTCGCCATCGTAAACGCGCATGCCCACCTTTTGCGCGCAGATGCGGCGGCATGGGCGGCGGATGCCGGCGCAGGGGCGATCGCGGCAGACCCCTCGACCCACACCCCCTACCCGTTCCACGACCCGCTCCTGTTCCCGTTGGCCAAGGCCATCTTCACCGCGCTGGCCCCCTCCACGCCCCATACCGACCAATACCACCCCAAGACCCACCCCGAGTTCGGCGCCACCACCATCTTTGTCGACAGCCCCACCGCCGCCGATCGCATGCTGGAGCGCATCGACGCCATAGCGGCGCGCGAAGGCTGGGGGCCCCGCAAGGACTGGCCCACCGCCAACCGCGCGGCCATCATCAAGGCCCACCTGCCCTACATCGGCATTCCCTCCGTGGCCTGCATCTTTGACGCCCAAGGGGCCCTGGTGGCGGTCCGCAACACGGCCGTCCTGCCCGACCTCAACCTGATGGCCATCCCCGAAGCCGCCCCCATCGTGGCGGCCTGTGCCAACGCCCCTCGGTCTTGATACCGCCTTCCACGCAGCCCCAAGACCGGCCCTTTGGCCGGTCTTTTTTATACCCCCTGGGGGCGCCGACGGGCGGGCCCGGAACCCGCCGACGCCCCCTTGGGACACACCTTGAAGGCCATCCATACCCCCCTTTCCCCCAGCATCAACCCGGCGATCCTGGCCCGCCTGCCCGCACGCTGCCTGTCATAGGAATGCTCCCCATGTCCGCCCACGAATGGCTCCACATCCTCGATTATGTGGGCTGCACCACCACCATAGGACCGGCTGCCCTGGACGACGAGGTGTTGTGGGAGGTCGGCACACAGGCGCTGGTCTTGGAGATCACGGCCCATGACTCGGAAATGTGGTCCGCCACCCTCGACTTTCGCCCCTTTATGGCCACCAACACGGCCTTGATGCGCCCCACCTTCTACGACAAGGCCGGCGTGGCACGCCTGACCATCATGGAGGCCGGGTTATGGCGGCCGGTGGACATCTACTACCTGCCCCCACCCTCCTTCGGGTGGGGGAGCCGGCTCCACAAAGGGCGGAGGTGGCGCGCGCCCACGAACGGCGTACGCACAGGCCCTGGCCACGCCACAAAGGCGTCCGTTTTTGCCGATGACACCGCCCTGCATGCCTGGAAAACGCAGCCGTTGCCCAGCCTCTTGCAAGATTCGGCCATCCCACACCTTGCCTAGATCGGGCACCATACGCATCACGCCGCACCCGCAGGGTGCGGCTTTCTTTTTGCCCCCATTCACCCCATCTGGCGCGCACTCCATAGGACGCGCCCATGCCCCTCCACGCCCTCCTGCTTGCCAGCCTTGCCGCCCTCTCGCTGTCCATCACCCACCAGGACTGGCGCACCACCTGCGTGTCGGTCTGGAAACTCGCCCTCTTTGCCGCCGTGGGGCTGGCGTGGGCGCTCCTCACGCCATGGCCCGACACCCCTAGATTGGAACACCTCATCGGCGGGGGCTTGGCGGGCGGGGTCGGCGCGATGACCGGCGCCATCCTCGCCCACAGAATGGGCCGCATCGCCTTTGGCGGGGCAGACAGCTGGATCCTGGCCGGCGGTGGGCTGGTGGTGGGCATGCAGTGGATAGGCCCTTGGCTGGGCGCCAGTGTGGCCCTCGGCCTCTTGGGCTTTGCTGCGCGGGCGGGCCGGCCCGACCCCATAGCCCCCGATGGCCGCCCCATCCTGCCATTCGCCCCCATCCTGCTCGGGGTGTTTTGGGTGATCGTGGCCGGACGGCTCTGGCTTGACTGGCCCGCCAGGCCTTGGTGAAGGCCTGTCCAGGCGATTGTCCCTCCATACACGAATCGCTTCGGCAGCCGGTCTTTCCGACCACGGCCCTGAGCAGGGCACGCACAAGCGCCCAAAGGGATCAAAGGGCATTTCCTCTCTGGACACCCCGCGGTGTGTACCCCACATAGAGGCAAACCCACCGGAGTCCCCTATGCACCGTTCCCTGCGCAACCGCCACTGGATCATCCCCACCCCCACTGAGGGGGCCATCGATGCTATGGTCGCCGCCGGGGCGGGGCCACTGGCGGCCCCCATCCTCGCAGCGCGCGACATCGCGCCCGAGGAGGTCGAGGACTTCCTCAAACCCACCCTGCGCGCCCTCCTGCCCAACCCCTCCACGCTCCTCGGGATGGATACGGCGGCCGACCGGATGGCCCAGGCCATCGTGGCGGGCGAACGCATCGCCATCTGGTCCGACTACGACGTCGATGGCGCCACCAGCGCCGCCGTGCTGGGCTGGTTCCTGCGCGGCTGCGGCGTGGAGGCCCACGCCCTGCGCATCCCCGATCGCCTGACCGAGGGCTATGGCCCCAACACGGCGGGCCTGCTCGATCTGCAGCGCGAAGGCGCGGATCTGGTCTGCATCCTGGACGCGGGCACCACCGCATTCGAGCCCCTCCAGGCCGCCGCGGATGCGGGGATGGAGATCATCGTGGTCGACCACCACGCCGCCGAAGACACCCTGCCCGCCGCCGTGGCCGTCGTCAACCCCAACCGCAAGGATCAAGCGCCTGGCCTGGGGCACCTGTGCGCGGCCGGCGTCGTCTTCTTGCTCTGCGTGGCCACCAACATGCGCCTGCGGGCGCTGGGCCATTTTGGGCCTGCAGGCAAGGGCGTGGATCTGATGGGCCTGCTGGATGTGGTGGCGCTGGGCACGGTGTGCGACGTCGTCCCGCTCGTGGGCCTCAACCGGGCCTTTGTCACCCGCGGCCTGCCGCTCCTGTCCGAGCGGGCCCGCCCAGGGATTCGGGCGCTGGCCAAGGCCGCGGCCTGTCCAGACGCCATCGGTACCCGCGAGTGCGGTTTTGCCCTTGGCCCGCGCATCAACGCGGGCGGGCGCATTGGCGATTCGCAGATGGGCGCGCGCCTGCTGCTCGAACGTGACCCATTGCAGGCCGAGCTGCTCGCCCAAGAGCTTTCCCGCCTCAACAACGAGCGCCAGGAGCTCGAGCGCGCCGCCACCGCGCAGGCCCTCGAGATCACCCGCGCGGGCTGGATCCCGGGCGAAACCCGGCGCCTCGCCATCGCGGTGGTGGAAGGCCATGAGGGCGTGGTCGGCATCTCGGCCGCGCGCGTCAAGGAGGCCCTCGACGCCCCCGCCTTTGTACTCGCCCCCGCCCATGACGGCACGGTCAAGGGATCGGGACGCTCCGTGACGGGCTTTGATCTGGGCGCAGCCGTCATCGCCGCGCGCGCCGCAGGCCTCCTGGTGAAGGGCGGGGGGCATGCCATGGCCGCCGGCATCACGCTCGATCCCGCCAAGCTGGAGGAGTTCGTGGCCTTCATGGACGCCCGCATCGCCGAGAGCGATTATGCCAAGGAGGGCATCGTGGTGCGCGTCGATATGGCCATCCCCCTGGCCCGCGCCACGCGCGGCCTTGTGGAGGCGGTCCAAAACCTGGCGCCCTTTGGCATGGGCAACCCCACCCCCCGCTTCGCGCTGACCCGCGCCCGGCTGGCACAGGTCTCTGTCATGAAGGACAAGCACCTCAAATGCGTCCTGCAAGACCCCGATCTCGGCGAGGCCGGCCCCCAGGTGGAGGGCCTGATGTGGAACGAGGCCAACACCCCGTTTGCAGATGCCCTCAAGGCCCACAAGGGCGCGCTGGTCGATGTCGTCGGGGGCTTGGAGATCAACGAGTGGAACGGGCGCGTACGCATCCAGATGAAGATCGAGGATGTGCGCCTCTCCGCACCCGAGGCGGCAGCCTGATGGGCGGCATCTATATCGCCAGCAAAGCGATCTACGGGCCAGAATGGCGCGCGCTGCGCGCCGTGGGCCTGCCCATCACCAGCAGCTGGATCGACGAATCCGAGCCCGGCGCCACCCAGGACTGGCCCGATCTCTGGGCCCGCTGCATCCAGGAGGCCAGCCAGGCCCAGGCCCTCGTGGTCATTGCCCGCCCAGGGGATGTCTTGAAGGGCGCATGGGTGGAGGTCGGGGCCGCGTTGGCGGCCGGCGTGGCCGTCTTCGGGGCAGGGACAGACGCCCACTCCGTCCG
>Ga0194112_10005499_pt1 | contig 16973 bp, 10 predicted proteins | sample TA2MahC400mmetaG_FD_146191 | JGI IMG/M metagenome (GOLD analysis project Ga0194112, IMG submission 146191) | Freshwater microbial communities from Lake Tanganyika, Tanzania - TA2015016 Mahale Deep Cast 400m | ecosystem: Environmental > Aquatic > Freshwater > Lake | place: Tanzania: Lake... | reverse complement strand
CTGCTCGGCCTTGAGCCCTTTCGCCCAGGGGAAGAACAGCGTCGTCTTGGGGCCGCAATAATATTCGACATGACACTGGGCGCAGGCCAGGGCCCGCATTTCCTGGGGCGAGGCCGCCCCGTTCGGATCGTAAGGCCGGCCGCGGTCTCCCCGCCGCCATTTTTCGAGGGAGGGGAGATGGGGCACCGGGTCGCCGCTCGAGGCCAGCGCGGCCAGGCCGTCGAGCAGGGCCGGACGGGTGATGTGCAAGGCCATGGTCGCCGGGTCGTGGCAGTCCAGGCAGGAGACCGGATTCTCGACCCTCCGGACGGCTTCGGCATAGGGTTCGGCCGAAACGACGACGAATCCTTTCTTGAGCTGTTCGAGGCCGGCCGGGCCGAGAAGGGGGTCGGCCAGCCGGCCGGGCGCCCCGGCCTCGATTCCGGCCCGGCGATAGGCCAAGACCGTGGAGGCATGGCAGTGGAGGCAGGACCCCACCTGCGGTCGCCGGAGGACGCGTTCGGTCTCCTTCTGGTCGTGGAGCATGTAGGCGTGGCCCCTCTCCTCGCGGAAATCGACGGCGAAGGCGTAGCCGTCCCAGAGCGTTTTCAACCGGGGATCTTGTTCGATCTTGCTCGTCGTCTTGGGCACGCCGTCCTGGCCGACGGCGAAGGGATCGGCCTCGCTCCCGCCGTGGCGGGTCCGTTCCATGTCGACCGTTCTCCGGTAGGAATCGTACTGACGGGGGAAGTTCCGTCCCCAAACGGCCGGATCCTCCGTCTGTTCGTCGAGGACGGCGACGGGAAAGGCCGTTTGCCGGGCTTCGGCTTTGCGGCGGGAGACGTTCTCCCGGAGAACGAGGACTCCCGCCGTGGTCAGGGCGGCGAGAACGGCGGCGGCGGCGTAACGCAACTTTTTCATGGCTGTTTCTCCCGCTTTCAGTCTATCGGCCGGGTCCGTGACCGACGTCGGCGTGGCAGCGGAGGCAATCGGGAGCCTCGGTCCCGGCCGGCCGGCGCCCCATGATTTCGCCGACGAGATCTCCGTGGCAGCGCAGGCAGTTGGCGGCGAGGATGGCCGCGTTGCCGGGCTTGATCCGGATCGGCTCTTGAAAATCCTGAAGGGTGAAGGTCTTGGAATGGTGATAGCCGTTCGAGGCTTTGGTCAACCATTTGGCCGGAAAGCCGGCGGGGACATGACATCCGTTGCAGCCGGCGGCGGCATGATGGCTGGCTTTCCGCCAGCCTTCGTACTGCTCCCGCATGATGTGGCAGTTGAGGCAGGCCCGGGGGTCGTCCGACAAGTAGGACAGCCCCTCGGCGTAGAAGAACGTGTATCCTCCCGCTCCGGCCAGCAGCCCGGCCGCGACGGCCAAAAGGACCTTGATGGCCGCTTGTCCGGCCGGGGCCCTTTGGCTCATGGAATGATCCGCCTCATCTTCGGAGGAAGGATAAGGAAGGTTCGGCGGCGTGTCAAGACAATAGGGGTCCGCTTTGCGCTCGCGGAAGGCCCCGAGTTTCCGCTTAGCTTGGCGCTGACCAAGCGGTTGAGGCTGATGCCCTCCTCGGCGGCCTTCATGGCCGCGCCTGGCCTTTTCGGCATGACCGTGATAACCTGACGGCGACGAGGAGGCCGTCGATGAGCTTCGGAAAGATTCTGCCCGTCATCTTGACCGCCGGGGCCCTATTTGCCGCCTCGGCTTGCGCGCCGAAAGACGAATCGCCGATGCGGCTCGAGGACCACAATGTCGTCTGGGATTCCCCCAGCCAAGACGGGCGGGGGTCGATGCCCTTGGGCAACGGGGATATCGGCCTGAATGTCTGGGCTGAATCCTCGGGCGACATCCTTTTCTACATCGGGAAAACGGACGCCTGGGGCGACAACGGCCGCCTCCTCAAGCTCGGCCGGGTCCGCGTCTCGCTCCGCCCCAATCCCTTCGGTCCGGGATCGTCTTTCCGGCAGGAGCTTCTCTTGAGGCAGGGCGAAATCTCCATCGAAGGCCGGGCCGAGGGCCGCCCGGTCCGGACCCGCATCTGGGTGGACGCGAATCATCCCGTGGTTCACGTCCAGACCGAAGGCGAAGCCTCGGTCCGGGCTTCGGCCTCCATCGAGCTCTGGCGGACGGAGAGGGCGACGCTTCCCTCCCTCGAGGTCAGCGACATCTACCACAACGCCCCTCCGGGGAAGCTCATCCCGACGGTCATCGAGCCCGACACCGTCCTGACGAACCTTGACGGCGAGATCGCGTGGTGCCACCGGAATATCAAATCCGTCGGCCCCGAGCTGACGATGGCCTTCCAGGATCTGATGGGCGCGCCGTGGAAAGATCCTCTTCTCCATCGGACCTTCGGGGGGCTCATCCGGGCCGAGGGAGGTCGGCGGTTCGACGACCGGCGCATCGATAGCCCGCCCGGCGCGGGCCACCGGTTCAGCGTCTACGTCCTCGCGAAGCAGCCGGCCACGGTCGAGGAATGGCTCGATGACCTCCGCCGGACCGCGGCCGCGGTCGAGGCCGTCGGCCTGGACAAGCGGCGGAAGGCCCATCTGGACTGGTGGGCGGGATTCTGGGAGCGAAGCCGCGTTCTCGTCCGCGACCGGGCCGAGAGCGGGGGAGGGACGGCGGGGTCCGCGGCCGGCCCGGGGCACGATGTGGCGCGCGGCTACACCCTCCAGCGGTTCATCAACGCCTGCGGCGGCCGGGGCGCCTATCCGATCAAGTTCAACGGCAGCATCTTCAACGTCGCCTGGCCGGACAAGCCCGGCGACGCCGACTACCGCCGCTGGGGGCCGGGCTACTGGTGGCAGAACTCCCGCCTTCCCTACATCGGGGCCTGCGCCTCGGGCGATTTCGACCTCTTCGAGCCCTTCTTCAAGATGTATGCCGGCGAAGTCTTTGAAGTCAGCAAGTACCGGACCCGCCGCTATTTCGGCCATCCGGGGGCTTATTACCCCGAATGCCTTTATCCCTGGGGGGCCGTTTTCATGGAGTCCTACGGCTGGGACAAGCCGGCCGCGGAGCGGGAGGACAAGCTCCAGACCTCGGGCTGGCACAAATGGGAGTGGGTTTCGGGACTCGAGCTGGCCTGGATGATGTTCGATTATTGGGAACACACCGAGAACGAAGTTTTTCTGAAGGAGAAAGCGATTCCCGTCGCCGTCGAAGTCATGACCTTCTTCGACCGGTATTACAAGACCGACGAGCGGGGGAAGCTGGTCATGCACCCCGCCCAGGCCCTCGAAACTTGGTGGGATTCGACCAATCCGATGTCCGAGCTGGCCGGGCTCCATGCTCTCGCGGCCCGCCTTCTCGCGCTCCCGGCCAACCTGGTCGCCTCCGATTCGCGGCGGTTCGTCGAGTCGTTGCGGACAAAGCTCCCCGACCTTCCGGTCCGCGAGGTCGACGGTGTCCGGATGCTCGCCCCGGCGGAGAGATTCGCCGACAAGCGCAACGTCGAAAATCCCGAGCTCTACGCGGTCTTTCCCTTCCGCCTCTGCTCCTTCGAGAAAGAAAACGTCCGGCTGGGCATCGAAGCCCTGCGCCATCGGGAAGACAGGGGGCATTCCGGCTGGAGGCAGGACGACGTCTTCATGGCCTATCTCGGCCTTGTGGAAGAAGCCAAGGCCAACGTCGTCGCCCGGGCCCGGGCGAGCGACCCGAACTGCCGCTTCCCGGCTTTCTGGGGTCCGAATTACGACTGGACGCCCGACCAGGACCACGGCGGCATCCTCGTCAAGGCCGTCCAGGCGATGCTCCTCCAGACCGAGGGCAAGGCGATCTACCTTCTTCCCGCCTGGCCCAAGGACTGGGAGGCCGACTTCAAGCTTCACGCGCCGTACCGGACGGTCGTCGAAGGACGGGTGCGGGGCGGGAAGCTTAGGTCCTGGAAAGTCACCCCCGCGGCCCGGATCATCGATGTCGTCATATCGGCCGGCTGGAGGTAAGCCCTTGTTCGAACGTTTTCCATAATCTCAGGCGGGACCGGCTTTGAGCATCAGGACGCGCCTGCGGACAATCCTTGGGAAATTCGCCGGAGGGAATTCTTTGCCGGCGGGACGGGTTCCGGCGTCGGCCGAGCCTCCTCCCGCGCCCCCTCCCGAAGACGGGCCCGGCCCGCCTCCCCCCCGGCCGAGGTTCGGCTTCACCGGGATTCCGGGCGAGGACCGTCTCGAAGCCATGTCTTCGGAGGAGCTCTTGGCCTGGGAAAACCGCGGCGCTCCTTCCGCCGCCCGCCGCTCCGACGCGGCCGAAGCGAGAGCCGACGAAAAACACCCCGAGACGCACACGCTGAATTTTCCCCTCCACTGGACGACCTGGCTGGAGAGCTGGAACTACCTCTTCGACGTGTCGCTGGCCTTCGAGCTCCTGGCTCCCCGTCCCGACGACCTCGTCCTGGACCTGGCCGCGGGGACGTTCTGGGCGACGGAGTTCCTCCAGCGGCTGGGCGTCCGGACCGTTTCTCTCGATTTGTCCCCGGAAATGATGCGCCGCGGCCGGAAGCGCCTCTCCTCGGACAGCCGGCTCGTTTTTCGCGAGGAAGCGGGATTCGTCGTGGGGCGCGGACAGGACCTGCCGTTCTCCGGAGAGTCCTTCGACGGGGTCCTTTGCCTGAACGCCCTCCACCATCTCCCTTCCTATGCCTCGGCGCTCAGGGAAATTTTCCGCATCCTGAAGCCGGGAGGCCGGGCGGTCTTTTCCGAACCCGGGACGGACCATCCCACCCGGCCATTGCCGCGGACGCGGATGAGCGAGGAGGGGGTCATTGAAAAGGGAGTGTCCTTGCCGCTTATCCGGCGGCTGGCCGTGGAGGCCGGATTCAGCCGAATGCGCCTCGGTCCTTCTGAGTTCGCCCGATTTGTCCTCGACAAGGGGCCGGAGCGTCCCGCCGACACCTTCCTTCCCCCCGACAAGCTCATCGGCCGGCTCCGGGCCGAAATCACCGTCGGGCCGTCTCCGGAGCGTGTCCGGGAAAGGGAGCCGATCACCTTCGAGCTCGGCGTCTTCAACAAGGGGACGGTGACGTGGCGGGCCCGCGGCCGTCGCTTCGGCGGACAAGTCACCTGCGGCGTTAAAGTCTGCCGCTTGGCCGGAGAGGGGCTTCGGGAAGATCTCGGCCGCACGCCGCTCCCCGGCGATGTCGAGCCGGGCCGGAGCGCCCGCTTGACCGTTTCCGTTCCGGGGATCCTTCCTCCCGGCGCCTACGAACTGCGTTTCGACATGGTCGTCGAGGGCGTGACCTGGTTCGAGCCTCAGGGATCGCTTTCGCCCCGCCGCCGCCTCGAAATCCTGCCTTGAGGAGTGTCACCTCGGCCGGCCGGCGAGCGAAGGATCGGTCCTTAGCCGAGGGAAGCTTTCAACCGGTCGTATTCGCCCGCGAGACGGCGAAGGGCCTCCCGGGCCTTTTCGATATCGCCTTCCATCCCGGCCTTCTCCACGGCCCAAGCGGCTTCCCGGAGCGCCGGCAGGCTGAGGTTCGCCGACGACCCTTTCAATCCGTGGCCGAGCTTCCGGATTTCGTCCGCGTCTTTTCGAGCGATGGCTTCGGCGAGGTCGCGGCATTTCGACCCGAATTCCTCATGATAGAGGGAAAGGAGCTCGTCCAATAATTTCGCGTCGCCGCCGGCCCGCTCCAGGGCTTCTTCCCGGAGGAAGGGCGGAAAGTCATTCTTCGTTGTTGTCATGGCTGCCTCGGGCCCTCCGGGACGTTCTTGTTTTCGCCGAAACGACGCGATCCCGCCCGGAGAGTTTGGCTTCGTAAAGGGCTTGGTCGGCGGACTGAATGAGGCCGTCGATCGTCGGCCGTTTCAGGTGTTCCGTCGAAGAGACGCCGATCGAGAGGGTGAATCCCAGCGCTTGCTTTCCGAGATAGGCGGGCCAGCGGATGGATTTCAGGCGAAGCCGTTCGGCGATGGCCGCCGCGTCCTTCCCCCCGCAGTCCGGAAGGACGACGAGGATTTCGTCGCCGCCATAGCGGCCGATCCGATCGTACGGGCGGATGGCTTTCTTGAGCCGCTGGGCGAGAGCGACGAGAACACGGTCTCCGGCTAAATGGCCGCAGGTGTCGTTGATCTCCTTGAAGTGGTCGACGTCGATCATGACGACGCCCGTCTGAGTTTTCCGCCTCTTTCCCTCGGCGAACTCCTCGCCGAGGAATTGGAGGATCGTCCGCCGGTTCCAGAGTTTGGTCAACCCGTCCTTCGTCGCCAGGTCGGCTAGGCGCTTTTGGTTTTGAAGGAGTTTGTCTTCGAGTTCGATGATCCGTTTGCCCGTCTGAAGCCGGACCCGGAGCTCGGGAAGAGCGACCGGCTTCGTCATGTAGTCGTCCGCGCCGGCCTCCAATCCGAGGATGATGTCTTCCGGCTTGTCGCGGGAAGTCAAGAGGATGGTGTAGGTGTAACGCCTGTTCGGTTGGGCCCGAAGCCTTCGGCAGAGGTCGGGTCCGTCGGCGGCGGGCATTTCCCAGTCCAAGACGGCCAGTCGGATCGCCGGGTCGCGCAGCTTCTCCCAGGCCTCGCCGCCGTCGCGGGCGAGGACGGCCTTAAATCCCCAGTTTTCGACCGACCTTTGGAGGAGCCGACTTGAAACGGGGTCGTCTTCGGCGATGAGGATGTTCAACGGCGATGCATCGGCCATACCTGATTCCCCTCGATAAAAACGTGTCTCCCGTCCAAAACCCAATAAATTCGAGAAAATTTTTCTTCAAAAAGAGGCCAAAGTCAAGTCCGGCTTGACACGCCTGGAGGCGGTCACTAAGATTTCCCGAAGAGAGGGGACAGAATATCGAGGAGGAGACCGTGAGACGGAGACGGAGACGAAGAGGGGTCGCTTCAGGCGTTTTTCCGGCTTTCATCTGGGCGTTGTTGTGCGGAGGCCGTCTGGCCCCGGCCCAGACGGGGAATCCCGTCGGATCGTTTCTTAACCGCTTCGCCCACCTGACGATCCGGGAAGGATTGTCTCAGGGGTCGGCCATGGCCGTCGCCCAAGACGGAGCGGGTTTTTTATGGATCGGGACCGAGGACGGCCTCAATCGCTATGACGGGTTGAACGTCAAAATTTACCGGCCCTCCGGGGCCGCCGACAGCCTCGGCCACAAGTGGGTCCGGGCCCTGGCCGTCGACCGTCGGGGGGGGCTTTGGGTCGGGACGAACGACGGCCTGAGCCGATACGACGAGGACAAGGACGCCTTCGTCAACTATCGGAACGTTCCCGGCGACTCCGGGAGCTTGAGCGCGAACGTCGTGACCGCGATCATAGAGGACGAAGCCGGCCGATTGTGGATCGCGACACTGGGCGGGGGATTGAACTCTTTCGACCGGAATACCGGCACGTTCAGAGCATACCGTCCGGATCCGTCCTCCTCCGCCGGCGACATCGTTTACGGCCTCGCCAAAGGGGCCGGCGGCATCCTTTGGTTGGCGACGGACGGAGGTCTGGCCCGCTACGACCCGACGAACGGCGCCTTCCGCATGTTCCGCCACAGTCCCTCGGACGTCTCCAGTCTCAGTTCGAGACGGGCGCGGGCCGTCCTCGAAGACCGCCGCGGCCGGGTGTGGGTCGGGACCGAGGACGGCGGCTTGAACCTCCTCGTCGGGGCCGAAGGCCGGTTCGAGCGCTTCCGGAGGGAGTCTCGCAACCCGCGGAGCCTGAGCCACGACTCCGTGACCGTGCTCTACGAAGACCGGGCCGGCAGGATCCTCGTCGGGACTCTCGACGGATTGAACGTTTTCGACGAGAGCGGCCGCGATTTCGACGTCGTCCGCAGCCATCCGTCGGATCCGGAGAGCCTGAGCTATGATTACATCGTCTCCCTGTTCGAGGACCGGACGGGAATCCTCTGGGTCGGAACGCGGGGCCGGGGCCTCAATAAGTTCGTGCCCGACCGGAACCGGTTCTTCCTTTTCGAGAACCGGCCCGACGACCCGAGAAGCTTGACGTCGAACAACGTCCGGGCCGTGGCCGAGGACGCGGCCGGCCGTCTTTGGGTCGGCACGGAGGACAAAGGCGTCGACGTCGTCGATCGGAAAGCCGGCCGGATCGCCCATCTCGGACACGACCCCCTCCGGCCGCAGAGCCTGGGAAGCCCCAATGTCTATGCCCTCGTCATCGACGCCTCCGGAAAAGTTTGGATCGGCACTCAAGGAGGCGGACTGACCTGCTATGACCCGAAGGACAGAACCTTCGTCCGTTTCCGCCATTCCCCGTCCGATCCCGGGAGTCTCAGTCGCGATTCCGTCAGAAGTCTGAAAATGGATCGCGCGGGATGCCTCTGGGTCGGCACGGACGGCGGCGGCTTGAATCGCCTCGATCCCGGCCAGACGAAATTCGTCCGCTACCTCCACGACCCGGCCGACGCGGGGAGCTTGAGCCACGATTCGGTGCGGGCGATCTTGGAGGATCGGCTCGGAAGGCTTTGGGTGGGAACCTTCGGCGGCGGCCTCAGTCGTTGGGAACCGGAATCCGACCGGTTCACGGGCTATCGTCAAGGAGAGGCGGGCATGAGCCTCTGCGGCGATTTCGTGATGTCCCTGGCCGAAGATTCCCGAGGGAGGCTTTGGATCGGGACGACCGAGGGCTTGGCCCGCCTCGACCCGGAAACCGGCCGGTTTTCCTGCTATGCCGAGAAGGAGGGGCTCTCGAATGCGATGATTTACGGCGTCCTCGTCGACGCCGAAGATCATGTCTGGGTCTCGACGAATGCCGGGATCTGCCGCCTCGATCCTGCGTCCGGTGTCGTCAAAGTTTACGGGCCCGCGGACGGGCTCCAGGGCAACGAATTCAACGGCGGTGCCTCCTATCGGGCCGCGTCCGGAGAGATGTTTTTCGGGGGGACGAACGGACTGAACGCCTTCTTTCCGTCCGAAATCAGGGACAATCCCTTCCCTCCGCCCGTCGTCCTGACGGACCTCGAAATCTTCAACCGTCCGGTTCCCGTGGGCGGCCTTTTCAACGGCCGGCGCATCCTCGAACGGTCGATGATCCGGACGGCCTCCGTCGACCTGCGGCTCAGCGACCGGATGATCACCTTGTCCTTCGCCGCTCTCCATTATGCCGCTCCCGAGAAGAACCGTTTCGCCTATCGGCTCGACGGTTTCGACGAGGCCTGGAACGACGTCGGCAACCGGCGTTTCGCCAGCTATTCGAACCTCAAGCCCGGGCGTTATGTCTTTCGGGTCAAGGCCGCCAACAACGACGGCGTCTGGAACGAGGAAGGCGCGTCTCTGGCTTTGCGGATCGTCCCGCCCGTCTGGAGAACCTGGTGGTTTCAGGGGTTGGCGGTCCTGGCTCTGGGCCTGGCGGTCGCGAGTTCGGTCTGGCGCCGGAGCGCCGCCGCCCGGCGGCGGGCGGCCGACCTCGAGCGGCAGGTCGAAGCCCGAACGGCCGAGCTCCGTCGCGAGATCGCCGTCCGCAGGAAGGCCGAGGAGGAGCTCGACCGGAGGAAGAAATACCTCGAAGCCATCCTCTTCAGCTCGTCGAACGCCATCGTCGCCACGAACGCCGACTCCACGATCGTCGAATGGAGCCAGGGGGCGGAAAAAATATTTGGTTGGAGGAGAGACGAGGTCCTGGGGCGGAACATCGACGACATCGTCGTCCTCCCGAACCAAAAAGGCGAAGCCGTCCGCGTCCAAAAGGAAGTCTTGTCGGGGCGTTCGTTCAGCCCTTTCGAAGCCGTCCGCCACCGCAAGGACGGATCGCCGGTCGATGTCCTCGTCGCCGGGGCTCCGGTCGTCGCCGGCGGCGAGATCGCCGGGATGATGGCCGTTTACACGGACATCACCCAAATCAAGAAGGCCGAGGCCGCCGCCCGGGAGGCCAACCGGGCCAAGAGCGAATTCCTGGCCAACATGAGTCACGAGATCCGGACGCCGATGAACGGCATTTTCGGTATGACCGAGCTCGCCCTCGAGACCGAACTCACGCCCCTCCAAAGGGAATACCTGGAAACGATCAAGACTTCGGCCGACGCGTTGATGACGATCATCAACGACATCCTCGATTTTTCCAAAGTCGAAGCCAAAAAAATCGAACTCGAAACCATTCCCTTCAACCTCCGCGACGCCGTCCACTCCATCATTTCCAGCCTGGCCCTTCAAGCCGAAAATAAAGGCTTGGAAATGGCTTATGAGATTCCGCCCGACATCCCGGAATTTTTCCGCGGCGACCCGGGGAGGCTGCGCCAGGTCCTGACAAACCTCCTCGGGAACGCGGTGAAATTCACGTCCCGCGGCGAGGTCGTGCTCTCGGTCTCTTCCGAGGAAAAGATCGGCCGCCGCATCCATCTGCATTTCCAGGTCCGGGACACGGGCATCGGCATCCCGGCCGACAAGCTCGAAGTCATTTTCGACCCGTTCACCCAAGTCGACAGTTCGACGACCCGGATCTTCGGCGGCACGGGCCTGGGGCTGGCCATCAGCGCTCAGCTCGTAGGACTGATGAACGGGCGGATTTGGGCCGAGAGCGAATCCGGCCGGGGGAGCATCTTCCATTTCACGGTCGAGCTGGAGAGCGAAACGGGCGGGGAGGAGGAGCGTCCCCGCCTGCTTTTCCGGGATTTGCAGGGCCTTCCCGTCCTCGTCGTCGACGACAACGCGACGAACCGCCGGATTCTCAAGGACATCCTGGCGCATTGGGGGATGGCGCCCTCCGTCGCGGCTTCGGCGGATGAAGCCGTCGCCGCCCTGGATGACGCGACGAGGGGGGGACGGCCCATTCAGCTCGTTTTGACCGACGCCAACATGCCCGAAACCGACGGATTTGGGCTGGCCGAACGGATCAAGGGACATCCGGACCACGGCCGCATCGTCATCATGATGCTCAGCTCTTCCGGATTCCGGGGGGATTCGGTCCGGTGCCGGAACCTCGGCCTGGCGGCGTATTTGACCAAGCCCGTCAAGCAATCCCAGCTCCTGGATGCGATCATGCTGGCCTTGGGAATGCCGGAGGCCAAGGCCGCCCCGGCGCCTTTGATCACCCGCCATTCCTTGTCGAAGAGTCGGGAACGGTTCAGAATCCTCTTGGCCGAGGACAACGTCATCAACCAGAAATTGGCCGTCAGGATCCTCGAAAATAGGGGCCACAAAGTGACGGTCGCCGGAACGGGAAAAGAAGCCTTGGAGACTCTCGATCGGGGACAATTCGATCTCGTCCTCATGGACATCCAGATGCCCGAAATGGACGGTTTCCAGGCGACGGCGGCCATACGGGAGAGGGAAGGGGAGACCGGCGGCCATTTGCCCATCGTGGCCATGACCGCCCACGCCATGGCCGGCGACCGGGAGCGGTGCCTGAACGCGGGGATGGACGACTATGTCTCCAAACCGCTCAAACCGTACAACCTTCTTCTGACGATCGAGCGGACGATGGACCGGTTGAGGGATCGGCCTTGAACGTCAGGGCGCATTCGGGCGCGGGCTTCGGGAAATCCGCGGGGAAAGGATTTCGCCAAAAAGGCCGCGGATTTCATCTCCTCCCGGTCTCGGGGCCGGGGGCCAGGGCGTCGGCGAGCGCGGGGAGGTAGTACTCCCGCGCGTACTGCTGGACCATCCGCCGGCCGGAGAAGAGTTCGCCGGCCGTCCGGATCGCGTTCTTCATCATTTCGACCCAGCCGCGGGGGACGCCGTCGATGTCCCTCTTGTAAAAGAGGGGCGTGACTTCCTCGGCCAGGAGCTGGTGAAGAGCCTCGGCCTCGACCGCGTCCCTGTCCCCTCCCGGCGGGGCGTCTCCGATTCCCGGGTCGATCGCCCAGCCGTTGCGTCCGTTGTAGGCCTCGGCCCACCAGCCGTCCAGGATGCTGAGGTTGAGGACGCCGTTCAGGGCGGCCTTCATCCCGCTCGTCCCGCTGGCCTCGAGCGGACGGAGGGGGGTGTTCAGCCAGACATCCACGCCCTGGACGAGGTAGCGGGCGACCTGGAGATCGTAGTCCTCGACGAAAGCGACCCGGCCTCCGGTCTGGGGATTGAGGGCCGTCCAGAAGACTTCCTGAAGAAGGCGTTTCGCCGGGTCGTCGGCCGGATGGGCTTTACCGGCGAAGACGATCTGGATCGGCTGATCCTTGTCGTGGAGAAGGCCGGCCAGCCGCTCGGCGTCGCGGAGGACGAGCGTCGCCCGCTTATAGGTCGCGAACCGGCGGGCGAATCCGATGACCAGAGCTTCCGGGTCGAGGAGGATCCCGGAAGCCAGCAGCTGCTCGGCCGAGGCCGACCGTTCGATCCGCTGGACGCGGGCGCGCTCCCGGATGACCGAGAGCATCTTGCGCTTTAGGGCCCGATGGGCGGCCCAGAGTTCGGCATCGGGGATGTCCTCGACCTTTTCCCAGAGCGTCGGCTGGTCATGACGTTCGACCCAGTCCGGGGCGAGGTGCTTGCGGAAAAGCGAGTGGAGGACGCTGCCGACCCAGGAGGAGACATGGGCGCCGTTGGTGACGTGGCCGATCGGGACTCTCTCTTCCGGCCGGTCCGGCCAGAGGACCCGCCACATCTTTCGGGAGACCTCTCCGTGGAGCCGGCTGACGGCGTTGGCCCGGCGGCTGAGGCGGAGGGCCAGGGCCGTCATGTTGAACCCCCCGCCATGGCCGTCGTCGGCCCGGCCCAAGGCCAGGAATTCGTCGCGGGACAGCCCGAGGCGAGGCCAAAGCCCCTGGAAGTACTGGTCCATGAGATGGTAGGAGAAAACGTCATGGCCCGCCGGGACGGGCGTGTGAGTGGTGAAGACCGTCTCGGCCTTGACCATCTCCATGGCCGTCGGCATGTCCCGGCCCGAGGCCACGAGCTCGCGGAGCCGCTCGAGAAGCATGAAGGACGAGTGGCCTTCGTTGATGTGCCAAACGCGGGGCTCGCAGCCGAGAGCCCGGAGGATGCGGACGCCGCCGATGCCGAGGAGGATTTCCTGCTGGATCCGCATTTCCTGGTCCCCGCCGTAGAGCCGGGCCGTAAGCTCCCGGTCCCAGGGGGCGTTGCCGTCGTGGTTGGCGTCCATGAGGAAGAGCGGGACCCGGCCGACGTCGACTCTCCATATTTGCAGGGCCACCGTCCGGTTGCCGACCTCGACGGATACGGTCCGGCAGCATCGGCCTTCGTCGAGAACGGGCTTGAGGGCGGCCTGTTCGATCGTCAAGGCGGGGTAAATGGCCTCTTGCCAGCCGTTGGCGTCGATCCGCTGGCGGAAATAGCCCTGCTCGTAGAGGAACCCGACGGCGACGAGGGGCAGGCCTAGGTCCGAGGCCTCCTTGAGGTGGTCGCCGGAGAGGACGCCGAGGCCGCCGGAATAGATCGGGAGAGAGATGTGAACCCCGAATTCGGCCGAGAAATAGGCGATCGTCGGCTGTTCCGTGGCGGGGTGCGTCCGGGCGAACCAGTGTCCGTCGGTCTTGAGGTCGCGGTCCATCTCCATGAGGACGGCGTCGTAATGGCGGAGAAAGGCCGGGTCCTTGGCGGCGGCGGCGAGTCGGTCGGGAGGGACCTCGCGGAGGATGAGGATCGGATTGTGGCGCGTTCCGATCCAGAGCATCCGGTCGAGCATCTTGAACAGGTCCCGGGCCGAGCGGTGCCAGGACCACCAAAGATTGTAGACGAGCTCTTCGAGGCGGCGGAGGCGGGCGGGCAATTTGTCGGCGATCGTCGAATCGGTCTTGGCCTGCATCGTCTCCTCTCGAAAGCGGGACGGTCGAAAGGTTACAGTTTATAGATTTTTCGGACGAAGGACAATCCTTTGTCCTCGCCGCCGGCGATTCCGTCCGAAAAAGGGATTTCGGACGTTGACAGGCTTGTCGGCGGCGTGACATGATGGCCTCCGAGCATGGACAACGTCAACGCGCGCGGCCGCCTCGCCGGGAGATGACGGCCATGTCCTTCGTCCGCGCCCGTCCGGTCCCATTGATGGGGTTGGCGGCGGGGCTCCTCTTCGGGGCGATGGCCTCGGGCCGGTGCGTCGGCGTCGGCGACGGAGACACCGTCTCGGTGATGCTTTCCCGCGGAGTCGTGAAAATCCGCCTTGAGGGGATCGACTGTCCCGAGCTCGGACAAGACTTCGGGATGAGGGCCAAGCAGTTCACCTCGAACCTCATCTTCGGCAAAACGGTCCAGGTCAGGCCGTATTATCCGGACGACTACGGCCGGATCGTCGGCCGGGTCATCGTCGGCGGCCGGGATGTTTCGCTCGAGCTTCTGAAAGCGGGTCTGGCCTGGCATTACAAGCGCGGCCGGAACGACCCGGCCTTGGCCGAGGCCGAAAAGGAAGCCCGGCGGGACAAGAGGGGTCTCTGGTCGCGGCCCGATCCCGTACCGCCGTGGGAATACCGGAAGCCTCACCGAAAACGGATGGACCCCGGGTCTCGATTGTCCCGGACGGACCTCCTCGTCGAAGGAACGCCGTGCCGGAGCGAGAACGAGGAGTCTTGGATGGCTTTTTGAGCGGATCCGCCGGCGAGGCCGCCCCATCCAATTTCCAAAGATACGGAATCGCTGTCTCGAAACCTCGAGCCTTGCGAAGGACGGTGATGTGTGATATGGATTTCTGACGTTCGAAGACGGGAGAAGGACGATCCGGGCATGAAGACAAAGAAAAACGACATGGGCCGGCGGCTGGCGGGGGTCGCGGCCGCGGCCGTGTTGGGCGGGGCGGCGATCGCCCTCGGCACGCCGGCCGCCTCGGCGGCGGCCAAAATCGTCCAGACGCTGCTTCTCCTCGGCGCCCTGGCCGTTCTGGCCTTGACCGCCCTCAGAAAGTCGGGCGTCCCGACGAAAATTCTCGCGGGCTTGTTCCTCGGCGCCGTGGCCGGGCTCGTCTATGGGCCGGACGCGGCCGTCATCCGGCCCGTGGGCACGGCCTTCATCCGCCTGATCAAGATGGTCATCATTCCCCTCATTTTCGCCTCGCTGCTCGTCGGCGTGGCCAGCCTGGGCGACCTCAAGAAACTCGGCCGCGTCGGCGGCAAGACGATCGCTTTCTTCCTGATCTACTATGTCTTTGCCGTCGCCCTGGGGCTTTTCCTGGCCAACACCCTCAAGCCCGGGAGCAACATTCCGGAGTCCGTCCAGACCCGGCTCAAGGCCGAATACGGGGAAGCGGCCGGCGACCAGGCCCGGCGGGCGGAGAAGCAGCCCGGCCTTGGGGAGGTCCTGGTCAACATCATTCCCGACAACCCCGCCCAATCGCTCGTCCAGGCCGACATGCTCCAGATCATCTTTTTCGCCATGTTCATGGGCGTCGTCGTCACCCTTCTCGACAAGAAGAAGATGCATCCCGTCCTGGTTTTCTTCGAGGCGGTGAACGACATCATGGTCAAGATCGTCCACGTCGTCATCCGCATCGCGCCCTACGCCGTCTTCGCCCTCATCGCCTCCGTGGTCGGCACCTTCGGGGCCGACATCCTGATGTCGCTCCTCCGCTACAGCCTCGTGACGATCGGCGGGCTGCTCATCCTGGCCGCGACCTATCCGGCGGCCGTCTCCCTCCTGGCCCGGTACCCCTATTTCAAGTTCTGGAAGGGGATTTTCCCGGCCCAGCTCCTGGCCTTCAGCACGAGCTCGAGCTCGGCCACCCTGCCGGTCAGCATGGAATGCGCCGAGGAGACGATCGGCGTTTCGCGAGAGATAACGAGTTTCGTCCTCCCGCTGGGGGCGACGATCAACATGAACGGCACGGCCCTCTACCAGGGCGTGACGGCCGTGTTCATCGCCCAGGTCTACGGCCTCAATCTCAGCCTCGTCGCCCAGCTGACGATCGTCCTGACCGCCACCTTGGCCTCGATCGGAGCGGCCGGCGCTCCGGCCATGGGCGTTCTCATGCTGGTCATCGTCCTCCGGCAGGTGGGAATTCCCCTCGAGGGGATCGCCCTGATCATGGGCGTCGAGCGCATCCTGGACATGTTCCGGACGGCGATGAACATCACCGGCGACATCGCCGCCGCGGCCGTGGTGGCCCATTCGGAGGGCGAGCGCCTAGAGCCCCGGGTCAAGGACGGCGGAATCGTCGGGTAGGAGCGCGGCTTCAGCGGGCTTTTCTCAACATCCGCCCCAGCCCGGCCGAAATTCTCGACACCGGACGACAAGGCCCGGGCGATTTACGAAACCGTGTTTGAGCTGAGGCGCCGGATGGTATAATGGCCGGGCCGCGGGCGACGCCTCCCGCTGTCGAGGAGAAAACCATGGGCAAAACCGCCCCCAAGAAAATCCGCGTCCTCAAGGACGGGCCCTATCTCGTCGCCGGCGATGTTCCCCTGTCCCGGGAGATCATGGTCGTCGGGGCCGACAAGGAGCCGGAGTCCTGGAAGAAGACGGAGGACTTCCCGGCCCAGAGCCAATATGCCCCATGCCGCTGCGGGGCCTCGAAAAACAAGCCGTTCTGCGACGGCTCGCACCTCAAGACCCGCTTCAACGACGGCGATCCGTCGGTCCGGAAGCCGTAGGGAGGGCCATTCGGCCTTGAACGCCGTCATCATGGCCGCCGGGACGGGAACCCGTCTCAGGCCCCTCACCGACGACAGGCCCAAGGGGATGGTCGAGGTCGGGGGGATTCCCATCGTCGAACGGCAGATCCGGAATTTCCTTGAGGCCGGCGTCAACGAGATCGTCATCGTCACCGGCCACAAGGCCGAGAGCTTCGCTCCCTTGGCGGCGAAATACGGCCGGCTGGCCTTTCTCCACAATCCGCATTACGAGGCCTATAACAACATCTACTCGATGTATCTCGCCCGGGCCTATCTCGGGGAGAGCTATGTTTCCGAGGCGGACGTCCTCATGCACCGGAACTACCTTCTTCCCCGGCCCGAGACCTCCGTGCTCTTCGGCGGCTACCGGCGGGGATTCGCCAAGGAATGGATCCTGCGCTTCGATGAGGCAGGGCGCGTCCGCCGCGTGGACGTCATGGGAGGGGAGGGAATCATCTTGGCCGGCCTGTCCTATTGGACGGCTCCCGACGCCCGCGTCGTCCGGGCGCGGCTCGAGGCCCTCGTCGAGGCCGGCGGCTTCGAGAATCTCTTCTGGGACGACGTTTACAT
>Ga0194112_10005498_pt1 | contig 16982 bp, 14 predicted proteins | sample TA2MahC400mmetaG_FD_146191 | JGI IMG/M metagenome (GOLD analysis project Ga0194112, IMG submission 146191) | Freshwater microbial communities from Lake Tanganyika, Tanzania - TA2015016 Mahale Deep Cast 400m | ecosystem: Environmental > Aquatic > Freshwater > Lake | place: Tanzania: Lake... | reverse complement strand
GATGGGATCCGACACGATCGAGCGCTTCCGCAAGGAGCCGCCCTACGGTTATATCCTCCCGGCGGACCAGGCGGACCCGGGCAATCTCGCCCTCCTCCTCAACCGGATGATTCTCCTCGGCCTCGATGTCTTCAAGGCCGAGGAAGGCTTCACCTCGGACGGAATCGCCTACCCCCCGGGGACGTTCATCCTTCCCCTGTCCCAGCCTTTCGGCCTGTTTCTCAAGAACGCCTTCGAGGAACAGAAGTACCCCGACCTGCGGAAGTATCCCGACCTCTGGCAGGGCCTCGTGGCCTCCAAGGCCTTCGAAGGCGCTCCGTTCGAGGCTTACGACATGATGGGCTGGACGCTTCCCTATCAGTTCGGCCTCAAGAGCCTCGCCGCCCAGACTCCCCTGGACGTCAAGATGTCTCTCCAAGAGGAAGTCCGGTGCGGACCCGGCAAAATCGAAGGCCGGGCGGGATACGGCTATCTCCTGAGCTCCGGCGAAAACGCCTCCTACGCGGCCGTCAACAGAATTCTCAAGTCCGGGGGACGGGTGTTCCGAGCCAAAAAGGATATCGTCGTCCAGGGCCGGACCTATCCCCCGGGTTCGTTCGTCGTTCCCTCGGGCTCCGCCCAGGCGGCGGTCGTCGAGAAAGCCGCCAAGGACCTCGACCTGCGCGCCGCCGGGCTCGCCGTCCGTCCCGACGTCGAAACCGCCGAAATGCGCTGGCCGCGCCTGGCCGTCTACCAATCCTGGCTGGCGAGCGCGGAGGAGGGATGGACGCGCTTCATCCTCGACGGCCACGAGTTCGGCTACGACATCCTCCACGACGCCGACATCCGGGCCGGAAGCCTGAAGGCCAAATACGACGTCCTCCTCATGCCCGATTACGGAAGCGGCCGGGCCGTCGTCGAAGGCTACGCCAAGGGGACGATGCCTCCGGCCTACGTCGGCGGCATCACGCCCAACGGCCTCCGGAACTTGAAAATTTTCGCCGAAGAGGGAGGGACGATCGTCTTCATGAACGGGATCGCCGACATGGCCGTCGAAATGTTCGGGGCTCCGGCCCGCAACGTCCTCCAGGGGGTGAAGTCCCAGGACTTCATCTGCTCAGGGTCGATCCTGAGGATGGAATTCGATCCGAACCACCCCTTGGCCTACGGCCTGCCGAAGGAGGGGGCCGGGGTTTTCGCCGACAGCCCGGCCTTCGAGATCTCGCCCGCCTACGGCGGAAAGAAAGAAGCCAAGAGCGTGGCCAAATATGCCGCCGAAAACATGCTCATGAGCGGATGGATCCACGGGGAGAAGCTCCTCAAGGACCGAAGCGCCGTCCTCGAGGTGACCTACGAAAAAGGCCGGCTCGTCCTCCTCGGCTTTCCCGTCCACTTCCGGGCCCAGTCCGCCGGGACGTTCAAGCTCCTCTTCAACGCTATTTTTTTGAGGTGAAAGAGGGGACGTTTCTCGAAAGCGAAGAGAGAAACGCTCCCGCCGAACGCATGCGGATGACGGAAGAGCGGTCTCCGGTCTCTCGAAGGAGCGATAGGATCGTCTTTCTCCGGACGGGGTGAACGGCCCGGGGGGCGATTTCGGCCAAGGGAACGAGGACGAACCTCCTCTCGGCCAGGCGGGGATGGGGAATCTCGAGGCCGGCCGACCGAAGGACGGTCCGGCCGGCGAGGAGAATGTCGATGTCGAGGGGACGGGGACCGTGCCGCAGGCCGGGCTTCCGGCCCAGGCCGAATTCGATCGCCTTGGCGAGCTGGAGCATTTCCCGGGGGGCCAACGGGGATTCCACGGCCAGGACGGCGTTCCAAAACCAGGGCTGATCGCGGGGTCCGACGGGTTCGGCCCGGTAAAGGGAGGACGTTTTCCGAATGCGAACGCCTCCCTTGACGAGAAGTCCGGCCGCGGCGGAGAACGTCCGCCGGCAGTCGCCGATGTTGCCCCCCAGGCCGATATAATAGCGACGGCGGTCAGAGGCTGAGGGCGTTGAACCGTTTGAGCACGCGAAGGACGGCAAAGGTCACCCACAAATGGTCGTCGAGCGTCGCCTTCCCGGATTTCGCTTCCCAACACCCGGAGTCGTTCCGCCGGCCGATGAGCCACTCCAAGGCGGCCTCGATTTTCGACGGCCGTTGGTCGGGCGGCATTCTCGAGACGGCGTCCAGAACGCTCAGGATGTTCGTCGACCAGAACGGATAGGAAAGCTCCTCCCAATGGGAGGCCTCCCGGCGGTCTTCATACTTGTCTTCCTTGAAAAACCGGCCGGCGAGAAGGCCGGCCGCGGTCCGGCATTCCGGGCCCGCCCGGAGCAAAGGCGATTCGGCCAGGGCCCGGAGGGCCAGGCCGGTGATGAAATGGGCCGAAGGCTTGGCCGGGTCGGCCTGGGCCGGCTTTCCTTTTCCCGAAGGGTCGAGCCGAAAATGCCTGGCCGCCGCCCTCCGGCTCAGGGTCCGGCAGGGGATCGCCCAGCCTCCATCCTTCTGCCGGTGCCGGAGGATCCACCGAAAACCCTTGGCGACCCGTTCATCGGCGTCCAGGCCGTACCGGCAGAGAATCTCCAGGGTCAGGGCGTGGAAGCCGGGGGTGTATTCGTTGATCGACGCGGCCCGGAAGTCGCCTTCCCGGGTCTGGCTCGAGCTCAGGAAAGCGATGCCCCGTTCGATGGGGACCTCGGCTCTCCCGGATCCGTAATCGTGCAGCCGGAACAGGTTTCTGAGCGTTTCGACGAGACGGCCGGTCTTGTCGTCGACGCGCCGCCAGCGGCCGAATTCCCCCGGCCAGCTGCCGTCTTTCGCTTGGGATTCGCAGATTCGGATCCGGCCGACGAATTTCTCGAGATTGCGGGTCTCGCGGTCGACGGGGACGTCGAGAACGTCTTTCTTGAGCCAGTACAGCAGAGGGAGGCTTCCCCGGCTCAGCAGCCATTCGACCGCGTCTCCGGCGTTGGTCGTGGGAATCGGCATGAGGACGGCTCGGAACCCCTTGATTTTAGTACAGACGCGGCTTTGCGTCAACCGCCTCGATCGCCCCCGAAAAAGCGGCGGGAATTCGGCCTCTCCATCATGTCCCGAATTCCGACCTCGGCTTGACCCGGGTTTTCGGGGGCGCTCCGGCTCAGCCGTCCGGGCTCGAAGGCAGGCGGACGGTGAAGGCCGTCCCTTCGCCCGGGACGCTCCGGACTTCAACCGTCCCTCCATGTCCCTCGACGATGTGTTTGACGATCGAAAGCCCCAGCCCCGTCCCGCCGGCTCTCCGCGAGCGGGACTTGTCGACGACATAGAAGCGTTCGAAGATTCGACTCATCTCGGCCGGGACGATGCCGATCCCCGTATCGACGACCTCGAGGACGGTTTGGCCGCCTTCGCGGCCGAGCTTGACGGCGACGGCGCCGCCCTCGGTGTATTTCAAGGCGTTGTCGACGAGGTTGATCAGCATCTGCTCGATCCGGTAGGGGTCGGCCTTGACGACGAGGCCGTCGTCCGGGGCCTCGAGACGGAGGGAAAGCCCCTTGGCCAGAAAACGGGGACGGAACATCTCCAGGACGCCCTCGGCGATTTCCCGGACGTCGACGGAGGCCCGGACGGGAGGCAGGCCGCGGTCTTCGAATTCGGCCAGCTTGAGTAGGTCCTCGACGATGGCCTTCAAGCGCTCGGTGTGGCGGCGGAGGATGTCGACCGTGGCGTGGTCGGCCGCTCCGTCCTCCAGGCTCTCGATCGCCCCGCTCAGGACGGCCAGCGGAGTCCGAAGCTCATGGGAGACGTTGACCACGAAATCGCGCTTCATGTGCTCGATCCGCCGGATTTCGGAAAGATCGTGGAGGACGGCGACGACGCCGTCTTGGAGGTCGAGAAAACTCGTCGTGCCGAGGACCGGCTTCTCCCCGACCCGGAACTCGGCCGTCCGTCCCTTGCGCTCCGCCCGGGTTCTCGCGATGAGGTCCTGAAACCCGGCGCTTCGTACGATTTCCCAGTAATACCGCCCCTCGGCCGGCTCTCCGCCCGTGAAGACGGCGAAGCTGGAGTTGGCCAGCCTCAGCCGTCCGTCGCCGTCGAAGACGGCCAGGCCTTCCCGGATCGCCCCGATGACGTTGGCCAGCTCCTCTTTCTTTTTTATGACGTCGTTGAACAGACCTTCCAGACGCTCGGTCATTTCGTTGAATTTCTCGCCCAGAAGGCGGAATTCGTCCCGGCGGCGGAAGTGGACGCGGGTCGCGAAATTCCCGTCGGCGACCCGGCGAGCGGCCTGGGTCAGGAGCCTGATCGGACTCGTCAAATGCAGGGAAAAGAGGGCCGAGGCGGTCAAAGCCAGGAGGGCCATGACCAGGACCGCCCTCAGGATCCCCGTTTTGAGGTCGGCCAGGAGCTCCTCGATGTAGCTCAAGTAAAGGCTCTGGCGCACGACGGCCCGGACCCGTCCCTCCTGGACAAGGGGAAGGCCGACATAGAGCATCCGGGCCTCGACCGTGTAGCTGAAGCGCTCCGACCGGCCGACCCGGCCCTCGACCGCGTCCTGGACCTCGGGCCGATAGCGGTGATTCTCCATCGTCGCCGGGTCCTTTTCCGAGTCGGCCAGGACTTCGCCGTCGGGGGCGATGACGGTCAGCCTAGCTCCGAGACGGGGGCCCATCCGCTTGACGTAAGCGTCGAGCCCCTCGGCATCGCCCGCGTCGAGGTGCGTTTCGACGTCCGGGAGGAGGGCCTGGCCCAAACTCTCCAAGCTCCGGGCCTCGGCCCGCTCATAATGGCTCCGGATCAGGGTGAAGGAGAAGGCCAGGCTCAAGGCCCCGATGAGCAAAATCAGGAGGACACAGCCGCCGAAGATTTTGAGGAAGATCGCGCGTTTCATTCGTCATCCACCTTGTAACCGATCCCTCGGACATTGATGAGGAACCGGGAGGCCGGCCCCAGCTTCAAACGGAGGTTCTTGACATGGACGTCGACCGTCCGGTCCAGGACGACCTTATCGTGTCCCCAGAGATGGTCGAGAATCTGCTCCCTGGAGAACACCCGGCCCTTTTTGGAGGCCAGGAGGGCCAGGAGCTTGAACTCCGTGGCCGTCAATTCGACGGCCTCCCCCTCGACCTTGACCTCATACCGCTCGGGGTCGATTTCGACCCGGCCGCCGACGACGATCTTTTTCAAGGCCAGGCCCTCTTTCCCGCGCCGGAGGACGGCCCTGATCCGGGCCGCCAATTCCTTCAAGGAGAAGGGCTTGACGACGTAATCGTCGGCTCCCAGTTCGAGCCCCAGGACCCGGTCCGACTCCTCGCCTCGAGCGGTCATCATGATGACCGGCAGGCTCCGGGTCTTTTCCTCGGACTTGAGGCGGCGGCAGAGATCCATCCCGTTCGCGTCGGGAAGCATGAGGTCGAGGAGGACGAGGTCGGGCGGTTCCTTGGCCAGTCCTCGGAGAAAGCTCTCCGCCTCGCCGTAGACCCGGGTCCGAAAACCCTCCTTGGCCAGCTCGCCGGCGACGAGCCGGGCCAGGTCGGCTTCGTCCTCGACGATCGCGACGCGTTCATTCATGGTCCGGATCCTGCGGAGTTTCGTCTTTTATATTATAATACCGGTGGGGAGGCAAACCGCATGCACGAAAAAGACACCTTCAAAACGGACCGCGGGGACCTCGAGATCACCTTCATCGGGCACGGGTCTCTGGCCTTCAACTGGGCGGGAAAGGTCGTCCACGTCGATCCCGTCTCGGCCGAGGCGGATTACGCCAAGCTGGCCAAGGCCGACCTCATCATCGTCACCCACGACCACTACGACCATCTCGACCTCAAGGCCGCCGCCCTTCTGACCAAGACGGGAACGGCCTATGTCGCCGATCCCGGAGCGGGCGAACAGCTCGAGGGCGCGACGATTCTTCGCAACGGCGATTCGGCCGAAGTCCTCGGAGTCAAGATCGAAGCCGTTCCGGCCTACAACCTCGTCCACATGCGGGCCCCCGGCCAACCCTTCCATCCCAAGGGCGTCGGGAACGGCTATGTCCTGACCTTCGGCGGCACGCGGGTCTATATCGGCGGCGACACGGAAAACATCCCGGAAATGAAGACCCTGAGGGACATCGACATCGCCTTCCTTCCGATGAACCTGCCTTACACGATGACCCCCGAGATGGTCGCCGACGCGGCGAGGATGTTCAAGCCGAGAGTCCTCTATCCCTATCATACGGGGGAAACCGACACATCCAAACTGAGAACCCTTCTCCAGGACGAGAAAGGCGTCGAGGTCCGGCTCCGCCGGATGAAATAGGTCATCCGAAGCGCCCGGTGATGTAGTCCTCCGTCAGCTTCTGTGACGGAGCCGTGAACATCGTCTTCGTCTCCCCGAACTCGATGAGCTCGCCGAGCATGAGAAAGGCCGTGTGGTCCGAGACCCGGGCGGCCTGCTGCATGTTGTGGGTGACGATGACGACGGTGTAGTCGTTCTTCATCCGTTGGATGAGATTCTCGATTTTCGCCGTGGCGATCGGGTCGATGGCCGAGCAGGGCTCGTCGAAGAGCATGACTTCGGGCTCGACGGCCAGGGCCCGGGCGATGCAGAGGCGCTGCTGCTGGCCGCCGGAGAGGGCGAAGGCGTTCTCCCGGAGCCGGTCCTTGACCTCGTCCCAGAGGGCCGCCGCCCGGAGGCTTCTCTCGACGGTCTCGTCGAGACGGTCCCGGCTGCGGACGCCGTTGACCCGCAGCCCGTAGGCGACGTTATCGTAGATGGACTTGGGGAACGGGTTGGGCTTCTGGAAGACCATCCCGACCCGCCGCCGGAGATCGACGACGTCCATGCCGGAGCCATGGATGTCCCGGCCGTCGATAAGGATCTTCCCTTGAACGCGCGATCCGGCGACGACGTCGTTCATCCGGTTGAGCGTCCGGATGAATGTCGATTTCCCGCATCCGGAAGGCCCGATGATCGCCGTGACGCGTTTTTCGGGGCAGGCGATGTTCAGCTTGATCAAGGCCTGTTTGGACCCGTAGAAGAAGTCGAGATTCCGGGTTTCGATCTTGGGCCGGGGATCCATGTCACATTCTCCTTTTGCGCCGGAGCCGGAAGCGGATGACGACGGCCGCCATGTTCATCCCGAGGACGAGGACGATGAGGACAAGGGCCGTCCCGTAGGCCAGGGGACGGACCTTGAGGATGTCGTGGTGCTGGGTGGCCATGATGTAGAGGTGGTAGGGCAGGGCCATGAACTGGTCGGACAGCGACTTGGGCAGCATGGGCAGATAGAAGGCCGCCCCGGTGAACATGATCGGGGCCGTCTCCCCCGCCGCCCGGGCCAAGCCCAAGACGGTTCCGGTCAACATCCCCGGCAAGGCGTACGGGAGGACGTTCGTCCGGATCGATTGCCACTTCGTCGCCCCCAGGGCCAGCGATCCCTCGCGGTAGGAGTTCGGGATCGTCTTGAGGGCTTCTTCGCTGGCCGTGATCGTCCAGGGAAGGGTCATCAAGCCGAGGGTCAGCCCGGCCGAAAGGATCGACGTCCCGAACTCGAGGATGTTGACGAAGAGGATGACCCCGAAAAGGCCGTAGACGATCGACGGGACGCCGGACAGATTCCGGATCGACAGGCGAATGAGCCGGGTCAACCGGCTCTGCCTGGCGTATTCGTTCAGGTAAATGGCCGTGAACATCCCCAGGGGGATGGCCAGCACGGCGGTGACGATCGTCACGAGGAACGTCCCGAAAATGGCCGGAAAGATCCCGCCCTCGGTCATCCCCCGCCGGGGGGGCTTGGACAGGAATTCCCAGGAGATCGTCCCGGCTCCCTTTTTTCCGATGTCGAAGAGGATGACGAGGAGAGCGGCCAGGACGAGATAGAGGCAGACGCGAAGAGCGAAGAACCCGAGGAACTGGACGAACGTCTTCTTCTTCACAGCTCGCGCTCCTGGTATTTGCGGAGGACGACGTCGGCGATGAGGTTGACGATGAAGGTCATGATGAAGAGGACGAGGCCGACGGCGAAGAGGGCGTAATAGTGGGTCGTGTAGTAGGGGACCTCGCCGAGCTCGATGGCGATGTTGGAGGTCATCGTCCGGACGGACTGGAAGAAGCTTGTCGGAAACGACCGGGCGTTGCCCGTGGCCATCAGGACGGTCATTGTCTCGCCGATGGCCCGCCCCATCCCGAGCATGACCGCGGCGATGATCCCCGAGAGGGCGGCCGGGATCTTGACCCGGACGAGGGTTTGCCACCTGGAGCCGGCCAAGGCCAGCGAGGCCTCGCTGTAGACCTGGGGGACGGCCGAGAGCGAGTCCTCGGAAATCGAGATGATCGTCGGCAGGGACATGATCGCCAGGAGGAGGCTGCCGTTGAGGGCGTTCAGGCCATGGGACTGCCCCGAGATCTTCGCCAGGAACGGACCGACAAGGACGATCCCCAGGAAGCCGACGACGACCGAGGGGATGCCGGCCAGGATCTCGACGATGGGCTTGACGATTTCCCGGACGCGCCAATGGGCGACGTCGGAAAGATAGGCGGCCACCCCGACCCCGATGGGGATGGCGATGACGAGAGCCCCGGCGGTCACCAACAGGGTGCTCATGATTTGGGAAAGGATGCCGTAGACGGGCTTCAGGGGCGAGGTCGGATCCCAGAGCTTGGTCGTCAGGAATTCCCCAACCCGGATGTCCCGGAAAGCCGGGACGGCGGTATAGAGGAGAAGGGCGAATATCCCCAAGAGGACGAGGGTCGAGAGGATTCCGTGGGTGAAGAAAAAACCCTTGACGGCTCTTTCCTTGAGCTGCCGCAGCCTGTTTTTGGTCATGTTCGTCTCGGTTTCAGCCACCGCAGCCTTTGGGAGAGAGGCGGGAGGCGCCGTAAAGGGCGCCTCCCTCTCTATAGGCTACGGCCTCATTTGAGATTCTTCAGGTTCTGCTCCATGAGCTTGCCGCCGACCGGGTAGAACCCTTCGGCCTCGACGACTTTCTGCCCTTCCGGGCTGACGATCCAGGCTAGGAAGCCGGCCGCCGTTCCTTTCGGAGAGCCGCTTGTCGCCATCCAGAGAGGCCGGGAAACCGGGTAGGCCCCCGAATCGACGGCGGCCTTGTCGAGCGGACTGAAGGCCTCGGCCTTGTCGTCCTTCTTGATGTTGAGGACCTTGAGGCCTTTCATCGGCTTTCCCGTGGCCTGGTCGATGATGTATCCGACGCCGACGTAGCCGATCCCCCCCCCGTCCGTGATGACGCCCTCGATGATCTGGGCGTTGCCGTTCATTTCCTTCATGTCCGTCGTATAGGGCTTGTTGCCCAGGACGTGCTCGAGGAAGAAGACGTAGGTCCCCGAGTTCGACTGACGGCCGTAAAGGGAGACTTTCATGTCCGGGCCGCCGACAGCCTTCCAGTTCTTGACCTCGCCGCGGTAAATCGCCCCGACCTGGGCTATCGTCAGCTCGTTCAAGGGATTCTTCCCGTTGACGATGACGCTCAGGCTGTCGATGGCCACGGCGAAGAAGCGGGGCCTGATCCCCTTTTCCCAGGCCATGTCGATCTCCTTCTGTCTCCAGTCGCGCGAGGTGTTGGCGATCTCGCAGGTCCCGTTGATCATCCCCGTGACCCCGGTGCCCGAGCCGCCGCCGAGGACGGCGATCGGCTGCTTGGGGTTCTTGTCCATGTACTTCTCGGCCAGGATCTGGACGAGGTTGACCATCGTGTCCGAGCCCTTGACCTGGAGCATTTTCTGGCCGAGGAGGAGCGTCCCTCCGAAGACGGCCAGGGCCAGTTGGGCCAGGGCGAAGATTTTCATCGTTTTGCTGCTCATGTTGTCCTCCTTGAGCGGTAAGATGTCAGAAACTCATGAAGAAGGTCGCGACGCCGATGACGTCGGTCTTCTTCAAGGAATCTTTGTAGCTCCTGATCCAAACGTTCGGCTGGATCCGGCAGAACGATCCCCAGGCGAACCAGTCGAGGCCGGCGATGATCAGGTCGACATTCTTCAGGGAGTCGTTCGAGTCCGGCTGGTAGCGGTCGTAGCGGAGGAAAGCCCCCAGCTTGCCGGGATTCACCATGTAGGTCGCATACGCCGACCAGCCGCCCGATTTGAAGGTCCGGGTCTCATTGTCGTACTGCAGCCATTCGAAGACGAGGTTGGCGTTCTTGATGAGGTTGATGAAGGCGTCGATTTTATACGTCACGGCCTTCTTGCCCTCGACCTGGGTCTCGATATCGGCATACGTGAACAGGCTGACGCCGCTGAGCGGAACGAGCTGGAGATAGCCCGCGAATTTCTTGTACTGGTCGTTTTCCGGCCGGGTGTATCCGTTCCCGCTGAAGACGCCGAGTCCGAACCGGAGCTCCTTGGCGAGCGTCCCCTTCCAGGAGACGCCGAGGTCGGCGCTGGTTTGGTCGATGGACTGGCCGGTGAGGTCGCTGTATCCGTCGGCGAAGGTCTTGGCCACCGACCGGTAGCCCCAGCGGTCCTCGGTCAGCTTGAAGGACATCGTCTCGATCATCCCGATGTTGACCTGGGATTGCAGCCAATCCTGGTTCCACTGGAGGCAAATGTGCTTGACGTAAGGCCGGAGCTTGGCGTCGCTCGACGTCGTCCCGTTGGCGAAATTGATCGAAGTGATGTTGGCCGCGTTGTCGGCGTCGTAACGGAACCGGAACCTCAGGTAGTCGCTGAGCTTCCTCTCGTAGGTGAGATAGGCCCGGCGGAAGGCGAAGGCACTGCTTTTGGCCTTTGCGGACGTCAGATAACCGTCGTTGTTCAGATAATGGGCGTAGTCGAAATAAACCGTCGTGTTGAGGGTCTGTTCGGTCGTGTTGAGCTGGGCGGATCCGACGGCCGCGACGGCCAGAAAGAGGACCGCGGAGGCCCCGAGCTTCTTGAAGCCCTTCAGATTCATCTTTCCTCCCTTTTCTCGGAGAGTTCCTCCCTCCTGATTCAGGGGTGCACCGTATTCCTGTCGGAAGGAGCCCACCTCGAGGGTGGAGATCAATTTATCTCCGAATCGTGAAGGGCGTATGAAGAGGGCATAAAGTAATGATGAAACCATTGACCCGGTTTCTGTGCTATATTGAGAGGGCCCGATCGTCCGAGGTCATTTCGGGAGGAGGTCAGCCATGCATCGAGAAGGAGTCGACCGGAGGGAATTCCTGAGGAGATTCGCCCTTTTTGCTGGAGGAACGGCGGCCTTGTCGGCCTTGTCGGCCCTTCTCGAGGGCCGACCCCTGCCCCAGATGAGACAGCACGTCGCCCAGGATGACCCTCGGATCGTCGCCGAGGACATCGTCTACACGGGAGAGACGGGCGAGGTCAAGGCCCATTTCGCCCGGCCGAAAGGCGACGGCCGATGGCCGGGCGTCGTCGTCATCCACGAGAACCGGGGCCTCGTCCCCCACATCAAGGACGTGGCCCGCCGCGTCGCCGCGGAGGGATATCTGGCCGTCGCCCCCGACGCCCTCTCTCCGGTCGGCGGAACGCCGGACGACCCCCAGCAGGCCGGTCCCCTCTTCCAGAAGCTCGACCGACCGGCGACGGTCCGAAATTTCGTCGCCGCCGTCCAATACCTGAAGACCCATCCCCTCTCGGCGGGCAAGGTCGCCTGCATGGGTTTTTGCTGGGGTGGAGGCATGACCAACCAGGTCGCGGTCGCCTCCCCCGACCTCGCCGCCGCCGTCCCCTTCTATGGCGCTCAGGCCGCCGTCGAGGACGTCCCCAAGATTAAAGCGGCGATGCTCATCCATTACGCCGGAGACGACGCCCGGATCAACGCCGGCATCCCGGCCTTCGAGGAAGCCCTCAAGACGGCGGGCATCGAGTACAAGATTTTCATGTACGAAGGCGCCGGCCACGCCTTCTTCAACGACTCGAACGCCGGGCGCTACAACAAGGAGGCGGCCGAGCTGGCCTGGCAGAGGACGCTGGCCTTCTACAAGGAGAAGCTGAAGTCGTAAAAGCGTTCAGCGGCCGGCGGCCTGCCGCCGCCAGACCGAGGCGACATCCTCGGCGAACGGCCGGCAGTGCCGGAAGAATTTCTTGTAGCCCGGACAGAGATAGTTGAGGCCGGGCTCGCCGTCCGGCGACAAGTAAAACCGATTCCTGGGGCATTCGCCGCGGCACATCGCCAGGACATCGCATTCCCGGCAGACGCGGGGAAGCGTTTCGGCTTTAGCCCGGCCGAAGTTAATCTGGGCCGGGCTTTCGAGGAGGTCGACAAGCGGCCTTTCCCGGATATTCCCCAGGTGGTGGGCGGCATCGACGTAGTGGTCGCAGGAAAAGACGTCGCCGTTCCGCTCGAGAACGGGAATATCGCCGCAGACGGGACGGAAGATGCAGAGCGAATGCTCCTGGCCGAAAGCCGTCCGCAACGCCTCCTCGAAAATCTGGACCTTGACCCGCCCGATATCCCGGGCTATCCATTCGTCGAAGACCGCGCAGAGAAAATCCCCCCAGGCTTCGGCCGGGACGCTGTCCGGGCTGACGCCTCGCTCCACGTCGGGCCTCCGCTCGACAAGCGGAAGAAACGTCATGAAAGACGCGCCGAGGGATTTGAAGAAGCGATAGACATCGAGCGGCGCGCCGACGTTTCCGGCGTGGACGACGCAGAGGATGTCGGTCGAAACGCGGTGGCGCTTCAGGATCTCATATCCCCGGAGGGCGTCTTCGAAGGTCGTCCTCCCGCCCTTGGCAAGGCGGTGGAGGTCGTGAAATCGCGCCGGCCCGTCCAGGCTGAGCCCGACCGAGAAGCGCTCGGCCGCCAGGAATCGCCCCCATTTCTCGTCGAGGAGGGTTCCGTTCGTCTGCATGCCGTTGGCGATTTTGCGGCGGGCGGGCTTGTGTTTCCGCTGGAGGTCGGCGATCCGGCGGAAATAATCCAAGCCGGCCAGGGTCGGCTCTCCGCCATGCCAGGAAAAGCGGATGATTTCGTCCGGTGAAGCGGCGATGTGCTGGACGATGTAATCCTCGAGAAGGTCATCGAGCATCCGCAACGAATCCCGCTCGGCCGAAAGGCTTTCCTTTTCCAGATAATAGCAGTACCGGCAGCCGAGATTGCAGACCGCCCCGACCGGCTTGGCGAAAACCTGGAAGCTCCGGGAAGCCGCTCGGCTTCTCATCGTCGTGACCCTGGCTTCATAACCATCGACGTCTTATGGCCCGAAGGGTGGAAGGCTCGGGGGCCCCCCGCCCACCCGCGGCTTCAGCGAGGATGGACCGTGATTCACTGCTTTTCGGCGCGGACGACCCGGATGCCGTAGACCGTCCCCGTCTCGCTCCCTCCGATCCCCTCGAACCGGACCGTGACCTTCTCTTTCCCGGCGACGACATCGGCCGGGAGGGGATATTCGACGTCGAAGAACTCCTCCTTCTCCTGGGGGCTGCGGCGGGCGATTTTCTGCTCCCCGACCTTCCGGCCGTCGACGAGGACGGCGAATTCGCGGTTCGCCCGTTCGTCTCGATTGTAAGTCACGACGAGGATGAGCCGCGCCGATGGGGCGACCGGAAGGTCGAACGAGAACCAGTCAACCGCCCTTCGTCCGTACCGCCCCTGGAACTGGACGGGTGTCGATTTGCCGCCCTGCTGGTTGAAGTCCCTCTCGGTCTGCATCTGCCCCGGCTGGGCGAAGGCGACGGTCGCGGTCTCGAGCTTCCTGGCCGCTTCTTCGGCGGCCCGAATGGCGGCGGCCCGCGCCTCCCATTTCTCCGGAGTCAGGATGTCCCAAGTCGCGGCATAGGTTCGCCGATGGAGGCGGTAGAAGGGGACGAACTCGAGGTCGCCGTCGCGTCCGCTCCCATCCGTCCGGAAGACTCCGGGCTTGCCCTCGACGGGCTTCACCCACTCGGCGATAGCTTTTCTTGCCGTGACCAGAACGGGAGCCGTCGGGCGAGGCGCCGGCGAAGCGGGCTGGGCGCCGGCTTCGCCGCGCGGCCGCCGCTCGGGCATCGGCCCGAGGTCGCCGGCCAAAACGAGCGGCCCCCAGAGGATCGCCGCCCGGTCGGGATTGTCGGGAAAGGGCTCCAGCCGAAGGGATTTGGGGAGGATCAACTCGACCTTGTCGCCCGTTTTCCATGTCCGCTCGATCCGGATGTAGGAGCCGGCCTGCCCGGGATTCTTTTGAGGATCCCCGTTGACTTTGACCGCGAAACCCTCGCCCACCCAGAACGGACGGCGGAGAAAGAGGGTGAACTTGCGCGGCGACTTTGTCTCGAATGTCAGGGCGACGTCCTCCCCCTCCGGAAAGGACGTCGTCATCGTCAGGTTGACGCCGGCCGATTTCCAGGCCGCCGTCGAGGGCGCGTAGATGTTGATCCAAAGCGCATCCACCGACTCGTAATAAATTCCGTCGGCATGGAGGGCGTGGCTTTCCATCCCGGAGCCTACGCAACAGGTGAAGGACCGCTCCATGTCCTGGTATTCGCGGGCGACGCCCTGCCCGACGGGAACCATGTAGCAGGTGGCCCCGTCCGCAGGGTCCATCGAGCCGAGGATGTGGTTGAAGAGCGCCCGCTCGTGGAAATCGGCGTAGCGGATCCGCGGGCCGAGGGCGAATAGGGTCCGGGTCATCTTGATCATGTTGTAGACGTTGCACGTCTCGGCCGTCCGGCCGTCGATCATGTCGCTGAGGGCGTCGGGCTCGCCGAAGTACTCATTCCGGCCGTGCCCGCCGGTCGTAAAACTGTGGTGGAGGGCGACCCGCTCCCAGAAGAATTCGGCCGCCGCGCCGTCGACGGAGCTTCCCGCGTAGAGATGACGGGAGAGGGAGCCGATCATCTTCGGGACGAGGGTGTTGCCGTGCTTGCCGCGGAGGATGTCTTCTTTGCGGGAGAGCGGCTCGATGATCATCCGGTGCTGGAATTTGTCGGCCAGGGCCAGCCATCGCTTGTCGTCCGTGTCGGCGTAGAGGTCGACGAGAATCTCGTTCATCCCGCCGAATTCGGTCCCCAGCATCTTCTGGATCTGGCCGTCATCGAGCTTGGCCAGGATGCCCTCGGCCCAGGCGGCGAATTTCGTTTCGACCTCGAGGGCCGTCCTGTTTCCGGTGAGGCGGTAGGCGTCGCGCAGCCCGGCGAAAATCTTGTGTTGGACGTACCAGGGCGACCACATCCCGTTGAGGTCGAAGCCGCCCGACCGGATGTCGCCGGAGGCAAGTTGCGCGTAGAGCGTCTTGCCCGGCGTCCCGTCGCGGTCGGTCTGGGCGCCGATGTAGCCGTCGCCGTGCTTGTCCTGGACGGCCTTGAGCTCGGCGACGAGATAATCGGCCCGCTCCTTGAAGCGCGGGTCGCCGGTCGCGGCGAACATCAGGCTGACGCCCGAGAGATAATGTCCGGCGATATGGCCGGTCAATTGGCGGTTCGGGCCGTCCCATCCGCCGTATCCCTCGGCTTTCGGTTCGAGTCCGGCCGCCTGGCGGAGAAAGGCCATCATCCGGTCCGGAGAGAGCGCGAGAAGATAGCGGCCGTTCATGTCCTGGGCGTGTTTGAGCGGCCCCCCCGTCAAGCGGACGTCGGCGAGCGGCAGCGGCCGGACTTTTAGCGCGACGGCGGGCTGGACCGGTCCGGCCGCGACGGCCGGCATCATCGTTAATCTGGCGCTATGACCAGCGGGGATAAACATGGCGAGCAGAAAAACCAAAGCGATTGACGTAATGATTTTCATGGGATTTTCCAAGAAATAACAACTATACCCTTTCTCATACCCTTACTTAGGGGTAGTACCCTATTTTGGATTGACACGCCATCTGGCGGCAGGGCCTCTCCCACGACAAGTCACCTCACCCTTGACTCGCAAATCGGCTAGTAGAACCCGAATCCATTCGCGACTGACGACCGGACACTCTCTTTCGATGTCCGAGAGGCGAAAATCACCGATCTGACGGCGGATAGCCTCTATCGCAAGTTTCGCCTTTGCGCCTTTGGGCTCTTTTGTCTGACCGACCCGCTGTTCAAATTCCCTATAAGCACTTTTCAGGATGAAGAGGATGAAATTGACGTATGCCCAGGGGTCATGTCGGCCTTGATGCCAACCTTGCGAGCTATGCTCGAGCGTTTCGTAATAGCGCTCTTTGTTCTCTTCAATAAGCCGTTCTAGGCTGATGTAGCGGCCAACCTCCAAACCAAGATGGTAACACTGAAGCAATAGCATGAGGCGCGAAGCCCTGCCGTTGCCATCTCGGAACGGATGGATGCACAAGAAGTCGAGGTTGAATGCGGCGATCAACACCAAGGGTGGGACTTGCCGATGGAGGAGCTGGTCTTGCCAGAGCGTAACCAGTTCTCGCATCGCGCCTGGAGTTTGGGCAGCCGATAAGGATTGAAAACGGATGCGCGACCTTCCATCTGCGAACGTTTCTATAATGTCTGCGTCCTTCTCCTTGTAACGTCCGGAATCCCAAGCCTCAGGGCGGCACGCGTTGGCCTTTTTAATATCCCTCATGGCAAGCCAGCCTATCAAGCCTACTGATACTTGACAAATGAGTTTTCACCATTATTTTCTTGGCGAATCACGATGGGAGGCCATCCAAAGGGTTCCGTCCCCAGGTAATGCCTCCTTTTTGTTCCCAAGTTTATTCATCCTTTTTCCCCAGCCTTCATAAGAGCAATTATAAAGCAAAAAAGGCCTATATTTACGGAAATGTTAAAGAAGTTGCCAGGCGGGAAAAATGGCTCCCCGGGCAGGACTCGAACCTGCAACCTATTGGTTACAAGCGCCCCGGAATTTCTTCCGGGCTCGGACTATCTCTTCGCCCGTCCCGCGTCGCCGCGGGCGAGGGCGTCGGGCGCTTCCCCCGAGGGCTGTTCGCTGTTCGGGGTACGAGCCGAAGCTCTAGTCTCTGCACCTTCCCGGCCGTCCTTTCGGACCGGCCCGGCTTGGCTCAGGATGACCCTTCTCCGCAACCTGCGGAGGGAGGGCTCCCCTGAATTCACCCGATTTTCCATCCGGGATCTCTCCCGGACGCTGCAACTTCCGTTACAGCCAACCGCTCTGCCAATTGAGCTACCGGGGAGCAGTCGGGTATAATTTAGCACGATCCTTCCCCCACTTCAAGGAGTCGCCA